>JADKLW010000211.1_pt1 | contig 27136 bp, 21 predicted proteins | sample 8641881 | NCBI WGS metagenome assembly JADKLW01 (sample SAMN16272185, study PRJNA661076) | feces metagenome | isolation source: fecal sample from diarrhoea affected cattle B | host: Bos taurus | place: South Africa: Lokaleng Village, Mahikeng | collected 2019-09 | reverse complement strand
CCGGATGGAGCGACCAGTACTGGGTCGAGGGCTCGCCCGGAACGTTCCACCGGCCCGGGTGGCTGTTGCTGCGGGCCCAGAACGGGACGTCGTAGTCCGTCTGGCGAAACGCCAGCAGCTCGCGGGGGCCGCTCGGGTCGAAGCCCGGGAGCTCAGGCTGCGCGTTGCGTTCGCCCACGGCGCGCCAGGTCGATCAGCGTGCGCTCCAGCTCGGGCTCGTCCGCGAGTCGGTCGAGCAGCTCGGCCGGCGTCCGGCCGTTCAGCGCCTGTCGAGGACGATCGAACCAGGCGACCACGCCCTCGTCCGTCCAGCTATGCCGCAGCAGGGCGATCAACCGCCAGAGCACCATCAACCGCGCGTCCGGCGAGGTCGCCGCCCGGCGGATACGGGGAATCGTCCTGCGATCGACGCCCAGCAGCGCCGCGAGGTCGGTGACGCCCAAGCGGGGAAGCCATCCCTCGATCTGCGCGACGGCCGAGGCCGTCGTCAACCCGGCGGGCGGGGCGCCGTCGAGCAGATCCCTCACGATGTGACGGATCGCCTCGGCCTCCATCAACGCCCGGTCGGCCAGATCGAGCGGTCCGTCTCCGCCGTCGGGATCGATGGTCGCCAGCCGCACCAGTCGATCGCGGATCTCGCTCGCGCCCTCGGGGTCGACCAGCGGCGCGACGCCCTCGTTGAGCGACCGCACCAACTCGCGCAGCGTCCGTCGCAGACGCTCCCGCTGCTCGTCGTCGATCGCTCCGTGCTCCGCGGCCTGCTCCAGCGACTCCTGCCAACGAGCGATGCGGTCGTCGGCGTCCCGTAGGGACGTGCGCTGCAGCTCATCGAGGGTGGCGGTCATCGGGCTCCCGGCGGTGATGACGGAGCATGTCCCGCGAGTGGGACATCGATCTACATGAGTGTACACAACGCCCCACGCTGCCGGCAGAAATGCCTCCAAATGCGGCAATCCGGCGGTGCCGGACCACGGCGGCGCGGGACCGCGGCTACTCGCCCGAGGTCAGCTCCGGCGCCTTGGCCGGAGCCGGTAGCTGCGCGTCGCTCGTCGCCGCTCGCAGCTCGTACGCCTGGCGAGCGCCGTGGTCGGCCTCGATCAGGGCGGTGTCGGCCTTCAGCGCCCGCATCAGGCCCTCGCGTCCGCGCCGCGGGAGCACGCCGACGATCCGGTTGGTGACGCCCGCCGACTTCGGGACGAAGACGTCGAACCGCGGCTGCCTCAACGCGTCGACGATCCCCTCGGCCACGTCCTCGGGGGTGATCTGCTTGACCCCGCGCGTCGCCTGCAGGCCGGTCGCCAGCTCGGTCTGGACGATCGCCGGCATCACGCAGCTGATGTCCACCGGAACGTCCGCGTGGATCATCTCGCCGCGCAGCGCCTCCGACCAGCCGACCACGAAGTGCTTCGTCCCGCAGTAGGTCGCCGCCCCCGGAAACCCACCCTTGCCGGCGACCGACGCGATGTTGACGAGGTGGCCGCGCCGCCGCTCGACGAAACGCGGCAGGATCTCCTTGCCGCAGTTGACGACGCCCATCACGTTGACCTCGAGCTGCCGCCGGGTGCTCTCGTCGGACTCGGCGAGGAACGGACCGACCGGCATGATCCCCGCGTTGTTGTCGAAGACGTCGATCGGACCCAGGTCGGCCTCCGTCGCCTCGACGAAGGCGCGGACCGACGCGCGGTCGGTGACGTCCAGCGGATACGCGCGGACCGTCCCGCCCCCGGCCGACAGCTCCTCCGCGGTCCGCTCGGCCAGGGCCACGTCGACGTCGCCGATCGCGACCTTCATGCCCTGGCGCACGAGCGCGGCGGCGGTCGCCCGGCCGATCCCGCGCGCGCCGCCGGTGACGGCCGCGACCTGACCCACGAGAACTCGGGACTGCTGGGACATCTCGACGCTACCTTCGGTTCGGTGGCGAACCGTCGACCCGCCACCCGTTGCGCGGATCCGTCGCCCCGACGTTGGTCGTCGGTGGCTCCGCCCCGCCGGTCCGACGCCCGCGCAAAAGTGACGGAGGCGTCATGTTCGAGCCTACCCCGGCGTCCGTCTGCTGGCAAGCGCACCGTGCGCGACGGCCGGCGGCGCGGTCTTCGGATCGCGAACCACGGTGACCCGTCCCGCCTTCACGCCACCCCCCGACTGGTCAACCCGACGATCGGGGGGAACTTTTCGGCGTCGTCGAGCGATGTATAGATGAATGCTGCGGTCCCCCTCCCTCAGCCGGCTCTTCGAGCAACACCGCGGACCCGTCGTGCGCTACCTCCGACGCCGGCTCGGCGACGACGCCGCCGAGGACGCCTCGATCGAGGTCTTCGGCCGGGCCGTCGACACGTGGGCGGGTGGGACCGAGCGCTTCGGCGCTCCGCGCCCGTGGCTCTACGCGCTGGCGACCGAGGCGATCTCCGCGCGGTGGCGGATCGACCGCGGCCGACTCGAGCGACTCGAGCGACTCGCCGATCAGGCGCCCGTCCGGCATCCGGCGCTCGCCCCCCCGCGTCCGCTCGACCCGCGGATCGTGGCCGGCCTGCGGTCGCTGTCCGCCCTCGACCGCGAGACCGTGCTGCTGCTCTGCTGGGGGGAGCTGTCCCGCGGGGACGTCGCCGCGACCCTCGGGATCCCGCTCGGCAGCGTGTCGGCCCGCCTCGACCGGGTGTGCTCGCAGGCCCCGCACGGCCGATCGGACCCTCCGGGCGGCGCCGGCTTCGACGAGGGCCCGGGCACCCGGCTCGAGCTCGACGAGCTGCTGGCGATCCTCGGTGACAACGCGGACCTGGGCCTCCAACCGGTCCGTCAGCCGCGGATCGAGAGCGCCGTCAACCAGCGCTTCGCCGTCGCTCCGTCTCGGCTTCGCCCCCGCCGGCAGAGCGGCGGACCGCAGGCGATCGGCGCCTGACGGAGATTCCTACCGCCGGTCCCGTGGCCGTATGCTCCGGGCACCGATGACCGAGCGCTTCACGTTCGAGGGCCACCAGATCGCGTACGAGGAAGCCGGAACCGGCGACCGGACCGTGATCTTGATTCACGGCCTGACCTTCAACCGCAAGATGCACCGCCCGCTGGCCGCCGCGCTCGCCGAGCGCGGCTTCCGCACCGTGACGGTCGACCTGCTCGGGCACGGCGAGTCGGACCGCCCGGTCCGGAGCTGGGAGTACTCGATGTCGCGCTACGGGCGACTGCTGCTCGCGCTGATCGATCATCTCGAGGTCGCCGACGCGGTGCTGCTCGGCACCTCGCTCGGCGCCAACTCGTCGCTCGAGGCCGCGTTCATGGACCCGCGCAAGATTCGCGGGATGGTGCTCGAGATGCCGGTGCTGGAGCACTCGCTGATCGCGGTCGGCGGGACGTTCCTGCCGCTGTTCGCGGTGCTCCGCGGCGGCGAGCCGATCGTCCGGCTGGTCGGGCGGGCGCTGCGCAAGCTGCCGACCGAGCGCCGCTGGCTGACGGACATCCTGCTCGACACCGTGCGCCAGGATCCGCGGGCGACGTCAGCGGTGCTGCTCGGCCTGTTCTTCGGGCGCGTCGCCCCGCCGCGGGCCGAGCGCGAGTCGATCGAGGTGCCGACGTTGGTGATCGGCCACCACGTCGACCCGATCCACCCGTTCAGCGACGCCGGGATGCTCGCGAAGGAGCTGCCCAACGGCCGGCTGCTCGAAGCCAGCTCGATCCTCGAGCTGCGGATCGCGCCGAAGCGACTGACCGACGAGATCGCGAGCTACCTCGACGGACTGTGGTCGGGCGTGCCGAGCGAGGTCGGCGCGGCGCAGTAGGACCGTCGCGCCGTCAATTTTCGGCGCCGAGCTCCCACAGGGCGCTGATCGGCACCGCGCGGTACTTCGGCCCGAACGGCAGCGTCTCGCGCCCCGTGTAGAGCACGATGCCGGCGACGAGATCCTCGCCGACGCGCTCGTCCAGGTGGCGGATGCCGCGGAAGTCGTCCGCCCGCACCGTCGCTGACGCCTTGATCTCGATCGCGACCACCCGTCCCCGGCGATCCTCCAGCACGCAGTCGACCTCGACCCCGTCCTTGGTCCGGTAGTGGAAGAGCTCGGCCCGCACCCGTGCCCAGGTCAGCTGCCGGCCCAGCTCCGAGCTGACGAAGCCCTCGAGGAGACCGCCCAGCGGCCCGTCCAGACGCTGCAGGCTCTGGACCGTCTCCCCCAGCAGATTGGCGGCAATCCCGGAGTCGACCATTGCGGCCTTCGTCGTCGAAACCGCTCGGGCGTTGACGTTGCGAGACCACGCCGGGATCCGCTTGAACAGGAAGACCTCTTCGAGCAGCCCCAGGTAGCGGCCCACCGTCGACTGCGGCAGGTCGAGCGCGTTCGCCAGCTTCCCGGGGACGAGCAGCTGCCCCGACCGCGCCGCGAGCATCCGGATCAGGGCGTTCATCTGCGCGCGGCGTTCGATCTCGGTCAGCTGCATCACGTCACGGGTGACGAGATCGTCGACGTAGTTGTCGAAGAAGGCCTCGCGCCGCCGTCCCGAGCGCGCAACGGCCTCGGGAAATCCTCCACGGACGACGCGCTCGGCGTATCCGGCTCGAGCCTCTCCGCTGGTGTGGCGCAGATCGGGGCCCGACGAGAAGACGGCATCGACGAACCCATCAGGCTTGCCGTCGATCTCGCCCTGCGAGAGCGGCCACAGCTCGACCGTCTCGACCCGCCCCGGGAGAGCGTCGGGCACCCCGCGAAGCGCCAGCACCTTGGCTGACCCGGTCAACAGGAAGCGCCCCGGCCGCGGATCGGCGTCGACGACCTCCTTGATCGCCAGGAGCAGCTCAGGCACGCGCTGGACCTCATCGATGACCAGGAGCTGATCGTGGAGAACGAACGTCGTCGGATCGAATTCCGCCGCTTGCCGCGTAACCGCGCGGTCGAGCGTGCGCCACTCGGCTCCGCGTTCGCGGCCGATCAGGCCGACCATGGTGCTCTTGCCGCTCTGTCGGGCCCCGTTCACCAGCACCACGCGCGTGTCCTGGAGGGCCTCGTCGACGAGCCGCCGCGCGCGGCGCGGCAGGGTCGACCCGAGCGGCATTTCGACGGTCATGGGCCTCATCATGGCGCACTCATGCGCGTTTGACCAAGGGTCGGACGCAAGAATGGACGCGGGTGCCGTGCAAGTTTCGTCGCTGCTCCGTGCAAGTTTGACCGCACGCGAGCATGTCCATGATGGACTGCATCCGTCGACCCATCAGGCGCCCACCGGCCGCCTCCTGACTACTCGTCCTGCTCCGGCGCTTCCCACGCCGCGCCGTCGCGCTCGACCCCGGCCCCGCCGAGCACCACGCGAACCGTGGCGAGCAGGATCCGCAGGTCGAGTCGCAGCGAGCGGTTCGCGACGTACCAGCGATCGAACTCGATCCGCTCGGGCCAGCTCAGCGTGGTCCGGCCCTGGATCTGCGCCCAGCCGGTCAGCCCGGGCCGGACGAGCAGCCGCTCGCGCTGGCGGTCGTCGTAGGCGGCGATCTGCGACGGCACCGTCGGGCGCGGTCCGACGATCGACATCTCGCCGCGCAGGACGTTGACGAACTGCGGCAGCTCGTCGATCGACGTCCGCCGCAGGAAGCGCCCCAGCCGGGTGATCCGCGCGTCGCCGTGGACGATCGCCAGTCCCGCGCCCATGCCCTCGGCGCCCTGGACCATCGTGCGGACCTTGAGCACGTCGAACTCGCGACCGTCGCGACCGACCCGGCGCTGCCGGAAGATCGGATGGCCGGGAGACTCGAGCCGCACGACGAGCAGGACCGCGGCCAGCGGAAGCGCCAGGACGCCCAGCGCCAGGACCGAGACGACGACGTCGAAGCCACGCCGGATCGCGTTGCCGATACCGGAGCCCCCGGGACGGGCGATCGGGCCATCGGGCCCGACCTGGCGTCTCGCCGCGCGCATCCGCGCGCGCAGCTCGGCGTGGCGGTCGCTCGGGGTGACCCTGCCGGCCCCGGTCGTCGCGGAACGGTCGCTCACCGCGTGCCCTCCGCCGGGTCCCAGCCGGCCGGGGTCCCGTGGCGCAGGTGGTCGCTCAGCCCGGCGGCGATCGACGCGGTCATCAGCAGGTAGTAGCGGCAGAGCAGCAGCGGGCGCCAACGCAGACGGGCCGCGGCGGCCGCGCCGAGCGGGACCGCGAGATGCGCGGCGAGCAGCAGGACGTGCAGCGTCGGGCGCGGCTTGCGGCCGACGAGCAGCGCCAGGCCGGCGGCGTAGGCCAGAAGGTGCAGGAACGGGCTGGCGTAGCGCAGCCAGCGGTGGCTGACGATCGCGAGCAGGTACGGGACCGGCAGCCCGGTCGGGTCGAGGATCCCCTGGCGCAGACCCCCGCCCTCGCCGCCGCGCAGGACCACGCGCCAGGCCTGGTTCATCATCCGCCGCTTGCGGCGCCACTCGCCGTCGATCGACGGAACCATCGGCTCGGACGCCTTCGCGGTCGGCCGGTCGACCGCGAGCAGGCCGGCGCGGACCACCTGGTGCGGCAGCGCCAGGTCGTGCCCGAACGCGACCCGCAGCCGCGACCACAGCTCCGCGCGCAGCGCGTAGATCGCGCCGTTGCCGGCGGTCACCGACCACCAGTCGCTCTCCAGTCGGCGCAGCGCCATTTCGAGCTTCCAGTAGGCACCTTCCTGATTGGTCGCGCCGTCCTCCGCGAGGAACGAGACGCGGCCGCAGGCGTAGCCGACCCGGGGGTCGTCGAAGGCGGCCACCAGCTCGGCCAGCGCGTTCGGCTCCCAGTTGGTGTTCGCGTCGCTGAAGGCCAGGATCTCGCCGGTCGCCCGGGCGACCCCGCCGGCCTGCGCGTGGTGCTTGCCGCCGCGGGGCAGCTCCAGCACCAGGTCGGCGCCGGCTTCCCGCGCGCGCTCGGCCGTCCGGTCGGTCGAGCCGTCGCAGGCGACGACGATCTGCAGACGGTCACGCGGCCAGCTCTGCGCCGCGAGCCCGGCCACGGTCTGCGCGATCGCGTCCTCCTCGGCGTAGGCGGCGATGACCACCGAGACGGTGGGGCGGTCGCCGGACGCGGCCGAGACCGGCCCCGTGGCACGGCTCTCCCGGTCGTCGGTCACCCGCCCCAGTCCGAGCCGCCGCGCGATCCGCACGAACAGCCCCCAACCGACGTGGGTCCAGGCCAGCAGGCCGAGGGTCAACAGGTGCAGCGCACGCACGCGATGATCGTCCCAGAAGCGGTGGAAGCGGGGCCGCGCCGCCGCGGGCTTTCAGTGCCGATACCGGGGAATCGCGCCACCCTCGGGTCGCCCATTCCGTATCTGCGGGGGCGCTCACTACAGATCTGCCGACCCTCTCACTACAGATCTGCCGACCCCCGGACTACATATCTGCCGACCCTTCCACTACATATCTGCCGGGCCGCGAACTACACTTCTGCCGGTGTCGGTCATTCCGCGCCGAATCCACCCGGAAGTGCTAGAAGCGCTCGCAGATACGCGCGTCGTGGTGATACTCGGCGCGCGACAGGTTGGCAAGAGCACGCTCGTCGAGCGCATCGCCGCAGAAACCGGCATCAAGACGATCGTCAGCCTTGACGAGCAGGCGGTGCGAGTCAGCGCCGAGAACGATCCGACCGGCGTGATCAACGACATGGCGCTTCCGGCCATCATCGACGAGGTGCACCGAGTACCCGACCTCATGCTTGCGATCAAACGCCGAGTTGATCGGGAACAACGCCCCGGGCAGTTCCTGCTCACCGGGTCGGCGAACATCCTGACCGCCCCGCGGATCGCTGACGCACTCACCGGCCGCGCCGAGTATCTCCGCCTGTGGCCGCTCACCCAAGCGGAAATTCACGGCACCCCAGCCACCCTCCTACACCAACTCTTTGCTGGAACGGCACCGGCGCTCTCCGGCCAACCAGGAGGTCGCAGCGCATACGCCTCGATGATCGCGGCCGGCGGCTACCCCATGGCCCGGCTGCGCGAAGGCAAACGACGCAGCCGGTACTTCGAAAGCCACGTAGAAGCCCTGCTCGTCCGCGATCTCGCCGATATCGCGGGAGTTGGAGGGCCTCACACGACCCGCCAACTGCTCAACGCCTACGCGGCGATCTCGGGGGCTCTTGTGAACCACGCAAGCCTTGGCCGAGACCTCGGCGTCAATCAACGGACGGCCCAAGCACGCACCGACCTGCTGGAAACGCTGTTCGTCATTCGACGCCTCCCCGCCTACTCGGGCAACCTGCTCAACCGTGTCGTAAAAGCCCCGAAGGGCTACATCACCGACAGCGGCTTGCTATGCCACCTGATCGGAGCCGACGCAGAGCGCATCGTGAAGGACGACAAAGTCGCGGGCATGACGTTCGAGACGTTTGCGGTCATGGAGCTCCTGCGCCTCGCGGAGTGGGGCGATCACGCCCTGCGCGCGTTCCACTATCGCGACCGCGACGGCCGCGAAGTCGACCTGGTCCTGGAGCACCCGAACGGCGACGTCATCGGCATCGAAGTCAAGGCCGCGGCGTCGATCCACACCTCCGACCTGACGGGGCTGCGACACCTCCGGTCGAAGCTCGGCGACCGGTTTCGGGGCGGGGCGGTGCTCTACACCGGCGAGGCCACGGTGCCGTTCGGCAACGGCTTGTTCGCCGTGCCGCTCAGCGCGCTCTGGGCGTGACCGCGTCGCTACGCCCGCTGCGGTTTCGCCGTCACCCAGATCGGGATCGTGATCGTGGCGACCTCGACGTCCTCGGCGTTGCGGATCCGCACGTCGACCGGCAGCTCCTGCTTGTCCCCCAGGTCGGCCGGCAGGTCGATGGTGGCGGTGGCCCGCAGGCGGCCCGTCGCCTTGGCGTTGTAGGTGGCGGTGATCCCGCGGGGGATCCAGCGGTGGCTCGGCGGCACCGTCGCCTCGGCGAGCGCGCCCATCACGTACTCGGCCAGGTTGCACTGGGCGATCGCGTGGACGGTGCCGAGGTGGTTGCGGGTCCACGGGACAGCAGCCATCGAGGCCTCGGCCCGGCCCGGTTCCAGGTGGTCCAACCGCACGGGAACGCTGAGGAAGTACGGCGCGGCGGTGCGGTAGATCCGCGACGCCACCGAGCGACCGAGCGGGAGTCCCTCCAGCGCGCCGTAGAGCTTGGGCAGGCTGAGCTCCGGCATACACCAACCCTACTCTCGGTAGGAAGCACCCGCAAGGGCGCATGAGCGCACGGGCGTGCGGTGGGCCTCCCCAACGACGACCAACCGCACGTCAGTCGCTGCCGTCCGCCAGCGACGCGTAGACCCGCTGGTGCGCTGCCGCGATCGCGTCCCACGAGTACGGGCCGGCGGCGAGCGCCGCGGAGCGGTCGGCCAACGCGTCCCGGCGAGCGGCATCGTCGAGCACCGCTCGCAACGTGGCGGCCAGTGCGCCCGCCTGGCCGGCCGGCACCAGCTCGGCCGCGCCCTCGGCGGCGACCTCCGGGAACCCGCCGACGTCGCTGAGGACCATCGCCCGGCCGAAGGCCAACGCGGTGAACAACACCCCGGACTGGTCGATCTCGCGGTAGGGCAGGACCACCACGTCGGCCCGTCGGAAGACCGCCGCCGTCTCGGCGTCGCTGACGAACCGATCGACGAACCGCACGCTCGGCGGAGCATCCTGGCGCAGCGCGGCGATGTCCGTCTTGGGCAGGCCGACGACCCAGAGGTCCGCTCCGGGGTCGCCCTCCGCCGCCAGCGCGCGCCACGCCTCGAGCAGGACGTCGAGGCCCTTGTACGGCCGGATCAGCCCGAACAGCAGGACGACGGGGCGGCCCGGCGGGGTGGTGGCCAGCTCGTCGGGCAGCGGCGCGGGCTCGAGCTCGGTCAGGTGGGCGAACGCGCCGTGCGGGATCAGGTGGACCTTGGCGTCCGGTACGCCGAGGTCGTCGACGAGTCGGTCGCGGCCGTGCCGGGAGTGCACGATCACCGCGTCCATCCGGGCGTAGAGCCGCCGCTGGGCGTCGCGCTGCCCGGGAGCCGCCTCGCGCGGGAGCACATCGTGCGCCGTCAGGACCAGGGGTCCCCGCCACGGCAACGGCGAGCGCGGACCGAGCAGCCGCAGGTCGACCGCCTGGAGCGGCAGCCATTGGAAGTGGACGACGTCGGCGGCGCGCGACGAGCGCGCCAGCCGCCACATGTCGCAGGGGTGCTGGGGGAGCTTCGTCAGCTGCCGGACGCGCGAGCCCGCCGGACCCAGCGCCCGCCGGTAGAAGCCGCGCTCGACCGCGTAGCCGTCGGGTTCCGGGACCTCGCCGTAGGGGAAGTCGCTCGTCACCAGGATGACGTCGTCCCCCGCCCGCGCCAGCGCCGCGCAGAGCGCGTGGTCGTACGGCGGCGTGTAGGCAGAGGGGTCGACGATCCGAACGTGCACCGCTCGGGGACGCTAGTGGACGCGCAGGCCCCGGGCCACCCGGCGCAACTCGCCCCGCGCCGTCGCGTCGGTCACGGCCGCCGCGATCAGCAGCACGCCGCCGCTCGGGCCGTTGACCGGCACCGCCGCGCAGACCCCCTCGCCACACATCGCGAACCGACCGCCGCGGAAGAGCGACGCGTCGAGCCGGCCGGCGTCCGGCAGGCGCACCACGAACGACTGCCCCGGCCACGGACCGAAGACCGCCGCCTGCCCCGGCTGGTGCTGGACGACGAGCCGCGTGCCGTCCCCGCGGCGCAGGCGCGTCAGCAGCGTCCGTCCGCCGGACAGCTCCTGGACCGCGGTCTGGCGCCAGCCCGCGGTCGCCGGCAGGTCGAGCGTCCAGCTCCCCCCGCCGAACCGCCGCAGGCCGCGGGCGGGCGGGATCGCGGCCGCCGCGGGGGCGGCGCCGGGTCCCGAGCGCTCGATCAGCGGAGCGGAGGAGTCCGGAGACGGGCTCGCGGCCGCCCTGGATGCCGCACGGTCCGCACCGCTGCCGTCCGAATCTCGGGCCGCTCCACCGGAGGACGACCGCGTGCCCCGATCCCCGCCGGACGGGGCGCCCGAACCGTCGCCCGCCGCCGAGACGTCACCGCTCCCGGTCGAGGACGACCGCGCGCCTGACGCCGACGCCGACGCCGACGGAGCCGCCGACGCGCCGCCGGTCGGACCGGATCCCGACGCACCCGGCGTCGTCCGCCGCTCGACCCCGCCCGCCGGACTGGCCAGGAACTGGTCGTCGCGGATCTCGCCGAGCACCAGCGCGCCCGCCGCGATCGCCGTCAGCAGGACGACCAGCGGCAGCGCCCAGACCCACCGACGCCGCCGGCGCGGGCGCGCGACCAGGGTCGTGGCCCGACGACGGCCCGTCCGACCCGCTTCGGGAGCCAGCGGCTCCACGTCCTCGTACTCCGCGTCGGCGACCTCGGCCGGCGACGGCAACCGTCCCGCGACGACCGCCCCCGCTGATGCCGATGCGGTCGTCGTGGCCGCCGCGGCGGCCACCGCCGAAGCGCCGGTCCCGCCCCGCGGGCCGGGGACGCCCCCCGCCGCCCCCGGCTCCAGCACCGCCCGCGCCGCCACGGCCAGGTCGCCCGCCGTCCGGTAGCGCCAGGCCGGATCGGGATCGGTCGCGCGGGCGACGACCGCCGCGAATCCGCGCGCCCCCGGGTCGACCGGGGCGGCGGGGTCGCCGGTCAGCATCTCGGCGAGCACGCGGCCGAGGCCGTAGACGTCCGCCGCGGCGGTCGGCTCGTGGCCCGCGAGCTGCTCGGGCGCCGCGTACTCCGGGGTGCCCTCGACGGCCACGGCCGGTCCGGCGCTCGCCGCCCCCTCGTCCCCGTCGGGCCCCGATTCTCCCGCGGTCCCGGAGCTCGGTCCGGCGTCGTCACCGTCCACCGCCCGCGCGGCTCCGCCGACCAGGCCGAAGTCCGCCAGCTCCACGTGCAGCGCGCCCCCCGGGGCGTCCTCGACCAGCACGTTGCCCGGCTTGACGTCCCGGTGGACCAGCCCGGCGGCGTGGGCGGCGTCGAGCGCCCCCGCGACCTGCTCGACCACCGAGACCGCGTGCTCGGGCTCCAGCCGTCCGGTCCGTCGCAGCAGCACCCGCAGGTCCGGCCCGTCGACCAGTCGCATCGCCAGCCACAGCCGGTCGTCGTCCTCGCCGCTGTCCAGGACCGTCACGACGTTCGGATGGTCGAGCGCGGCTGCCGCCTGGGCCTCGTGACGGAACCGCGCGCGGAACGCCGCGTCCGCCGCCCACGGCGAGCCGACGACCTTCAGCGCCACCGGACGATCGAGCGCGACCTGCCGCGCCAGGTAGACGACACCGGTCGCGCCGCGGCCGAGCTGACGCTCGATCCGGTAGCCGGCGAGCAGCTCGCCGGGGTGAAGCAGGTCGGGAGGCACGACGGACACCCCTACGTCACGCCGATCAACGGTCCTTCCCGGCGACAGCGACCGTGCAAGCTGGCACCCTGGACAGCAGCGTCCGCCGCGCGTCGGTACGGTCACCACGTGCCGCCCGCGGTCTCTCCGGGATCCTCCACCCCGCTGATCAGCTTCTGTGTCGTGGGCACCAACGGCGCCGCGTTCCTCCCGGCCTGCCTCGACGCGATCGAGCGCGAGCAGCGGCTGCTCGACCAGGCGACCGAGGTCCTGGTGCTCGACAACGCCTCGACCGACGACAGCGTGCGGATCGCCCGCGAGCATCCGGTCGGCGCTCGCGTGATCGCGCTCGAGCGGCGCGAGGGCAAGGCGGCCAACGACAGCCGTCTGCTCGACGAGGCCCACGGCCGCTACGCGTTGCTGCTCAACGAGGACAGCGAGCTGCGGGCCGGGGCGGCCAAGGAGCTGCTCGACGCGATGGAGCGCGACCCCCAGGCGGGCTGCGCCGGCGCCACGCTCCTCCGTCCCGACGGGCGCGAGCAGCCGTCCGCCTGGCGGTTCCCGACGTTCAGCACCACGCTCGCCCAGGCGCTACTGCTGCACCGCCGGTTCGTGGTCCAGTCGGGATCGGGCCCCACGCGCAAGGTCGACTGGTGTCAGTCGGCGTGCCTGATGGTGCGGGTCCAGGCGTCCGCGATGATCGGCCACCTCGACCCGGAGTACTTCGTCTACGGCGACGAGGTCGACCTGCAACGGCGGCTCGCGGACGCCGGATGGCACACGCTGCACGTGCCGGCCGCGCGCTGCGTCCACCACGAGGGCCTGTCGACCGGCCGGGGCGCCCAGCGGCGGATCGTCGAGCTACACCGCAACCACGAGCGCTACCTGGTTGCCCATCACGGCCCCGGCTACGCGCGACTCTGCCGCCCGCTGGTCGCGTTCCCCTACCTGCTGCGCGCCGTCGCCGCGGTCGTGCTGCCCGGCCACTCGCCGCGACGCTACTGGTGGCACGTGCGCGCCGCCCTGCTGCCCCGCCATGGCGAGGGCATCCGCGAGGCCGCCGAGGCGTTCAACGCGGCCCGCGAGCCGCAGGCCGCCGCCCACTGAGCGACGACGGCCGACGGCCGCGGATCAGCCCGTCGTCGAGTCGGGCAGCTTGCGGCCGACCGGCCCGACGTAGACGCCGCGCGGGAGGTCGCCGTCCTGGTCCGATCCGGGATGGAACGCGCAGTAGATCCGCGCGCAGCGCTGGGCGCCGGAGCCGTTGGCGACCCGCACGTGCTCGGCGACCCGCAGGGTCTCGCCCTCGTAGGGGAAGTGGTAGTCGTTCGGGTGGATCCCGTACCAGACCTCGCCGACCCCGGACCGCCAGTCCAGGCCCAGATCCTGCGCGAACTGGCCGACGGGCTGGCCGATCCCCTCGGGCCGCAGGTAGGCCTCGGCGACCTGGTCGAGCTTGATGAAGTCCTGCAGCACCATGTCGGGGCGCCAGAACGGACTGTCGGCCGCCGTCTCGAACGCCCGCTCGCTGAAGACGAGGTGCTTGCAGCGCTCGGAGGCGGCCTGGACCGCTTCGAGCACCGTCTCGACCGCCGGCAGCTCCTCCTCCTCGGACGCCTCGTCGTCGCCGGTGCTCTCGACCTCGCGGTGGAGCTGGGCGACCCGCCGACGAGCCTCCTCGAGCGCCAGCTCGAGCCGCTCGTGCTCGGCGTGGGCGTCGAGCAGCAGGGCCTCGCGCTCGGCGAGCTGCGCCTTGAGCTGCTCGACCGCCTCGACGGAGGCCTCGTCGGCCGCCACCACGTCCGGCGTCTCGCCCAGCTTCGTCGCGAGCTGCTCGCCGCGGTTCTCGGCGGCCTCGAGCGCCTCGCGCAGCGAGGTGATCTCCAGCTCGGCGTTGTCGAGCTTGCCGCGCAGCTCCTGCGCCTCGGCGACGCGATCCTCGGCCCGACGCTCGTGCCGGCCGGCCTGCGTCTCGGCCTGCTCGACCTTGCGCTGCGCCTGCTGGAGGTCCTTCTCGGCGCGGACCGCGCGGCGTTCGAGGTCGACCATCACCTCGCGGCAGATCGCCAGCAGGCGCTTGTCGACCTCGGCGATCTGCCGTTCCTGCGCCATGTCGCAGCGCAGCAGGCGGATCTCCTGCTCGGGCTCGAGCTCGGGAAGATCCTCGACGCCCTGCTCGATGCCCAGCTCGGCCTCGAGCTCACGGACCGCGGTGACCGCGTCGTCCTCGGCCTCTAGGTCGTCGATGAACGCCTGGACGGCTTGAACGGATGATCGTTCCAGCACGGTGGCGAGGGGCATTCCGGTCTGCTCACGGAGGATCCGGTCGATCTCCGGCTTGCCGATGCGGTCGAACGTCAGCTCGGTCGGAGCGGTGGCGCTGGATGCGGCTGGCCGCTTGTGCGTCGGGCTACCGGATCGTTTTGGCTTGGTGCGTTTCTTGGTGCTCATGGGGGATCCTCAGAACGCTAGCGCAGGTGCATTACGCGTCCCTGAACGGCACGCGTTCCGGTCCCCTGTTCCCCTCGCGGACCGATCGCATGCGTACGGGCGACACACGGTCGGCGTGACCAGAACGGCGTCGCCCGTCCCGCCGACGAGACGGCTGCACGTCATCGGCGCCGACGACGGATCGCCGCCACCACGGTCCGCAGCTCGGCGGAGGTGAAGGCTCCGGCCGCCAGCAACAGCAGCGGGATCGCGGCCATGGCCGCCGCTCGCAGCAGCACGGCGTCGACCCCGGACGGCGGGGCGAGCCAGTCCACGCCGACCGCGACGACCGTCAGGACGACCACCGCCGCGACCAGCCGCGACCACTCGAACGGCACCCGCAGCAGCGTCCGGGTCCGCAGGTGGGAGATGGTCAGCGCCACCACGTAGGCGGCGACGAGCGCGATCGCGGCCCCGGTCGCCGCCAGCGACGGCACGAGCGCCACCAGCACCGCGACGTTGACGACCAGGCCGATCAGCGCCGCGGGCAGGGTCCGCCCGGTCTGGTGCTCGCGGCCGGCGATCGACGTGAAGACCCAGGTCAGCCCCCACAGCGCCCAGCCGAGCGCCAGCCAGGGCAACGCGCCGGCCGCCGCAGCGAACTCCTCGGCGACGAGGACGGTGACGACCTGGTGACGGAACAGCGTCAGGCCGGCGACCATCAGGCCGAGCAGCAGCACGTACGCCCGGACCACGTGGGCGTAGGCCTTCGGCGCCTCCTCGTCGCCGAGGTCGTACGCCAACGGCGGCCAGGCGGCCTGGAACGCCCGCGCGACCACGATCACGATCGTCGCCAGCTTGACCGCCGCGGAGTAGATGCCGTTGCTGGCCAGGCCCGTGGTGTGGATCAGGTACTGGCGGTCGATCAGGTTGAGCGCGAAGACGGCGATCTCGGGCGGGACGGTCGGCAGCCCGAAGCGCAGCAGCGGGCGGAGCGCGACCGCGGGGGCATCCACGGCGCGGTGCCCGAGCAGCAGCGCCCGCTGGGTCCACCAGACGCCGACCAGCACCACGGTCGACGCCGCGTAGTTGCCGAGCAGGTAGCCCGACGCGCCCTGGTCGAGGATCACGACCAGGCCGATCGTCGTCGTCACCGTGAGCAGCACGTTGCTCAGCGACGCGAACAGGTAGATCCGCCGCTGCTCCTGGGCGCGCAGCAGCGCGTTGGCGACCTCGAGGTTGGTGAACGCCCAGATCCCGAGCGCGGTGGCCCGCAGCGGGCCGGGGAGCTGCTCGCCGAGCAGCAGCTCGGAGATCGGCTCGGCGAACGCGGCGACGAGGGCGGCCGCGCCGGTCGACGCGCCCAGGACCAGGACGGTGACCTTGCGGGCCAGCCGCGACCGCCGGACCGGATCGGCGTCGAGGAACCAGTGGCGCAGCAGCGCCTCCTGCAGGCCGGACCGCAGGACGATCGACGCCAGGATGATCCAGGTCAGCAGCGTCTCCGCAGCGCCGAGCTCGCCCGGCGTCAGGTGCCGGGTGTAGAGCGGCAGCGTGACCAGCGCCAGCACGCCGGCCACGAGACTCGCCGCTTGGTAGGCCGCGCCGGACGTCGCCAGGCGGCGGAGGGGGTGCGGCGCCATCGACCGACGATCGTAGTCCGTGGGGCGGGTGGGACCGGGCGCGGCGTTGCGGGGCGGGACAGTCTTGCGCTCCGTTTCGGTTTCGGTTTCCCTTTACGCTCCACCCGTGCCCCTCGACCTGCGTCCCGCCTGCGTCCTGCTGCTGCCGCGGCCGCTGAGCCAGTTCATCCTGCGGGATCAGGCCGAGGATCTGCTGCGCGGCGACGACGTCGTCGCGGTCGATCCGCCGTGGGGCGCGCGGGGCGGATACGGGACGTCGCTGCGGCTCGGCGACGGACCGGTCGGGGCCGCAATCGCGCGACAGCAGGCGGGGACGCTGCTCAAGCGCCTGCACGCCGAGGCCCGCGACCCGCGGGTGATCGTGATCTTCCACGCCACGCAGGAGCCGGTCGCCGCAGCGCTCTGCGCGAAGACCGGGGCCGAGCTCTGGTACTGGCGCTGGGACCGCTACGAGGCGGCGGGAGACGCCGACGCCGAGCGCCGGAAGCGGTTGACGGAGTTGCATCGGCGCGCGTCGGATCGCGCATCGCTGGTCGTCGCGTCGAGCGGGGCGCTGGCCGACCTGGCCGAGACCGACGGCCGTTCCACCGTGCTCAGCCCGCTGGCCGCCGACACGTTCCCCGCGCCGGACGCGGCGGTCGAGGTCGTCGGCTTCTCGCTCGGGCACCTCGGCCGCCGCACCGACTGGGCGCTGCTGCGCGGGCTCGGCGAACGTTTGCCGGCGCTGCAGATCCTCTTCGTCGGCCAGCTCCACGCGGACGAGTGCGCGAACGATCCGGACTTCGCCTGGTGCCGCGACCACGCGCCGTTCGTCTTCCTCGGGAAGCAGCCGGACGCGCAGGCGGCGCAGCTCCTACGGCTGTCCGACGTCGGGATCCTGCCGTTCCGTCGCGATCCGTTCAACGACGCCGGGCTGCCGTACCGGATCCTCAAGGCCGCGCGGCTCGGCCGCCGGACCGTCGTCCCCGACCTGGCCGGCGTGCGCACCTGGGACCCGGCGATCGTCGTCGCCGACGATCCCGAGGCCTTCGCCGCCGCGGTCGCCGCCGAGTCGGGCCGCCGCGCCGCGCCGGACGACAAGCTGCGCGAATGGGCGCTGGCCCAGACCGCCGAGCGTCAGAACGCCCCGCTGCGCGAGCGGCTGCGCGGCCTCGGGCTCGACGCTGGCTGAGCGACTAGCGACAGCGCACCGACGCCACGAACGCGCCGCGGCGCGCGACCTCGACGAAGCCCGGCGGCACCGCCTGGGTCGACCGCGGAACCCCGTCGGCCCGACCGTAGCGCCGCGCGAACTTCCCCTCGGTCACCGAGATCGCCACTCCACGGTCGAACGCGCCCAGCGCCGCGGCCCGAGGATCGCTGCGGGCGACCACCCGGTCGCCGTCCAGGTCGAGCTGCAAGCGGATCTCGGGCACCAGGCGGTAGGTCGGCAGGCTGATCGGGCCGCAGCGCGATCCGGCGACGACCGCCGGGTCCTCCATCAGCTCGCGCACGTCCTCGCGGGCGTCGGCGAGGAACCGCAGCTCCGATCCGAGCGACCGCACCGAGTCGCGCTTGACCGTCAGGTACGCGCCGACGCCGACCACGGCGCCGACCAGCACCAGGACCGCCCACGGGCGACGCCACCGGTGACCGCTCGGCAGGGCCACCCAGCCACCCGCGGCGAGCGCGGCCAGCACCGTCAGGGCGACGACCGGCACCGACAGGTAGCGCGGGATCAGCGACAGTCCGGCGACGCCCGCCGCCAGGAAGGTCGCCACGCCCGCCAGCAGCAACGTCAGCAGGACCACGACGACCCGGCGCGGGGGACGGGCCAGGCCGATGCGCCATCCGAGCAGCAGCACCGCCAGTCCGAGCAGCCCCGCGGCGGCGACGGGCGGACGCGCCTGGTCGACGAGCTGGGTCACCAGCAGCTTCGGAGCCCGAGCGATCCCCCGCTCGCGGCCCAGCTCGTCCGCGAGCTGGCTGGTCGCGGTCAGGGAGTGGAACGGATTGCCGGTGACCGCCGCGTCGACGGCCATCCACAGCAACGGGGCCGCGAGCACGGTGGCCAGGTGCAGGGCACGGCCGCCCGCGCGGGCGGTGGATGCCGTCCGGCCCTCCGCGCGGGCGACCTCGTCGGCTTCGGTACCACCACGGGACAGAACCCCACGCGCAGACGTCGGGGGCGCGGGCGCGCCGCGGGCCGACCACCGTCCCCCGACCGTGCACCACAGCCAGTAGAGCCCCGCCAGGACCCACGCCTCGGGGCGCAGCAGGCCCGCGAGCAGCAGCAGGACGGCGGGACCGCGCCACGCCGTCGGCTTCTCGATCGCCCAGACCCCCGCCCACGCGACGAGCGCCAGGAACGGCATGTCCAGGTAGCCCTTGGCCGCCAGCAGCAGGAAGGCGAAGCTGGTCAGCGTCAGGCCGCCCGCGATCAGGCCGACGACCAGACCGGTCCGCGCGGCCCGCGCGGCATCGTCCCGTCGGGAGACGTCGTGCGGGTCTGACCCGTCGAAGGTCTCCCGCTCCGCCGAAGCCGGCGCGGCGCCGTCATCCGCGCCGGGCCCCGTCACCGCCTCGCCCGCGATCCGGCCCAGGCGGACCGTCGCCGCCGCCAGCACCGGCAGGGTCAGCGCGGTCAGCAGGACCATCGCGCGGTCGGCGTGCTCGCCGAAGAGCGCGACCACCGGGACGCCGATCGCCAGCCACGCGGGATGCGGGGTCGACGCGGCGTAGGCCTCGAACCCGGGCGCCCGGCCGTCGAGCAGCTCGCGCGCCCACACCAGGTCGAGCACCGTGTCGTAGTTGCCGGAGCTCGGAAAGAGCGCCCAGACGATCAGCGCCAGGACGACGCCGACCGCGAGGATCAGCCACTCCGCGGTCGCGGACCGCTCAGCTCGCACGCGGCACCCGCGCCGCCCGCGGGACCCGCGGTTCGCGCCGCGCCCGGCCGGCCGCGCTCGCGGTGGTCGCCAGGCTGCCGCCGACCGCCAGCAGCACCCACAGCACCGGGTCCTCGAGGAACGCCGCGTAGCCCATCGTGTGGACCACCAGCGCGATCACCATCGCCGCGATCGCCGCCCGCGCCGGGCAGTCCTCGGCGTCGCGGAGCAGCCGGCGGAGCACCGCCACCAGCAGCACCAGGTAGGCGATCAGGCCGACCAGGCCCTGCTCCGCCGCGATCGTGATCGGGATCGTGTGGGACGCCGCCACGGCGTCCGACTGCCCGGCGTGCTCGGCCCGCCGGTACTCGCGAGCGAACGCCCCGGATCCGACCCCGAGCACCGGCTCGTTGGCGAACAGGCGGATCCCGCCGTTGGTCAGGGCGACCCGGCCGGACGTCGCGTCGTCCAGGCTGTCGCCGTCGAAGCCGTCGATGTTGAGCGCCGACGGGGCCGCGAACAGCAGCGCCGCCGCGACGGCGCCGATCGCCAGCACCGTCCCGAACGCCTTCCACGGACCGAACCGCAGGCCGCCGAGGATCGCCAGGCCGACCAGCAGCGACACGAAGCTGGTCTGCGAGTAGGTCAGGACCAGCGCCGCCCACAGCACCACCAGCACCAGCGCGGTGATCAGGACGGTCCGGTTGTCGCGCGCCCAGAGCATCCGCGCGGCCACGCCGAGCACTACGAGGATCAGGAAGCGGCCGTAGATGTTGGGGTCGAAGAACAGCGAGTTGACCCGGAACGCGTCCTCGATCTGGTTGGACGCGATGATCCGCGGGTTCAGCAGCACGTGGCGGGTCGCGTACTCGTAGAACCCGACCGCGGCCAGCACCAGCGCGACGCCGACGGCCACGCCGAGGCAGCGGGCCGCGAGCTGCGGGGTCCAGCGGATCGTCCGCAGCACGACGTACAGCAGCGAGAACGGGACGTAGAAGAACGCGACCTGCTCGACCGCCTGGCCCTGGTCGATCGACCAGGCGCTCTGCACGGCGTAGAGCACCACGAACAGCAGCAGCGCGACGTCGGCGAAGCCCGGCCGCGGATCGTCCGACGGCAGATCCGGATCGTGCTGGAACCGCTCCCAGACCCAGGCCAGCGCCGCCGCGCCGGTGACGACGTAGAGCGGCAGCAGCAGGTTGACCGCCTGTCCGTCGCCGAGGTCGAGCGGCAGCCGGAACGGCAGCACCAGCGTCACGGCGATCGGCACGGCCAGCGGCCAGCGGCGGAACGCCGCGGCGCCGACGCCGAGCACCGCCAGGCCGACGATCACCACCGCCGCGAACAGCAGCGGGCTCTCGCGAAGCTGCTCGACCGGTCCGGTGTCCCAGACCTGGATCGCCAGGATCGCCGGGCCGCCGACCATCGCCAGCGCGAGCGCGCCGGCCCGGGCCCGGGGGCCGCGGAGGACCATCGCCAGCGTCGCCGCCAGCGTGATCGCGGTCAGCGCGAGAGCCGTCGCCATGTGCTCTCCATCAGCTCGGAGGTGTCGGGATCGTCGCTCAACCGCGCGGCGAAGGTCGGCAAGCCGGTGCGGATCACGAGCCCCTTGCCCAGGCGCATCCCGACGATCACCCGGTGGTCGCTGCCGTCGACGGCGCTGGCGACGGGCTCGCCGTCGCCCAGCGATTCGGCGGGCCAGCCGGTCGGGTAGCCGTCGAAGCGCCCGTCGGTGCCGGCGAACAGCTCGATCTCGTCGCGGTCGTTCTCGAGCGGACCGTCCAGCCGCACCGCGCCCCGGCTGACGATCCCGAAGGCGTCGGCCGGGTCGAACGGCCCGGGCTCCTCCAGCCGCCGCCCGCGCTCCGCGCTGCCGCCCAGCTCGACCGAGCGGTGCAGGCCGGACGGATCGAGCACCGCGACGTTGCCGCCCGCGGTGACGAACCGGCGCATCCGCTCCGCGGCGTCGGACGTCGTCCAACGCGCCTCGCCGACCAGCAGGATCCCCGGGCGGCCTTCGAGCTGCGGGCCGTGCTCGCGATCGTCGGGCCCCGACTGCAGCGCGAGCGCCAGGTCGGTGGTGATCTCGAACCGCTTGCGGTGCCGGACCAGCCACTCGATCGCGGGAGCGACGGTGGCCGCGTACGACGACGGCAGCGTGCCGAAGATCCGCGCGGTGCGGATCCGGGTCGCGCTGTCGCCGTTCGTCGACTGCAGGCGGTTGGCCAGCCCGTCGCCGTCGTCGTCGAGCGGGTTCAGCCCCTGCCAGGTGATCGCGGGCAGCACCACGAGCACCCGCCGCTCCGCGGCGTCGTTGACGACGGCGGGCACGTCGACCCGCTCACCGCCCGCGATCACGGTCAGCCGGTAGGCGGCGCTGCGTCGCGAGCGCGGATCGATCCGCAGCGCCGCGCGGGTGGCCGAGCCGCTGGAGACCGGGCGGTCGCTGCCGACCCGGCGCAGGATCCAGCGGTAGCGCTTGCCGCGGGCGTCGACGAAGAAGGTCAGTCGCTCGCCGGGCTCGGCCGGCGCCGGGCTGGTCTGCACGCCGACCCGGCGCACGGTGACGCCGCCGCGGCCGCGCATCCGGCCACTCGGTTCCGCCCGCGGCATGCCGTCCCGGCCGGCGGTCGGTCCGCATCCCTCGATCTGCGCCGCTTCCTGCACGCAGACCTGGATCACGTAGGTCCCGGGCGGCGCCGGGCGGCCGTCGTCCGTCGTCCCGTCCCAGCGGGCCTCGCCGCGGATCGACTTGACGCGCCCGCCGATCCGCGTGCCGCCCTGGGCACGCTCGGTGACGTCGACCTTCAGCCGCGCGACGACCTCTTCCGCTCCGGGAGAGGTCCGCACGACCCGGGCCTTGGGGCGCCAGCCGTCGAGTTGCAGCTCGGCCACGATCGGCTTGCCGTCGACCGTCGGCAGCACGGCCGGGGCCCGGCGGCCCTTCGTCCCGTCCGCCAGGATCCGCCGCACCTTCGGCTTCGGCTTGATCCGGTTGAGCTGGAACGAGCTGGCCCAGACCACGCTGCGGCCCTCGTCCGGCAGCACGAACTTCAGCCGGTAGCGGCCGTGCGGCTGGGGGTTGCCGTCGTCGTCGCGCCCGTCCCAGCGCAGCGTGATTCGCTTGTACCGCTCGGCCGGCTGGTTCTCGGTCAGCGTCGCCACGCGGATGCCGTCCTCGTCGACGATCTCGACCGTGACGGGCGTCGCGCGCTTGAGCATGAAGCGGACGGTGAAGGTGTCCCGGCGGCCGTCGCCGTTGGGCGAGAAGACCCGCGTGAAGCCCCCGTACTCGCGGGAGAGCTGGAGCACGGCGGGCTGGTTCTTCAGCCGCTGGGCGACGAAGAACGCGGCGACGGTCGCGACGATCAGGACGCCGAAGACGATGCGGGCGGTACGGGTCACAGCGCGTCGGCCATCAGAGGGTCAGCAGGTGGCCGTTGGGGATACCGGCTTCGCCCGGGTCCACGCCGCGCTCGTGCCGCAGCAGCAGCCGCAGCGCGTTGCGGTGGCAGACGACCAGGATCACGTCGCGACCGTCGTCCTGCCGCCGCAGGTCGTCGGCCGCATCGCGCACCCGCGCGAGCTGGTCGGCGTAGCGCTCCCCGCGGGGCGCCGCGAAGTCCAGCTCCAGGCGATGGAAGGCGGCGAAGCCGTCGGCGTCCTCGGCCAGCACCTCGGCGAAGCTGCGGTCTTGCCAGTCGCCGCAGTCGGTCTCCGACCAGCGCGGATCGATCTCGGGCACCAGCCCGGTCCGGGCCGCGACGTGGCTGGCGGTCTCGAGCGCCCGCGTGATCGGACTCGAGATCAGCCGCGTGACGTCCCCGCGGCGCACGATCTCGTCGGCGAGCGCGGCGGCCTGGCGCCGGCCCTCGGCGTCGAGCGGGACCGGGCCCTGCCCCTGGAAGCGACCCTCGTGGTTGTAGGCGGTGCGACCGTGGCGTGCGAGCAGGATCATGAACGGGGGAGCACCTTTCGGGTTCGCCGGCGGTCGGGGCGTTCCTGCCCGGCGCGGCGGAGTCGTCCGGCGGCGACGCGAACGATCACCGAGCGACGCGTTCCGCGGGGACCAGCCAGGACCGCATCTACGGCGTGCCGACCGCCGTGTCCGCGACCACGTCGCCGGAGATCTCCCCGCTCACGTCGCCGGTGATCGACGAGTCCGGCGTGGTGCTGCCGGTCGCGCCGCTCGTGCCGTCGGCGGTCCCGCCACCGGCGCCCGGCGCGGACTCGGTCGTCGTCCCGCCCGGCGTCGTCCCCGTCGGGTTGGCGTCGGCCGGCGTCGGGTCGGTCTTCGCCGCGTAGTCCTGCCCGAGCACGACCACGATCTTCGGGGTGCCGTCGACCGCCGCGCGGATCGTCCCGCTCATCGCCCGGACGGTGCTGGACGGCAGGCCGAGGTGCTTGGCGATGTCCTGTGCGGCATCGCGGTTGCCGCGACCTTCCCGGTAGGCGATCGTCGAGCGGTCCTGGAACGATCGGACGCCGTTCTCGGAGTAGTCGCCGACGCTCCCGGTCGCGAACCGCTTGTTGTCGAGCAGGTCGCTGCCGGTCTTCGCCAGACCGCCCTGGCCGGTCGCGTTGAGCACGACGACCGAGGTCCGTCCGGGGCTGTAGGCCTTGGCTCGGCTGGTGGTCGTCCGCTGCTCGGGTCGATCCCGCTCGTTGACGGCCTCGACCGGCGACTCCGTGTCGCCGCCGATCACGCCGACCGCGAAGAGCACGCCGACGATCACGATCACGCCGACGAGGGCGACGCCGATGACCTGCCCGACCGAGCGCTTCGGCGGCTCCGGCTCGCGCTGGCGAACGGCATTGGCCCGGCCCGCCGGCGTCGACGCGCGGGGGGTGCCGGCGACCGCGGGGACCACGCGGGTGGCCTGCGACGGCGTGCCGGGGACTCCGGGCGGCACCGGGCGCGGCGGGGTCGCTGCGGGCGGGGTCTGCCCCGGCGGCGTCGGCTTGCCGGCCGTCGTCGTCGCCGCGGCGACGCCAGCGGCCAACGGGGGCGCGGGCGGGGCCAGGCCGGACGCGGGGGCCTGGGCGCCGGGATGCGGCGCGAGCTTGCCGGGGGCGGCGGGGCGGGCGGCCGGAGCAGCGGCCTGGCCCTGGTGCTCGAGGCGCTGCTCGAGCTCCTCCAGCCGCTCGGGCGCCGTCCCCGCCCACTCCCGCAGGCGCTGGAGCTCACGCCCCTGCGAGAACACCAGGATCGCCATGGCGATCACGGCAATCAGCGAACCGAAGCCGACGTACGGCCCGATCGTGTCAAATTGGCTCGCAAAACCGGCTGCGAGCGCAGGGACCCCCAAGGTCATAGCGGTCCAGTGTAAGCGCTGGAGCCGGACGCGACGTCACTCCCCGCCGACGCCGCGCTCGACGCACCGTCCGTGTGGGTCCGCTGCAGTTCCTCGACCTTCGCGGCCACGCCGACCGCATCGCCCTCGAGCACCAGCAGTCCGATCTCGTCGAACATCGCCTCGACGGCGTCGGGTCCGAGCGGCGTGCGCTCCGCGCGCTGGATCCGCTCGGCGTCGGTCGCCCGCGGCGTCTCGAACCCGTTGAACAGCTCTTCGTGGAGCTTCTCGCCGGGTCGCGGTCCGACGATCTCGATCGCGATGTCCTCGTCGGGCTTCAGCCCCGACAGCTCGATCATGTCGCGCGCGAGCTGGAGGATCTTGACCGGCTCGCCCATGTCGAGCACGAGGATCTCGCCGCTGCGCCCGACCGACCCCGACTGGATCACGAGCTGCACCGCCTCGGGGATCGTCATGAAGTAGCGCGTCATCTCGGGATCGGTCACGGTGACCGGCCCGCCGCGGGCGATCTGCCGCTGGAAGATCGGGACCACCGAGCCGCTCGATCCGAGCACGTTTCCGAAGCGCACGCACGAGAACCGCGTCGCGGTCCAGCGCTGGGCGGCGCTCTCGACCGCCAGCTCGGCCAGCGCCTTGCTGGCGCCCATCGCCGTGGCCGGACGCACCGCCTTGTCCGTCGAGACCAGCACGAACCGCTCGACCCCACTCTCGCCGCAGAGCCGCGCGAGCAGCCGCGTGGCGATCGCGTTGTTGCGGACCGCCTCGACCGGGTTGGCCTCCATCAGGCCGACGTGCTTGTACGCCGCCGCGTGGAAGACCACGTGGGGACGGTGCTCCTGGAGCACCTCGCGGATCCGCTCGCCCTCCTTGACGTCGGCGATCACCGACGTCACCACGCCCTCGGGAACCTGCCGGTCCTCGATCAGCTCGCGCTCGATCCGGAAGAGGTTGTCCTCGGCGTGGTCGAGCAGGACGAGCTTCGCCGGCCCGACCCGGGCGATCTGACGGCAGAGCTCGCCGCCGATCGACCCGCCCGCGCCCGTCACGAGCACGGTCCGATCGCGCAAGTACGCGCCGACCCGGTCCAGCTCCATCCGCACCGGCTCGCGGCCGAGCACGTCCTCGACGCCGACCTCGCGGACCTGGCGGACCACCGTGTCCTGCCCCGCCTGCAGCAGCTCGAAGACCGTCGGCAGGGTGCGCACGGGGACGCCGCGGCTGCGGCCGGCGCGCAGGACGTCGGCACGCAGCGTGCCGGGCGCCGAGGGGATCGCGATGATGATCTCGTCGGGCTCGAGCTCGTCGAGCACCCGGGTCAGGTCGGTGATCCGGCCGTGAACCCGCACCCCGTCGACCCGCGTCCGCTGCTTGGCCGGGTCGTCGTCGACGAAGCCGACCGGGCGCAGGCCGAGCTGCGGGTTGCGCAGCATCTCGCGGAGCACCAGCCGGCCGCCTCCGCCGGCGCCGACGATCAACGCGGCCCGTCCGGCGGTCCGGCGGCCGAAGCCGAACAGCAGCGACCGCTCGGAGACCGCGCGCACGATCACCCGCGCGCCGACGATCAGCATCAGCCCGGTGACCGCCGCCAGGCCGTAGATGCTCGGCGGCGGGTAGGTGGTGCTCAGCCCCGCGGAGGCGCTGACCCAGGTCGCGGGCTTCAGCACGCCGTTGAGGCCAAGGAAGATCAACAGGCCCAGGACCACGCCCTGACCGGTCCGGAAGTCGTCGCGCCCGTCGGTGTGGCGCCACGGACGGTGGTACCCGCCGGTCGCCCAGATCGCCAGCACCACGCTCAGGCCGACCAGGTACCACGTGTTGTCGAACAGGTCCGCGTACTTCGGCGAGACCTCCGACACGTGCTGCAGGTCGAACCGCATCCGGAACGCCAGCCAGTAGGCCCCGACGGCCAGCACGAAGTCGACCAGCGCCTGGAACGGCGAGAGTCGGTGGAACTGCAGCGCAGCGGGCCGTCGGCGCATCCGGCCGATTCTCTCACGGGCGCGCGCGGCGGCGTTCGCGGCCCCCGCCGACCGACGAGCCGGAGCCGTCGACGTGCGACGATCCGGGCGTGCCCAGCGACGCCCACCGCGGGAGATCAGCCCCTTCGCCCCAGCGTCCCGTCCGCGTGGTGGACGCGTCGGTGGTCGGTCGACCGCTCCCGCTCTTCGTGGTCGCCACGCTGGTGCTGCTGATCGGCTTCGGCCTGGGGTGGATGGGCCGGTGGACCGACGCCGGCGCGTTCCGCGGCGCGCAGGAGTTCGCGCGGCTCGGCGGTCCGTGGCTGGTCGGGGCGTACGGCGCGGGCATGCTCGCCGCGTGGCGTCGCGGCCCGTCGGGGCTGCTGCTCGGGATGGTCGCCGGGGCGGTGGCGATCGCGCTCGGCTCGCTGACCTACTACGGACTCTCCGTCTGGCTCCAGCACGGGTACGGCGCCCGCCGGGCGCTCACGCTCGGCATCGGCTGGGCCTCGGCCGGGGTGGTGGTCGGCGGTGTGGTCGGCGGGCTCGGCGCGCTGCTCAGCGCGCGCTGGAACAACCGGGCGAAGCCGTGGCTGCAGGGCGCGTCGGTCGGCACGCTCGGCGGCCTGCTGGTCGGCGAGGCGATCGCGTTGCTGTGGGTCTGGG
>JADKLW010000175.1_pt2 | contig 27212 bp, 28 predicted proteins | sample 8641881 | NCBI WGS metagenome assembly JADKLW01 (sample SAMN16272185, study PRJNA661076) | feces metagenome | isolation source: fecal sample from diarrhoea affected cattle B | host: Bos taurus | place: South Africa: Lokaleng Village, Mahikeng | collected 2019-09 | reverse complement strand
GTAAAGTCTTCCGCCAGCTTCCAGACCAATGCCCGCGCATTGCCCGGCTTTCCGTAAGTCACATAGGTGCCGCCGAGAACCAGCTCTGCCGCCTGGACAGGCCCGTTTGCCTCCACGTGGATGCAGGTGTTCTTGTCAGGCAAGCCATCGCTGACGGGCTGTACCGAAAAGCTATCGAGAGACTTCATGGCTCACAAGGTAAATCAGCAGTTAAGCAACTGGCTCGCAGTCAGCCGTAAGACCAGAGATCGACCGGCAAGTCTACTCACGCCTGCGGCATCGGGCAGTGGCAAGATGGTGTCGAAAGGTTGACCACTTCCAGCCCTGAGCGCTAACTTTGCACTGTGGAGGGCGCCGTCCAATCTCCTTTTCACACCGTAGCGGTGTCCTCCCAACCCAAGGACCGCCTACAGGATAACCGCCACCAAGACGTGAAGCGCTAGATATCGGATGCGCTTTCTTGTTTCCCGATCATTTCGATGACGTGTCGGCGTTCGCGAAGGGATCTGATCTGTTCGGTGGCCAGGGTCAATGGACGCAATTCCATTCCGGCCGGGTCGTGCACGATCCTGAAGTAGCGCCTGGCCGCAACCATGACATCTTCCGACCCGTAGACGGCGATCACCTGAAGCTCCAGCTCGTCTGCATTTCTGGCTGCCTGAACGGCGTCCGCCGAGAGGCATGCGGATCGAACGTGATCGAGGATAGCCTGCATCGTGCCCATGTCCCGGACCTTGCCGCTTTCGAGCGGACCCTGGCGGGTCCATAGCCTGAGGTCGGAGGGCTCCTGCCATTGCTCGGACTCGTCCGGTTCCGTTATCGGACACGCTATCGTACCGGATGGGCCTTTGAGCCGGGCAATGAGCGTGTGGACGTAGATGGCTTCAGCGCTCATGTTGGTGACGAGACAATGCGCGTCCAGGCCGCCGCCGCCACCGCGATTGATCAGGATGGTGGCCTTCTTCTGCCGCCGATAGCCGGCGAGGAAAACCTGCAGATAGGTAATCCAGACGACGAGCATGCCGACATTGCTCATCACGTTAATCAGATCGCTGTGCTCGGTTATCCAGTCCATGGCGGGGCTCGGTCATGGGAAAGCTAGCCCAACGTCTGGGTGAGCCTTTGGTTTTCCGTCGGGCGACACATAGTGGTCGGGAACCCCTGCTCGGGTGAGGGTTTTTACCCAGGGAGATCACCACTGCGACAGCAGGACAGCCCCCATGTTCAAGCCATTCATCATCAATCGCCCGGTCTTCTTCGGCTCGCTTCTTGTCATCGGCGCCGTTCTGGCCGTCGGGATAGTGTTCCCCAACCAGGCGAATGAGATGTTCGGTTCACTGCAGGGTGGCATCCTGCAGAGCTTTGGCTGGTTCTACCTGCTGGCCGTCGGAATTTTCCTGGTGTCCGTGCTGCTCCTCTGCTTTGGCCGCTATGGCCGCATCAAGCTGGGACCCGATGACGCCACGCCGGATTTCCGGTTCATTTCCTGGATCGCCATGCTTTTTGCCGCCGGCATGGGCATCGGCCTGATGTTCTATGCCGTCGGCGAACCCATGACCCACTTCATGGCGCCCCCGACTGCCGAACCGCGTTCCGTCCAGGCCATGCGCGAGGCGATGACTGTCACCTTCTTCCACTGGGGCATCCATGCCTGGGCGATCTATGCCGTGGTGGGCTTGTCGCTGGCCTATTTCGGCTATCGCTACAATCTTCCGCTCACCATCCGCTCGGGCCTCTATCCCCTGCTCAAGGAGCGCATCAATGGCCCGATCGGCCACGCGGTGGACATCTTCGCCATTGTCGGCACCATGTTCGGCATTGCCACCTCGCTGGGGGTAGGCGTGTCGCAGATCAATGCCGGGCTTGCCTATCTGCTCGGCGTTCCGGTTGGCCCGATCGTCCAGCTGCCGCTCATTGCCGTGGTCACCGCCCTGGCGACCGCTTCGGTGGTGAGCGGGCTGGACAAGGGTGTGCGCATCCTTTCCGAGACCAATCTCGTCGTCGCAGTCCTGTTGATGCTGTTTGTGCTTGTCGTCGGACCAACGGCACAGCTGTTCCGCGACCTGGTGCAGAATCTGGGCCTCTATCTCGACACCCTGGTGCTGCGCACCTTCAATATCTATGCCTACCAGCCCACGCCATGGATCGACGCATGGACCCTGTTCTATTGGGCTTGGTGGATTTCCTGGTCGCCCTTCGTGGGCATGTTCATCGCCCGTATCTCGCGCGGCCGCACCGTGCGCGAATTCGTGACTGCGGTGCTGTTCATCCCGGCCGGGTTCACCTTCATCTGGATGACCGTATTCGGTAACACGGCGATGGTCATCGACACCGGGATTGCCGCGGGCGCGGTCGGGGAGGCGATTGCCGCGGATATATCCACCGGGCTCTTCAATTTCTTCGAATATCTGCCCTTCAGCGGCGTCACCTCGACACTGGCAATTTTCCTCGTGTCGATATTCTTCATCACCTCGTCCGATTCCGGTTCGCTGGTCGTCGACTCCATCGCGGCAGGCGGGGAAACCGAGACGACCACTGGGCAGCGTGTCTTCTGGTGCGTGATGGAAGGCGTGGTCGCGGCCAGTCTGTTGCTGGCTGGCGGACTGGGCGCGTTGCAGTCGGCGACGATCGCCAGCGCGCTGCCGTTCACCTTCGTGATGCTGGGTCTGGTCTGGTCCTTGTATCTGGGCATGCGGGCGGACCTGGCCCAGCAATATGCGCATCCGTCCGCAGGCGCAGCGGTGCTGCCAGCGCGGCCTGCCGCCGGAGTCACCTGGCAGCGTCGCCTGGCGCTGATGATGCGTGCGCCCAGCAAGCAGGAGGTGAAGGCCTTCATCGACGGGGATGTTCGTGCCGCAATCGAGCAGGTTGCCCGCGAACTCACCGAGCGCGGTCGTCCCGCCCATATGGAAACAGACGAAAGCGGCAACATCGCCCTGCGATCACCTGCCGAGGGCCAGCGCGACTTCGTTTACGGCGTCAGCCTGGCATCACAGCCCATCGCAAATTTCGGTCCACTCGCCACGGGCCGGTCAGAACAGCGTTACGAGGCGCGCACCTATTTCGCTAGCGGCGTGCGCGGCTATGACGTCATGGGGCTGAACCGCGATCAACTGATTGCCGATATTCTGGTGCAGTTCGAACGCTATCTCCACCTCACCCATTCCCCCGCGTCGCAATTGCTGCACGGGGCGCCCGAACACACGGCAAACGAGTAATTGGGCGCCGCGCCGTCACAGCAGGGCCTGCTCGTTGCGGCCCATGAAGCGGAAGGCGATGTAGACGGCGCAGCCGCTGAGCAGCAGCAGGATGGTCGAAAGCGCGGCAGCCACCCCGAAATCGCCATCGAGGATCAGCAGGTAGATGCGCACGGGCATGGTCATGGTGCTGCCCACATAGAGGACAAGCGACGATGACAGCTCGTTGATTGCCGTGACAAAGCTGAGCATGCCGCCGGCGATGATGCCCGGCACGATCAATGGCACGGTGATGCGCAGGAAGGCCTGGAACGGGCTGTAGCCCAGTGAGATCGCCGCTTCTTCCATGCTGGGCGAAATCTGGCGCAGCGACGATGCGGTGGTCCGCACCGTATAGGGCAGGCGCCGGATGAAGATCGACAGGATGATGATTGCTGCCGTACCGGTCAAGACGATCGGTCCGGTATTGAAGGCGGCGATGAAGGCGATGCCGATGACGATGCCCGGCATCACATAGGGCACCATGAAGGCGCCATCGAGCAAGGCGGTATTGAAACTGGTGCGCCGGGCGACCAGTACGCCGACGACAGTGCCCACCACAACGATCAGCGCCACTGCCGCTACCGAAAAGGTCAGCGAATTGCGCACCACATCGCCCAGGCCAAACAGGATGCGCTCATAGCTTTGCAGCGCAAAGCCATCCTGGAACACCGGGCCGCTGGTCTTGCGGAACGAATAGATGACCGAGATGATGACCGGCAGCGCACCGCAAAGGCCAATGAAATAGACCGCGAAATGGGCCAGCACATTGCGCCAGCCCTTGAGCTGGATGCGGATCGGCTTGTTGATCATGTTGCCGTGGTAGACGTTGCGGCGCGACATATAGCGCTGCAGCATGACGAAGATCATCGACACCACGATCAGCACCACGCTGATTGTCGTCGCCATCGACATGTTGGAGCCCACTTCGGCCGCATAGAGCGTGAAAGCTTCGGTCGCCAGAACGTTGAAGCCACGTCCCAGCAGTCGCGGTGTGCCAAAGTCGGCAATGGCATGGATCAGCGCCAGCAGGCCGCCGGCGGTGAGTGCGGGAAACACCATTGGAAACGAGATCTTCATGGTCCGCTGCCACGGCGTCAGCCCCAGGCCTTCGGCGGCTTCTTCGAGCGAGCGGTTCACATTGCTCAGCGCGCCGGACACCATGAGATAGACATAGGGATAGAACTTCAGCGAAAAGACGATGAGGATGCCTCCAACGCCATAGATGGGCGGCATGTTGATGCCCATGTCGCGCAGGAACCCGCGCACGACGCCGCCGGCCCCGAACAGCACGATCCAGGAATAGGCCCCGATAAAGGGTGGTGATACGAGCGCCAGGATTGCCAGCAGCGACACGAACTTTCCACCGCGAATAACGAAGCGCGACACGCAGAAGGCCATGATCGAGCCCAGCAGAAGCGCACCGAAAAGGCCGCCAAAGCCGACGATGAGCGTATTCACAAAGGCCTGGCGGAAGCGTGGTTCGCCAAGGAACTTGAGGTAATTGGCGAGCGTCAGGTTGCCCTGCTGGTCATAAAGGCTCGAGATCAATACCGAGCCGACCGGAATGAACAGCAGCACGAACAGCATCAGCCAGGTGAAGATCATCACCACGGTCCAGAAATTGAAGCGTGGCATGGCGCTCACCCTCCTATACGGGCGTTGTCGGCGCCGAAGGCCATCAGCGCTTCGCGCGGCACCAGCACGCTGACCTGTTCGCCCGCCTCGCGCGTTTGCGTCATCCCGGGGTTGGCAACCTGCACGACGATGAGACCCGCCGGTGTTTCCACCTGCACATGTGCTTCGCGGCCGAGATAGGTGAACTTGGTGATATTGCCATCGAGTACCGCTGCGCCCGCAGGGTGTTCCCCGGGCGCTGCCAAACCCAGCCTTTCAGGTCGCGCAGTCCAGACTGCCTCGGCCGGCGCGGAAAGGTTCAGTTGGCCCAGCAGGGCGTCAAGCGCCGCGCCGGGTGCGAACGTATTGAGCGTTCCGACGAATTCGGCCACGAACCGGGTCTGGGGATTGCCATAAATCTGGGGCGGTGTGCCGACCTGCTCGATCCGCCCCGCATTCATCACGCAGATGCGGTCGGAGATGGCAAGCGCCTCCTCCTGGTCATGAGTCACATAGATGGTGGCGATATCGACCTGTTTCTGGATATCGCGAATTTCCTCGCGCAGCTCGATGCGCAGCTTGGCATCGAGGTTGGACAGGGGCTCATCCATCAGCAACAGGCGCGGGTTGATCACCATTGCGCGGGCGAGCCCGATGCGCTGCTGCTGGCCGCCCGACATCGCAGCCGGCAGGCGTTCGGCCATGGCACCAAGACGCACTGCCTCAAGCGCCTGCATCACGCGGGTCTTGATTTCGGCGGCTGGCACTTTGCGCGGCTTGAGGCCGAACGCGACGTTGTCGAACACGCTGAGATGAGGAAACACCGCATAGTCCTGAAACACCATGCCGATATCGCGCTGATGCGGCGGCACGATGCGCAGGTTGGCGCCGTCGAGCGTGATGTCTCCAGACGTCAGGTCGTTGAAACCGGCTATCGAGCGCAACAGGGTCGTCTTGCCGCAGCCACTGGGGCCCAGCAGGGTGAAAAACTCGCCGCGCTCCACGGAAACCGACACGCCGTTCAGCGCCATGAATTCGGGCCCGAACCGCTTAGTGGCATTGCTGACGGTTAGGTAGCTCACGCAGATTCCCCCAGTGCTCTTCGTCACGAACCATATGACACTGACAAACTTTCGTATTGCAACATTTATTCGCGTGGTTCACCATCATTTCGGCTTTGCTTGATCATGATCGAACGGGAGGATTCCAATGACAATTCGCAAACGTACATTTTTGGCACTAGCTGCCGCGGCACTCATCACCTCGACGAGCCTGTCGTCGGTCGCCTATGCCCAGGACGGCTCCGTGGTGATCTACACCGCGCACAAGTCATCCATCGTTGACACGCTCCTGCCGGTTTTCGAGCAGGAAACCGGTCTCAAGGCCGAGGTGGTCAAGCTCGGCTCGGGTGATATCGCAAAGCGCGTGCAGGCAGAGTCAGGCGCGCCGGCCGCCGACGTCATCTGGTCCATTTCCGGCAGCCAGCTTACCGAGCTGAGGGACCTGCTTGTGCCCTACACGCCGCCAGAGGCCGACCAGATCGACCCGCAATTCATCAAGGATGACGCGTGGACCCCCTATACCGCCGTGGTTTATGTGCTCGCGGTCAATACCGACCTGCAGCCGCTTGATGGAGCACCCAAGACCTGGGCTGAACTTGCCGATCCCAAGTGGGCCGGCCAGATCGCCAGCGCCCGCGCCGACGGTTCGGGTTCGGCCATGCAGCAGCTGCAGACGGTCCTCACCGTCTTTGGCGATGAGGGCTGGGCCAAATACGCCGAAATCGCGAAGAACTTCGTGTTTGCCGATTCCTCTGGCGCCGTGCCGCGCTTCGTGGCCGACGGCGAAACCGCGATGGGCCTGACGCTGGAAGACAATGCGCTGGAATATGTTCAGGGCGGCGCCCCGATTTCCATCGTGCACCTGTCGGACGGCACTGCAGCAACCCCGGATGGCGTCGCCCTGGTCAAGGACAGTCCAAATCCGGAAGGCGGCAAGGCCTTTATCGACTGGGCCATGTCCAAGTCCACCCAGGAAAAGCTGGCCATGGATATCGGACGCCGCTCCGTGCGGCTTGACGTTGCCGGCCCTGCCGGCACGCCGAACCTGGCCGATCTCACCCTGGTCGACGTCAAGCCACTGAGCGATTTCGGCGGTGCCGAAGAGGTGCTCGCACAATGGCGGACTGCCATCGGCGAATAGGCCGGCAGTTCCACATCCAGACTAGAGACAGGACCAAATGAGGCAACTTGAAGCCTTTTCGCTGGGCAAGAAGTTCGGCCATCCCGAGACCAACGAAGACAGCCTCGTGGTCATGCCAAATCTCGGTTACGCCGTCATCGACGGCGTAACCGACCGCAATGGAACGCGCTATGACGGCATGTTGTCGGGGCAATTCGCCTCGCGCACCGTCCAGCGCGCCATAGAGATCTTTCTGCTCGCACAGGGCGATGCACGCCAGCCGGACCTGCAGTTTCAGGGCGGCGAGCACTTCGTCGGCTATCTCGGCAAGGCAATCCATGCCGGCTATGTCGCCAATGGTGCGCTGGCCGCGGTGGAGGCGGATTGGAAGCTGCGCGGGGGCTGCACCGTCATGGCCGCAATGATCATCGGCGACCGCCTCGAAGTCGTCGCGGTGGGCGATAGCGGCATTCGCCTCAACGGCAATGACACCCTGCAGGTGCTCAAGCCCCTCGACGACGTCACTGCGATCCTGCGCCGCGAAACCTGGGACCATTTTGAAGCGCTCGGCAGCTCGACGGCCGATTGCGACCGCTACGCTGCCTCCATGACCTGGCAGGGCACCCGCAACCAGCCGGCGGGCAGCGCTACCGCAAACTCGGACCTGTTGGCCACTATCGAGGCCCGGGCGTTGGACGCCTGTCGCAAGCATCTGCCCGAGGTGCCGGAACACGAACTGCTGGAACTGATCCAGCAGGGAATCGCGCATGGGCAGGGCAACTTTCAGAATGTAACCGAGCCCGTGCTCGGCTATGGCGGAATAGACGGCTTCTTCGTGCCCCCACGTTTCATCGAAACCCGCAGCTACAAGCTGGCCGAAATTGAAACGATCGAGTTATTCTCCGACGGATATTTCAAACCGGGTGAGGGATTCGGTGTGGCATCCTGGGAAGCGGCTTTCCAGGAGGTCGAAGCCGAGGACTTCCACAAGATCGGCCGCTACATGAGCACCAAAGGCACAACGGATACGCAACTGACCGATGACCGCACCTATCTCGGCGTGCGACTGAAATGAGCGGCGACGCGGCGCCACGTCTGCGTAGGGCGCGCGACACGAGGCCCGCCGAAACCGGCCGTGCGGGCGAACGGCGCGAGGCAATCCTGCAGGCGGTCCGCGCCAATGGCGCGGCGTCGGTGGCAGAGCTGGCGGCCCGCTTCGACGTGACCTACCAGACCATCCGGCGCGACCTGCGCACGCTCGAGCTGCAGGGCCTGCTGCAAAAGGGATTTGGCGGTGCCTTTGCCTCGCCCGGCGTCGCCCATCATACTCATGACGAACGCCATGGCAGCCAGCTCTCGGTCAAGCGCCGGCTGGTGCAGGCGCTCGAGGAATTCCTGCTGCCCGGGGCAACCATCTTTGTCGGGCTGGGTACCACGTTCGATACCCTGCATGAGGTTTTGGCGCGCCACCCCGGCGTGCTGATCGCCACGCCCAACCTTGAGGTGGCGCATTCCTGCGCGCTCAAGACCGACGCGACCGTCTATGTCTATGGGGGCTACGTTCGCAACAAGGATTCTTCAATCCTGACCCTCGCCGACGACAGCCGGCAACGGTTCAAATTCGACATTGCTGTCATCGGCGCCAGCGCCATCGACCGCGATGGCACGGTACAGGAATTCGATCCGATGGAGGTCGATCTGGTGCGCTCCATCCTGCCCCATGCGCGGCAGGTGATCCTTGTGGCCCATGACGAAAAATTCGAACGCCGCGCTCCTCATGTCGTGACGCAGATGTCCGACGTCGACGTGCTGATCACCAATGGCGACCCGGTTCGCCGCTTCGACAACCCGGCTATCCTGGCCTCGACCCGAGTGATCGCACTCGACTAAGCGCCGGTCGAGCTCTCAAGCGCGGGCCCGAGATCGGAACTCCCCAAACCTCAAACTCCGTAGTCACTGAAAAGAAGTTTTCTCGGCCAGGTGTACTCCGGTGAGAGTACGCGCCGCCTCCTGTGGGCGGATGCGGCCGCTGACGGCTGCCCTCATCATGGTGGGAGACAGAAGCATCGGAGCAAACGGACATGAAGCCGACATTCAAATCCCAAAAGAACCATGTGATGGGACGCCGCAGCTTTCTGGGTGGCGCGGCTGCACTTGGTGTTGGTGCCGGATTGTCTGCGCCGGCCATCACCTCGCCTGCTTCAGCGCAAGAGATTTCGGACATCGCATTGCGCGACCAGGACCTGCCATTCATCGGCGTGGAGGAGACCTTTTCCACCCCTGAACTGATGGCGCTGAACTCCATCAACCAGGATCACGTAGATTTCCTCACGGAAATTGGCCTTGCTGACCTTGGTAGGGCGCGCATCGATTTGATGGATCAGGCGGGTCTCAATGTTGCAATCCTCTCCGCGCATACGCCGGCCGTGCAGAATGTCCCAGGCCCGGAAGGCATCGACTTTGCCTATCGCCTCAACAAGGGGCTTGTTGACGGGCCAATGGCCGCCTATCCAGGTCGGTTCCACGCCTTTGCAACCTTGCCGCTGCAGAGTCCGGGGGCCGCAGCGGACGAACTGGAACGCGCGGTTCGGGAAGACGGCTTTCTGGGAGCCCTGACCAATGGGCACATCGGCAAGAAATTCCTTGATCATCCCGATTTCGAGCCGGTGCTGGCGCGTGCTGAAGCCCTCAATGTGCCGATTTACCTCCATCCCGGCTATCCGGCTGACGAAGTCTTCCAAATTTATTACGACACGACCCGGTCAGAATACAAAGAAGAGTACCAGGACTACATTTTCAGCGGCTCAGGATATGGATGGCACCAAGAGGTGCTGACTCAATGCGTTCGAATGATCATTTATGGGGTTTTCGATAGATTTCCCAAACTGCGGATCATTGTCGGGCACATGGGTGAGGGCCTTCCATTCTACTACGAGCGCATCATAAACGACCTGGGCGCATCAACCGAAAGTTCACTGGAAAAGCCGTTGGGGCAATACTTCCAGGACAACTTCTGGTTCACGACCAGCGCATTTTTCCAGGACGACCTGCTGCACCTCTTGCTGAAGTACATCAGTGTGGATCGATTGATGTTTGCAACCGACTACCCGTTTGCGGACATGAAGCAGGGAACCGACTGGTTTCGGGCAGTGGATCTGCCCCGTGAAGCCAAGGAGAAAATAGCGTTCCGAAATGCAGAAAAACTGTTCGGGATAAAAGTCTGAGACGTCCCCGGATAGAATGACGCCCGAGAGTGGGCTGCTCGCACAACGAACTTTACCCGACCGCAGATTGCATGAACGCGTAGCTGATACCGTGCGGGCGGCGTCAGAAGTGGTGATTTCAAGTCGCCAGCACTCCGAGCAAAGGGTTAGCCTGCGAGTTCTCGGGCGAGAATACTCCTGTGAGAGTACGCGTCACCTCCTGTGGGTGGATGCGGCCGCGGAAGATTGCCGATATGTTGGTGGGACACCAACCACTCACCGGAGGTCTCGGGTACAATGCGCAGGTCGAGTGCCTGGCCGGGGCGGTCCACAGCTGGCCCCAGTGCAGAGATCCCCCATGGGAGAAAGCCTGCATTCGATCGTGACGATGGCGGTGCCGCGCGGCACACCGATCATGGCAATGGTCGCGCCGATCTCGTCGCGCTTGTCGCCGCGTTGGTGCTGTCGGTCGGCGTGTTGCTCAATGATCCGGACGTCGTGGCCGGGCGGCAGCTCCCAGGCATAGCCCTTGCGGTCGTCGCCGCAGTGTTGCTGGCCGTCCTCGACAATCGATACAGTCGGGCGACCGTCATTGCGATCAGTGTGCTGGACATCGTCACCCTCACATGGACCGCCAGCCCGGTCGCGCTGCGACCGCTGCTCGCCCTGGCTCTGTTTCGCCTTGTGCACCGGAGCGAGGATCGCTCTGCGGTCTGGTTCGGGTCGTTCATCGCAATCGTGGTCGCCAGCGTCGGCTTGCAGGGCGATGATGAGCCGTTCTGGTTCGAATGGGCCACCGACGCAGCTGTTCTTCTGCTCCCGATGGCCGCCGCCGAAGCCCATCGTTCCAACCTGCGCCGTCGAGCCGACGCAGTGGATCGTCATGTCGCCGAACAGCTCCAGGCAGAACGGCTTCGCATCGCATACGATCTGCACGACATCGTCGCCCATTCGCTGTCGGCGATCACGGTGCAGTCGGGGATTGCGGCCCACAGGTTCGAGCGCGATCCCGCCGCCGCTCACACTGCGCTGGTCGAGATCAACGACACAGGCAAACGATCGCTCGACGAGTTGAGATCCCTCCTCGGGCTTCTCCGGTCCGACGAGTCGGTCCCGCTTCGTCCTGTACCCGGGAGCGCCACCACTCTCAGCGATGTCGTCACGGCCGCCGGGCCTTCTAAGCGAGTGGAGGTGATAGAAGACGGTCGGTATCCTGCCGGCGTGGCGGAGAGCATAGTAGTGACGGTGCATCGCATCGTGCACGAGTGCCTGGTCAACGTTGCGCGCCACGCCGGCGACGTCCCCGCGACAGTCCGGCTCCGGCACGCGGATGACGGTGTGCACGTCACCGTGCGGAACGACGTCCCGGGCGCTGAACGCATTAGTTCACCGGGTACCGGCATCGGTCTGGCCGCAATCCGGGAGCGAGCGGAGCTTCTCGGTGGCACCGTGCAGGCCGGACCCACCGATGACGGCGGATTCGCAGTGCACGCGTTCGTGCCATACCAGATACCCGGCAGGAGACAGGCATGACTCCTCGACCCGAGGCGCCTGCCGCGGCGAAGCGCGGCATCCGCGTGCTGCTCGTCGACGATCAGGAGTTGGTGCGCCGCGCGTTCGCGGCACTGCTCGCCAACGAACCCGGCATCGAGGTCGTCGGCGAGGCTGGCGACGGCGCGCAGGCGATCGCCGAGACCCGACGGACACGTCCCGACGTCGTGCTGATGGACATCCGTATGCCGCGCATGGACGGGCTCGACGCGACGCGAGCGATCTGCAGCGATAAACGGCTCAGCGCCACCAAGGTGCTCGTGCTCACCACCTTCGCGCTCGATGAGTACGTCTACGAAGCGCTCAAAATCGGTGCATCTGGCTTCCTGCTCAAGGACACCCCGCCGCGGCTCCTGCTCGAGGCTATTGCCGCCGCAGCCGAGGGTGACGTCCTCATCTCTCCGGCGATGACCAGGCGGTTCGTCGCCGACTTCGTTCGCCGTCCGATCATTCGTCCGGGCGAAACGGGTCCTCTCGATGTCCTGAGCGAGCGAGAGCGCGAAGTACTCGCCGAGATCGCACGTGGGAAGACCAACACCGAGATCGGCGAGTCGCTCCACATGTCGCCGCTCACGGCGAAGACGCATGTCAGTCGTATCCTCGGCAAGCTCAACGCTCGCGACCGCGCTCAACTCGTGATCATCGGATACGAGACCGGACTCGTCAGCCCTGGCGAGTGAGCAATCCCGAACGTGCTCGGTAATGTCTACGCTGGGGGGACTGGGCACTCCAGCCTAACCCCTGACGGCCTCCTCTCTTCAGAGGAGATGGATGTTCGTGTAATACGTTGAGATATGGGGTGCTGACGCAAGCGTCGTGCCATTGGTGTCCCTGAGCATGCCAGCCTCAAACATGAAGTCCCCGATCGCCGAGATCTTCGCCGGGTCGAAAGTGCCCAGCACGCCCTCGGTTGTACGCAGATAGTGCCCTTCCACCAGCGCCTTCAGCGAAGCGACGATCAGGGCACGGTCGGTGAGTACGTCAGCGTTGGCGGCGATGAGGATGTCTGCCGCGGCCTCTGGGTGATCCACCGCAAAGGCTAACCGCGCTGGGTGGCCGCGATGAAGGCGGCTGCCGTCGCTGAATTGGCGTCCAGATAAGATCGGCTGGTTCCGATCAGCGTCGTGTGCTCATCGGGCACGCCGAAATCAGAATAGCGGAAGGCGCGCTGAGCCTTGCCGTCGAGCTCGGCCTTCACGCCCTCCCGGATATCGAATTCAAGGGTGAAATCCACAGCGCCATTCGCCAGCGCCTCATAGGCGGACGTACCGAGGGTAATTGTTTCGAAAGCCCCTCCCCGCCGTCGTGGCGGATGATGGTGCTGATGAGCGCTTTCCCAGTCGCTGCCGCAACCGCCATAGCTCAGGCGATCGAGGTCAGCCGGGCGCTGAATACCGGCCCGGTCGGTATTGAACACCACGCGTCCGGTCTCGGTCTGCGTCGCCGCATAGACCGCCATCAGGCCTAGGCTCGATGTCGATGACGCGTTGTTCTTGGCAGACGCGATCGAAGTCTGATGATTGACCTCGTCGGCGAAGCGTCGACTTCCGGCGGCTTCCTGCCGTCGTAAAAGCTGCCGCCCAGTTCGCCCACTGTGTCCACATGGACCAAGTTCGCCCGTCCGTTTGACCTCTATGCCAAACCCAAGGATCCACGCAAACCACAACTGGCTAGGCCGCTTCCACCATCTCCAGAATGGCGCGTACGGCGGTGGCGTAGCCCTTTGCACCCAGACCGGCCATTACAGCATCGGCTCGCATTGACACGTAGGAGCGGTGATAGATCGGCTCGCGCTTGTGGATGTTGGAGATGTGAAACTCGATCACCGGCCCGTCGAACATTTTGAGGGCATCGAGCAATGCCAGCGAGGTGAAGGTGAAGGCAGCCGGATTGATGATGATGCCCGCTCCCTCGTCGATCGCCTCGTGCACCAGGTTGATCAGCTTTTCCTCGCTGTTGGTCTGGTGGAACATGACCGGGCGCGTGCCGGCCGCGGCGCGGCAGAGCTGTTCCACCTGTTCGAGGGTGGTCGTCCCATAGATTGCCGGCTCGCGCTTGCCCAGGCGATTGAGATTGGGACCGTTGAGGATGTAGATCGGCTTCATGTCGGGATCCTCAGCCTCCATAGCCGAAGGTCCGGGGCAACCACAGTACGGTTTCCGGAACGAAGGTGAACAGCAGCAGCGCCGCAAGCAGCGCCAGCAGGAATGGCAGGACGTCGGTCACCAGCTCGCGCATGGTGGAGCCGGAAATGCGGGTCATGATGAAGAGCAGCAGCCCGAAAGGCGGGGTGATCAGGCCGAGCATGATGTTGACCACCACGACGACCCCGAAATGCACCATGTCGATACCGAGCGCCTGGGCGGTGGGAATGAAGATCGGCACGATAACCAGCAGGATCGTTGTGCCCTCGAGCAGGCAACCCAGCACCAGCAACAGCACGTTGACGGCGATGAGGAAGGTGATCGGGTTGAGATCCCATGCGACTAGCATCACACTGAGGCTGCGCGGGATATTCTCAATGGTCACCACGTAGTTGAAGACCAGGGCGCCGGCGATCAGCATGCCGATCGATGCGGTGGTCTTGGCGCTTGTCAGCAGCGAACGGTAGAATTCGCGAGCACTGACGCTGCGATAGATTACGACCGATACGATCAGCGCATAGAAGGCAGCGATAGCCGCGGCCTCGGTCGGGGTGGTGATCCCACCATAGATGCCGAACATCAGCACGGCGGGCATGAGCAGTACTGGCAGCGCTTCCCAGGTCATCTTTGGCAGCTTGCGCAAGGGAACTGGCGGCTCGACCGGGAAATTCTTGAGCCGGGCAGTGACGGCGATCTGCACCATCATCACCACCGACATCAGCAGGCCCGGGACGATGCCGGCCAGAAACAGGTAGCCGATCGAGGCATCGGAGATCAGCGCATAGAGCACCATGGGGATGGAGGGCGGAATGATCGGTCCGATGACGGCGGTCACCGCAGTTAGCGCCGCCGCGTAGCTCGGCGTGTACTTGCCGTCCTTGGTCATCATGAACTGCATCATCTTGCCCGAACCTGCAGCGTCGGCGACGGCGGAACCGGACATGCCGGCAAAGACGATCGACTGCAACACGTTCACCTGGGCGAGGCCACCGCGAAAGCGACCGACCAGGGCGTCGCACCATTTCAGCAGGCGTACGGACAGCGAGCCGGAATTCATGATCTCGGCAGCCAGGATGAAGAGCGGCACCGCCAGCATGATGTAGTTGGAATACATGCCGTTGAGCAATTGCTCGGCAACGATGCCCATGTCCTGGCCGCGGATCAGCAGGTAGACGATGGAACCACAGATCATTGCCAGCCCCATGGGCAGGCCGAGCACGGCCGTCACGATGATGATGATCAGCGCGGCATTGAAGGCAAGAGACAGGATCATACGCCCGAACTCACTTTGGTCGGGTCGAAGTCCCTCTCCTCGTTGCCCCAGATGGCGCGGCAGCCGGCCCAGATCTGGCGGACAATGATGGCCACGGCGAAGATGGGATAGATGACGTAGAGATAGTCGAACCGGATTTTGAGATAGGCGGTCGATTGGACCTTCATGAAGGTCACATAATCGATCACCGCCGGCAGCGAGATGGCGAACAGGGTGACAACGATGATCGCCGTCAGCACCACCATGGCGCGAAACAGGCGGTTGCCGGCCGTGCCGTAGATAAGGTCGAAGCGGATTTCCTCGTGGTCGCGCACCACGAAGGCGGTGCCGAACAGAACCAGCCACACCCAGAGCACCACGCTGATTTCGTGCGTCCAGCCAATCGGCAGGTTCAAGGCATAGCGGAAGACGATCTGCAGGATGAACACCGCAAACATCATTGCCAGCATGGCTGCAAGGATGTTCTCAGCGCGGGCATGAAGCCACGCGCCGAGGCTGGTCAGTCTGGAATTCATGGATAGTCTCCCACGCGGAGGGGTCGTCCGGAAGGCGACGCCGAAAACGCGGCGCCGCCTCGTTGCAGGAGAAGTCAGAGCGCGTTGATGCGGTCGACCACGCCTTCCGGCCAGTCTTTTGCCAGGTCGGATTCGAGATACTTCTGCTGTGCCGCCGCGCGGAAGGCTTCCAGATCGGGTTCGTAGATCTTGAGGCCGGCCGTTTCGAACTGGGTTAGCAGCTCGGCTTCGCGATCGAGATGGGCCTGCTGGCTGAACTCGATGGCAGTGCTGGCGGCAGCCTCAACGCTGGCCTGCTGCTCCGGCGTCATGGCGTTCCAGGCGGAGTCGGAAATCACCAACAGATCATAGCCGACCAGATGCGAGGTCAGCACGATCTGGTCCATGACTTCATAGAACTTCATGTTCTCGACATTCGGCAGCGGATTGTCCTGGCCATCGATCGCTCCGGTCTGCAGGCCGGTATAGACTTCGGCATAGGCCATGGGCGTGGGATTGGCGCCAATCGCTTCACCCAGGAACTGCCACGCGTCGCCGCCGGGCATGCGCAGCTTGATGCCTGCCATGTCCTCGGGCGTCTTGATTTCCTTGTCGATGCGCAGGCCCACCTGGCGGGCGCCAAAATAGGTCGGCCCGAGAATGTGAATGCCGAGTTGATCTTCGGCCATCTGCTTGAATTCGGCGCCGACATCGCTGTCAAAGAAGGTGCGCAGGTGCGCCGCGTCGCGGAACAGGTAGGCCGAGGTCAGGACCGACCATGCCGGAATCTGGTTGGAAATGTCCTGCGGGGCTATGTTGCCCATTTCGAGGTTGCCGCGCTGCAGCGCCACCAGTTCGGTGCCCTGCTTGAACAGGTTGCCGCCATAATAGGGCTCGAGGGTGAAGTCTTCACTGATCTGGCCGGCAAACAGATCCATCATTTCGGCGCGGATATCCTGCTCCGAAAAGACGGCGGAGAACCGGAGCACCGGCTTGTCCTGGGCCATTGTCGGGGCGGCTGCTGCCAGGAGCAGACTACCCAGCAGCACCGCGCGGCGCGTGAATCCAAAACGCATATTGTTCCTCCCAAATGTCGCCCGCCTGCTGCGGGCCTCCTGTCGGACGCGCGGCTACACACCGCCGTTCTCCGTCCTTCACCACAATGTACGAAACAGTTCGTTCAAGTCAATGGCTCGCTTCCGCTGAACCTGAATTAAACAGTTAAACCATATTTTGTCATTCAAAAAGTGTTTTCTCTGATAACCTCGGTTTCGCTTTGACCGCGACGCGGGCGTTGGGTAGACAGGCGTGGGAGGCGGGTAATGAACGACGACAAGCAGGATTCCGAACAGGGCGTCGCCGACGTTGCGTTCCGCCGTATTCGTGAGGACATCATCGCTGGCGCATTGCCGCCCGGCCGCAAACTCAAGCTCGACGCGCTCAAGAGCCAGTATGGGGCCAGCGTCAGCACGCTCCGCGAAATCCTCAACCGGCTGGCGAGTGAGAACCTGGTGCTGGCCGAGGGCCAGCGCGGCTTCGAGGTGGCGGGGGCCACGGAGGACAACCTGCGCGAGGTTGCCGACCTGCGCCTCCTGCTCGAAAGCCACGCGCTGCGACTGTCGCTGGCGGCGGGCGACCTTGACTGGGAAGGCCGGGTTGTCGCGGCCCACCACAAGCTGTCGGTGGTGGAGGCGCAATTGCTGCGCGGCGAAATCGAACGGACGGCCCAATGGGTACGGTACGATTTCGCGTTCCATAACGCGCTGATCTCGGCTTGCGGGTCGCACACGCTGCTCGATCTTCATGCCTCGGTGTTCGACCGATTCATCCGCTACCACATGCTGGCGGCCAGTTTCCGCGGCGGCGCGGTGATGGAGGACCATCGGGCGCTGTTCGATCTGGCCATGAATCGGGACATCGACGCCTGCGTCGACAAGCTCACGGCCCACATCAAGAGCGGCGTTGACTATGTGCTGGGCACCGGTCGAATCCGGGGGAGCGTCAGGAGCTGACTGCGGCGCGGAAAGTGGCGGTCATCGCCTCCGCGTCGGGCGCTCGCCCGGAAAACAGCTGGAACGCCCGCACCGCCTGGTAGACGGCCATGCCTCCACCGGGCAGCACGCGACAACCCCTGCTCCGCGCCAGGCGCACCAGCTCGGTTTCGAGCGGGAAATAGACCACGTCGGCGATCCAGTGTCGTGCCTGGACCAGGTCAGCCGCCAATGGCAGCCCTGGGAGCTTGCTCATGCCGACCGGAGTGGTGTTGACGATGCCATCGGCCCACCGCGCCGCCACCGCCACATCGTCGATCGCGGTGGCGTCAGCGCCGAGCCTGTCACGCAGTCGCGCGGCCAGTGCTTGAGCCTTTTGCCCGTCGGTGTCGTAGATCTCCAGTTGTTCGACGCCGCATTGCACCAGCGCCTGCGCCACTGCGACGCCGGCGCCGCCGGAGCCCAGCTGCAGCACCTGGCGACGCGCCACATCGGGCAGGCCCTGGCGGAAGCTTTCCGCAAAGCCCCAGCAATCGGTGTTATGGCCGATGGTGCGGGGACCAAAGACTACCGTGTTGACGGCGCCAATTGCGATGGCGTCCGGCGCCACGTCAGCCAGCAGCGGCATCACCGCCTGCTTGAAAGGGTACGTAATGTTCAGGCCGGAAAACCCGAGGCTGCCGGCTTCCGCAACCACTTCGGATAACGCGAGATCATCAAGTTCGAGCCGGTCGAAATCGATCAGGTGATATCGATAGTCCAGTCCCAGGCGCTGGCCTTCGCGCTCATGCATCAGCGGGGACAGGGATGCGCCGATGCCTCGGCCGACCAACCCGATGGTGATGCCGCCGGTCCTCGGCAGCTGGTGTTCGAGCACTGCGCTTAACACACGTCCTACTGGCTGGTTGCGGACGATATGCAAGTCCAAGTTCCTCCGCCACATGCCCCGCCTCGCGCGGTGCCGCCTTGTGTTTCGCCCGCAGCACCCGATAAATGCTGCTAAGCGATTTGCGGCAAACTGTACGAACTGGTTAGTTTAGTCAATTGTCGTCGAGGAAGGCGGTTGTGCATGGATGTTCCAGTTTCATCATCGCGAACAAGGGCACGCGACGCCGCCACCCGCGTGCAGGATCCCGAGGGCACACGGCAGAACATCATCGAAGTTGCCGCGCAGGAATTTGCGCTCAATGGGCTGTCGGGGGCGCGGATCGATGAAATCGCGGCCAAGACACGGTCGTCCAAGCGGATGATCTACTACTACTTTGGCAGCAAGGAGGGCCTCTATGTCAGCGCCCTCGAGAATGCCTATGCCCAGGTTCGCGCGGGCGAAGCCAAGCTCGATATCGATGGCCTCAAGCCCCTCGAAGCGCTGCAGCGACTTGTGGAGTTCACCTTCGACCACCATCACCAACATGAGGAATTCATCCGCATGGTGATGATCGAGAACATCCACCATGCCGAGTTCCTGGAACGCTCCGGGGTGATCCGCGACCTCAATGTCACGGCGATCGACAAAATCGAGACGATCTATGCCAAGGGGCTGGCCGAGGGCATATTCCGCGCCGGGCTTGATCCGCTGGAAATTCACTGGCAAATCAGCGCGCTGTGCTTTTTCAACGTGTCGAACCGGGCAACCTTCTCCAAGATTTTTGGCAAGGACTTCGGCAGCGAGGCCTGCCAGGCATCGCTGCGCCGGCAGACGGTGGACATGGTGATCCGCTTCGTGCTGCGGGCCGACAAGCTGGCGGACATTTGACGATACGCTAATGTGTCTTTGCTGCCGGCCGCGCGAGCTTCGCTGATGGCGATCAATGGCGTGGCTATGCAGTCCTCCGCAGCGTTCTTGCAAATGTACTAACTAGTTCGTACGATTGCTTGGCATGTCGGGGAGGACGGATTTTGCAGACTTCGATCGCCACGGTATCGATCAGCGGCGACCTGCGGGAGAAGCTTGAGGCTATTGCTGCGGCGGGTTTTGACGGCGTCGAGATTTTTGAGAACGACTTCCTTGCCTATGACCGGTCACCGCGCGACGTGGCAGCGATGGTCGCCGATCTGGGGCTGACCATCACGCTGTTCCAGCCGTTCCGAGATTTCGAGGGACTGCCGGAGCCGCAGCGCGCTCAAGCGTTCGAACGGGCAGAGCGAAAGTTCGACCTGATGGGCGAGTTGGGCACCGACCTGATGCTGGTTTGCTCGAGCGTGTCTCCCCTTGCCCTTGGCGGCATCGACCGCGCGGCGGAAGACCTGCGCCAACTGGGCGAGCGCGCAGCGCGACGGCAGTTGCGCGTCGGCTATGAGGCGCTCGCCTGGGGCCGCCACGTCAACGATCACAGGGACGCCTGGGAAATCGTACGGCGCGCAGATCATGCCAATATCGGCGTCATTCTCGACAGCTTCCATACGCTGGCGCGCGGCCTCGACCCCAATTCGATCCGCTCCATCCCCGGCGACAAGATCTTTATCGTCCAGCTAGCCGATGCGCCCAGGATCGACATGGACCTGCTCTACTGGAGCCGCCACTTCCGCAGCATGCCGGGGGAAGGCGACCTCGCCGTCACCGACTTCATGCGCGCCGTTGCCGCAACCGGCTACAATGGTCCCATTTCGCTCGAAATCTTCAACGATCAGTTCCGCTCCGGCTCTCCTCGCACAATCGCCGCGGACGGACACCGCTCGCTGGTCTACCTGATGGACCAGGTGCGCAACAGCGAACCCGATATTGCCATCGACGTTCCTGTGCTGCCCCCTCGGGTCGACGTGCATGGGGTGGCCTTCGTGGAGTTCGCCGCTGACGAGGCCGAGGCGCTGGCGCTGGCCACACACTTGCGCCAGCTCGGTTTCCGCCTCACCGGAAGGCACCGCAGCAAGGCCGTGGAGCGGTTCACCCAGGGCGATATCAACATCGTGATCAATACCGAGCGGGAGGGGCTGGCCCATTCGGCCTACCTCACCCACGGCACATCCGCCTATGCACTGGGCCTGAAGGTGGATGACGCCGCCGCAACGGTTGAACGTGCCAAAGCACTCGGCGCGCAGATCTTCAGCCAGCGCGTCGGCCCCGACCAGCTCAGCATTCCGGCCATTCGCGGCGTCGGCGGCGGCGTCATCTACTTCCTCGACGAGCACAGCCCATTGGGGCGGGTCTGGGACATCGAGTTCGACCCAGCCAGCGATCCGGCTCCCCATGCGGACGCAGGACTTCGTCGGGTTGATCACGTCGCCCAGACGATGAACTACGAGGAGATGCTGACCTGGATCCTGTTCTACCGGTCCATCTTCATCGCCGAGAAATCCCCGATGGTGGATGTGGTCGACCCGTCCGGGCTGGTGCGCAGCCAGGTCATCGAGAATGCGTCGGGCTCGCTGCGCCTGACGCTCAACGGTGCCGAGAGCCATCGCACGCTTGCGGGGCGGTTCATTGCGGAGACCTTCGGCTCGAGCATTCAGCACCTGGCCTTCGCCAGCGACGACATCTTTGCCACCGCCGCCGCGCTCCGGAGCAACGGGATGACCACGCTGGAGATATCGCCCAACTACTATGACGACCTGCAAGCGCGCCTTGGTCTCGACCGAGCCATGATCGACCGCCTGCGGACCACGAACGTGCTCTATGACCGCGACACCCACGGCGAATTCTATCAGCTCTATTCCACCAATGTCGGGGAAGGCTTCTTTTTCGAAGTGGTGCAGCGCTCAGGAGGCTATGCCGGCTACGGCGCCGTAAACGCACCCTTCCGCATCGCCGCCCAGAAGCGAGAGCTTCCGCCCGCCTCCATACCGCAGCGATAGTGGGAGGCGAAAAATCTGGATGTCCTGTCCGCCAAAGTTGACCGCACCGGCGATCTGAAAACGCAACGGGATGTGGCACAGGGTGCCTTGGACCGAGCCCAAGACTTCGTCAGGGTCCGGTCCATGATCACCGAGGGAGAGCGCAGCTTTCGCAACCCTTATGCGTGAGAACCTATCCTCCGGCGATGTCGCTTTCCGTGTAAATAACCAGCGCGTCATCAGTGGCGCGTAGCGGTTCATCGCCACAATGTCCGTCTTCTTGTCAGCAAAGACGCCCTTCAGGGCGCTCTCGAATCTCCGCTTTTTTGCTCCGGCTACCGCTAAACAACCGTCCGAGCGTTAGATCGCTGCATCAAGTCTTCGGTTCAGAATCAAAGGCAAATTCGAGATTTCATCTGGTTTCATCTTGGGATGCACTTGTGAGTATAAGAGTAGATTGATTACAGTAAGCTTACTTGCACAGTAAGCGATATTTCACAACAGTCTATTTCGGAAAATTTTGGAACTATTCGGATTTCACGTCATTCCTTGCCATGTTCCAATTTCAGCAAGGAGAACCAAGATGAAGAAGCTTCTCATGGGTGTCGCCGCCGTCGCGCTGCTGGGCGTTCCGGCGGTTTCTTACGCCCAGTCGGAAACCAAGGCTGAGGCTGGCGCGGTGGTCGGTGGCACGGCGGGCGGTGCGACCGGCGCCGTGGTTGGCGGGCTGGTCTTCGGGCCCATCGGCGCTGTCATCGGCGGCTTCACAGGTGCCACCATCGGCGCGTCCGCCGGCGTCGAGGCCTCGTCGGTCGAGTATGCGCGTCTCAATCCCACCGAGCCGGTGGTTATCGAGGGCGACATCGACGTGGGCTTCGCCGTTCCCGCCGAAATCGAACTGCACACGATCCAAGGCGATGAGGCCCACGGCTACTTCTACACCGATGATCGCGTGTACTTCGTCAATCTGACCGATCGGACTGTTGTCTATTCGCCCGGCGTCGTCGTCGCGGCGGAAGCCGACTGATCTCATCGAGCGGCCGCCCCAAGGGCGGCCGCAGTCATGCGGGGGCACCACCATGAATGAGGTAAGCCATGTTCAAGTCCCGACTTCTCGCGAGTGTAGCGCTCGCCGCCCTCTGCCTGCCCGTCGCCGCCCTGTCTCCCGGACTGCCATTGGGTGTTTCAACTGTCCAGGCGCAGACCGCCAGCGTCAGCTTCCAGCTGTTCTTCGACCAACTCGAGCCGCACGGCGTCTGGGTGCGCCACGCCCGATACAACTATGTGTTCTGTCCCACCGGCGTCGAAGCGTCGTGGCGCCCCTATACCGAAGGTCGCTGGCTCTATCTTGAGGACCGCGGCTGGTATTTCGCCTCGGACGAGCCCTTTGCCTGGGCGACCTACCACTATGGCCGCTGGTTCGCCGACCGAAACCTTGGCTGGTGCTGGGTCCCCGGCACGAAATGGGCTCCGGCATGGGTGAGTTGGCGCCGCAGCGACAACGTCGTCGGCTGGGCACCACTGCCGCCTGATAACGACGGCTACGCAGTGGCGATCGAAGTGTCACGGCGCGAACTGCCGGAAGGCTACTGGGTTTTCGTGCCAACCGAGCGGTTCGTCGAGCCCAACCTGTCAGTCAGCATCGTCATCGGCAGCGATCAACCCGACTATTTCGTCCAGACCGAGTTTCTGGGCCCCGTCGTGATCGAGGGCGATGTGGTCGTCAACAACGTCATCGAGGTCGCCTATATCGAACAGGTCATCAATGAGCAGGTGACCGTCTATGAGGCCGAGCCGGTGGCGGACCCGGCCGAGCAGTCGGTCAATGGCGATGCGCAGGCTGTCCTCATTTTCGATCAGGATGCCGCAGAGCCCACCGAGGCGGTCGCTCCCTCCGAACCGGTGGAGGAGACGAACGCTGCCGCAACCATCGAAACGGAGGGCGGCACTGCAGGCGCCACTGTCGACCTGGAGGTCGAGTCGGGCGCGGAGGCAATAACGCCTGAAGCGTCAGCTGCGGATCAGCCGGCCGACGCTGCACCCCCCGCCGAGCCTTCGGACACGACGCCCGTGGCCCCTGGTGAACCAGCGGCTGAGGATCAGGCAGAGGACGCCACTGCACCAAGCGAGCCTGCTGACGGCGCCACGCAACCGCCCGCGACGCCTGACGCTCCGACCGAGCCGGAGGCGCCAGCCGCTGATGCCGAGGCCCCGGATCAACCTTCGGAACCAGCGGCTGAGAATCCAGCCAGCCTACCTGCCGAGGGCAATGATGCCGAATGCCCGCCCGAGGCCATGGTCGATGGCGAATGTCGACTCCCTCCCGATCAGCCTGCGGCCGAGCCTGATGTCGATGCCCCGGCCGAACCTGCACCGGCAGCTGATACGGCGCCCGCACCCGACGCAGCCCCTGCGCCTGATGTCGACACAGCGCCCACAGCTGATCCGGCCGCTCAGGATGACGCTGCTCCGGATGCGTCAGCGCCGCCTGAGGAGCCGCTGTGCCCGCCTGAAACAATGGTGGATGGCGAGTGCCCGGTGCAGCCGGAAGATCCTGTCACGCCGTAGCAATGGAACTTTGGGGCGGCCTGGGCCGCCCCATCGCTTCTGCTCGCCGCTGCCACATTACATTTACCTGACATGACGTTCCGGCTAATTTTAACGTGTCATATCAACGACTTATCGCAACCTTATAGATGTGCAGACGTTTCACTATCGAGACAACAAAGGAGGCTGGAATGCCCGTTGAACGCGAAACGATCGTAGAGCCTACTTCCAGGGAAACCATCGTCACCGGCGGAAGCAACCCTTTCGGCATTGTCGGCGCGATCGTTGCCGCCATCATTGCCGCGCTACTGATCCTCTGGCTGGTTAATGGCGGAATTTCCAGCAACGGTGACGCGGTGAATGTCGACCTGCCGAGTGTCACGGTGACCGAGTAACGCTCATGATTGTGACCAGACTCCAGCGCCGCCGGCGTGCAGCGGTCGCGAAAATCGCGGTCGCCATTACGCTCGCTGTCATTTTGCTGACGCCCCGTCTGGATATCGGCGATGGCACCGCCGCGGGAGCCAAGGTCTCGATCGACCACCCTACAGTCTTCTCCAACCTGGGTATAAGCTCATGATCACGCTCCTGGCCATTGGTGCGCTCACCCTCATTTCCTGTCTGGCCGCGGCCGGACTCATTGCCAGCACGCAAAAGCAAACACTTGATGCGCGGACAGTTGCCGACCCTGAAAAAGGTCGCCTCCAGCTCTAGTGGGATGGCAGCGGTGCTCCACGGGAGAGCGGAAGGGTCAATGTGACAACCAGCCCACCACCCTGCGCTTCGGCGAAGCTCATGCTGCCGCGGTTGATCTCGAGAATTTCCGCCGCAATGGCCAACCCCAGACCCGAACCGGGAAGAGTCTGATCCAGGCGAACGCCCCTCATACCAACTGACGACAGTTGGTGGGCGGGAATACCAGGGCCATCGTCGCAGATTTCCAACACCGCGCTGTCGCCACCGCGCATGCTCCTGACGACCACGCGGCTGGAAGCCCATTTCGCGGCATTTTCCAATGTGATGCCGACGAGCTCCATCAGATCCTGCCTGTGCATATCCACCCAACAGTCGTCGGCCAGATCGGCGACCCAATGCAGGGCTTCTCCCCTTCCGGTCTTCTTGATTACCGTGAGGGTGCGGATCACCGCGCTGCTCAGCGACGAGTGCATCGCATGGGCGGAGGTGCGAACCCGCAGGGCCGCCAGTCGCATCTGATAGTCCACCCGTTCCGACATCTCGAAGCTCAGATCCTGCAACAGGTCGGCTTCGGCATCATTGCCCGTGTCACGCAGGCGCTCGGCTATGCCATGGACGGCAGCCAGGGGCGTCTTCAGTCCGTGCGCCAGGTCCGCGGCGCGAGCGCGCGCCCGCTCCATCATGGTGTCCCGGGCATCGAGCAGGCCATTGACCTCCTGCACCAGCGGACCGAGCTCGGAGGGAAACGGCCCCTCCAGCCTCGCCGCTTCACCCCGGCGAACCGCTTCTATGGCCAGCTTTACCCCACGTATCGGCGACAGCCCAATGCGGATCTGCAGCCAGGCTGCCAGCACGATAAGTCCCCCAAGGCCGAGAAGTACCTGCGCGACGTCCTGCCGGAAGCGCTGCGTAGCTTCGTGAATCGGACCGTGATCCTGGGCAACGGTGACCAGATAGCGCTTCCCGGAGCCTTCTGACTCTATCTCCAGTAGCCGAGTACGCAGGATCAGGTGCCGGCCTTCCGGGCCGGGTTGGTGATGCACCTCATCGTCTGCCGTTGGCGCATCAATGACGAAATCCCAGAGCGAACGCGAGCGCGCAATTTGACCGGTTTCCATCAGTTCAACCTGCCAGTACCGGCCGCCAAATGGCGTGTCATAGCGCGGGTCTGGCAGCGGCGCGCTGAGTACCGGTCCGTCTTCCGACGAGACAATCAATGCGGCAAGCCGTGTCAGGGCGGCACCCAGTTCCTCTCGGGTGGTGCGCTCTATATTGGTGCTGAACAGATATTGCAGGGCAACGCTAGCTGCCAGCAGCGAGGCGAACACCCAGACTACCGCCAGGCCCATCATGCGCAGGCGCAGGGAATGGAGGCTCAATACCCGTCACCCAAGGCATAACCAAAACCGCGCCTGGTCTTGATCACATCGGCCCCCAGCCGCTTGCGCACCCGCGCCACCAACACTTCTACCGCATTGGAATCGCGCTCGTAATCCTGGTTGTAGATATGCTCGGTGATCTCCAGTTGGGAAATCACCTGTCCGCGCCGATGAACGAGATAGGAAATGAGCTTGAACTCCTGCGGCGTCAGGTCCATCGGCACGCCATCGGCGGTAACCTCCATGGTCCGCAAGTCCAGAAGATATTTGCCGAAGACAATGCGCGACGAGGCCAGCCCGTTGGCTCGCCGCACCAGCGCACGCAGGCGCGCTACAATTTCCTGCACGTGAAAGGGCTTGACCACATAGTCATCGGCGCCTGCCTCAATGCCGTCGACGCGCTCCTCCCATTGCCCGCGGGCCGTCAGGATGAGCACCGGGGTCAGGCGGCCGGCGCTGCGCCACCGCTTGAGCACGGTCAGGCCGTCCATCTGGGGAAGGCCAAGATCGAGCACGATGGCATCATAGGGCTCCGTATCGCCCCGAAACCAGGCCACCTCGCCGTCGCGTTCCCGCTCGACCCCGAAGCCGGCCCGGCCCAGAGAGGTGGTGAGGGTCTCGGCGATCCTGTCATCGTCCTCCACGACCAGAACGCGCATCAGCGAACCTCCACGTGAATGCCGGAGCGGGCGTAGTAATACTCCGTGACCACCTTGCCGGCCGGGGTGAGGACCGTCACGGCATAGATCAAGAAGCCCTGGGTTCGCTGAAGCTTGGCATCGATAACCTCGCCCCCGGTCCGAGTGCGAACGTCAGGAAGGATGCTTTCAAGGGAAACGGCACTACCCGCTTCAACCGCTGCCAACACATCATTCTGGGATAGTTCCGCCCCCCGGTTCGCTTCCTCAGGAGAGCCAGATCGGGCGCCATCATTGCGATTGGAACTCGAATTTACGATCCCATTAGTGCCGGTTGCCTGGCTGTCACTGCTGCTGCCGTTGCCATTGCCACCGCTACCGCTACCGCTGCTGCCGTTGCCACTGCTACCGCTGTTGCCATTGCCATTGCCACTGCCGCTGCTGTTGCCTTGCCCGCCCGAATTGCCGTTATTCCCGTTCCCGTTCCCGTT
>JADKLW010000242.1_pt1 | contig 27339 bp, 20 predicted proteins | sample 8641881 | NCBI WGS metagenome assembly JADKLW01 (sample SAMN16272185, study PRJNA661076) | feces metagenome | isolation source: fecal sample from diarrhoea affected cattle B | host: Bos taurus | place: South Africa: Lokaleng Village, Mahikeng | collected 2019-09 | reverse complement strand
AAAAGCGGCGTGGCCACACGTTTTCCCAGAATCCTGCGGTGGCGGCATGATAAGGGGATAAACGATGCCAATACGATTGAGGAATTAAAAAACATGATCTGCTGATGAACCGAACTGAACTTTTTGCCTTGGCCGAAAGCTGGTTTGAAAGACAAGGCTGGCAGTCGTTTCCATTTCAGACGCAAACCTGGACCGCATTTTTGCAAGGTAAAAACGGCCTGCTGAACGCTCCCACGGGAAGCGGCAAGACCTATGCATTGTGGTTTCCCATCGTTCTTGATTATGTAAAGAACAATCCGCAATACAAAACAAAACATAAAGCGGGAATCAAAGCGATCTGGATAACACCATTGCGCGCACTGTCGGTCGAAATCAAGCAGGCGGCCGAGCGCGTCATTACCGATCTTGATGTGCCACTTAATGTAGGCATCCGCTCGGGAGATACCACCACTAAAGAACGCGCGCAACAAAAGGTAAAAATGCCCGACCTGCTGATCACGACTCCGGAAAGCCTGCAGCTTTTACTGGCAAGCAAAGGTTATGAAAAGCTATTTTCGAACTGTTCGGCAATTGTGATCGATGAATGGCATGAATTGCTAGGAACAAAACGGGGCGTGCAAACAGAACTCGCACTATCCCGACTCAAAACAATCGCTCCTAAAATGCGGATTTGGGGAATATCGGCCACTATCGGTAATTTGGAACAGGCACGTCAGGTCCTGCTTGGCCCTAATTCCGAAGCGCTGGAAAATTCTGTGTTGATACGCGCGTTCATCAATAAGAAAATAAAGATCATGTCGATTATTCCTGAGCAGATGGACACCTATCCGTGGCGCGGGCATATGGGACTGCATCTCCTGGATGAGGTGGCGCCGATTATCCGTCGAAGTAAAACAACGCTGATATTTACCAATGTCCGTTCCGCATGCGAAATTTGGTTTCAGCGATTGCTGGAACGATATCCGGAGTTTGCCGGTGAAATAGCGATGCACCACGGAAGCATTAGTCGCGAAACCCGCCTGTGGGTCGAACAGGCTATACGGAACGAAGAACTCAAAGTGGTAGTTTGCACTTCGAGTTTGGATCTGGGTGTCGATTTTGCACCGGTGGAAACAATCATACAAGTTGGCGGGCCAAAGGGCGTTGCCCGGTTCCTGCAAAGAGCAGGACGAAGCGGCCACCAGCCTGGTAAAGAGAGTGTGATCTATTTTCTTGCGACGCATGCGATTGAACTCGTCGAAGCATCGGCGTTGAAAAAAGCCGCGCAAACCAATACAGTCGAGGACAGAATTCCATATTTGGCAAGTTGGGATGTACTGGTTCAGTACCTGAATACGTTGGCAGTCTCCGATGGGTTTATGCCGGATGCGATTTACAATGAGGTTAAACAGACTTTCTGCTATCAGTCGATTACCCCTGAGAATTGGCAATGGCTGCTTAATTTCATATCGGCCGGGAGCCAGAGCCTGCAAGCCTATGACGAATATAAAAAAGTGGATATTGACGAGAATGGCTGTTATCGCATTACCAACAAGGCCACGGCAATGCATCATAGAATGTCGATCGGAACTATTGTGGGCGATGCGGTAATGAATGTCAAATTCCTCGGTGGCGGTTACATCGGTACGATCGAAGAGTGGTTCGTTTCAAAACTCAAGCCGGGCGATGTTTTCCAGTTTGCCGGTAAGAAACTCGAATTGTACCGAATTAAGAATATGGAAGTCCTGGTGCGGAAATCTACTGCCAAACCGTCGAAATTCGCAAGTTGGCTTGGAGGCCGCATGGCGCTGTCGGCACAAATGAGCGAATTGATGCGACAGGAATTATATGCTGCAAACCACAACGGGAAGTCGCCTGAACTGGTGGCCCTCGAGCCGGTTTTTAGGCGGCAAAGAAAAGAATCGATTGTTCCCGATGCCAACGAATTTCTGATAGAAACATTTAAAACCCGTGAGGGCTATCACGCCGTTTTTTATCCGTTCGAAGGCCGTTTCGTTCACGAAGCGCTGGCGAGTTTGTTAGCTTATCGGATAAGTTTACTGTCGCCAATCAGTTTCTCATTAGCTTATAACGATTATGGCTTCGAACTCTTGTCGGATCAGGAAATCGACATGCAGAATGTGCTTGACAACGATCTATTTGCACCCGATTATGTTCACGAGGATTTGCAGAAGAGCTTGAATGCAACCGAAATGGCCCGACGAAAATTTCGCGATATTGCTATCATCGCAGGACTGGTTTTTACTGGATTTCCCGGTAAGATCGTCAAAGCAAAACATTTGCAGAGCAGCTCGCAATTATTGTTTGAAGTTTTTCGGGATTATGAACCCGATAACTTACTTTTGCAACAGGCATTTCGGGAGACATTTGAGCATCAGCTTGAGGAAGGCCGATTGATATTGGCACTGGAGAGAATCCGGGATCAGCAGAAGGTTTGGAAGCAATGCGAAAAGCCCACACCCTTCAGTTTTCCGATTAGCACCGACCGCCTGCGTGAACGATTGTCCAGCGAAACATTGGCCGATCGGATTCGAAAAATGACTGCCGCTTATACGAAATTTGATTAATGACTTTACCCATTTCGATTAAAGGACACGACCTCATCCTGCACTGTTCGGGAGCGATGTACTGGCCTGCAAGGAAAATTTTGTTTATATCCGATGTCCACCTCGGCAAGGTGACGCATTTCCGGAAACATGGTGTGGCGCTGCCTCCTAATTCTGTTGCTGGGAATTTCGTGCAACTCACCAAAGTCGTGAATAAGTTTTTGCCCGACAGGATTTTCTTTCTGGGTGATTTGTTCCACAGCAAAATCAATAACGAGTGGAACCTGTTTGAATCCTGGGTTGAAACGGTGGATGCCAATATCGTCCTGGTGGCCGGCAACCACGATATAATCGCTCCGCAGAAATATTTTGACCTGGGAATCGATGTTGTTAGCGAGATCCAATACGGCGAGTTTTTATTAACGCACCATCCTGAAGAGCGTGAAGGATTTTTTAATTTATGCGGCCACATTCATCCCGGCATACTTCTGCAGGGATTTGGACGGCAGTATCTCGAACTGCGTTGTTTTTTTAAAAAGCCCGCACAGATGATACTGCCGGCTTTTGGCGAATTCACGGGCAAATATGTTCTTCGGCCAACATCGGCGGATACGGTTTATGCCATTACTAAAGACGATGTTATTTTGGTTGAAACAAAATCGGCGATCCGCAATTGAACTTATAGAAACAGGAAATTTAGTACTATGGAAGAAAGTTATTCTGGGCCAAATAATGCGGCCAATTTAAAAAGGTACAGTAATTGAAAGGAAGTCCGTTTGCCGACGAAAATCCTCTTATTGACAACTTTTTTTGAAAGCATAACATACTTAGAAAAAATTCTTACTTTTACACATTAAACTGCGAAAAGAACAATGATCCAAAACAAAAATTACGTAGAAATTTTGCTGGTAGACGATGATCAGGATGATAGAAATATTTTCAGTGACGCGCTTAGCGAATTGAAGATAGAAACTAATCTGACAATGCTGGAAGACGGTCGGGACCTGGTAAGCTTCTTGGAAAATCCTAAAACTAAAATGCCGGATATCCTTTTTCTCGATTTAAATATGCCGTACAAATCGGGTGTTGAATGCTTGAAAGATATTCGTAAAATCGAAAAATTCAGGAACCTTTCCATAGCAATATACTCTACGTCAACTTCGGAAAAAGATATGGAGGATACCTTTGTGAATGGAGCCAATATCTATATCAAGAAGCCGAATGACTTCGCCAAATTGAAAAAAGTGTTGAATGATGTTGTAAGTATAAATTGGCAATTCCACACTTCGTCACTCAATAAAGAGACATTCCTATTGAATATTTAGAAAATCTGTAAAACTGAAAAGCCTCCCACTCAGGGAGGTTTTTTTATGGAAATTATATAAAATTGGATTCTACATCTATAAGCATCAGCCAGTCATTTAATGGCATATTTGTAGAGTAGTGCGCCAAATCGTAAATTTATTTCTGAGCGAGACGTGTTAAAAATTGCCTTTTGCTGTCAATATTTATGCAACTGGCCATATTTTTATTGGCACCAAACTAATAATGAATTCATTTGAAACTGAATAAATACGTTCGAAAAAGCTTGAAAATCCTTCTCTGGATCATTGGTTCGGTAGTTGGCTTATTGCTTTTAATCATTATTCTCATTCAGGTTCCTGCGGTTCAAAATTTCGCAAAAGATAAAGCGGTTACCTACCTTCAGGACAAAATCAAAACGCCTGTTCGCATCGATCGTTTGGATATCGATTTTCCTAAAAAAGTGGTGCTTGAAGGCGTTTTCTTCCAAGATCAACACGGAGATACATTATTGCTGGGCGACCGTTTGGCGGCCGATATCAGCTTGTTTAAACTTCTCAACAATAAACTGGAAATCAATTCAATTGAACTGGAAGGGATAATTGCACACATACACCGCGACAGTGATTCGGTTTTTAACTTTGATTATATCGTAAATGCCTTTGCTTCCGATACGCCAAAAGATACTACTGCGGCAGCAATGGAAATTTCGCTGTCAAAGATAAATCTGAACCGCATCCGGGTTCGTTTTGACGACCGCATCACAAAAAATGATCTGGCATTTTCACTGAATCATTTCGATACCAATATCACAAAATTTGACCTGCCTAACACCGAGTTCACAATTCCTAAAATTTCCATGGATGGCCTGACAGTGCAACTTAAACAGGGTGAGTTGGTCAAGGAAATCGGAGAGGAAACGGAAAAGATCGCCGATTCTATGGCGCAGCGGCCCAACTTCCGACTGGATCTCGGCGAAATTGATTTCAGGCGAATAGCCGTATCCTACGATAATGCCGGTACCCACTTAGACACGGGAATGTCGCTTGATAAATTATTCGTGAAGTTCAATGAAACTAACATGAAAGAGCAACTGATCGATATCGATAAGTTCAATCTTGCGGGTCTGAAAGGCAAACTTGCCATAGGGAAGTACAAAATTGAAAGATCGGAGCAGCCGGTTGCCAATTCGCCGTCGACGCCAAATAACTGGCGGTTGAAACTCAGAGATTTGAAATTGGAGGACATCGCTTTTAAGTTCGACGATGAAAATTCAATCCCCGTCGCTTCCGGCATAGATTACAAACATCTCGACCTGAATGATTTTAACCTTGATGCTGCCAATATAAATTATTCTGCTGATATTATTTCGGGAGAGATTGCCCAACTGAATGTCAGCGAGGGAAGTGGTGTGGAAATTCAACAGTTGCAGACCGATTTTTATTACGGTCAGACAAACGCCTATTTGAAAAATCTGTACTTAAAGACACCACAAACATTGCTGCGCGATGAAATTATCGTGACATATCCGTCGCTCGACGCATTGGCAGACAACATAGCTGAGCTTGGCATCGATGCAAATCTTGCCGGAAGTCGGGTCGGTTTTAAGGACGTACTTCTTTTCGCTCCGGGATTGAGAAATACCAACCCGTTTAAAAGCAACCCAAATGCAATAATGTACATCAACGGCAAAGTGAATGGAACCGTCGATAATCTTACAATTCCCAATTTGGAAATCAGTGGAATCGGTTCTACCCGAATTGCCGCCAGCGGCAGGATTACCGGACTTCCGGATGCAGAAAACGCCTATTTCGACCTCGCAATCCGGGATTTCAGGTCTACCTCAGTCGATATTGCAGGTTTTGTCCCTCCCGGAACAATTCCAAATACCCTGCGGTTACCAGCTCAGCTCGGTTTAAAAGGAACTTTTAAGGGGGCAATTTCAAATTTCACGACCAATCTCGACGTCCGGACAAGTTCAGGCAATGCAAAGATCAAAGCGGCATTTGACCAACGTGTAAAGAATCGCGAACGATATGACGCCGATATTGTGGTCGACAATTTTGATGTTGGCCGATTGATCAAAAACGATTCTATTGGTCGGATCAGTCTGAACGCCAAGGTAAAAGGAACGGGTCTCGATCCGCAAACGGCCAGCGCAACTCTTGACGGAAAATTGATAAAAGCCGAATTTAACGGCTACACTTATAACAACCTTAATTTAGTGGGCGGAATAGATAACGGCGCTTACAATGTAAATGCAGACATGAATGATCCGAACTTGACATTCGACCTTGCTGCGACCGGCGGATTCGAAGACAAATTTCCTTCGGCAAAACTTAGACTGAACCTTGATATTGCTGACCTCGAAAAACTGAATCTGCATGCCGGCGTTTTGAAAATGCGCGGAAAACTCGATGCCGATTTCACCAATACAAATCCCGATAATCTCAACGGTAGCCTCAGTGCTTACCACCTGGTAGTGGCTACGGCCGAAGATCAGTTTATTCTCGATTCTATTACCATGGTCGCGGTCTCCACGGCCGAGATTGATTCGATTTCTTTAAAATCCCAATTTCTCAGAGCCGATATCCGCGGTAAATATGAATTGACGCAAATTGGAACCGCTTTGACAAATTCAATCGCAAAGTATTACGACACTGCTCCACAAGTAGCCAAAACGCCAACCACGCCGCAGGAGTTTGCGTTTGAACTACGGGTTAATGACGACCCGATCCTGACCAAGCTGGTTCCGCAAATTGAACGTTTGGAGCCGATCGATATTTCCGGCCGATATAATTCAGAAGGTGATACAATAGTTGTAAATGGTTCCATACCGAGGCTCGTATATGGCAGCAACACAATTTCGGGCGGAGTTTTGAATATCAATACGGAAGCCGATTCACTTGTAGTGAATTTACATATCGACGAGATTGAAAACAGTCAGTTTTTACTGCCAAATACTACGCTGACTGCTAATATCGGCAATAACGTCATCAATTACGACCTGTCGGTGCGCGATCTAAAGGAAGATGAGCGATATGCAATCTCGGGAACTTTGGCCTCCGTAGATGGCAATACCGAAATCAACCTGGATCCGAATGGGCTTGTGTTAAATTATGAACAGTGGAGTATAGATCCGTCCAATTTATTGCGCCTGGGAGACGATGGTATTTACGCCAATGAATTTGAACTTGCCCGGGAAGGGAGCAGCATCAAACTGCAATCACAATCAGATTCACCCAACGCGCCTTTGAATGTTGAATTCAGCGATTTTGAAATTGAAACGCTGACTGGCATCGCCCAAAAAGAAGGTGAGGACGGCCTTGCAATGGGAGGAACCATTAACGGATCGACAGAACTCCGCGATATGACAACGCGGCCGGTTTTCGTTGCTGATATGACGGTGGAGAATTTCAGTTTCCGCAAGGATACCGTTGGAAACATCAATATCAAGGTTAATAACGAGGTCGCTAATACGTATGACGCAAATGTCGAAATCACCGGCCAGGGAAATCAGGTGAATCTCGATGGATTATATCGCGCCGATAGCGGTAGTTTTGACCTGACGCTCGACATGGAACGATTACACCTGAAGAGTGTGCAGGGATTCACCATGGGCAACATGACCAACAGCAGCGGCTATTTATCGGCCGATATGAAAATTACCGGAACTACCGAACAACCCAACATTCGGGGCAAACTTAAATTCAATGACGGCGCTTTTACCATCACGCCTTTAAATTCAAGCTTCAAACTTGTCAACGATGAAATTACGTTTACCGATCAGGGAATGGTTTTCAACCGGTTCTCGCTCAGTGATGAACAAGATAATATTCTGTCTGTTAACGGCTGGGTACTTACGCAAACGTATCGCGATTTCGGCTTCGATCTGCAGGTGCGTGCCGATAACTTTCGGGCCATCAACTCCACTGCACAGGATAACGAACTTTATTATGGAACGTTATATCTCGACACAAGGTTGGATGTTGGCGGAACGTTGGCCGAGCCGGTGGTCAATGGATCGATTAAAATTAATGAGGAGACCGATTTGAGCATTGTTTTGCCACAGTCTGATCCTTCCATTGCCGATCGCGAAGGTATTGTCGAATTCATCGATCAGGATAATCCGCAATTGACCGAAAGGCTAAACGTAGCAGTAGATTCGCTCAATCAGTCCGATTATAAAGGAATGAACATCGCAGTCAATGTAGAGATCGTCGAGGAAGCGGAACTTTCACTGATCATCGATAAAGGAAACGGTGATTATCTAAGCTTGAAAGGCGAAGGCCGACTTAGTGGGGGAGTAGACCCTTCGGGAAAAACAAGTCTTACGGGGCGCTACGAAATCACCGAAGGTGCATACGAGATGTCGTTCAATTTTATACGCCGCCGATTCGAAATCCGTAAAGGCAGTTATATTCAATGGAATGGTGAACCTACCGATGCTCTGATTGATATCACAGCGGTTTATACGGCCAATACGGCACCAATCGATCTGGTGGGCGACCAATTGCCGGCAGCGGTGCGCAATACCTATAAACAGCGGCTTCCTTTTGAAACCGAACTGAAAATGAACGGTGAGCTCCTAAAGCCTGAAATTACGTTTGATATCGTCCTGCCGGAAGGTAACTATGGGGTGTCATCCGAAATCGTGGAGACCTCACGTGCAAAGCTGGCCGAATTACGTCAGCAACCGTCGGAACTGAACAAACAAGTATTCGCGTTGTTGCTGTTAAACCGATTTATTGGGGAAAATCCATTTGCCAGCGAAGCGGGTTCTGCAAGTGCCGAGACATTGGCGCGTCAGAGTGTGAGTAAGATTCTTTCTCAACAACTGAATGACCTAGCAGGTGATTTGATATCAGGCGTCGAACTCGACTTCGATCTTGAGTCGACCGAAGATTATACAACCGGTCAACGTGAAGACCGCACCGATTTGAATGTGGGCGTGTCAAAACGCCTGTTAAACGACCGATTGAAAGTTACCGTAGGCAGCAGCTTTGGTTTGGAAGGGCCACAACAGGAAAATCAAGACGCGACGAATATTGCGGGCGATGTATCAATCGATTATCAGCTTACCAAAGACGGCCGCTATATGGTTCGCGCCTATAGAAAGGATGAATATCAGGTAGCACTTCAGGGTCAGGTTATCGAAACCGGCGTCGCATTCATAATAACAATGGATTATAATGAATTCCGCGAATTGTTCCACCGCACCGAAGAGGAAAAAAGACAAAAGCGCCAACAAAAACGCCGCGAACGGGAATTGAAAGAGAAGGAGCGTAAGGAAGCCGAAGACATATTGAAAGAACGCGAAGAAAAGCGGAATGCTGAAGCCAAAACCGAAACCGAATCTGAAGAAGTGGAGACAAAAGATAAAGATTAACGATATGAGTAAAAATTATTTCCCATTACTTATACTGACGTTGCTATTTGCGGCCTCTTGCAGCAATACTAAATATCTTGCCGAGGGTGAATTACTATATATTGGTGGCGATGTAAAAATTGAAGACAGCGAAGGCACCCGAAAAGAGCGGAAATTACTGCGTGCTGAATTGGAAGGAATGCTTCGGCCAAAACCCAACTCCAAAATACTCGGCCTTCGGCCAAAACTATACGCATATAATATTGCCGGAAAACCAAAGAAAACCAAAGGCCTGCGGCATTGGCTTCGCACGAAAGTAGGTGAGCCGCCAGTTCTTTTCAGTCAGGTCGATCTTGATTACAACGCCGATGTGCTTCAGAATTACGCTGAAAATAAAGGTTATTTCAAAGCCAGGGTTTCGGCCGATTCATCCAGTCGGAAGAAGAAAGCTAAGGCGCATTATACCATTCGCACGGGCAAACGTTATACGATCAAAGATGTGACATTTCCACCGGGACTTACGCAAATTGATACCGCCGTCATTGCGACGAAATCGGAGACATTCTTAAATCCGGGTGATCCTTTCGATTTGGATTTGATAAAAGCCGAACGCGTGCGAATCGACAGCAAACTGAAAGAGAAGGGCTATTTCTACTTCAATCCCGATTTTTTGCTGGTTCAGGTCGACAGTACCGTAGGAACACAACAGGTGGACTTGCTCGTGAAGGTGAAAGACGACACGCCAACGAATGCCAGGACGATGTACCGCATCAATGATATTTTCATTTATCCGAACTTCACGATTAACCGCGACACTATGAATCTGCGTCTCGAGGATATCGAAAACTATAAAGACTTCACCATTATTGACAAGAAAGATCTCTTCAAACCACGGGTTTTCGACCGTACGATGTTCTTCAAGAAAGGTGATTTGTACAACCGTACCGATCATAATTTGGCGCTAAACAGACTTGTCAACCTGGGAACATTCCAATTCGTTAAAAATCAGTTCCGCGTAACTGACAGCATAAACAACATGCTTGATACATATTATTACCTGACGCCGCACCAGAAAAAATCGATCAGGGTGGAAGTGTTGGGTAAAACCAATTCGGCCAATTATGCCGGAACAGAACTAAATGTCAATTGGAGTAATCGAAATACGTTCCGCGGAGCCGAGCTATTGACTATTTCGGCTTTTGGCGGTTTGGAAGTACAGGTTTCAGGCCAAAACAAAGGGTTCAATGTTTACCGCGCGGGTGCCGAGGCAAATTTAGTTTGGCCCCGATTCGTATCGCCGTTTAAACATGTTGTATCCAGTGCTTTCGTACCGCGTACCCGTGCTATGCTAGGCTACGAATTCCAGTTTAGGTCACAACTCTACTCTTTAACATCGGCTAAAGCATCCTTCGGATATCTTTGGAAAGAAAATATACGAAAAGAGCACGAATTAAAAGTGACCGAGATCAATTACGTTCGTCCGATGAATGTCACGCCGCTTTATCAGGAGCAAATAGATGAGAACCCGTCACTGGCGAAAGTGATCGAAAAACAATTGATTTTCGGACCGACTTATTCGTATACCTATACAAATACAATGGAAACGGCGCGAAAACACACCATTTACTATAAAGGATTGCTTGACCTCGCGGGAACGATTGCCGGTTTGGCGACTGGCGCCAATGTAAAAGAAGAAGAGCCGGTTAAGATTTTCGGAGTGCCGTTCAGTCAATATGTTAAAGCCGAGAACGAATTTCGTCATTACCTCAAGCTTGGTCTGTCGTCACAACTTGCCAGCAGAATCATAGTCGGCACCGGCTACGGTTACGGAAATTCAACCGAATTACCTTTCATAAAACAATTTTTCATCGGAGGAACAAATAGTATTCGTGCATTCAGGGCTAGATCCATCGGCCCGGGAACATATAAGGAACCTACCGATGCCAGTTCGTTTTTACCCGATCAGTCAGGTGATTTGAAACTGGAACTGAATACCGAATATCGTGCGAAGTTATTTAGCGTGGTACACGGAGCAGTATTTGTCGATGCCGGCAATATCTGGCTTGTGAATGAAGATGAAAATAAGCCGGGTGCAAAAATATCGGGTGACTTTCTTAAAGAACTTGCGGTAGGAACGGGGGTAGGTTTACGATTCGACCTTTCATTTTTGATACTGCGAACCGATCTTGCTTTCCCGCTGCGAAAACCTTATCTGCCCGAAAATGAGCGATGGGTTTTGGACCGTGTGAATTTTGGCTCCAGTTCATGGCGCAAGGAAAATCTCGTTTTTAACCTTGCGATCGGTTATCCTTTCTAAAAACAAAATCCGGCTTAGTGCCGGATTTTCATTTAGTTAGCTTTTTTTTTAGCAATTCAATAGATCGTTGGTTACCAATTTAAACTTCCAGTAGGTAATCCGGGTTTGCAACCAAAGCTTTGAAGTGACTATTTTAATAGGATTGGTGCTCATAATCTTGTTTTTTAGGTGTCTTACAAAAATGCAACTATTTAGAACCACGGTTGTTATAGAATTTATTGGTGCGGTTGTACAATTCGCACTTCTGCTAATAATATAACTTTTGTGTTAAATTGTATAAGTGGACTATTGTTAAAATGGCAAACTTTGTTCAAAATGTGATTTCATGAAAGCATTATGGAAAGGTGGCATTAGCTTCGGACTGGTAAATATTCCGGTGCGATTGTACAGCGGTGCGGTAGCTCACCGGATTGACTTGGACATGGTCCGTAAGAAAGATCAATGTGCGATTCAATATGTGCGCATTTGCAAGAAAGATGGCAAGGAAGTTCCCTGGGATGAAATTGCAAAAGGTTATCGAAAGGAAAATGGCGATTATGTGATTTTGGATAAGAGTGATTTCGAAAAAGCGATGCCCGAGAAAACTCAGATGATCGAAATATTTGAATTTGTCCTTGAAGATGAAATTCCTTCCCAATATTTGGAGAAGCCGTATATAGTCGAACCCGATAAATCGGCCGCAAAAACCTATGCACTGCTTCGGGAGGCATTGAAGAAATCAGGTAAAGTGGGTCTTGCCAAATTTGTACTGCGAAGTGCCGAACATCTCGGTATCTTAAAAGTGGAAGACAATGCCATACTGCTGATACAAATCCGGTTCGATCAGGATCTACGGGATCCCAATGAAGCGAAAATTCCGACCGATATAAAAATTCAGAAGAAGGAACTTGATATGGCGATGACGATAATTGATCAGCTGACCGAAAAATTCGAACCCGAAAAATACAAGGACACGTATAAAGACGAATTGATGAAACTGATAAATAAAAAAGCAGCGGCAGCGAAGGGCAAGAAAACGACTGAAAAAGAGGAACCCAAGCCGCGTGCTAAAAAGACCAAAGACGACGACGATCTATTGGCTCAATTAAAAGCCAGCCTGGAAGCAATAAAGAACTAAAATGGCCCTTGAAAAGTACAATACCAAACGCGATTTTAATAAAACCAAAGAACCCAAAGGCGTAAAGAAACCTTCAAAAGGCGATTTGCGATTTGTAGTTCAAAAGCATGCTGCGTCAAGGCTTCACTATGACTTCCGACTTGAAATTGATGGCGTTCTCGTAAGTTGGGCGGTGCCAAAAGGACCATCTGCCGATCCAGCCGATAAGCGATTGGCCATGCAAACCGAAGATCACCCGATGGATTACATAGACTTCGAAGGAACAATCCCCAAAGGTCAGTACGGAGGTGGAACGGTCATGGTTTGGGATATTGGAACTTACCACGCCGAGGGAAATGATGATTCCAAAAAGGACAATTCCCTGATGAAGAAGCAACTTGCCGACGGATCGATCAAGGTGACATTGAATGGTGAGAAATTAAAAGGTTCGTGGCATTTGGTGCCTATGAAATCAAAAGACGACAGCAAACCCTGGCTGATGATGAAGGCTAAAGATGAGCATGCAGCAACCGACAAGGAGTACGACGGATTATCGGTTTTGACAAAACGTGATCTCGACGAAATAGCCAAAGGAAATGAAGTTTGGCAGTCCAACCGCAATGCCGATGAACCGAAAAATAATTCTACATCAACCACTGCAGATTTTACTCCTGAGGATTTAGCCAATGCAGTTAAAATTTCTGAATTCCCGTCGTGGAAACCCATGTTGGCAACACTGGCCGATGAACCATTTGACAACGCCGATTGGATTTTCGAAACTAAATTCGACGGTTATCGCGCACTGGCGGAAATAAAAAATGGTAAAGCCAAACTCATTTCGCGCAATTCCAACACTTTTACAAAGTATCCTGAAATCGTTGCCGAACTCGAGGATATTTCGAGCGATGTTGTTATAGACGGCGAAATCGTAGTCGAAGACGGTAAGGGGAAAAGCTGGTTTCAATGGTTGCAGCACCGTGGCGAGAAACCCAAGCGTGGCCAACTAAAATTTTATGTTTTTGACATACTTTATTTTAACGGATTCGATCTCCGTAAATTAGACTTGCTGTTGCGAAAGAAAATCCTTCGTGCGGTCTTGCCTGAACTGGAATCGGTTTTATATTCGGAACATATTGTGGGTGATGGCCTGAAAGCATTCGCTGCCGCAGAAAAAAGTGGAGGTGAAGGAATCATTGCCAAAAAAGCTTCGTCAAAATACAGTACAAATAAGCGCAGTAAGGAATGGCTTAAAATCAAAACCGAAAAGCAGCAGGAGATGGTAATTGGAGGTTTTACAGAGCCTCAAGGCGGACGTAAAGGTCTCGGCGCAATTTTATGCGGATTTTACGATGGCAAGGAATTACGCTATTCGGGAAAAGTTGGCAGCGGTTTTTCGGATGCGATACTGAAAGAGCTACGAACAAAGTTAGATAAGATTGAGCGCAAATCATCGCCTTTTGTAGATCCGCCGAAGGAATCGAATGTTCATTGGGTAAGTCCCAAATTGGTTGCACAGATAAAGTTCTCAGAGTTGACTGAAACCAATGCCATGCGGCATCCCGTCTATTTAGGACTGCGTCCCGATAAAAAAGCCGGAGAAGTCACACTTGAATTGCCCGAAGTTGAAGCCGACCAGGTAGAGGGAAGTACTACCGAGCCAAACGGGACATCAGAAAATGCCAATTCGGATAAAACCGGATCCAAAAAAGCAACCGCCAAAAAATTGAAATCGGCTACCAAGTTCGCAAAGCAGCCGCCCGAAAAATTATCGGCGAGTCAAGTCAAAGAGCTAACCGATCAGGTTGCATTCACCAACTTAAATAAGGTTTTTTATCCCAAAGATAAAATCACCAAAGGAGATGTGATATCCTACTACAATTCGATAGCCGATTATATTCTCCCTTACTTGATCGACCGTCCGCAGTCATTACGCCGCACGCCTAATGGCGTCAAAGATCAGGGATTTTTTCAGAAGAATGTTGGCGGTATGGTTCCAAAATGGATCAAGACGCGAAAAATACGTTCGGAATCTAAAGAGGAACCCATTGAATATTTATTGTGCCAGGATAAGGATACCTTATTATTTCTGGCCAATTGGGGTTGCATCGAACTCAATCCGTGGAGCAGCCGTGTTGGCTCATTGAATAACCCGGATTATATAATTTTCGATCTTGATCCCAAGGATGCGCCGTTGGAAAACATTATAAAAACAGCCCGGAAAGTAAAGGAAGTGCTGGATAAACTAAATGTACCCGGCTATATTAAAACTTCAGGAGGCAACGGCCTGCACGTATTTATTCCGGTTAAGCCGAAATATACGTACGAACAAACGCGAAACTTTTCACATCTCGTCAGTCAGATGGTTAATCGGGATCTTCCCGATATAACCAGTTTGGAACGTATGCCCTCCAAGCGCAAAGGAATGGTCTATCTGGATTTCTTACAAAATGGAAAAGGCAAGACCATGGCAAGTATTTATTCGTTGCGTCCGCGCGAAGGAGCAGGGGTGAGCACGCCACTCGAATGGGACGAAATTGATGAGAACTTTGACTTAAAAAATTATAATATATTCACCATACTTCCCCGTCTGAAAGAAAAAGGCGATTTATGGAAAGGGATTTTTGACAACGCCATTGACCTAAAACAGGTACTTGCCAACTTATAATATATCCACATCAAGCATTCGCAGGGAATCGGACTTTATCAGGCGACTGTCGCAGTTCTTTCATAATATTCAAAAATAATCTTTTGCGCACCGCGCCCGTATTTTTAGGTTCCACCAAATAACGTATCGAAACTTCAATCCATGTGCTGTCATGCACACGGAGCAATGTACCGGGATGTTCGGCCACCTGGAGCTGATCTACCGGTGTACGTGACAGAATATCTTTATACTGCTTTACCCGGTTCATCATTGTTTCGCCCAAATCGGCTTCGGTAATACGCTGCATCGATTCGGATACAAACTGCAAATCACTGTCGTGCGATACCAAAATCCGCAGTTCGTTCCAGATGTAAGGAAATAATGGCCATGAATAATTAAAAACATATTCGCTAAACACTTTGGAATTAGCAAACTTTATGATTCTTCCGCTGGGATGGTCTCCTGTCAGGTAATCGCCTTTGCATTCCCACAGCGTGGTATCTATGTAACTTACGCGAATAACGTCGCCAAATGCATTTCCGATTTTGATACGGTCGCCCACTTCATACGGTTTCCGAAGTAATATGTACAACCATCCAAAAAAACTGGATATCGGATTTTGAAGCGCGAGACCGAGAATCAACGACACCACTCCAAACGACACCATGGCGGCATACCAATTGGCAAACAAAAATGAGAGTCCGATCAAACCGATGAGCAGTAATGCCAGTAAGTTTACGATTTGCCCAAAATTATAAACCGTTGTTTTGTCGGTTACTTTCCGACTGACAATTTTCTTCAGAATTTTGGCCAATATCAGCACCACCAAAATAAGCAGCGCGGCGTAGATCGACTTTTGAACCGATACTGCATACGATTCTGCAATTGGAATATATTCTCGCGATAAGAGAAATGCAATCACGGCAAGACCAATAAAAATGAAGGTCATTATTCCTAAGGAACCGCTGTAGAAGCGGGCTTTTAATATTTCAGGATCTGAATTCAGGCTTTCGTCAATTGCAATTTGGATCTTGGTGTCATCTTCAGGCTGTTGCGGTGTATTGCTGTTAATCATATTGTGAAATTTGTGCTTCTGTGAAATTATATAATTATTGGCAGAAATGGTATAATGAGTCACTTTACTTATATGAATATTTTTGAAAGATATCTCCGACATGTGGTTTGCGCGACCGATTTGGAGGCTACGACCTACCTATGAATACTCACTACATACAGCAAGAGTGGTTTAAACACATCGACAACAAGGAATTTCCATGTGTTGCTGCTAAAGCGGCGCTCAATAAGGATCAGCAGCGAATTTTTGTCGCTCCTCATCTCGCCTGTCCACGTCATGACAGGCAAATTCTAGACTTTATCTATAGCTTTATCGATGATTACCGCAAAGCTGATTCGCTTTTTCACAGCGCTGTGATCATATTTGCACAACCTAGCATTCACAGTGAAAAGACGTATGCCAATCTCTTTTGGCAGCGACTTCAGGCGATATCAGATTTGGACGCAAATGATCATGATTACGATACGCGTGTTTCAGACGATCCGGAATCAGCCGATTTTAGTTTTAGTCTGAAAGGTGAGGCTTTCTTTGTTGTGGGACTGAATCCTGCTAGTAGCAGAAGCGCCCGCCGGTTTAAATATCCTGCGATCGTTTTCAATCCGCATCAGCAATTTGAGCAACTTCGTGCGAATGGTCAATATGCGAAAATGCAAAACATAATACGAAAGAAAGACATTGCACTGGATGGCGCCATAAATCCTATGCTGCGGGATTTTGGTACTGCCTCGGAAGTGTTTCAATACACCGGTCAGGAACTTCCGTCCGAATGGAAGTGTCCTTTACATATTCAACATGGAAAATCTGAACATAATCAATCCGCGTAGCGGAACTGCTTTTAAATTGAAAAAAGGCCAACGGCTCAAAATTGTCGATATCGAAGGCGAACAGGTTTCAGACCTGATTTGTTATAATGACCAGGACCATAAAGAATATCTGTCGCCTGGCCGCACCATCGACTACGCGGAAACAATTTTTCTGACCAAAGGTCATCCGTTTTATTCAAACCGCAGTAACGTAATGTTTCATATCATTGAAGATACCTGCGGACGCCACGATTTTCTGCTTACTCCTTGCAGTAAAGACACCTTTAGGATCATTTATGGCCATCAGGATCCGCATCGCGGCTGTTTTGGCAATTTGTGTGAAGCGCTGTCTGGCTATGGTTTTGATCCCGATGACATTGGACCAACATTCAACGTATTTATGAACGTTACTGTAGGTTCGCAAGATGGCAGGGTAGAAGTTTTACCTCCGTTGAGCAAAGCAGGCGATTATATTGTTATTGAAGCAGCCATGGATCTGATTGTTGGCCTGACGGCTTGCTCGGCGGAAATGTCTAATAACTATTCGTTTAAACCCATTGGTTATAAAATACTGGACTAGTTGAGGGGCGCACGGCGTTTTTTTGCTAGACAATATTAAAAAAAGTGCGCTATATTTACATAAAATTTTGCTATGATCGTTTGGATACTGTTTCTTTCTGCCATCTTTATATTTCTTGCCCTGGATCTGGGCGTATTCAACAAAAATGCACATGTAATCAGTTCGAAGGAAGCAGGTATCTGGACCGGGATTTGGGTGTCGATGTCGCTGCTTTTTTCATTGGTCGTGCATTGGCTTTATACAACCGATTATATTATGAATCCGGATGCGCTCACTCCTTCCGAGGCATCAATCAAATATATTACGGGTTACCTAATCGAACTTTCGCTGAGTGTCGACAACATTTTTGTCATTGCAGTCATATTTGCATCGTTCAAAATCCCGGCGATTTATCAACACAGAGTGCTGTTTTGGGGCATTTTAGGTGCGGTCGTATTTCGCGGATTGATGATTTTCTTTGGTGTGATCCTGATTAACAAGTTCAGCTGGATGACGTACATCTTTGGTGCTTTCCTTCTGTTTACCGCTATCAAAATGATGTTCAAAGGCAATGAGGAAGATTTTAACCCTAAGAAATCTTTTGTTTACAGAATGTTGCGCAAAATCATGCCGATAACCCATAAAATTGAAGGCGAACAGTTTTTCGTGCGTCGCCGTCACGTCTTGGCTGCAACTCCGTTATTCGTAGCACTTATCGTTATCGAGGTGATGGATCTACTCTTTGCATTAGACAGTGTGCCGGCAATTTTGGCAATCACATCCGATCCATTTTTAGTCTTCAGTTCTAATATTTTTGCCATACTCGGACTAAGGTCGATGTATTTCTTTCTTGCCAATATGCTGGAGAGGTTCAGCTATCTTGAGTATAGTTTGATTGTTATTCTAACTTTCGTCGGAATTAAAATGTTGCTTGTTCACCATTACAAATTTCCTGAATGGATTTCTTTGGGCGTAATCGGGTTGTCATTGTTGGGTGGAATTTTATACTCACTGGCGGTCGATAGAAAAAAGCATCCTGAGCATTATAACTAATTATTCTCTTGACGCAGGCCTGCCAAAATAGAGGTTAATATAAATAGTGCGACACCTGCAAAGCCACACCAAGGAGTTGTTCATGAGTTAAATTTCGTGCTTGACGAATAACGCTGGAAAAGTGTTTCGTTGGCAACAATTATTTTTTTTCGTTTGCGATCTGCTCATACTCGGGAAGCAATTTTTTATAGGCCTCAACATCCCATTTCAGGTTCCAATTTTCTGTATATTGAGACATTGGGCCGAGTCCGACAGCAGCACGGCGCTCATCTACATTTTCCGGGTCGCGCAAAGGAAGTACATAATGCTCGTTGGTAATAGGGTGGCGCCCAATTTGGCTGCCGTAAATTTGGCGCCGTCCTTCGCGTAACTCGATTCTGTCTTCCAGCAATGCCAGCGATGCCGGGTTCGCTTTCTCGGCTTTCACCGCATCCCGCATCATGGGAAGATAGCGCTTTTGTGTTTCGAGATCGGCGTGCTGTATTACCAGAAACAAGGCCTGATTTGCTTTTTTTCCGACCTTATCCGATCCTACCCATCCTTGCGTATCCAGGATTGCCACAATTTCTTTGTGATTGACGCTGTCTATCTTATTCATTTCCGTGCCCAGGCTGTCGACGATTGTGTGACCGAAACCTAACTTTTTTTGAGCTGCAATATATTCTCTGCGAATCGCCTGGTCGCGATCATAAATAGCTTCCAGTTTTTCTTTGAGTGGTTTGTCGAACGCAGCTTCGGCCAATGTTGGAACATCCTGCGCATGTGAGGAAAACAACATACAAATCATCAATGGCAACAGTAATTTTTTCATATTAAACAATTTACAGTTACGTAAATATACCCAATGTCAGTGTACGTATAATTGCAATTGAAGAAATAATCTTATCTTGAATAAAAAAAAAGAGGATGAAAATCGCTACTTATAATGTGAATGGCGTGAATGGCCGACTGCAGGTTCTGCTAAAATGGCTGGAGTTGACAAAGCCGGATGTCGTTTGTCTTCAGGAGTTAAAAGCTCCTAATGAAAAGTTTCCTATCGAGGCGATCCGTGCAGCGGGTTATGATGCCATCTGGCACGGACAGAGTAGGTGGAACGGCGTGGCCATCCTCTCCAAAGGATATGAAATTAAAGAAGTAGGCCGACATTTGCCGGGGGGAGACGATGACGAACAAAGTCGGTATCTGGAAGCGCTGGTAAACGATATTTTAATTTGTTGCATGTATGTGCCAAATGGAAATCCGGCGCCGGGTCCGAAATTCGATTATAAGTTGCGCTGGTACGACCGACTGCAGACGCGTGCGAAGACATTATTGAACTTCGGGATTCCGGTTATACTCGTGGGAGATTTTAATGTTATGCCGACCGAGAAAGATGTCTATAAGCCGGAAAGATGGGTTAATGACGCGCTGTTCAGGATTGAAGTACGTGAGGCGTTCCACTCGTTGGTAGCACAGGGATGGACTGATGCTATCCGAAAGTTATTTCCCACCGAAACCATCTATACATTTTTTGATTATTTTCGAAATGCATACCAACGCAACGCCGGATTGCGGATTGATCACTTTCTTTTAAGTCCGCATTTGGATAAAAAACTTTTAAACGGCGGAGTGGACCTGGAAGTCCGCGGTTGGGAAAAAACGAGCGATCATGTTCCAGTTTGGATAGAAATTAAAGTCTGAAGCAGATCAATTTAATTTAGAAATGTTTCGGTAATTATTTATCTTCGTAATCGAAGTCAGTTCTATGCAATCAGAAGTTAAAACACTCTTTTACGTCGACGATGACCGCGACGATCTTGAATTTTTTCAGCAGGCAGTAGAAAATCTTGGCGAGCGTGTGGCCTTGTTTCACTTAGCCGACGAACTAATAGCTGCTATTCGCAATCCGCCGCCTGTGCCGTCAATGATTTTCCTGGATTTGAATATGCCTAACAAAAATGGTTTTGATTTAATGCAGGAAATAAAAGAATCGGAAGCCTTCCGCGATCTTCCATTAGTTATTTATTCGACCGCGAGCGATTCTCATACAGTAGAGCGATGCCGATTGCTCGGAGCTTCGTTATATATAAGAAAACCAACGTCTATTGCAGCCCTTCAACAAGCACTGCGACAGGTTTTGCAGATCGATTGGACTTCATTTCGGCCCGATGCTAAAAATTTTGTAGTGTAGTTAATAGGTAAATGTACTGTCGGCGATTGGTGCCGGGTCACATTTGATCAACATGACTTTATCATTTTCGTCGTAGTGAAAGGCAATTACTGGAACCTTATTTCCATCAGGCGTCAATACAGCAACCGAATATCCCTCATTCAAATCCTCAGTTGCAATAAATTCCATCAATTCTTTGATGCTTCGCATATTTCTATCTTCTAATTAAAAAAAGTAGCGGGTTTTTATTTTCAATTTCTTATCGGGCGAAGAAACATTGAATGAAGCTTTTTTAAATGATGGAGGACCAAAACTTCCTTTTGCATTGTTGGAAAAGCCGAAACCTTCGATTGGGATGCCGGCACCATTGGTATCCAATTTTTCATTTTTATTTTCATCATGCATCACCGCTGCGGCATACCGGCCATAACGAACATCAGTAAATACCAGGGTAGCAGTACCATTGATGATTTTTGCGCGGTGCTTCGAAATTGCTTTTTCAGCATCTTCCGGAAAAAAGGCCTCGTTGTCGTATAAGCTCACCAGCACTTCGCCGGCGTCATTTTTCAGGCCTGATACTTCAATTCTGACGGTGGCCATAGGAGCGTCAAATGAACTATGAATCACAAATGCACATAGCAATGCTGTGAGGAGTATTAACTTTTTCATCTTTGGGGATTTTAATTGGGAAATTATTGCTTGGGTTGATTCCTTTCGTCGGAATCAGGAATTGCGCCCGGGTCCATGCCACCATTTGCGTCACCGCTGTGTTGGCTATCGAATGCGGGGCTTTTATTCTCGCGCTGTGCGTTTTGATTGTTTTCTTGCTGTTGCTTTTCTGATTGTCGATCTTTATTGGTATCCATGATAATTCAATTTTAGATTGATTATAAAGATAACTCGTCCGCACAATCCACTACTTATATGAATTCTGCCAATATTTACAGGATTTCGCTCAGCAGCAAAGGTTATTTGCCGGATCCCGATTTTTTAGGAAGTTGGAAATAAAAGGTGGATCCATGGTCAACGGCAGATTCTGCCCAAACCGTTCCCTGATGCCGGGAGACGATCCGGTGTACTAAGGCCAAACCAATTCCTGTCCCTTTAAATTCGGAATTTGTGTGCAACCGCTGGAAAACTCCAAAAAGTTTGGATGCATATGCCATATCGAAACCTACGCCGTTATCCTTGACATAGTAGACGATATCATCGGCACTGTTATAGGATCCGATCTCGATTTCAGGTTTGTCTGATTTTGCCGAATATTTTATAGCGTTCGATAACAGATTGGTCCACACCTGCCGAAGTAGGGCAGTATCGCCATCGGCTTTTGGAATATCTTTGACTTTTATGGTGGCATGATGCGGATTAAAATCGGATACTTCACTTATCACCGACTGTAACAATGCCGCCATATCAATTTTTGTCTTATTCAATTCTTTCTTGCCAAGTTGGGAGAATTCGAGCAAGTCCTGAATAAGCTGCGCCATTTTCTGGGCATTGCTTTCGATCTTGCCTAAAATTCGCCTTCCCTCGTCATCCAGGACCTCTTCGTAGCCTTGTTGCATCATTTCTGTATAGATCCGAAGTGCGCGCACAGGCGTCATAAGGTCATGCGATACCGAGTACGAAAATGATTCAAGTTCGTTATTGCTTTCCAGCAATTCCGCATTTTTTTGCTCCAGTTGTTTATTGATTTCAGACAGTGCAATTTCCTGCTGGTATTTTTCAATGAAAAAGCTCACTTTATTCCGCAGGATTTCCGGCTGAAACGGTTTTGTTATAAAACTGAATGCACCTTTTTCGTATCCCTTGAAAATAGCGGGATTATCGGTATAAACCGCTGAAATAAAGATAAAAGGCAACCGGCTCGTCTTCTCCTCTTCTCGGAGGAAAGCTGCAAGTTCATAGCCATCCATATCGGGCATTTGTACGTCGAGCAGCGCCAGACTAAAGTCGTGGTGCAAAGTAGCTTTGAGTGCCTCGTTTCCATTCTTGGCCCGAACAAGGTCAACGTTCAAATCACTAAGGACGATTTCAAGCGCCCGCAAATTTTCGGGCTTGTCGTCCACTATTAAAATTTTCGGCCTTTCAATCATCTGAAGAAATTTTTTGTGGTTGCAGCAATTGACACATTCGCGTCAATAAACTATCAACTTCGATTGGCTTTGACATATATCCATTGGCACCGGCGTCGAGACATTTCTGATGATCGTCTTCCATAGCTTTGGCCGTGAGTGCAATTATGGGCAAATTGGCAAATCGGAATTGCGCCCGGATTCGGCTCATTGCTTCATAACCATCCATCTCAGGCATCATTATATCCATTAAAACAAGATCGGTATATGGGAATTTTTTCAAAAGATCCAGCGCTACCTGACCTGTATCGGCTTTGAGTATCTTCATTCCGCGATCGCGCAAAATTTTTGAAAGTGCAAACACGTTGCGCATGTCGTCATCGACCAAAAGTATGGTTTTATTTTGCAGGATTTCGATATTGATCGGATCGGATTTCAAAATGGGCTCTGCAGGACTAGCATCGGGTTGTACGCCAGTTATTAACAAGTCGTCGGCAATTGATGAACGCTTTGCGTCGGCAGGTTTGTATTGCTCAATTTCGGCGTGACCGTGGGGTCTGTTCTTGATCGTACGCGGAAGCAATATTGTAAAAACCGAACCTTTGTGGCTTTCGCTTTTTAAAGAAATTTCACCTTCCAGCAATTTTACTAAATCACGCGAGATTGACAGTCCTAACCCCGTACCGCCATATTTTCGGGAGGTGCCGCCGTCGGCCTGTTGAAAAGCCTCAAATACGGCTGCATGTTGGCTCACCGGAATCCCAATTCCCGTATCGGTTATCGATATTGCGATATGGCTTCCATGAGGCGCAAATCGGACGGTCACCTCGCCTGCATGGGTGAATTTAATCGCATTTGAAACTATATTTCGCAGTACTTGTTCGATGCGCTGCGGATCGGTGTAAATGTAATCGGGTAGACCATCTGTCATTTCAATCTTGAAGCTGAGGTTTTGCCTTTCGGCCTGATGGCGGAAGTCGAGATAAATATTTTTAGCTAATTCTGACAAGGCAACTTTTTTGACATTCAGGGTCATTTTGCCTGCTTCGATCTTCGACAGATCAAGCACTTCATTAATCAAAGCCAGTAGATCATTGCCGCTTTTGTAAATTACCGAAGCGCTTTCTACTTGGTCTTCACTCAGATTACCGTGTTTGTTGAACATCAGATCCTGTGAAAGTATCAACAGGCTGTTGAGTGGCGTTCGCAATTCGTGCGACATATTGGCCAGAAATTCCGACTTGTACTTACTGCTGATTTCGAGTTGCATTGTTTTTTGTTCGACCAATAGTTTGGCCGCCTGAACTTCTTTATTTCTCGTTTCCAGCGCTTTGGTCTGTCTCTCCAGTTCTTCGTGTGCCGCTTGCAATTTTAGATGTTGAAGTTCGAGATGTTGCGCATATTGCTCCAGTTCGGCGTTTACAACCGATAGTTTTTCTTTTTGGATTTGTAATTCGGTCGCCTGACGTTCAAGTTCGGCGGCCTGCATCCTTGCCAGGCTGACGTCGGTAGCAATTTTTAATACTTTATATGGTCTTCCCTGCGTATCAAATATAGGATTGTAATTTCCTTTTATCCAAACTGTTTCGCCCCGTTTGGTACGGCGAACAAATTCTCCTTCCTGGAATTCTCCTTCTTGGAGTTTTTGCCAAAACTCGCGATAGTCAACCGAATCACGCTCTGATGGATCGACGAGGATGCTGTGGTGTTTCCCGACAATTTCTTTGGCACTGTAGCCCATGATGTTTTGAAAGATACTGTTGGCGTTCAATATATAACCCTGCATATTGAATTCGATCGCGAGGCTGGATTTATATATAGCCATTGTGATGGCATCAATTTCTATTTGCTGATTTTTCGCCTTGGTTATATCAGATGCGATTTTAATGACTTTGTATACGTTGCCCTGAGTGTCAAAAATAGGATTGTAATTCCCTTTGAACCACGCTGTTTCGCCAGTTTTCGTAAGTCGGCGATACTCACCCGACTGATATTGACCGGCTTTCAGATTCGTCCAAAATTCTCGATATTCGGCCGAATTTCGTTCATCTTCACTGATGAAAATACTGTGGTGTTTGCCAACCACGTCTTCTAAGTTGTACCCAACGATTTCCAGGAAACTGTCGTTAGCTTTCGTTATTTTCCCGTCAAGATCAAATTCGATGGTCAGGTTTGATTTGGAAATGGCTGTAGTAATGGCATCGATTTCAATTTGCTGCCTTTTATTAAGCGTGATATCGGTAGCGATTTTAAGAATCCGCTCGGGGTTTCCCTGCTCATCAAAAATTGGATTGTAATTACCGTGGAGCCATACCGATTGCCCGTCTTTACGGATTCTCTTGAATTCATCCTGTTGAAACTGGCCTTTACTCAAATTTCGCCAAAATTGACGGTACTCGGGCTGATCGGCAGAGCCCGCTTCAAGGAACATACTGTGATGTTTTCCCAGTACTTCTTCTTCGGAATAACCGAGTAATTTCAGGAAAAGTTCATTTACGCTTAAGATATTCCCTTTTAAATCGAATTCAATCGAAGCATTCGACTTGTTGATGGCGCTTATCCTGTTTTGGAGTTCGTGCTCCTTACTTTTTAGTTTGCTGATCACCTTCTCAAGATCACGTCTGCCATTGGCGCTGTTGATACTCACAGCCAGGGAATCAGCCACATCCCGCAATAGTTCCATTTGGTCTTGGGTATAGCTGCCGGCCTTTGCTAATTCCACTACGGCAACTGTGCGATTGTCCAGCACAATGGAAGAAATATATTTGCAGTTTTTATTCTCCGAATTTGACTCTGTTTCAAATTCCGCGGACGGAACAACCACTGAATTTCGCTGCTGTGCCACCCTTCCAATTAGTCCCTGACCTGTTCCGTAAGTCGCGTTAGGCGCCGGCGAAACATTGAACCATATAAATGGTCGTAAAACATTATTGGTTGGCATGTAAAAAGTGCATTGGTCGCACAGATTAAGGTCGTTCAGAAATTGGTAAGTAATGGTAAACAGATCGGCCAGCTTCTTTTCACCACGAATCAAATTATAGAATTGGTTGCGGGAAGCGGGAATCCCAACCTCGTTTGGATTGGTGTCCGGTTTAGTTAAAGATGTTATGTGAACGTGGTTTTCTACCAGTTCGTCGTTATCCGATTTATCGATCAAATTGAGCACTCTTTTAATGTTTACTGACAATTCCGCAAATTCCGCGTTTGAAATAGGTGTCAAAATCAGCGACGGTTGCCTGTATGCGCACCGACACATTTTCTTTATTTACAAGGCACAAGTTATGCTTTTGAAAGGACTAAATATTACATAATTTACAGGTTTTTGGGATGCGCAATAGAAATTTACTTATATATTTTCGTACTTTGGAAATAAAATAATTGATGAAAAAACGGTTGCTGAAATTGTTCGGACGTTACGCGGTCACCAATCTTCTGATTGTGCCTTACCGAAGCTACGGTACCAATTTTCACTTATACGTTAAAGGACGCCTTCTAGACAATGAACCGCTGCGCATTGCCGACAACAATTTCTTCAAAACGATAGCCAACACGATGCGGCAGTTTGATACCTACGAGGTGCCTGGAGTCGAAGTGACGTTGCACATTGCAGGAATGAACCTTACGACTGTAACTGATAGAAAGGGCTATTTTTTATTTGACGATATATTGCCAGCCGATATAGGAATGCTTACCGATCCTGAAGGATGGGTATTATTCAAATTATCCGCAGTTACAGCAACGGGTCAATCATCAGAATTTCAAGGTCGACTGTTGATACCCGAGCAGGAAGCCGATTTCGGCGTGATAAGCGACATCGATGATACCATTCTGCACACCGGCGTCACGTCATTCTTAAAGTGGAAGCTGGTACGAAATTCACTTTTCGTAAATGCCTATCGCCGATTGCCACTGCAGGGCGCAGCCGATTTATACCAGAAATTGCATCGCGGGGTCGCTAATAAAGAGAAGAACCCCGTTTTTTATATCAGTAACAGTCCGTGGAATTTGTACGAATATTTAAAACTTTTTCTGGACCACAACAATTTTCCGAAAGGCCCCATATTGTTGCGCAGCTTCAGTAGCCTTTTTCAACGTGCAGTGGAATCGGAAAAACCACATAAGCAAAAGGAAATTATTAATATCCTGAAAACCTATCCCGAACTTAATTTCATACTTATTGGCGACAGCGGCGAACATGACGCATCCATATATACCGAGATTGCCGCCCAGTTTCCACATCGGATCCTATGTATTTATCTGCGAAGCGTTAAACATAAGCGGAGAATGGAATATGTACGAAGTATAGTTGACAGTTTTACAACCGTCCCGGTTTTATTGGTGGAAACATC
>JADKLW010000239.1_pt1 | contig 27673 bp, 22 predicted proteins | sample 8641881 | NCBI WGS metagenome assembly JADKLW01 (sample SAMN16272185, study PRJNA661076) | feces metagenome | isolation source: fecal sample from diarrhoea affected cattle B | host: Bos taurus | place: South Africa: Lokaleng Village, Mahikeng | collected 2019-09 | reverse complement strand
CGTCGAGCGCGCCCGGATGGAACGGGCTGACCGAGACGCTGATCGTGCCGACCGACAGGCGGTACCCGGCCGAGAACGACCACAGCGCGAGCAATCCGCCGACCGCCGCCCCGACGGCCACGATCAGGCTCCACAGCAGGGTGGTCGGGGACGAACGGGGGAAGCGGCGCATACGAACGACGAGGCCGAGACGCGAGTCCCGCCCTGCGAACAGGCTAACCAGGCCGACCGAGATCCCGCGCTCGCCAGACCACTGGAGTGCGGTTTGCGTGGCCAGGACGGGCCGATCGCACGGCAGTGCGGGCGCGTCCGATGAGTTCGCCCGGGGCGACCGGTCTTCACCGAGACCCCGCCCGGACCCCGACGCGACGGACGACCCGATGACCACCGACCCCTCTGCCCCCACCGAACGCTGCTTCGTGCTGCTCCCCGGAGCCGGCGGAGCGTCCTGGTACTGGCACCGCGTGGCGCCGGCGCTCGAGGCGGCGGGGCACGACGTCCTGGCGATTGAGCTGCCGGGCGCCGACGAGGACGCGGGGCTGGCGGAGTACGCCGACCGGACCGTGGCGACGATCGGGAACCGCGAGGGGGTCGTGCTGGTCGCGCAGTCGATGGGCGCGTTCGTCGCGCCGTTGGTCGCGGCGCGGGTCCCCGTCGACGCCGTCGTGCTCGTCAACCCGATGATCCCGCGGCCGGGAGAGCGTCCGACCGACTGGTGGGGCGCGACGGGGTCCGAGCCGGCGCGGCGCGCGGCGGCGGTCGCCCGCGGGGACGACCCCGAGTTCGACCTCGAACGGGACTTCCTCCACGACATCGACCCGCAGATCGCCACAGCGCTGATGGATCACGACGGCCCCGAGTCCGACGCGGCGTTCCTCGCGCGGTGCGCGTTCACCGCCTGGCCCGACGTGCCGATCCGGGTCGCCGCGGCGGCCGACGACCGGTTCTTCCCGTTGGAGTTCCAGCGACAGGTCGCCCGCGAGCGGCTCGGCGTCGACGTCGACGCGCTGCCCGGCGGACACCTCAACGCGCTGTCGCAGCCGGAGGCGGTGGCGCAGTACCTGTTGCGGCCATAGCCGCCCGCTCGCGAGTGGAACTGGGGGTGCAGTTTGCCTGACCAGAGCGAGTGAACCGCACATCAGACCGGTGGGGGCTCCCCGCGGCGCCCCGACGCGACTTTGTGTGGTCGCGGTCGCGACCTCCGGCCGACGAGATCGGCGCCGCCGGACCGTAGCTTCGGCGGCATGATCCCTCCGTACTCGCCACCGGGGCCCCGCCGCCGCTCGCTCGCCCGGCTGCTGCTGCCGCTCGCCACCGTCGCCGCTCTCGCCGCCGCGCCGACCGCGGCACAGGCGATCGAGCGCGGCACGATCGACGTCAGCGTCGAGGGCAACGGCCGCGTCACCGGCACCCAGATCGACTGCCCGGGAACGTCCTGCTCCGGAACGTTCTTCTGGCCGGACGACACGATCGCGCCGATGCAGCGGCTGACCGCGGTCCCCGGTCCGGGCTTCGCGCTCGAGAGCTGGGGCGGCTGCTTCCTGGTCGTCAACCGCCCGCGCGAGTGCGACGCGATGCCGGACGAGCACGGCACGAACGTGATCGCCCGGTTCATCGACGTCGAGCCGCCGACGGTGAGCTGGACGCTCCCGGCCGAGGGACACGTCGTGCGGCTCGATGGTCCGATAAGCGTCGCCGCCGACGCGACCGACAACGACGCGGTCCAGGCGGTTCAGTTCCGGCACAACGGCACGCTTCGAACGACCGCGACGAGCGCCCCGTGGCGCGGTTCCGTCCCGTTGCTCGGACTGCTGCCCGACGGCCCGCAGGAGCTCACGGCCTTCGCGGTCGACCGTGCGGGGAACTCCTCGGCCGGGGTATCCCGCACGGTGGTCGTCGATCAGACCGCGCCGACGATCGCGTTCGCGGGCCCGGACGAGGTCCGTACCCACGCCACGAGCTACGGCGTCGAGTTCACCGTGGACGATCCGCACCTGGCGACCGTCCGCTGCACGGTGACCCGGCCGGACGGGATCACGTTCGAGACCAGTCCTTGCCCCCACGGTGGGACGCAGACGATCGGCCTGCCGTACGTCGGGACCTGGAAGCTCACCGTCGACGCAGCCGACCGGGTCGGCAACCTGGCGACGTCCGAGTTCACGATGATCCGCGAGGCCGCGCCCGATCCGGACCCGGATCCCGATCCCGTTCCCGATCCCGGTCCCGATCCTGATCCTGATCCGAACCCCGGTCCCGGTCCGGGTCCGGGTCCCGGCAGCGATCCCGGTCCTGGCCCCAACCCCGGTCCTGGCCCTGGTCCCGGCCCGAGTCCGAACCCCGATCCTGGTCCCGGCCCCCTACCCGGCCCCGGCCCCGGCCCGTTTCCCGGTCCCGCTCCGCTCCCCGGCCCTCCCGGCGGCGGATCGAACAAGCCGAAGGCGTCGAGCGGCAAGCGCTGCGTCGTCCCCAAGGTCAAGCGCAACACCACGCTGAAGAGCGCCAAGAAGCGACTGACCCGCGCCAACTGCCGGGTCCGGACGCGCCGCGCGAAGTCGAAGTCCGTGCGCGCCGGCCGCGTGATCCGGATCTCGCCGAGGGCCGGCCGGAAGCTCCCCCGGGGCGCCCGGATCACCGTGACCGTCGCGCGCCGGTAGCCGCGCTCGACCTGGCCCCCGAACCCAACCCCACGACCCTCCCTCAGCTCATGAATCCCACCGCCTCCCAGACCTCCCCAGCCCGCGCGGCGCGACCGCGCCGCCGGACGCGCGCCGTCGCCGTCCTGGCGCTCTCGGCCGGCGCCCTGACCCTGGCCGCCGCCCCCGCCGCATCGGCCGAGTCGATCGTCGTGATCAAGGACGCCAACGTCTGGCTGACCACCCCCGACGGCAGCCGCCAGCACCAGGTCACCAGCGACGGCACCGCCGACAGCCCCTACCGCTCGCCGAGCCAGGCCGACGACGGCACGATCGCCGTGTCGCACCAGCACCTGATCAAGCGACTCCAGCAGAACGGGCAGGTGATCAACACGATCGATCCGCCCCCACTGGTCGACTCGACCAGCCGCCCGGTCGACGGCATCCCCGTCGCCGTCGCGATCAGCCCGGACGGGTCGAAGATCGCCTACTCGTTCTCGTCCTACTCCTGCCCGATCGTCTGGGAGTGCGGGGCCCGCGCCGTCACCGGGATCACCCACGCCGACCGCTTCACGCCGGCGGGGACGTTCGCGTCGGCGACGTTCGGCAACCCGCGCTGGGCCGGTAACGGGCGGCTGATCGTGACCGGTGGCGAGAACTGGCACGTGAACCTGATGGACGCGGCCGCCGGTTCGAACGTCGTCAACTGGTTCAACGACCGCCACTACTTCGCCGACAACAGCGACATGGGCGAAGCCGTCGTCTCGCGCGACGGCCGCCGCGCCGCCGCGGTCCACGGCTACGACGGCGAGTGGCCGGGGTCGGTCCGGCGGATCATCTGGTTCAACGTTGCCGGCGACGTCCGCAGCGGTGCGCTCCCGGCGCCCCGGCCCGACGGGGTCTGCATCACCGCGCCGACCCGCGGGACGCACAGCCCGACCTGGTCACCGGACGGCAGCGGTCTGGCGTACACGCTCCCCGACGGCCTCTACGTCGCTCGGCCCGTGACGACCGACGGCGACCAGTGCGCCAGCTTCAAAGCCGGGCTCGCGCTCGCAGGTGCCACCGAGCCCGACTGGGGTCCCGCGGCGATCGATCCCCAGCCGATCCCGGGACCGCCCGGCCCCCCGCCGCCCGGCCCGAACCCCAACCCCAACCCGAACCCCACGCCCAACCCGAACCCCGACAAGACCAAGACGAAGTCCAAGAAGGCCACGCTGTCCGTCGTCGGCAAGGCGAGCCGCAGGACCGTCACCCGCAAGGGACTGCGCGTCCGGGTCAGCGGACTGGTCGCGGGCAAGAAGGCCACGGTCCGCCTGCGCGTCAACGCGAAGACGGCGAAGCGGCTCCGGCTCGGTCGCAAGGCGGTTACCCTGGCGAGCGGATCGGCCAAGGCGTCGAAGCAGGGCACCGCGAGCGTCCGGCTGAAGTTCACGTCGAAGGCCGCCAAGGCCGTGCGCAAGCAGAAGCGGAAGATCGTGGCCAGCCTGTCCGCGCCCGGGGCGGCAACGAAGAAGGTGACGCTGCGATGAGCCGCTGCGCGCGTCCCCTGCTCGCCGCCGGCCTCGTGTCCGTCGGCCTGGTCGCCGCCGTCCCAGCCACGTCCGGCGCCTCGTCCCTCGGCACGAGCGGCGGGCGGCTCGCCCCGTCCACCTCGATCCCGGCGCCCGACGTCGCGGCGACCACCCGCTCGACGTCCGCGCAGGGCCCGCTGCTCAAGCCGACCAACCCGAAGTGCGTCAAGCGCAAGGCCGAGAAGAAGAAGCTCTGCGGCGGGCCGTTCAAGGACAAGAGCCGCCGGGAGTGGTGGGCGAAGCCGCCGCAGTTCCGGATCGTCGACGTCTCGATCATCGGCACGACCCGGATCGAGGCGCTGTCCGACGACGACGAGATGCGGTTCAACGGCGAGGGCGAGATCTGGCTCAGCGCCCGCAAGGGCTTCGGCGGGAAGTTCAAGCTGCCCAAGCCGGGACCGGGAGGAGTCGGGATCGGGACGATCACCGCCAAGCCGACCGACTGGACGAGCCGCTCGACCGGCGCCTGGATCACCAGCACCGGGGACGAGTACGGCTGCGGCGTGATGCTGGAGAACGGCCCGTTCGCCCCGAACGGCCTGGCCGCAATGGTCGCCACCAACCCGAAGAAGGACGAGCTCAGCATCAACTGGAACATCGGCGGACCGGCGTGGCAGTGCCCGAAGGACCTGGTCGACCCGCCGCCGTTCGACGAGAAGTTCTCGGACTCGTCGCTGATCCGTTACCGCGCGTCATCGTTCCGGGGCCACAAGCTGGTGCGGCTGCCGGTCACGGCCACGTGGAGCCGGGAGGAGTACCCGAGCCGGACGACGGTCGAGCTGTCCGGCCACGTGCTGCTCCAGCGCGTGACGTGATCGGCGGGCGGCGGGCGGTCCGACGAACCGTCGTCAAGGACCGGCCCGAGCCCGCCGCGCCCACGGCGGACGCCGTAGGCTGGCCGCACGATGCGTCCCGCCCGACCGGTCCCCGCCCGATGATCCGCGTCGCGATCGCGGACGACGAAGCGCTGATCCGCGGCGGGCTCCGCTCGATGCTGGACGCGGAGCCCGACCTGGAGATCGTCGGCGAGGCCGCGTCCGGACGCGACGCGGTCGAGCTGGCCAAGCTCAAGCGGCCCGACGTGGTGCTGATGGACGTGCGGATGCCCGAGATGGACGGGATCGCCGCCACCGAGCGGATCGTCGGTCAGGGGCTGCCGTCGCGGGTGCTGGTCGTGACCACGTTCGACCTCGACGACCACGTCTACGCGGCGCTGCGCGCCGGGGCGAGCGGGTTCCTGCTCAAGGACACCGACCCGGACCGGCTGGCGGATGCCGTCCGCACCGTCGCGTCCGGCGACGCGCTGCTGTCGCCGCGGGTCACGCGGCGGCTCGTCGAGCACTACGTCGCCCGCCCCACGCCGACGCCGGCCGTCACGTCGCAGATGTCGACGCTGACCGAGCGCGAGCACGAGGTGCTGCTGCAGGTCGCGCGCGGCCTGGCGAACGCCGAGATCGCCGCGCGGATCCACCTGAGCGAGGCCACGGTCAAGACCCACGTGACGCGGATGCTCGGGAAGCTCGAGCTCCGCAGCCGGACCCAGGCGGTCGTCTTCGCCTACGAGTCGGGACTGGTGCAGCCGGGCGACGATCCGGGCGCGGGCACGTAGGGGCCGGCACGGTGGCCGCGACGACGTCGACGGGGCGGGGCGGGCGCCTGCCGATTCGCGGCGTTCCTCCCCGCATCGTCCTCACGATCGGGCTGCTCGCCTGGGGCATCGGCGAGGCCGTCGGGCTCGACGGCTCGTGGCCCGTCGGAGCGCGGATCGCGTTCGTCGTCGCGGTGCTCGCCCCGGTCGCCGCGAACGACCGCTGGCCGTGGCCGGTGGTCGCGATCCTGCTGGCCGGCACCGCCGTCGAGATCCGCGCCGACGTCCTGTACCAGAGCGTCAGCCCGATGCAGGGCATCGTGATCGCGGGCTGGGTGGCGGGCGCGACGCTGACGGACCGACGACGCTCGATCGCCGGACTGGTCGTCGTCACCGCGCTCGCGATCCTGGCCGCCGACGGCACCGCGACGTTCGGCGTGGCGGTCGCCTGCGCGCTCGGATGGGCCGGGGCCCGGGCGACCCTGGGCGTGCGCGTGCGGCGGGCCGACGCGCTCCGCGTGCTGCGGGCCGCGCGGCAAGCCGGCGGCGAGCTCCGGCGGTCCGAGATCGACGCCGAGCGCCACCGGCTCGCCCGCGAGCTCGACGCGGCGGTGCTACGCGCGGCCCGCAGGATCGGGGCCGACGCGCGACGCGCCGAGGCGGTGCTCGCCCGCGATCCCGTCGCCGCGAAGGCCGAGCTGCGAGCGATCGCGGAGACCGTTCGCGACGCCATGCGGCAGATGCGGCAGGCGCTGGCGGTCCTGCGACCCGACGGCGACGACCACGGCAGCCCCCAGCCGGACGGGCTGGCGACCACGATTGCCGCGCTCCGCGACCGCGGAATCCCGGTGGCGGTGCACGACCACGGGGCGGACGACGAACCAGCAACCGCGCTGGCGACCGCGCGGATCCTCGAGATCGTCGCGCGCAGCGCCTGGCGGCCACGGCGGATCGCGCTGCGTCGCACCGCCCACGGGGCCCGGATCCGGTGGCGATCCGGCGGGCCGGTGACCGCCGACGAGCGGCTCGCGCTGACCCGGAGCGCGGAGCGCGCGCGGCTGCACAGCGGCACGGTGCGCGTGCGCCGGACCCCGCGACCGTGGGACCGCCGCGCGCGCACGACGACGGTGCGGATCCCGGTGCTGACCCGCACGCCGCGGCGCCGGCCCGGGCCCGCCGGGATCGTCGCCGGGGTGATCGCCGCGGCCGCGACCGCCGCCGACGTCGCGACCGGACACTCGTTGCCGGTCCTCCCGGGAACGGAGCCCACGGCCCTGGCAATCGCCGCCTCGTCGCTGCTGACGGGCGTCGCGGCCGCGGCCGCCTGGACGCGGCGCACGGTCTTCCTCTGCCTGCTGGCCCTGGTCGCGTTCGTCCGGAGCTGGATCGTCGGCTTCGTCGGGCTCGACGCCACCACGCTGCCGCTGCTGGCGCTCACCGCCTTCGTCACGCCGCTCTGGCTGCGGAGCGCCCGGCGTCAGTGGCTCGTCGCCGGCGCGCTGCTCGCAACCAGCGCCGCGATCGTGCTCTGGGCGTGGACCGCCGAGACCAACGGCAGCGACCTGGCGATCATCACGGCGTCGATCGGCGTGCCGTGGGCGATCGCCGCGGCGGTCCGCGACGCCGCCGACGACGCGTCGCGGCTGACGGTGCTGCGCTGGGCGACCGCGCGCGACGACCTGATCGCCGCCCAGCGCGCGGTCGACGACGAGCGACGCCGGGTCGCGCGGGACCTGCACGACCTGGTCGGCCACGGGCTGTCGCTGGTCAGCGTCCAGGCGTGGGGCGCCGAGCGCGCGCTGCCGCACGACGTCGAGCGGGCGCGGCAGGGGATCACCGCGATCCGCCGGGTGGTGTCGAGCGCGGTCAGCGAGCTGGAGCGGCTGGTGGTGCCGTGGGAGGAGGAGGCCGAGGAGCTCGCCGACGTGATCGACGAGGCCCGGCGCTCGGGCCTGCCGGTCACGCTCGACGCCGACGGTGCGCTGGGCGACGCGGCGCCGCCGTGGCCCGAGCCGGTCGCCACGGCGCTGCGCAGGGTCGTCCAGGAGAGCCTGACCAACGTCGTCCGCCACGCCGGCGTGGTCGAGACCACCGTTCGGATCCGGCGCGACGGACCGGCGATCCACCTGGAGGTCGTCAACGCCCTGGGCCGCCCGCAGGTCACGGCCGGCCCGTCCGGTGGCATGGGGATCCCGGGGATGCGCGAGCGGATCGAGGCGCTCGGCGGGGCCTTCGCGGCCGAGCGACGCGCGGGACGATTCGTGGTGACCGCCCAGATCCCGCTCGTGTCTGCCGACGGCGACGCCGCGGCGTCCCCGGGGACGTCGATCGCGCGTCCTGAGCGGCACGCGCGATAGCCGTTTCTCCGACGAACCGGCGGGTACGCGATCGAGACCACCGACCCGACCCAGGGAGGCACCATGAAGGCCGTCGTGTTCCACGATCTCGGCGACATCCGCGTCGACGAGGTCCCCGACCCCACGATCCAGGAGCCCACCGATGCGATCGTGCGGCTGACCGCCAGCGCGATCTGCGGGACCGACCTGCACTTCGTGCGCGGCACGATGGCGCCGACCAAGCCGGGGCTGATCCTGGGCCACGAGGGCGTCGGCGTCGTCGAGCAGCTCGGCGACGACGTCCGCAACCTGCAGGTCGGCGACCGGGTGGTGATCCCCTCGACGATCGCCTGCGGCTCGTGCTCCTACTGCCGGGCCGGCTACTACGCACAGTGCGACAACGCCAACCCCGGCGGGCGTCTGGCGGGCACCGCGTTCTTCGGCGGTCCCGAGGCCACCGGCTCGTTCGACGGCCTGCAGGCCGAGAAGGCGCGGATTCCCTACGCCAACGTCGGCCTGGTCAAGCTGCCCGACGAGGTCTCCGACGAGCAGGCAATCCTGATCTCGGACATCTTCCCCACCGGCTGGTTCGGCGCGGACATGGCGGACATCCACCGCGGGCACACGGCGGCCGTCTTCGGCTGCGGACCGGTCGGCCTGTTCGCCATCCTCAGCGCGCTGAGGATGGGCGCGGCTCGGGTGATCGCCGTCGACGTCGAGCCGGACCGGCTGGAGCGCGCCTCCCGCCTCGGGGCGGAGACGGTGCACTTCGAGCAGGAGGACCCGGTCGAGGCGATCCGTCGTCTGACCGGGGGGATCGGCGTCGACCGCGTGATCGACGCAGTCGGCGTCGACGCGCGCGCCCCGCACGACGGACCGGCGGACGCCGAGGGCGACGAGCGCTTCCGGGCCGAGCGGGAGCAGGTCGCTCCCGAGACCGCCGTTGACGGCGAGACCTGGGTGCCGGGCGACGCCCCGACCCAGTCGCTGCGCTGGGCGGTCCAGGCGGTCGCGAAGGCCGGGGTCGTGTCGATCATCGGGGTCTACCCGCCGACGCTCGACCGCTTCCCGATCGGCGAGGCGATGAACAAGAACCTCACGCTGCGGATGGGCAACTGCAACCACCGCAAGTACATCCCCGACCTGGTCGAGCTGGTGCGCAGCGGATCGGTCGATCTGGAGCCGATCGTCTCCGACCTCGAGCCGCTGACCGACGCGATCGAGGCCTACCGCGCCTTCGACGAGCGGCAGCCGGGGTGGATCAAGGTCGAGCTGGAGCCCAGCGCCTGACCCGCGCTCTGCGGCTCATGAGGCGAGCACCTGCGGGCTCGCCTCCTTGGCCTTCTGCACGGTCCACTTCATGGTGCGGATCGCCTCGGGGTGGCACGCCGTCACCGTGGCCAGCAGCTCGGCGTCGGCGACCGCCTGGGCGCCCTGGCCGAGGACCGTCCAGGCGAGCGAGACGCGGCAGGCGGCCAGGTGCAGATCGCGCAGGTCGTGCAGCAGCAGCAAGCCCGGCTCGGGCCGCCGTCCGATCAGCTCGGCGCCCTTCTCGCGCAGCCGGTGCAGCGTGCCGTGGTCGCGGACGTACTCGACGACGTCGGGGTCGAGCGGCGCGGCGTAGTGCTCGGCGTGCGGGGCCAGGCGGTGCAGACGGGCATCGACCCAGCCGCTCATCGTCCGCGTCAGGTGGAAGACGTCCTGCTCGGCGCGGTGGCGCTCGCCGACCTTCTGGAGCTCGGCGGCCAGGGCGGACTCGGCGTCCTGCAGCTCGGCCAGGGCGGCGGCGATCTTCATGCGGGGAACTCCTCGGTGACGTCGGCCGCGGCGCCGCCCGTGGTCTCTGGCATCCGGGCGAGCGGGCGCGATGCGGTGCCCGTCGGCGCGGGCGCCACCCGGCCGTCGGCGGCGGCGACGCGCTCGATCCGGCAGGCCGCGGTCTTGAAGATCGGCTGCTTCGACGCGGGGTCCCACTCGGTGATCGTCAGCTCGTTGGCGGCGCGCGCGTGCTCGCCGTCCTGCCCGTCCTCGTCGCCGCGGTCCCAGTAGCCGTAGTGGAACGGCACGAAGACCACGCCCTCGCGGATCGCGGTGATCCGCGCCCGGGCCCGCACGCGGCCCCGAGGGGCGATCACGTCGACCAGGTCGCCCTCGCCGATCCCGTCGCGCTCGGCGTCCGGGGCGGACAGCTCGACCCAGACGTCCGGCGCGGCGTCGACGAGCTGCGGCGCCCGTCCGGTCTTGGTCCGCGTGTGGAAGTGGTAGACGGTGCGGCCGGTGTTGAGCCGCAGGGGATACTCGTCGCGCGGCGGCTCGGCCGGCGGCACGTATCCGGCCGCCTTGATCATCGCCTTGCCGTCGGGGTTGAGCCCGTGGTACTCGTCGGGCGACAGCGCCGCCCCGGTCAGCAGGTCCTTGCCGTAGGACTCGCAGTAGTCCGGCGCCGCGAAGAACCTCCCGTCGCCGTAGAGCCGCTCGAGCCCGTCCGGGTGCTCGTCGTTGCACGGCCACTGGGTCTCGCCGCCGGCGCGCAGCTTGTCGTACGAGAGTCCGGTGTAGTCGCACGGGCGCCCGACGGTGCAGCGTTGCCAGGCGTGAAACGCCGACTCGGGATCGTGCCAGTCGATCAGCGGGCCGCCGTCCTTGTCGCGGAAGTCCATCCGGCGCGCGTAGTCGAGGAAGATCTCCAGGTCGGACCGGGCCTCGCCGGGCGGATCGACCGCCTTGTCGGAGTGGTGGACGGTCCGGTCGGTGTTGGTGAAGGTGCCTTCCTTCTCGCCCCAGGTGGCGCCCGGCAGCACGAGGTCGGCCAGCTCCGCGGTCTCGGTCAGGAAGAGGTCCTGGACCACGACGAACAGCCCCTCGCGGGCAAGGATCGAGCGGATCCGCTGCAGCTCGGGCAGCGAGACCGCCGGGTTGGTGGCGCTGATCCAGAGGAAGCGGATCGAGCCCTGCTCGGCGTAGCGGAAGATCTGCATCGCGTGCGTCGGAGCCGCGTAGTGGGGGATCGTCGACGGCTCGACGTTCCACAGCTCGGCGAGCTCCTGGACGTGCGCGTCGTTGGCCCAGTTGCGGAACGCCGGAAGGTCGCCGTTGGCGCCGCACTCGCGGGTGTTCTGCGCCGTCGGCTGGCCGTTCATCTGCAGGATTCCGCCGCCGGGCTTGCCGACCGCCCCGCGCAGCAGGTTGATGTTGTTGACCTGGACCGCCGCGGCCGTCGCCTGGTGCGACTGGTAGACCCCCTGCAGGCAGGTCGAGAGGATCCGCTCGTGGGCGCCGATGATCTCCGCGGCCTGGCGGATTTGCTCGGCCGGAACGTCGCAGATCTCGGCCGCCCACTCCGGCGTGCAGTCCTGGACGCGGTCGACGAGCTCGTCGTAGCCGACGGTCCGCCGCGCGAGGAACTCGTGGTCGACCCGGTCGTGCGCGACCAACTCGTGGAGGATCGCGTTGAGCAGCGGCAGGTTGGTGCCGCTGCGGACGGCAAGGTGGACGTCCGCGTGGCGGGCCGGCACCGTCCGGCGCGGGTCGATCACGATCAGCTTCGGCCGGTGCGGTCCCTCGATCCGGTCGAGTATCCGCTCCCACAGCGTCACCTGGGTCTCGGCGACGTTGTGGCCGACGAGCAGCAGCACGTCGCAGTGGTCGACGTCGCTGTAGGAGCCCGGCTGACCGTCGCAGCCGAACGTCTCCTTCAGCGCCTCGGCCGCGGTCGCCGTGCAGAGCCGGGTGTTGCCGTCGATGTGGTTGGTCCGCAGGCCGGCCCGGCCGAGCACGCCGAGCGTGTAGTACTCCTCGAGGAAGAGCTGACCGGAGGTGTAGATCCCGAAGGCGCTCGGGCCCTGCTCCGCCAACAGCTCCTGCGAGCGCCGGACCATCAGATCCATCGCGGTGTCCCAGTCGGTCTCGACGAGCTTCCCGTCGCGGCGCACCAGCGGGCGGGTCAGCCGGTCCTCCGAGCGGTTGGCCTGCCAGCCGAACAGGTCCTTCGGGCCCAGCCGACCGTGGTTGACCCGACTGTCCCCGCGTCCCCGCACGCCGACCATCCGGCCGTCCTTGAGGGCGATGTCCAGTGCGTCGCCGTTGGAATGCAGGATCGACGCGGTCGGGATCCACTCGTCGACGTCGTCCGGGGTAATTCCGTCGTCCAGGCGGGTGTCGACGCGAACCGGCCACTGCTCGCCGCGGGAGTACGGCGTGCGGGTTCCCCAGGGGTTCGCGATGCGGTCGACCATGAAGCGGAGGGTTCGGGGCGGCCGAGCTCGTCGCCACGGTGGCGCGCGGTGATCCCGGCCTCTGCGGTGGTCGGTACCCACGGCCCCCGGTCGTCATGCGCCGAGGTCGGCGGGCGCGCCGGGGTTTCCGCACGGACGGGCCGGGTACGTCCCCGGAATGGAGCCGCCCCTCGGACCGGACGGTCGCGATTCCGGCCACGCCACGCGGGTGGTGGTTCGTCCCGTCGCCAACCCGCTGCCGCTGGGGTTCCTCGCGCTGGCCGGCGGAACGTTCGTGCTCGCGGGCCTGCAGCTCGGCTGGATCGCCACGTCGCAGAGCACCGCGGTCGCCTTGATCCTGCTGGCGTTCGTGCTGCCGCTGCAACTCGTGGCGTCGATCTTCGGGTTCCTCGCTCGCGACGTGGTCGCGGGCACCGGCATGGGCATCCTGGCCGGCACGTGGGCCGCGACCGGCCTGGTGATGCTGCAGGGCGAGCCCGGGGCGACCAGCGGCGCCCTGGGACTGTTGCTGCTGGTCGCCGGCGCCGCGCTGCTCGTTCCGGCCACCGTCGCGGCGACCGGCAAGCTCGTGGTCACGGCGCTGCTCGTCACGACCGCGCTGCGGTTCGCGACGACCGGCGTCTACGAGCTGACCGGCTCCTCGACGTGGCAGGACGCCTGCGCGATCGTCGGCCTGGTGCTCTGCGCGATCGCGCTCTACACGGCGCTCGCGATGGCGCTCGAGGACGCGCGCCGCCGCACGGTCCTTCCGCTGGGGCGTCGCGGCGCGGGTCGCGCGGCGTTCGATGGCGACCCGCCGGACCAGCTCGCCGATGTCGAGCACGAGGCCGGGGTCCGCAAGCAGCTCTGAGCGGGGCGGCGAGCGGCGGCAAGCCGGCGGCCGCCGGCTTGCTCACTCGTGCCCGACCAGCTCCCGCCACGCCTCCGGGTCGTGGGTCGGGATCACCGTGACGTCGGGGTTCTCGCGCCCGTACTCGTGAAGGGCGTCGAGGCTGCGGCGGGCGTCCCCGTCGCTGTCGGTCAACAGCGGCAGGATCCGCTCGTCGATGTTGCGGCGGGTGTAGGCCGCGTCGCCGACCAGGAGGACCGTTCCGCGATCGGCGGTCTCGACCAGCACCGACAGGTGGCCCGGCGTGTGGCCCGGGGTCGAGAGCAGCCGCACGCTGCCGTCGCCCAGCAGGTCGATGCTCTGCGCGAACGGACCGAACGGCACGCCGTCGCGGCCGATGTCGACCACCCGGAAGCGCGCGTCGCCCGGAAGATGCGCGGCGACGAAGCCCTTGGTCGCCGCGCCGCGTCCGCGAGCGGTCCGCAGCTCGTCGGCGCTGACGACGAACTCGGCGCGCGGCAGCAGCCGCATCCCGCTGGTGTGGTCGCCGTGGAGATGGGTCATCACGACCTGCGTCACGTCGCCCGGGTCGATCCCGCGCTCACGGAGCTGGGCGTCGAACGCGGTCGGCTCGGGCCGGACGGAGCGGAAGATCACCCGCAGCGGGAAGCCGAAGTCCGCCGCCCCGCGCTCGACCAGCGCGGGATGGAAGCCGGTGTCGACGAGGATCACCCCGGCCGTCGGGTGACGGAGCACGAACGAGAGGCACGGTAGCGGCACCGATCCGCCGCCGAACCCGCGCAGCGTGCGGATCACACGGTTGCCGTCGGGGCGGTAGACGTAGCCGTGGGGCGACGGCAGCACGCCGTGGAAGAGCACGTCGAGGGTCACGGCGGCGTCGGACATGCGACAACGCTACCGCGGGTCGGATCGGTGATCCAGCAGCCCGCGGACGGAGCACTGGCGTGCGGTTCGCCCGCCCTGTCCGGGCCAACGGCACGCCAGTGAGCGCCTCGTCGTCCTACCCCGCCGCGTCCGCCCCGCGGTAGGTCCCGATCGCCCAGTGGTTGCCGTCCGGGTCGAACACCGAGAAGTCGCGCGACCCGTAGTCCTGCTCGGTGATCTCCGTCGGCGCGGCTCCGGCTTCGCGCGCCCGGGCGTGCGCCGCGTCGGCGTCGTCGACGACGACGTAGATCACGCTCGTGCCGGCCGGGGTGGCGGTGGCGTCGGGCCGGCCGCCGCACATGATCGCGCTGCTGCCGATCCGCACCTCGGCGTGGGCCACGCGACCCTCGTCGTCCTCGTGGACCTCGAGCGCTTCGGCGCCGAGGACCTTCTCGAGCCACGCGATCGAGGCATGCGCGTCGTTGAACCGCAGGGTGGGGAAGACCGTCTGTGACATGTCCTCAACCTAGGCGGTGGCCGGCGGCGGGTCTTGAAGATTCGGGAAGTCCGTCGGCGCGCGCCCGGTCAACGCGCGGAACTCGCGCGTCATGTGGGCCTGGTCCGCGAAGCCGTGCTCCGCGGCCAGCCGGACGAGCGGGACGGTGCCGATCCGGCGGCGGGCCGCTTCGACGCGGACCAGACGCGCGGCCAGCTTCGGGGCGATTCCGAGGTGGTCGGAAAACCGCGTCGTCAGGGTGCGCCGCGACGCCCCGAACGCCTCGGCCAGCGCGTCGACCCGCAGCGTGCCGCCGCTGGCGACCAGCAAGCTCCAGGCCCGGTCGAAGTCCGGGTGCCGCGACGGCGGCGCGTCCGCCATCCGTCGCATCAGCAGCGCGTCAAGCACGGCAAACCGCGCCACGGCATCGGGTGCGTCGTGCAACCGCTGGACCCAGCGCTCGGCGTCCGGTCCGAGGAGCTGATCGAGACCGACCGTCGTCTGCAGCAGCTCCCGAGCCGGGACGCCGAAGATGGCGCGCACGGCCGGAGGCTCGACGTCGAACTGCACGCCGCGGAAGCTGCCCTCGTGCCGAACCCGGACCGGCCGGGCGTAGAGCCCGCCGACGAACGAGCGGTGTCGCTCGCCTTCGACCGTCCAGCCGCGATCGAGGTCGATCAGGACCGTCACCGCGTGCCCCGGAGCCTCCAGCATCTCCTCGGGCGCGTCGCTCCGGCCCGAGAAGTCGACGTAGCGGGAGACGGCGTCGGTCAGCCGCCGGTCCGGTGATGCGGCGTCGAGGCGCATGGTGCAGGCCCGGCCCGCCTACCGTCCGAGCAACGCGCAGACCGCCGACTCCTGCGCGCGGCGGATCTGCCGGAGCACCCGGTCGCTCGGGTCCGAGGCGTTGAACGTGGTGGTGACGGAGCGCTTGCCGTCGCGCGTGGCCGCGATCCACTGCGTGTAGCCGGGGAAGCTGCCCGTGTGGCCGTAGACGGTGCCGCAGCGCGTCTGGTACCGGAAGAGCGCCAGGCCGGCGGCGTTGCGACCGGGACCCGGCGGGCTCGACGCGCCCGGCCGAAACCGCAGCTGCTCGCGCTGCTCGGCGGCGCCGAAGAACGTCCGCCCCAGGTCGTGGCGGACGAACCGCCCCAGGTCGCCCGGCGTCGAGACGATCCCGCCCGACGCCCAGGCACCGCTCGGGCTGAGCGCGGTGGTCACGTCCTCGGGCTTCTCGCCCGGCTCGACCACGTAGCCGCGGATCGTCGGCCGCGGCACCGCGAGCTTCGTCGAGAGCCGCGTCCGCCGCAGCTTCGCGGGCTCGAAGACGATCTCGCGCAGGAGCTGCTCGTAGCGCTTGCCGGTCACCGCCTCGGCGATCAGGGCCACCACGATGTTGTCGCTGTTGGAGTAGCGGTAGCGGGTGCCGGGGGCGAACTCGAGCGGCTCATCGGCGACCCAGCCGATCAGCGTCAGCGGCCGGATGACCGCGTGCGGCGCGGTCTGGAACTGTCGCTGGAACGCCTCGGTGCGCGTGTAGTCCGGCACCCCGCTGGTGTGGTTCAGGAGCTGCCGCACCGTGACCGCCGCCCACGTCGCAGGGAGGTCCGGCCGACGCTGCCCGATCGTGTCGTCGAGACCGAGCCGCCCGTCCTGCACCAGACGCAGCGCGACCGCGCCGCTGAACGCCTTCGACACGCTGGCGATCCGCATGTGGTCGCGGGCCCGCGGAGCGCCCTTCCGGCGGACGTCGGCACGACCGGTGCTCAGGACCGTGGTTCGACCGTTGCGGAACAGCGTCGCAATCGCGCCGGGCGGGCCCCCGTCCGCCGCGACGATCCGCTCGAGCTGCCGGCGGACGTCGCGATCGGTGGTCTCCTTCGCGCTCTTTGCCTCGGCGCCGGCGGCCGTCGCGAGCAGGCCGATCAGGACGACCGCAGGGACGGAACCCCTGCGGATCCGCGGTGGACGGCGGACGCTCGGCAAGGCCATGGGGCGAGCCTACCGGCGCGGGGCCGGCAGGCTCGCCGATCGCCGGTCGTTACTTGTCGCCGTTCATCAGCATCGCGTTCTCGCCGGCGATCGTCACCAGCGGCGCGCCCTGCAGCTTGACCCTGAGGCTGCCGACCAGCGGCCCGGTCGTCATCGGGCCCGGACCGACGCTCGAGCGGTACGCGCCGTTGCCGGTGAACGCGCCGGCGGACTTCACGCCGGCGGTCGCACCGCCGTCGGCGGGCTGGAGCAGGTTGGAGCCGGACGCGCGAACGGTGGTCATCGCCGTCACCGTGGTGCCACGTTGCTTCTGCGGCGCGGCGCTGCGGGTCAGCGTCAGCTCGCCCTTGGTCGCGACGAACGTGAACGTCGTCCCGTCGGACTGCGAGCTGAGCAGCAGCCGCGGCTGATCATCCTGGCCTTCGCCGTCGCCGCCTTCGCCGTCGCCGCCCTTGCGCGGATCGGTGTCGTGGCACTTGACGTCGCCCCCGCCGCTCGAGGTCGAAGCCGGCAGCGAGCGGATCGTCGCCGTCTTGCCGTTGGGCAGTCGCAGGCGCAGCGTGCCGACCAAGCGGCCCGAATAGGTCGCCTTCGGCGTTCCGGTGCAGCCCTCGCGGAGCTTGCGACCGGAGTCCTTGCGCGCGTTCTGCATGCGCAGGTCGACCCGGCCGTGCGAGCCCAGCGAGCCCTTGATCGACGCCGAGCCGCCACGGACGGTGACGCGGACGCCGGTGGTGAACATCAGCGTGTCGCTCTGGTTGCGGGACGCGGTGCCGCGGTCGATCATGATCAGCAGCTGGTCCTTCTTGGCGTCCGTGGCGTGGAGCATCACGGTGTAGCCGCCGGCGACCTTCACTGGACCGCCGCTGACGGAGCCCGCGGCGCCCGCGGCGGCGGGTAGGACGGCCGTCGCGGCGGCCGCGACGGCGAGGATGGTGCGGAACTTCATGGGGGACCTCCGAAGGGATCGTCGAGACGTCGAAGCGAGACGTCCAGCGTGCCACTCGCCGTGTCCGATCTGAACCCCTCGCTACCCCAGGGATCACCCCAGGATTTGACCGTCGTCGCTCCCGGGATCCGCCCCGACGGCCACCGCGGCACGTCTGATCCGGCCACGCGGATACCTCGATGCTCAGACCGCGGCACGCGCGCTCAGCGCGTCGGGCAACGCGCTGCGGGACGCGATCCCGAGCTTGGCGTAGACGCGGCTCAGGTGGTACTCGACGGTCTTGCGGGTCACCCAGAGCGCTTCCGCGATCTCGCGGTTGGAGAGGCCCTCGGCGGCGAGCTCGGCCGTCCGCCGCTCGCTCGCGGTCAGCGCCGCGACCCCGCTGATCCGCTCGCGCCGGGGCCGGGCGCCGCTGGCCTGCAGCTCGTCGCGGACCTGGCGGGCCAGCCACGCCGACTCGGTCCGGCTGGCGATGTCCAGGGCGTTGCGCAGGACGTCCCGCGCCGCCGTCCGCTCGCCGTGAGCCCGCAACGTCACCCCGAGATCGAGCAGCGTCCGCCCGTGCTCGAGCCGCAGCGGGGACGACGCCAGCGACGCCTCCGCGCGACGCAGCGTCTCCAACCGCGATGCGCCGTCCTCGGTCGTCGCCCGCACGCGCAGCGCCGCTCCGAGCGCACCGCGGGTGCCGGCCGACTCCGCCGCCGCGACGTCGTGGTCGATCAACCCCCGGGCCTCATCCGCCCGTCCGCGGGCGACGAGCAGCTCGGCCAGGCGCATCCGTCCACGGGCCGCCGCGGGGGCGCGCCATCCGCGCTCGTCGACGATCTCCACGACCCGCCGCAGGTCGCGCTCGGCTTCGTCGTGACGACCGACCAACGTCCGGGTCAGGCCGCGGGCCGTCAGCGCGAAGACCTCGACGAACGTTCCCTCGGCCGGCCCGAACGGCTGGTCCATCAGCTCGTCGGCCTCGGCGACGCGGTCGAGCAGGACCAGGTTCTCGGCGACGATCATCGCCACCGCCGTCGTCGAGATCGGCAGGTCCGCGTCGGCGATGCTGTCGTAGCCCGCCCGGGCGTGCGCCAGGCCCTGCGCCACGGACCCGAAGTCGCGGTGCCAGTACGCCCACGACTGGTCCATGAAGACGCCGGCGGCCCGTAGGCCCCGTTCGCGGATCACGCGGTCGCCTTCGCTGAGCACCCGCCGTGCGAGCTCGGGCTGCTCGGCGAACCGGAACGCGTGTCCGAGCAGGTTCCACGTCGGTCCGCCCGGACCGACCTCGTTCAGCAGCGCGTCGTCCGTCGTGGCCCGAACGCCGAGCGCCGTCACCTCGTCGGCGGGGCGTCCGACCAACGCCTCTTCCGACGCCAGGTGGGCGAGCTCGACCACCGACGGATCCGGTGACTGCCGGATCTCCTGGTACCGGGCGATCCGCGTCGGGGCGAGCGCGTCGACGAACGCCAGCACCTCGAGCGACGAGGCCTCCAGCCGCAATCGCAGGCCGCGATCGGTCGCCCGAGCGAGCGCCGCGTCGATCTCCGCGAGCGCGGCGACCGGGTCGGTCAGCAGCAGCACGGTCCCGAGCGCCGCGTGCGCCCGCGCCGCGTCCTGACCCTGCAGCCCGGCGGCCAGGGCGTCCCGCGCGCGTTCGCGTCCCTCCGGGAGCAGGGTCCACAACTCGAGCTCGGCCAGGTCGAGCAGCAGGCTCGCGCGATCCGACCGCGTGGCTTGGTCGTCGGCCGCCTGCTCGTCCAGCGCCCGGCGCAGCAGGTCGACCGCGGTGCTCGTCGCGCCCTCCGTTGCCGCTTCGCCCGCCGCCGCGCGTAGATCGCCGGTCGCGACGGCGTCGCCGGTCGGCGTGGTCGCCAGCCAGTGCAGCGCGATCTCGGCGGGCCGCGCACCGCGCTCCCGCATCCGCGTCGCGGCGAACCGGTGCAGACGCTCGCGCTCAGCGTGCGGGATCGACGCCCGGACCGCCTCGCGCACCAGCGGATGGACGTAGGTCCAGCCACCCGGGTCGAGGATCTGCGCGTCGGCCAGCGCCCCGAGCGCGCCGCGGACCGTGTCGCCGTCGCGGTCGGCGAGCGCGACCAGATCCTCGACCGGGGCCCGCTCGCCGACGATCGCCGCCGCCCGGGCGACCGCGGTTGCCGCGACGCCCAGCGTGCCCAGCCGGCGGACGATCACGGGGGCGAGTCCCCGACCGCCGAGCTCCGGCAGCCGTCCCCGCTCGTCGGCGCGGCCGCGCAGTCCCTGTCCCGCGGCTTCGCGGGCCAGCAGCGAGAGCAGCAGCGGATTGCCACCGGTCGCCTTGCGGGCCGCGTCGCGGAAGTCGTCGTCGGGATCGTCGCCGAGCGCCCGGGCCAGCACGCGACCGACCGCGAAGTCGCTGAGCGGCGCCAGCTCGACCCGCTCGGCGGCGTCTTCCAGCGCGAGCAGCAGCGCGGCCGGAGCACCTGGTTCGTGACGGCGAATCGTCGCGACGACCAGCAGCGACAGCCCGTCGACCCGGCGAGCGACGAACTCCAACCAGCGCAGCGACGCGACGTCCGCCCACTGCAGGTCGTCGACGCACAGCACGACGGGTCGTTCCTCGGCGAGGTTGGCCAGCAGCCAGTAGAGCCCGCTCAGCACCCCGTACTCGGCGTCGCCGTCCGGCGCTGTTCGGCCGAACAGCGCCCCGGCACGCACCGCGGCGCCGGCCAGCAGCCGATCCCGGCGCTCCGGATCCGCGGACCGCACCGTCGTCTCGAGCAGCTGGTGGACGATCCCGAAGCCGAAGCCGCGGTCGAGCTCGGACGCTCGCGCACCGAGCACCAGCGCCCCCCGGTCGGACGCGCGGCCCCGCACGACGTCGAGCACCGCGGTCTTGCCGATGCCCGCCGGACCGACCAGCAACCGCACCGATCCGTCGCCCGCGCACGCGCCGTCGAGTGCCCGGTCGAGCGCGGCGATCGGGGCTTCGCGCTCCAGCAGGTCTGTGCTCACACGGTCAGGCTATCCGCCGGTGAGCCTGCCGACCGGAGGCCGGCAGGCTCACCCACGGCGACTCACCCGCAGACGCGGAACCGCACCGTGACCGACTTGCGCATCCGCTTGCCATCGCGCAACTCGATCACCGAACGCGCCGTGACCCGATGGGTCGACCCCGGCTTCAGCCGCTTGACGCGCACGCGATGCTGGAACGGCGCCTTGCGGTCGGTCCGGATCCGCTTCTTGTCGAGCCGAAACTCGGTCCGCACGATCCGCGCGAATTTCGCGTCCCGCGAGCGACGCTTGCCGCTGAGCTTCACGGTGAACGCCCCGTTGGGCTTCACGCACTTCCTGGTCGCCGTGATCGTCAGCTTGCCGCCGGCCACGTTCGACGTCCGGCGGTGCTTCGGCAGCCGCCGCTGGCGCTCGATCGGAGGCTGCGGCTTGTGCAGGTCGTGCGGCACGAACGGCGGCGGCACGTAGGGCGGGGGCTGGAACGGCGGGGGGAGCTTGAACGGGGGCGGCACGTAGGGCGGGGGATCGATCGGATCCACGGGATCGACGGGAGCCGCCTGGCTCACGGCGATCGTCTCGGTCTGCTGCTCCGGGGCGCCGAGCATGTGGAAGACGAGCGCGCCGCTCGTCGGGGTCGCCGTCAGCCGCTCGGGGTCGAGCCGGAACGGCAGGTCACCCGCGACGTCGGCGTGCAACCCCGCGTCGCCGCCGTCGACCGTCGCTCCGACGCCGAACCGCAACGCCGGCTCGGCGGCGTCGAACGTCAGCGGTCCGAGCTGGTCGACGACGCCCTCGGCGAGGTCGTCGGCGGTGATCACGTGGTACGCGAACTCCGTCGCGTCGCCGGTCAGCCCGACCAGCGCGGCCGGCACCGACAGCACCGTCAGACGCGAGTCGTAGAAGCCGCCCTCCTCGGCCATCCGGTTGAGCAGCATCGGTACGCAGGTGGGCGTCTCGGGATCCGCCGCGCTGGTGACGCAGGTCCGGAAGGCGTCGGTGCCCTCGATCCGGTTCGGCGCGATCCCGAAGTCGGCCTCGCCGTCGCCGTCCGCGTCGATCAGCACCTGGACGGTCGTCGGCGTGGTCGGGGCCGGGACCGCCCCCCAGGTCGAGATCCCGAACGAGATCCAGCCGTCGTGCGCGGTCACCCCGACGTGCTCGATGTCGGCGCGGGCCGGCGGGCGCTTGCCGTCCTGCTCCGGCAGCCGGGGACTCGAGCCCTGCCACTCGAAGGCCATCCGCGTGGCCAGGAAGTCACTGCTGGTGCGACCGGTGTCGACGGTCGGGCCGGCGAACGTCAGCGCGCCGTCGACCTGGTCCGCCGGCAGCTCGACCGCGGTGGCCGCCGACGCCGTCGCCGCGGACGGGCGGACGGCCGCGTGCACCGGCACCGACAGCGCGGGACCCGCGTCGGGGCCCGACTCGGTCAGGCGCAGCAGGCCGCTGGCCTCGGCCAGCCAGCGCTGACGCACCAGCTCCCCCTCGTGGTCGTGGCTCTCGCCGATCGTTTCGTCGCGAGCGTGACGCAGTGCCGTCGGATCGTCGATCCGCAGCCGGATCCGCAGATCCTTGGTGGCGCCGCCCGCGACGGTCACCGTGTCGCCGTCGGGCAGCTCCCAGCCGACGCCGGGGACGTCCGTGATCGCGTCGAAGGCGACTGTGAACGTCCGCAGGCCCGCGGCCTTGTTCGCCACCCGGACCGTCCGCTCGACGGTGAACGGGGCGCCGACCGGAACCCGCAGCAGCCCGAAGCCGACCGCCACGGCCCCCTCGGCGTCGGCCGCATAGGCGACCGCCGTGGCGTCGAGCGCGGTCGCGACGTCGAGCGCGCCGGATCCGACCCGTTGCGGGGCCTCCCGGCGACCGGCGTGCCCCGGCGCGACGTGGACCTGCGGGCGCGCCGTGTTGACCAGCAGCGCCTTGAGCTCCTCGACCGACCACAGCGGGCGGTGCTTGCGCACCAGCGCCATTGCGCCGGAGACGTGGGGAGCGGCCATCGAGGTGCCGCCCATCACGGTGGCCCCCGACCCGGTGCCGGAGCTCGCCGAGCTGATCGACTGCCCCGGGGCCGCGATCTCGGGCTTCAGCAGGCCGCCGATCCCCGGTCCCCGCGAGCTGGTCGGATCGACCGTGTCGGCGCTCGCCGGGTCGTAGATGACACCCACCCGCTCGGGCGCGAACGTGAGCGTCGGCGCGGGCCCGCTGTCGATCGCGGCCAGCAGCTTGGCCCCGACGGGCGCGGTGACCTGCACGAACGGGATCTGCTCGCTGCCCCAGATGCCGGGCTCGTAGGCGTCGTCGGCGTTGATCATCACGACCCCGGTCGCATCCGCGGCCTCCGCGTGCTCGGCGCGGACCATCGACGAGCACGGCATCGCGGCGCCCGGCGCCGGGCGCACGTCGACGACGACGATCCGGCCCGTCAGCGACGTGCCGTAGGGCGCGCACCCGCTGAGGTTGCCCGCGGGGGCGCGGACCAGCGGGGCCGTGACGTCACCGGGCAGCGCGGTCCACGAGAACCCGCCGCCGTGCTGGCCCTCATGAACGCCGTCCGCATCGGTGCCCGGAGCGTCGACGGTGACCTGGTCGCGCCAGTCGCCGCTCGAGATGTTGGCGACGGTCAGCGCCGCCGGGGCGACCCCCGGCGACCCGACGGTGTAGGTCGAGTTGCCGTTGTTGCCGGCCGAGATCACGACGGCGACGCCCAGCTCGGACGCTTCCTGCGCGGCCGCGCGCTCGGGCGAATCCGGGGTGCCGTACCCGGATCCCGCGGAGATGTTGAGGACGTCGAGATGGTCGATGGGGTTGCCGTCCTGGTCGGGGTCGGTCGCCCAGTCGATCGCCTGGGTGATGAACGCCGTGGTGCCGTCGCAGCCGAAGACGCGCAGCGAGTAGATCTCGGCGCCGGGTGCCACGCCCGGGCCGAGCTTCAGCCCGGGCGGGACCGACTCGTAGCCGCCGGCGTAGGTGGTGCCGTCCGGGTTCACGCCCCGACCGGCCATGCTGCCGGCGACGTGCGAGCCGTGTCCCCCGCCCTCGGCGAGCGGGCAGTCCATCGGGTTGGGGTCGGGACGCGGGACCGAGGTCTCGACGTAGCGCGAGTCGTAGTCGTCACCCACGAAGTCGTAGCCGCCGACCACCGCGTCGTTGGGGTAGAGCGTGTCGCCGGCGCCGTTCTTCGCCTCGAAGTCGGGGTCCGGGCCGGTCTCGGGGTCCACCTCGGGGTTGTTCGCCGCCGAGCGCGCCGCGAGCAGGTCACCTGCGGTCCCGCTGCCGCCGAAGGTCGAGTGGACGTAGTCGACCCCGCTGTCGAGGACACCGACGCGAATCCCCTGGCCGGTGTTGCCGCCGGCGGCCGCCTTCCACGCCGCGGCCGCGCCGGTCGACGGCACGCTGTGGCTGTTGCGCCGCTCCGCGAGCGGGATCGGCACGACCGACCGCACGCCGTCGATCGCCTGGAGTCGCGCGACGTCACCGGGCCGGGCAAGCACCGCCACGCCGTTGTAGGCGGTGCGCACGCGGTAGAGCTCGCGGTGGACCAGACCGGCCCCTTGCGCGACGCCGATCACCCCGTCCTGAGCCGTGACGTTGGCGGCTTTCTGCGTGCGCCCGCTGCGGGCCGCGAGCGACGCCGACCCGGTGGTGCGACGCGTCAGCCGCGCCGAACGAGCCGCCGGTGGGCCGTCGAGCTGGATCATGAACGGCTTGACCGGACCGGTCGTGCCCGTTCCGGCGGGTGGTTGGATCGTCGTGCCGCGCGGGGTCGCTGGTTGGAGCTGGACCCGTGGTTGCCCGGGGTCGCCCGCTGTCGCCGTGCCGATCCCGGCGAACAGCACGGCGGTGCCGACGCCGAGTCCGAGGACTGGTCGCAATAGTCGCATGGACCAACCCTACGAGACTGGTGGCGAAGATCCTGCCGGTTCTCCCGGAATGTCGTGGCGTACGGTGGCGACCCGACGAGGAAGCGCCACCGAGCGTCACGCCAAGCGCGAGCGTCGGGAGCGCTGCAGACCGACCTGTTGAGGTTATGCCTGCACTACGAGCAGAACCTCAACAGGTCGCGGCCCCGCCACCCCACCGATGGGGGCCACCACGACTCACCCCAGCGTCGAGACGTCGATCACGAAGCGGTAGCGGACGTCCGACTTCAGGACGCGCTCCCAGGCCTCGTTGATCTGGTCGGCGGCGATCACCTCGATGTCGGCCCCGATCCCGTGCTCGGCGCAGAAGTCGAGCATCTCCTGGGTCTCGCGGATCCCGCCGATCAACGACCCCGCGAACGACTTGCGCTGGAGGATCAGCGAGAACGCCTGGACCGGCAGCGGCTCGGCGGGAGCGCCGACGTTGACCAGCGTGCCGTCGGTCCGCAGCAGCCGCAGGAAGTGATTGACGTTGACCTCGGCGCTGACCGTGTTGATGATCAGGTCGAAGCGCCCGGCGAGGTCCTTGAACGTCTGACGGTCGCTGGTGGCGCGGTAGTCGTCGGCGCCGAGGCGCAGCCCGTCGTCCTTCTTGCGCAGCGACTGCGACAGCACCGTGACCTCGGCGCCGAGCGCCTTGGCGATCTTGACCGCCATGTGGCCGAGCCCACCGAGGCCGACGATCGCGATCCGCTTGCCCGGACCGGCGCCCCAGTGCCGTAGCGGCGAGTAGGTCGTGATCCCGGCACAGAGCAGCGGCGCGGCGACATCGAGCGCGAGCCCCTCCGGGATCCGCACGACGAAGTCCTCGTTGACGATCACGTCGGTCGCGTAGCCGCCCTGGGTGATCGTGCCGTCGCGGTCGGTGCCGCCGTAGGTGGGGGTGTTGCCGGGCAGGCAGTACTGCTCGTTTCCCGCCTGGCAGTTGTCGCACTCGCGGCACGAGTCGACCATGCATCCGACGCCGACGCGATCGCCGACGGCGTGCTTGCTCACGTCCGAGCCGACGGCGGAGACCACGCCCGCGATCTCGTGCCCGGGGACGAGCGGATACTCGGTCGGACCCCACTCGCCACGCACGTCGTGGATGTCCGAGTGGCAGACCCCGCAGTACTTGATGTCGATGTGCACGTCGTGCGGGCCGAGGTCGCGCCGCTCGATGGTCAGCGGAGCGAGCGGATCGGTGGCCGACGTGGCCCCGTAGGCGTTGACGTTGAACATGGAGACATGCTCGCAGCCGGGCCTTGGCCAGCCCTCAAGCTCGGGTCGCCGCCTTCGGGAATCGCGCAGAAGTGATGTTCGGAATGGCGCAAAAGTGATATCGAGACGGCACCGCTGAGCCCTACCCCCGCCGACGCGCCAGCAGCAGTCCCGCACCGAGGCCGAGCGCGAAGACCACCGCGATCAGCACGATCAGCGGGGTCCGCACCGTCCCGAAGATCCAGTTGACGTCGACGCGGTCGAGGTTGAACAGCGCGAACAGCACCGCCAGCGTCGCGGCCAGCCCGGCACCGACCAGGCGCACCTTGTCACGGTTCGAACGGGTGGCCTCGACCGGCGGGGAGTCGCTCATGCGGGCGAGCCTACCCCGCGAGCAGGCCGCCGGCCAGATCGCGTAGCGTTGCCCCCGCCCGTGTGCCTCTCCCCCGAAGTCGACGTGATCGCCGGCGCCGCGATCGGCGGGATCGGTGTGGCGACGCTGCTGCAGGTCCGGCGCAAGCGCGACCTGATCATCGGCGCGCTACCGCTCGGCTTCGGGCTGCACCAGCTCACCGAGGCGTTCGTCTGGTGGGGGCTGCGCGACCAGGTGCCGGCCGGGGTCGGCGACGCGGCTCGCGACCTCTACGTCGGCTACGCCCAAGTGGTGCTGCCGATCGTCGTGCCGCTCGGCTTCGCGTTGTTGGAGCGCGACCCGAAGCGACGGCGCTTCGTCTGGCCGTTCGCCGCGCTCGGCCTAGCGGTCGGCCTGTTCCTGCTCTGGCACCTGCTCGGGGGCGGGATCGTCGCCGACGAGCGCGACCACTGCGTCGCCTACGTCACGACCACGCCGCACGCGATCCCGTCAGCCGTCGCCTACATCGCCGCGGTCTGCGTCCCCGCGCTGCTCTCGACCCAGCGCCACCTGCGCTGGTTCGGCCTGGCCAACGTCGTCGGAATCGCGATCGCCGCGACGATGCAGGAGGAGGAGTTCACCTCGGTCTGGTGCCTCTACGCCGCGGTGATGAGCTGGCTGATCTACCTGCACTTCCGGGCGGAGGCGCGGGCCGGACCGCCGGACCGCGCGTCCCGCTAGGTACGCGGTTCATAGGCCGAGCACCATGGTGAAAGCGTCGTCGATCTCGCGCAGTTCGGTGGCCTCGAGCCGCCCGGCGCCCCGATCGGCGACGAGCTTGGCGTCGACGACCCGCGTCTGCTCGACGAGCACGCTGGTCTCGACGCCGTCGAGGAGGATCCGCGGACGCCACGGCGCCGGACGCGCGCGCGTCGACGTGGGTGCCACCAAGACGGTGCTCAAGCCGAGCAGCTCGTCCGCCTGCACCACGATGCCGTAGCGCACGCCCTGCTGCTCACGTCCGTGCGCCCGCCGAGGCGCCGGCAGGCGCAGCACCTCGCCCCGGACCATCGCTCACTCCCCCGACTCGGGAGCGAGCTCATCCATCAGCTCCCGCACGTCGTCCATCTCCGCGCGATCGACCGGATCGGCCGCGAGCTCCGCAGCGAACGCCGCCAACGCGGCTCGGGAACGCAACTGCCGGGCCGACAGTCGCAGCGCATCGCGGACCGCCACCGACGTCGAGACCCCGCCGCGCTCGAGCAACCGCAGGTCGCGGTCGGCACCATCGTCCAATCGCACATGGAGCGAGCGACCCATGGCCCGAGCGTAGCACGATGTGTTCTACGCCCGGGTCCTACCTACGCGTGAGTCGTCAGTCGCGCTCGACCCCCTCGACCGTGACGTTGCGGCGCATGGTCACCGTCTTCCCCGACTTCGGGCGGTAGGAGACCTTCACCGCGACCCGCACCGAGCGGCCCTGGGACAGCTGGCGCCGCTGCGACGTCGTCAGCTTGAGCCGCGTCTTGATCGTCGCGGCGTCCGACCGCTTGATCGTCCGGCGCACGGTGCTGATCCGCTGGCCCGAGAGCGTCAGACGACCGGCCCCGATCCCGCCGACCCGCACCGACACGGCGGACCGCGTCGACGATGCCGACACGATCTGCGGATCGCAGCCGGACGTCTTCGCCTGGATCGT
>JADKLW010000033.1_pt2 | contig 27793 bp, 29 predicted proteins | sample 8641881 | NCBI WGS metagenome assembly JADKLW01 (sample SAMN16272185, study PRJNA661076) | feces metagenome | isolation source: fecal sample from diarrhoea affected cattle B | host: Bos taurus | place: South Africa: Lokaleng Village, Mahikeng | collected 2019-09 | reverse complement strand
TCTCCTGTGAGAGTCTCTACTTCTCAGCGCACTGGAATTACGGGGGGATTACCATGGGAGCCAATGTCAATTTAAAGCCCATGGCGTGAATCACCTTAAACAGCGTTTCTGAGCTTGGCGCCCGTTCGCCAGAGAGGCTCTTGTAAAGGCTTTCGCGGGACAGGCCAGTGTCACGTGCAAGCTGCGTCATGCCGCGCGCGCGGGCAATGTCGCCCAGTGCACCAGCCAGCTCAGCTGGGTCGTTCTCTTCCAGGACTTGCCGGAGGTATTCCGTGATTTCTTCTTCACTGCCCAAGTGGTTGGCCATGTCAAAAGGCCGAGTCTTGATGGTGCTCATAGGTCGATCTCCTTAGCCATTGCTTTGGCGGCTGCAATGTCTTGCTCTTGGCTGGACTTGTCGCCACCACCCAGCATCACAATCAACACGTCGCCGCGTTGTACGTAGTACAGACGCCAACCGGGGCCAAAAAACTCCCGCATTTCCCAGACGCCATCACCTACCGGCTTGACGTCACCAAGATTGCCGAGCTTTGCCTTGTTCACCCGGCGACGCAAACGAATGCGTGTCGGCATGTCTCGAATGCCATCTACCCAGGCTGCAAAGGTCTCTGTTTCAAGAACGCTGTACATGGCTGGATTGTAGCCTGAAGGCTACGATTTGCAATTCTCATTAATTAATGATCGTCCGAGTTTTTTATTTCGGCGCCCACGAGCAGTCGCTGGGTTTTTCGAGTCTCTGGTAACCCGCGCTTTCCGAAGAGGGTCTTTTTGCTGGTGAAATGCGGCTGAATTTTCAGCGTTCCCTTTGCTACGATGCAGCCGGAGTGGAGACTTATTTATGTTTGGTTGGCTTCGCAAGCTATTTGCAAGCGCAAAAGAGCACGCCGCTATGTTGGAAATGTTGGAGAAGCAGGCCAGCACAGCGAAAGAGCAGTTAAACCAATCACTTCAGCTGGCTCATAGCTCAACAAGCGCTGAGGTGAAAGTCTTGCACCTGGAATTTGCCAAATCAAAATTTGCAGAGTTGCAAGCTGTTGCCGCAGTGCATCCAAGGATGCGGCTAACAAACGAGGAAGAAATCGATGCCGCTATCAAGCAGATGGAGGATGAATTTTCTCGAGCTGGTTATTACGCAATGGCCAGACAGTCTGCATCAGCGCATGTCAGTCTTAGCTCAAAGGCCAAAGAGCTGTTGCGATAGCGGAGGCGTGATGCATCAATGAATAAAACCCTCGAAAGGCGGTATTTTTGTTGCTGGCTTTATGGAGCGCTCAGGGGCTGAAAAATTAATGTGCTTAACCGCCACACGGTGTAGAAGGCCGCTCTATAGCACCGTCTCACGGTGTAGAAGAGAGGTGGTCCCGGTCGTTTGAACAACTCAAGGCAGTTGCTAAGCGAGATCCTGGGGGTTATGCCGCCTGCATTTGTGCAAACGGCAATGCTGCAAAGTAAGCCTCATCAGGGGTAGCTTGGTGATGCGCCTGATGAGGCCGCTTTGAATTGTAGAACTCCAAGTATTGGGCAATTCCACAGCGTGCGGCACGCACGCTGTCATAGGCCTTGAGATAGATTTCTTCGTACTTGATGGAGCGCCATAGGCGCTCCACAAAGACGTTGTCACGCCAAGCACCCTTGCCATCCATCGAGATGCGAATGCCGTGGCGCTTGAGCTGCGTAGTGAAGCTGTCGCTTGTAAATTGGCTGCCTTGAACCGCTAATGAACAAGAGCTTTCAACCGATCTCTTATGACGAAACCGTCAGCCCTGAGTATGGCGGAGTCACTTTCACCCCCATTCCCAAAGCTACTGGTTTTCAGCGGCTCAAGGACATCGGGGCAACGTTTGCGGGCGGTGCCGTGGGCGCGACCAAAGCGATTGCTGATGCAGCGGGTGCCGACAATGCCGTTTCTGCTGGGCTGGGACGCATGCAAGATGTGACCCAAGGTTGGCTAAGCCCTGAGCGCCAGGCCGAGCAAGAGCGCCGTGCTGCAACCATCGATGAGGCAGAGAAGGGGAGTAGCCGTTTGCGCGAAATTGGCGCGCACCTTGGCGGCATCGTGGAAGCGCCAGTGAGTACCTTGGCACAAGCTGCCGGTTCGGTGGTTCCTGTAATTGCGGGTATGGCTGCCACACGTGGGCGAGTCAACCCGGTGACGATGGCAACAGGGCTGGGCGCAGTTCAAGGGGCTGGAGCTGTTAAAGGCAGTATTCACGAAGCCGTCAAAGATGAGCACTTGAAAGCTGGAGCCAGCGAGGAAGCGGCTACAGCAACCGCGGACAATGCACAGGCATATGGTGGAGCGAACATGGGGCAGATTGCCTTGGGTGCGGCTCTGGGTGGTTTGGCAGGCCGCTTTGGTGTGGAAGACATGGTGGCGCGCGGCATGACTGGTGTTGCCGCTGCTGGTGGCGCTTCTGCACTTCGCCGCATTGGTGTTGGTGCTGTGGGTGAGGGTGTGCCTGAGGCTATTCAAGGTGGCCAAGAACGGTATGCCTCCAACGTGGCGTTGCAGCGTGAAGGGTTTGACACTCCCACATGGCAGGGCGTGGCCGGTCAAGCTGCCGCAGAAGGCGTGGCAGGCGGCATGCTGGGTGGCGTCACGAATACCTTTGCCCGAGGTCAGCGCCGCGCTCCTGAGTCCGAGCAATCTGAGGGCACACAGGCAGCCGCCGTGCCAGCGCCTGCTGCTGCACAGGAGCAGCCCCTAGCTGCCGCGCCATTGGTGGCACAGGTGATTGATCCAGCGGACAACTCAGAGACAGGCATTGATTCTGAGCTTTCACCAACATACCAGGCAGCCCCCAACCCAGCAGACGGCCCCTTGTCGCGCAATGTGGCCCAAGCCATGGGTAATGGCACCATGCCCTCTGGCCAGCCAGTCGCGCCGCGCACCATCCATGAGCGAATTCAGGACTTGCCCGAGCGTGAGCGCACACAGGCCATCATCATGGCCGACGAAATCAATAACCTGGAGACGCCGGAAGGTGCGCGCCGCTTCCGTCGCAGTGAGCTGGATGCCTTGCTGCAGCAGCACGAACAGTAGGCCGCTGCCGGTGGTCCTATCTCCCGCAACTTGGCAGCCAACCGGCCCAGCACATCGCTGGCCACCAGCGCGCTGACCGAGGACGATCCAGCAGACTGGCACAAGACCTACCGCCGCAACCCCGTGGGCGTGCCGTACCAAAAAAGCGGTGATCCGCTGGCTGATGCGCAGTTGGCAGTAAGGCAAGGCACTGAATACACGGACCAAGCCCGTGTGCAGCAGGTGCAAACTGAGATGGAAGATGCATGGCTCGCCTTGAATGTGGGCAATGAGTCGGTGCCGCAGCCCACGCCGGACGTAGCCCCGGCCCCGGATGCCGGCGACATCACTCCCGAAATTGACGCCCGCGTGCGGGTTGGCCGTGTGGTCAGTGGAGTGCGTAACGCCTTCGATGCTGGTGCGCCCAATACCTTGTGTGTGATCCAGAGCGTGAACCAAGCGCTTCGCAACATTGGTGAGCAGTCGCTGACACAGGACGAGATTGCCCGTGTGCGCCGGGTGGCCGATGCCCGCACCGCGTTCATGGGCCTGAACTTGCCAGCGTCACTGCCTGCAGACCGCGTGCAGCAGGCCGCGCCAGTGGATGCCATGGCCGACAACAGCGGCATGGAAGCCCTGATTCCTGAGCGCCAAAGACCCACACAGCAGCCAGCAGGGCACAATGCCGATATCAAGGCCGGCAGGATCGATGCCGAGTGGCGCGCCTTCGCTCCAACCTCTGGCACGTTGGGTGGCCGCTGGTGCCTTGGGCCTGCCCATGGTGTCTACGCTGCTGGCGGTGGCGTCCATGCTGGGTGGTGACGAGGATGAACCCTTTGACGCACAGGCCGCGCTGCAGAACATGCTGGCGGACACCTTTGGCCAAAAGCCTGCTGAGGTGCTGTCACATGGCTTGTCGCGCCTGACGCCTTGGGATGTTTCTGGCCGTGTTGGCTTGGACAACCTGATCATTCCAGACCTGCAAGAGGGTTTGGAGGGGCAGCGCCTGGCAGAGTCAGCAATGGCCGCAACCCTTGGGCCCGTGGCCGGCATCGGCGTGAACGTGCTGCGCGGTGTGCAGAGCATGGCCGAGGGCGAATACCTTCGCGGCTTGGAAGCCATGATGCCCAGTTTCTTGCGCAACCCGCTCAAGTCGCTGCGTTATGCCAACGAGGGGGTGCAAGACCGCAGCGGGATCTCTATCAAGGACGATGTGGACTATGCCGCGCTGGTGGGCCAGTTCGCTGGCTTCTCGCCCTCAGAGGTGCGTCTGGCCTACGAGGGCAAGGCCGCGATCAACAAGCAAGACCGCGCCTTGGCCGGCCGCCGATCCACACTCATGGAGCAATTCGCACTGGCTGCGATGGCCGGGGACGAAGAAGGCAAGGCTGAGGCACGTGTGGCTATTGATCGCTTCAACGAGAAGAACCCTTCCCGCACCATCAAGCCGATGCAGTTGGCCCAGAGCGTGCGCATGCGTCAGCGCCGGATTGACCAGGCCCAGGACGGGGTGTACTTGGCCAAGAACCGCCGCGATGCGATGGGAGCAGGGCGGTTTGCTTCAGTGGAAGATGACGAGGATTGAACTCTGCTTTCTTGGAGGGGGTGTTTATTGCCGCCCCATCGAAACCTGCACATCAAGCAAAGCGTCTTGAGCTGGCACAGCCAGGAGAAGCAAGCCGCGCCCACGGGGCCAACAACCATGGGAAACAAACCAAAGCGCCTTTGCTGAGGGCGCTGCGGTTTGAAGTGACTCAAGGCTTAATTGCAATCGTGACCAGGGCGCTTGCATCCTCTACAGCATCAACTGCGTGCTCTACATTCCTCTCAAGGAAGAGCATTTCACCAGCAGCAAGCACTGTTGAAGGGCCGTTGCAGCTCACGTAAATAGACCCTTCGATGCAGTGAATGGTGATTTCCCCGTCCACGCTATGCGAAGGAAAGGACTCTCCTGCCTTCAAAACCAGCCGGATCAATTGAAGATCTTGGGATTTGAAGATCGAGAATGTCTTAGTGTTAGCCAGCAGATCATTCAATGGGCGGACATTGATCACCTGGCCGGGTGATGCATGAGGTATTGCCATAGGACACTCCAACCAAATCAGTCGGCTTAGTGTCCGCTGTCCGTGGGCACATAGCAAGGAGTCTGATTGGGTACCAGTCAGCGCAAGCAAATCGACAGAGGGCTGTCTCGCGCTGTGTTTGCCCGGTATCTGCGCACCAACCCACGCACGCTGGAAAACTGGGAGCAAGGCCGCGCAAAGCCCAACGCCCAGGCCGCACTCATCATGCGCTTGGTGGAGAAATTCCCAGATACTGTGCAGCGCCTCGCTACGGTGTAACTCTCTCCCTATCACCAGCCCGCCCTGAGCGGGCCTTTTTTCGTCTTAAGTACAGCCCTTCAGCCATCCACCAAAAGGGATGATGAGACAGGGTTCGCACAGGGTGCAAAACAAAATGGCCCACCGGCAAAGGTGAGCCATCATTGCGACGCCCGGGGATGCTGCAGCAACACGGGTGTCTGATTTGTCGGCCAAAGCACAACCTAGCGAGGGAAGAAGCCTTGGCGGGCCCGGCCAGTTTACGTGCAGCATGTGATGAACGCAATCCCTTTATAGGCAACTGCAGCAATGCAAGAAACCAACGGCAGGCCTTTTCTCGATTGGTGGAAGATGGGGATGGTTTGAAATATGACGGTACTTATGTCGGTACTTTATTGAATGAAATTTGTGGATTCCATATCTCATAAGGGTTTTAAGGCATTTTGCGATTCCGGCCCGGCAAAAAAGACTGTAATGGCCTGAACAACACCTAAGCCCTCTTTCTCCTCTGAAAGCGGGCTTTTTTTAGACGGTTGCTTGTGGGGCGCCCTTAAATAGCAACTGGGAACTGTTCATCGACCAGTTGCGCGGAAAGCGGACGGGTCACGCGACCAATTTCTTCGCCTTGGCGCAGTACAACCAAAGTCGGCCACAGTTTTACTTTGAAATGGCGGCCAAGCTTGCGCCCGGGGCCGTCTTCAATCTTGATGTGTGTAATGTCACCGCGGTCTTGCAGTGCTTCGCGGATAAAGGGCTGGGCGCTTTGACAGTGGGGACACCAGTCCACCCCGAACTCAATCACGGCGGTGCCTGGTAGTTGGGCCAAGTCTTCAAAATCGGGCGCTGGATCGGTGAATTGCTGGGTATAGGGCATGGGGTCTCCGTAGTTGTTGCAAGTGCCATGCGTGATCGCTAAGCCTTCGCGCGGGAGTAGCAATGGTGCCTTTGATTTTGAATCAGCTACGTAAGAGTTTGCAGTCAACTACGCGTTCGGTTGGGAGGTTTTAAACCGTAAGCACTTTCTTAAGTCTTGCCTTCCAGTGCCTGCAGCTCTTGCAGCGTGTTGGCATTGGTAAAAGCATGCTCATCATCATTTGCGAGATTGAAGCAGCACAGCGCTTGAGGGTGTTGCGCGGTCCAGGCGTCAATCTTGCGCCCACCCTTCTGAACGAAGTCTTGCAGGCTGGTTAACAAGCTGGTGTGAAGCAGCGCAAACACGGGTTGAGCGCGCAGCTGCAGTTGGCCATCGCGCTGCAGTTCAGGTGCTGCAGCCAGTACGATCAGCGCTTGTTCGCGCTCAGCAGTGTGTGCCATGCGCTGTGCCAGATCCAATGGCAGGCGTGGGCTGTCGCAAGGGATGGTCAGGAGCCACGGGGTAGGACAGTGCTTCAGGCCCGCAACAAAACCGGCCAGCGGACCTGCGTAATCGGCCACAGTATCTGCATGGACAGGCACGCCAAAGCCTGCGTAGGTACCGAGATTGCGGTTCGCGTTGATCATGCATCTGCCTACCTGCGGGCGCAGGCGCTGTAATGCATGCAACGCCAGTGGCGTTCCTTGAAAGGGCTGAAGGCCCTTGTCGATGCCGCCCATGCGAGTGCCACGCCCCCCTGCGAGCACCATGCCGGTGATGTCTTCAGGATGGATCATGCAAAAGAACTCACTAGTAGGGTGGTGAATGGCGGCTATTGCGTATTGTGCAAGGTGCAATCAGGTCAGCCGCCGATATAGCTCATCTCGACCCGTTGACGGCCTTGCGCAGCTTCGGCTGGCAGGCTGGCGCGGAGTTCAGAGTAACCGTCGCTGCGCTGCCCCCAGATATGGGCAAGGGCGTTACTGATGGTGGCATCGTCCGCATCGCTGCGCAGCAGGCTGCGCAAATCCCAGCCTTTATCGGCAAAAAGACAGAGATACAGACGGCCTTCGGTGGACAGTCGGGCGCGGTTGCAGTCGCCACAAAAAGCTTGTGTAACGCTGCTGATAACGCCAATTTCGCCCAGGGATGGATCATAGTGACCATCAGTACCTGCGTAGCCCCAGCGTTGGGCTGTTTCTCCGGGGGATGAGGGATCAAGCTGTACCAGCGGCATTTCTGCACTGAGTCGCTTGACCAGCTCTGCCGAGGGCAGCACTTCGTCCATGCACCAGCCATTGGTGGCACCAACATCCATGTATTCAATAAAGCGCAGCGTAACGCCCGTACCGCGGAAGTGACGCGCCATGGGCAAAATCTGGTCAAGGTTGGTGCTGCGCTTGACCACCATGTTGACCTTGATGTCTGACAGCCCGGCTTCCCGTGCAGCGTCAATGCCGTCGAGAACATCTGCCACGGGAAAATCCACATCATTCATGCTGCGAAACACCGCATCGTCCAAGCCGTCAAGGCTGACGGTGACACGGTTCAATCCTGCGTCCTTTAACTGCTGAGCTTTGCGGCGCAACAGAGAGCCGTTGGTGGTCAGCGTGATGTCCAGTGCTTCCCCTTCCGGCGTGCGCAGGGCAGAAAGCTGGGCAATCAATTGATCGAGGTCTTTGCGCAGCAGTGGCTCGCCGCCAGTCAGGCGAAATTTGCGTACACCGTGCTGGATAAAGATGCGGCCTAAGCGCGTGATTTCTTCAAAGCTGAGTAATGCCTTGTGCGGCAGGTAAGGATAGTTTTTGTCAAACACATCCTTGGGCATGCAATACGAGCAGCGGAAATTGCAGCGATCCGTGACGCTGATGCGCAGATCGCGCAAGGGGCGCGCACGGCGATCCAGCAACTGGCCTGTTAGTGGCGTTGAAGGCGCATCGGTTGGTGCTTGCAGCACACCATAACGCTCATTAACCAGAGGAATCACGCGATCAACCATAGGGGCGTTATTGTGCCGCAAGCCCATGAAGCATGCTGGCGAGAGGGCTTGACCATGTTGCTGTCCGAAAGTACGCCCTGAGCGCTTGGATCAGGGCTGGGGTGTGCGTTTACCTGTCGCGAGATCCCAGCCTACAAATTGTGGGTAGTGCTCTGCGACTGCCGGGCCATTGAAATTCCAGCCCGTGCAACGGCCCAAATATGCCGGTGGTTGATCGCTGGCGACACTGAAGGCCGAGACGACGCTCTGGAATGCTGCGGTAGCCATGTTGTTGAGCAATTCGCGCATATGGGTGCAGCCAGTAATGCCAGCTAGATTGCTTTCAATCGATTTGCGCCAGCCGCGCGCCATGCTGCAGCCCACCATGCGCTGCATGGCCTCGAGTGCGCCGGGGCAGCCTTGAATGGGATGGGCGTTCATCACTGCTTCAATCGACTGCACCACCAGTTCTTTATTCACAGTCACACGAATGAGCATGTGGTGAATCGGTTCGCCGGCTTTGCGTATGCCTTTGCCGCTGGGGCGGGGCTGATCGGTGGCTTTGGTGTCAAGCAGTTCGCCCTCGATATCCCACAGCCCATCTTCACGTTCGAAGCTGCGGTAATTCACTTGGCGAATATGTTGGGGTGTACGAGAAACTGTGGGTACGGACAATGACATGACTTCGATTTATATAGCTATTGGCCCTTATGTAGCAAGGGCTAGATGGCAATTTGACTGGTGTATTGCCCAGAAGTGCCATGACGGATTTCACCAGCGTGCATTTTGATGCGTGTCATGGGCTTACGTCAGTCACGCATGCTGCGAAATATGCATCAAATATGCCTCTGGCCCTTGCTACAGCTGGGGGAGCAGCTATGTATTTTGTCTAGGACCAGCCCTATAGACAGTTCCGGCATTGCAGGCAACGATGTGGCGGGCAACACGACGCGTTGTGCAAGGAGCTGGCAATGAAAAATTTGGTCGAGCAATTGGGCCAGTACGGCAGTTATCACCGCGATGGGCGCAATATCCTCACGCATTTCTGGGGCGTGCCCATGATTTTGCTGGCCGTGGTGATTTTGCTGTCTCGCCCTGTGTGGTTGATGGATGCGCTGAGCTTGCCGTTCAGCCCGGCTGTTGTGGCCGCATTGCTGGCCACGGTGTATTACGTGCTGCTGGATATGCGCTATGGCATGGTTTTGGCGCTGGTACTTGGTGCCATGCTGACACTGGGCGCATGGCTGGCGCAGCAATCCACCACGGTGTGGCTGAGTTGGGGCATTGGGCTGTTTGTGGTGGGCTGGATCATTCAGTTTGTGGGCCACCATTGGGAAGGGCGCAAACCGGCGTTCATGGATGACATGGTGGGTTTGCTCATCGGCCCGCTGTTTGTGCTGGCAGAAATGGGGTTTGTGCTGGGATGGCGCAAAGACGTTCAGCATGCGGTGGAGCAGCGCTGCGGCCCTGTGCGCAATCCCACCCAAGCAGCAGTGTGATTGGTTTTTACGCGGATATTCCCAGGGTATGAAAGAAGCAAGCAAGGGCATGGCTCTAAAATCCTCGGGTTGTCCCCCACGTAGGGGGTTATTTGTTTCATAACCTGAACAATCATCATGTCCTTCGAAAAACTGACCCCCGGCAAGAATGCCCCCGAAACTTTCAACGTGGTGATCGAGATCTCCGCCAACTCCGATCCTGTCAAGTACGAAGTGGACAAGGAAACAGGTTGCGTATTCGTTGACCGCTTCATGGGCACTGCCATGCACTACCCCGTGAATTACGGTTACGTGCCACAGACATTGGCTGGTGATGGCGACCCTGTCGATGTCTTGGTCATGACGCCTTTCCCCCTGCCACCAGGCGTGGTGGTGCCTTGCCGCGCTATCGGCATCTTGCACATGGAAGATGAAGGCGGCGTGGACGGCAAGGTGCTGGCTGTGCCTACCAAGAAAATTTTGCCAGCCTACGAAAAGATCGAAAGCCTGGACGATGTGCATGAACTGACACTGAACCAGATCTCGCACTTTTTTGAGCACTACAAGGATCTGGAAAAGGGCAAATGGGTGAAAGTGCTGGGCTGGAAGGGCATCGATGAAGCCAAGACAGAAATCACCGACGGCATTGCCAGCTACAACAAGGCTTGATAGCTTTTGTGCAATGCCTTGTTGAGATCCATACTTTCAATGTTGCTTAGTAACCTTGGTGTGAATCAAAAACAACTGTAAAAATTTGCTAATGTGCAGGCTCTGTTTTCAGGGCCTGCATTTTTTTTGCCTGGGCCCGTCAGACAGGGAGGAGCAATCAATGAGTTTGGCAAATATGCGCATGGCTTCCAAACTGGGAGTGGGCTTTGCGCTTGTGTTGGTGTTGACACTGGCTTTAGGCAGTGTGGCGTTATGGCAGATGAAGAATATGAACAGCAGTACCCAAAAAGCTGTCAACCATGCCATGCCCAGTGTCGAAAACGTCTCCAATCTGGAGGCCTTGTGGAACCGCTTTCGTCGGATTGAAGCAGGCATGCTCAATGTACGCAACGTGCAGGAGCTCAGTGGATTCGAAAGCCAGGCGATGCGCTTGATCCAGGAGATTGAAGCGGCGGAGCGCCGCTACGAATCTTTGGAACGCAACCCCACAGAACGTGAATTACTTGCGCAATACGTGGAACTGCGCAAGCAATTTCTGGAAAGCCATCAAAGCTTTTTGCAAGCGGCCCGAGAAAAAGATTACGAACAACCCGAGGGCGATTTGCTCCTGGGTGACGTAGTGACCAATCTGTATTCCGGCACCGCAGAGGCCAACTTTGCTGCGCTGGTAGAGAGCTTGGCGAAGATTGGCAGCCTGAGCCTGGAAGACGCACAAGTGGCCCGTCAGCAGGTAGTGCAGAGTTATCAAATTGCTACGGTGTGGGTACTGATTGGCATGGGCTTGAGCGTGGTGGCTGCGGTGCTGTTGGGTATCTTGATTACCCGTGCAGTCACTGGCCCTGCTGGACATGCACTGCGCGTTGCCCAGAGCATTACAGAGGGCGATTTAACCCAACCGATTCCTGCAGGTAGTCGCGATGAAATGGGGGCGTTGCTTAACTCCCTGACGGCAATGCGCGATAGCCTCTCGCATGTCGTGGGAGATGTTCGTGCCAATGCGGAGGGCGTCTCCACGGCCAGTGAGCAGATTGCCTCGGGCAATGCGGACCTGTCCAGCCGTACCGAAGAACAGGCCAGTGCTTTGCAGCAAACGGCGGCTTCCATGGAGCAACTATCGTCCACCGTGCGCCAAAACGCCGACAGCGCTCACCAAGCGAGCCAGCTGGCGTTGAATGCTTCCGTGGTTGCGGGCCACGGAGGCGAGGTGGTGGGTCGGGTTGTGCAGACCATGAAAGGCATTGATAGCAGTAGCAAAAAGATTGCGGACATCATCGGCGTGATTGATGGCATCGCTTTTCAGACCAACATCTTGGCGCTCAATGCTGCTGTAGAAGCAGCACGCGCCGGAGAGCAAGGTAGAGGTTTTGCGGTAGTTGCGGCCGAGGTGCGCGCTTTGGCAGGACGCAGTGCAGATGCAGCCAAGCAAATCAAAGTGCTGATTGATGACAGCGTGCAGCGCGTGGGTGAAGGCACCGCACTGGTAGGGCAGGCCGGTGAGACGATGTCCGAAGTGGTGCAGTCCATTCGCAATGTCTCTGATCTGGTCGGCGAAATCAGTGCTGCCAGCAAGGAGCAAAGCCAAGGGGTTGGCCAAGTAAGTGACACGATTGCACAAATGGATCAGACGACTCAGCAAAACGCTGCATTGGTGGAAGAAAGTGCAGCTGCCGCTGAAGGTCTGAAACGCCAAGCTTTGGAGCTGGTCGCTGCGGTGGCTAGCTTCAAGGTACAAGGTGGTGCGAGCCCTTCCAGTTTTGGGCGGCCGGTGGAGTCCAGCAGCCGCCCTCCAATCCGTCCAGTGCCGTCTCTGCATGCAAGCGTGAAGTCAACGGTGAAACCCTCTGAAGGTGCAGCAAAAACGCTTCCTACTGCGCAGCTGGAGGGTAAATCCAAGGCCGAGTCTGGGACAGCTTCAGAATCAGACTGGGCCAACTTCTAAGAGTTGCGCTTGGTCAAAGACAAATTCGCCACACTGCAAGCGTCAGCGTGCAGTGTTTTTTTTTGTCAGCTTGGAGACGACAACCCGCATGGGGAATGGCTTTGCCGGAATTGCTAAGACATACGGTGATTTTTTATATGGCGCAGTAAGTTTACGCTTCGTTACGACTAACGGGTTTGTCGCCCTGCTGCAGTAATTGATAGAGCCCGTAGGCCGGATGAGGGAAACGAGATGAATAATTTGAAGATTTCGACGCGCTTATCGAGCGCATTTGCCTTACTGGTCATCATGCTCTTGGCGGTAGCCGGGGTAGCGGCGATGCAGTTGTCGGCCATGCACCAAAGCACGGCACGCATTACGGACAACATTTTGGTGAGTGTGCAGCTGATCAACCGCCTGAATACTGATTTGGCCAAAGCGCGTTTGTTGGAACTGCGCCATGTGTTCAACGACGGGGAAAGCTACAAAACCAATACTGAGCGCGAAATGCAGGCCCTGCAGGCGGAGATGGAGGAGATCAAAGTGGACTATGAGCCGCTGATTAACACCCCGCAGGAGCGCAGCACTTACGAAAGCTTGCTGGCACAGCGCGAAGAGTATGTGGGGCTGATGCAAACACTGTTTACGACATCGCGCTCAGGCGACACGGCGCGGGCGCGTGAGCTGCTGGGCGGGCGCTCATTGGAGCTGTACAACCTGTCTTCCAAGACCTTGGTCGACATTATTCAAATCAAAAAACAGGAGTCGGCAGATGAAGTCGCGGGTGCCCAGCGTGCGTACAGCAATGCGTTGATGATTTTGTTTGGCTCGGGCGTGGTAGCACTGGTGTTGGCCATTGCTGCGGCGGTATGGATTATTCGTTCCATACAACGTCCTTTGCACAGCGCAGTCAGTGTGGCAGATCGCGTCGCAGCCGGTGATTTGACAGCAGATATTGATGTGCGCAGCAAAGATGAGTTGGGCATGCTTTTGGCATCCCTGAAACGTATGCAGGAAAGCTTGGTGAGTACGGTGCATACCGTGCGCACGGGTGCGGACGGGTGCGGACGGTGTCGCTTCTGCCAGCAATCAAATTGCAATGGGTAATGCGGACTTATCGGGTCGTACCGAAGAGCAGGCCAGCGCTTTGGAAGAAACGGCTGCTTCTATGGAAGAGCTGGGCTCTACAGTGCGCCAGAATGCAGAGAACGCACGCCAAGCCAATCAGCTGGCATTGAATGCTTCGACGGTTGCCTTGCAAGGCGGGGAGGTGGTGGGACAGGTGGTAGATACCATGCGAGGCATCAATGAAAGCAGCCGCAAGATTGCGGACATTATTGGAGTTATCGATTCGATTGCTTTTCAGACCAATATTCTGGCGCTCAATGCTGCGGTTGAAGCGGCACGCGCTGGTGAGCAAGGGCGTGGTTTTGCGGTGGTGGCTGGAGAAGTGCGCAACTTGGCACAGCGCAGTGCAGAAGCTGCCAAGGAAATCAAAGGCTTGATCACTGACAGCGTAGAGCGTGTGGAACAAGGCAGCCACTTGGTGGACAAGGCCGGTAACACCATGTCGGAAGTTGTCTCAGCCATCCGCCGTGTGACCGATATCGTGGGTGAAATCAGTGCCGCCAGCAACGAGCAAAGCCAAGGCGTTGCGCAAGTGGGGGAGGCTGTGACGCAAATGGATCAGACCACACAGCAAAATGCCGCCTTGGTGGAAGAAAGTGCAGCCGCAGCCGATAGCTTGCGCAAGCAAGCGCAAGAGCTGGTGGATGCGGTCGCAGTCTTTAAGCTCAGCGGCATGTCTGCCGTAACCGTGTCTTCACATGTTAAAGCGGCAAATGTCACGGTACAAAGATCGGTGCAACGTGAAACACCGGCGAAGGCATCTGTGCGTGCCATTCCTGTCGCCGCTTCGAAAGTCAAAAAACATGAAGGTGCGGGCAGCAAAACCACTGCGACTGCCGGCCCCTTCAAAGCCACCGCCAATACCGATGATTGGGAAAGCTTCTAAACCCCAGGCAGCTTATTTGGCGGCTGCGCGGGCTTGGTTAAGCCAGCCGTCAAACAAGGATTGGTGTGCGCGAATCCAGGCGTTCGCATGGCGCTGGATATGTGCAGGGGTGCCTTGACCTTGGTGAATCAGAGCGTTTTGCGCAGTGATGTCTGCAATGGGCAAACGCATGATTTCAAACAGTTTGGCGGCCGCGGGGTTGTCCGCCACAAACTTCTTGTTGCCCACAATGTATTGGTTATTCAGCGGGAAACCATAGTCCTTGCCGTTGGCCAACTTGGTATTGGTGCCAGCCTGCACGCCAGGCATGCTGGAGTAGGGCACCTCCAGCCATATTACTTCTTGGCCTGGGCGCAATACATTGCTCAGCCAGTAGGGAATCCAGCCGTAGTACACCACGGGCTTACCTTCCTTGAAGCGCGCCAGTGTCTCGGAGATCAGCGCGGGATAGCTGCCCTGGGTGTAGCTGACCGTCTTCTCTAAGTCAAAAGTCTTGAGGTGGTGAAAGACTACAGCTTCCGCACCCCAGCCTGCGTTGGGGCCCACCAGATTCGCTTTGCCGTCGCCGTCGGTGTCAAACAGTTTGGCCAGTTCCGGGTCTTGGAGTTGGCCCAAGCTGGTAATGCCGTATTTTTGCGCGGTGCGCTTGTCCATCAGATAACCCTGCACGGCTCCCGCAGCAAATACACCCTTGCGCGAAAGTGTGGCATCCCCGCCCGCACTTTTGTAGAACTCCGCATGGTGAGGGTTCCAGTGGTTAGCGATGAAGGTGGCATCGCCATTGGCCACTGCCAGGTGTGCCAATGGGTATTCCACTTCCTGGAAAGGAGCAACGTTATAACCTAGCTGCTCCAGCGCACGCATCACCAGCAGGGTCTGAAAGGCTTCCTCTATCAGATTGCTTTTCAGGGGCAATACACGCACGCCTTTGCCTGGTAAGGCCGGGTCTTTGGCCCATGCGGGTGCCGCCGCGCTGAGGCCGAGCCCTGCAGCTACGGCCAACCAGTGGTGCAGATGGCGTCGGCGCTCGGGGTGCGTTAATTCGTGGGTGTTGCGATGAAGAATGTTGTGCGGCAAATTTGACATGCGTACAGGATTTCCTTTCTTCTTGAGATAGTGCCGAATAGCCCTTGCGGATCGCGAGGGACAGCGGACATAAAAAAAGCACTCCGCATGCAGCATGCGAAGTGCCCGATGCAGAGAGCGTCTTAGTCTTTGGTGGCGGCTGCCTTGGCCTGGGTAAGCCAGCCATCAAAAGTCTTCTGGTGGGCCTTGATCCAGCCGTTGACGTGGCGGTCAATGTCGGCAGACTTGCCCTGGCCTTGGCTCATCATGTGGTTTTGGGCGTTGATATCACCCACCGGCAGCTGCATGATTTCAAACAGCTTGGCGGCCGCAGGGTTTTTCTCGGCCCAGGCCTTGTTGGCCACGATGTGCTGCTTGTTCACGACAAAACCGTAGTTCTTTCCGTTGGGCAGCTTGGTGTCGGTGCCTTTTTGCTCGCCGGGGGCTGAAGAGAAAGGTACTTCCAGCCAGACCACGTCTTTGCCGGGCTGAAGCTCGTTGCTCACCCAGTAGGGCGTCCAGGTGTAGTACAGCACGGGCTTGCCAGACTTGAAGCGCGAGATGGTGTCCGCGATCAGCGCAGAGTAGGTGCCTTGCTGGTGGGTGACGGTGCCGCGCAGCTTGTAAGCATCCATGTGGTGCTCAATCATGGCTTCACAGCCCCAGCCGGGGTTGCAGCCGGTCAGATCAGCCTTGCCATCACCATCGGCATCAAACAGCTTGGCGATTTTTGGGTCAGTCAGCTGAGAAATATTGGTGATCTTGTGCGCATCGGCCGTTTTCTTGTCGATCAAGTAGCCCTGTGCAGCATTGTCGGAGTACACACCTTTGCGGTAGAGCTTGGCATCACCGCCGGCATTCTTGTAATAGTCTGCGTGCAGCGGATTCCAGTGCGTAGCCATGAAAGTGGCGTCGCCATTGCCCAGCGCCAAGTGGGCGGTGGGGTATTCCACTTCCTGGATGGGCTGAACGTCGTAGCCCAACTGCTCCAGAGCTTTCACGACCAGCTGGGTCTGAAATGTTTCTTCAGCCAACGAGCTTTTGAGCGGGTAGACCTTCACGCCTTTGCCGGGGGCGCCTTCGCCGGGCGTTTCATTGGCCTGGGCACTTAGACAGGTCAAGGCCAGGGCGCTTGCGGCCACGGCGGTCAGGGTACGGGTGGCATGGGTGATAGATGTCATCGTCGTCCTCCTTGTTGAAATATCAGTCAAATTGGCTGCTAGCCCTTATGTAGCAAGGGCAAGTAGCTATGAATTAAGATTTTTAAGATGGCTTGCGTGGCTTCAGAATCCAGCCTGCAGGGCCGCGGTGCCACCAGCGCTCACCGCCACGGTGCGGCTGGCCCATGGCCTGTGTGATGCGGTCCAGCACGATGGCCAGCAACACAATGCCCAGACCACCGACGGTGGCCAGGCCCATATCCAGACGACCAATACCGCGCAGCACCATCTGCCCCAGACCGCCAACAGCGATCATGGATGCGATCACCACCATGGACAGCGACAGCATCAGCGCTTGGTTGATACCCGCCATGATGTTGGGCATGGCCAGCGGCAATTGCACCTTCCACAGCAGTTGCCATGGTGAAGCGCCATAGGCGCGGCTGGCTTCGATCAAGTCGGGGCGCACTTGACGGATGCCCAGATTGGTCAATCGCACCAGTGGCGGCAGTGCAAAGATGATGGTGACGATCACGCCGGGCACGTTGCCAATGCCAAACAGCATCACCACGGGCACCAAGTACACAAAGGCAGGCGTGGTCTGCATGGCATCGAGCAGGGGACGCGTCCAGCGCTGGATGCGGTCACTCGAAGCAATCAAAATGCCCAGTGGCAGGCCAATTACGATACAGAACACCAGCGAAGTGAGCACCAGCGACAGGGTGACCATGGCCTCTGGCCAAATGCCTAAAGCAGCAATAGCCAACAGTGACAGTGCACTGCCCAGCGCCAGACCGCGTCCGGCGAATTGCCAGGCCACCAAAGCCACCAGCACCGTCAGCACCGGCCAGGGCAGGGCCAGCATGAGTTGCTCCACGCCAGACAAGGTGGCATCAATGGGTGTACGGATGCTTTGAAAGAAGGGGCGGAAGTTATCGACCACCCAGCCTAGGCCTTGGTTGATCCACGCCTCAATCGGCACGCCTTCGGTTTGGAGTCGCTCCCAAAAGCTCAGTGGCGCCTCGGGCGCACTGCTGCCCGTGCTGAGCCAGTCTGTGCCACTGTCTACCGCAGTGCTTGCCGCTTCGGGCGATGCCCAAGGGTCTGCGGCTGGGGCAGTTTGGGTGCTGGCCGCCCAAGGGTCAGCGTCTTGCGCCGCTGCGTTGGTACTCCATGGATCTGTGGCGATTGTGGCCTCGCTCATGCTTGTTCTCCTTGTGGTTGACGGGGGGCTGTGCTGTCGGAATGCTCTTGAAGCATCGTGGGCGAGTCCGTCTCGCCAGTCGGAAACAGGGGGTTGAGTGTGATCGGCGGGCGTACTGGTTGCGGCGGTGGCACAGGTGGGGTGTCCCGGTCCAAAAAGCGCAGCATGGTGGTGCGGCTGACAATGCCCAAGAATTTGCGGTCTTCACCCAGTACGGGAAGTGGGCAGGGTGCGGTGGCCATAGGGCCATACAGTTCGGCGACCGGGGTGTTGGCATCCAGCGGCACCACGCCGTCGATGAACGCGTGCTTGAGGCCCAGCATGCCTTCGTGGCCATGCAGGGCATCACGCAGTGACTGTGCAGACACCACGCCCATCAGGCGTTGGCGCGCATTGAGCACATAGGCGTGGTCACGGTCCGAGTCTTCAATCAAGCGCAAGGCAGCGCGGCAGCCCCGGTCGCTGTGCTCAGAGATGATGGTGAGCGCCTGGCGTGCAATGTCCGAAGCCTTGAACACGGCGGCTGCATCCACGCCCTTGATGAAGCTGCGCACATAGTCATCGGCAGGGCTGCGCAAGATTTCATCGGGCGTGCCGACTTGGATAACTTGGCCGTCTTTCATGATGGCGATGCGGTCGCCAATGCGCATCGCTTCATCCAGATCGTGCGAAATAAACACGATGGTGCGGCGCTTGGTTTCTTGCAGGCGCAGCAATTCGGACTGCATCTCGGTGCGGATGATGGGGTCGAGCGCAGAAAACGCTTCGTCCATGAGCAAGATCGAGGGGTCAGAGGCCAATGCGCGGGCCAGGCCCACGCGCTGCTGCATACCGCCCGACAGTTCATCGGGGTAACTCGGGCCCCAGCCGGCCAAGCCTACTTGCTCCAGCGCGGCTTGCGCGGCTTGCTGGCGCGTGGCGGGTTCTACGCCGGCCATCTCCAAGCCGAATGCGGTGTTGTCTTGCACACTCATGTGCGGCATCAGCGCGAATGACTGAAACACCATGGAGATGTCTTTGCGGCGCAATGCACGCAGGTCTTTGTCGTTGAGCTGGTTGATGTCTTGCCCATCCACCACGATGCGACCACTGGTGGGCTCAATCAGGCGGTTGAGCATGCGTACCAGGGTAGATTTGCCGGAGCCCGAGAGGCCCATGACGACGAAGATTTCGCCGGCTTCAATGGTGAAGTTGGCGTCGAACACGCCGATCGACTGACCGGTCTGTTCGAGAATTTGTTGCTTGGAAAGCCCTTGCCGCACGAGGCTCAAGGCTTGCTTTGGCTGTTCACCAAAGACCTTGAAAACGTTTTCGATGCGAATTTGTTTGGCCACTGGTTGTCCTCCCTGAAATTTTTCTTGGGGGTTACACACAGTGCAGCCGCGTCACAAGCCAAACTTGGACGGCCTACACACGTAGCCGAACGTCATACCAGCCGATGCACCCACGGTGCTTGTTCAAAAGCACGCTGCAGTGAAGGGGTAGATCGGGCCCGAATGGCACAGCTGTGGTGCGCAAGGGCCGCGAGAAAGGGCAGAGGCAGCGCACAAGGGTTGTGCGGCACATGATCCAAACATATCCGTGCATCAGTGCCAGAAGTCCGGCGCTGTGGTGCCAGCGGTCTGCGATGCAGTGCTGACACCGGATCAATTCGCACTCGAAAAGTACGAATTACCTGCATGGCAGGTTGTTAATGAGGCGTTCATTCTAACTATTGTGTATATAGATGTCAATGGTTAAATTATCGACTTTGTCGTCTTAACTAATCATCCGGCGCTATTCAAGTGTCTGGTGTAGTTAAAAGCGGTTAAAAATAAAAAAATTGACCAAAAAATGCCGATTTCTTGTTGTAAGAACTTGGCAAGTCTTACATTGGCCTGGAGTTTGATTGACGTAATGAGTCAGTGGTATGTAAGTGCTGCGGCCGACATTTGCCCGCAAACAAACCCAAAATAGCAAGGAGACAAAACCATGAACGCCACAAATAACGCGATTGAGTCTGTGTTGGTGGAAAACCGCGTGTTTCCACCTCCGCAAGCCTTCCAAAAGGCCGCCCGTATTTCAGGTATGCCAGCCTATGAAGCGCTGTGCACAGAAGCACAACAAGACTATGAAGGCTACTGGGCACGCCTGGCGCGTGAGAATGTGGTCTGGGCCAAGCCTTTTACCGAAGTGCTGGATGAAAGCAATGCGCCGTTTTACCGCTGGTTTGCAGATGGTGAGCTCAACGCCAGTGCCAACTGCCTGGACAGGCACATGGGAACGGCGGTGGAGCAAAAAACAGCCATCATTTTTGAAGCCGATGATGGGCAAGTTACCAAAGTCACCTACCGCGAGCTGCTGGAGCGTGTGTCGCAGTTTGCCAATGGCCTAAAAGCGCACGGCATCCAAAAGGGCGATCGTGTCTTGATCTACATGCCGATGACCATTGAGGGGGTGGTCGCCATGCAAGCGTGCGCACGCATTGGTGCAACGCACAGTGTGGTGTTCGGTGGTTTCTCTGCCAAGGCGGTGCAAGAGCGCGTTGTGGATGTCGGAGCATCGGCGGTGATTACCGCCAACTACCAAATGCGTGGCGGCAAAGAGCTGCCGCTGAAAGCCATTGTGGACGATGCGCTGGCGATGGGCGGTTGCGGCGCTGTCAAGCATGTGTTCGTCTATGAGCGTACAGCCACGGCTTGCAATATGCAAGAAGGGCGGGACGTCGCGTTCGCACAGTTATTGGCAGGTCAGTCCAAGGAATGCGCGCCCGTGAATGTGGAGGCCGAGCACCCCCTGTTCATCCTCTACACCAGCGGCTCTACCGGCAAACCCAAGGGCGTGCAGCATTCCACGGGTGGCTACCTGCTGTGGGCCAAGCAAACCGTGGAGTGGACGTTCGATCTGCAGCCCAGCGATGTGTTTTGGTGCACCGCAGACATTGGCTGGATCACCGGGCACACCTATGTCGCTTATGGGCCACTGGCTGCCGGTGCAACCCAGATCGTCTTTGAGGGCGTACCCACGTACCCCAATGCGGGGCGCTTTTGGCAAATGATTGAGCGCCATGGCTGCACCGTCTTCTACACAGCACCTACCGCCATCCGTTCCCTTATCAAGGCGGCGGAGTCGGATGAGAAAGCCCATCCAAAAAACTCTGATCTGTCGAGCCTGCGTCTTTTAGGCAGCGTTGGAGAGCCAATCAATCCTGAAGCGTGGATGTGGTACTACAAGAACATCGGCGGCGAGCGCTGTCCGATTGTGGACACCTTCTGGCAGACCGAAAACGGCGGGCACATGATTACGCCTTTGCCCGGTGCCACCCCGCTGGTGCCCGGCTCCTGCACATTGCCCCTGCCTGGCATTGCGGTTGCCATCGTGGATGAAACGGGTAACGAAATGCCCAACGGCGCGGGCGGCATGCTGGTAGTCAAACGCCCCTGGCCCAGCATGATTCGCAATATCTGGGGCGATCCAGAGCGGTTTAAAAAGAGTTACTTCCCCGAAGAGCTAGGGGGCACCACGTATTTGGCCGGTGATGGCGCAGTGCGCAGTGCAGATCGTGGGTACTTTCGCATTACGGGGCGGATTGATGATGTGCTCAATGTGTCGGGCCACCGTATGGGCACCATGGAAATTGAATCTGCCTTGGTAGCCAAGACTGATTTGGTGGCAGAAGCCGCCGTAGTGGGGCGTCCAGACGATATGACGGGTGAGGCGATTTGCGCCTTTGTGGTGCTCAAGCGGCCTTTGCCCACGGGTGAAGAAGCCAAGCAAATTGCCAATGAGCTGCGCAATTGGGTGGCCAAGGAAATTGGCCCGATTGCCAAGCCCAAAGACATCCGTTTTGGCGAGAACTTGCCCAAAACGCGCAGCGGCAAAATCATGCGCCGCTTGTTGCGCTCCATCGCCAAGGGGGAAGCGATCACGCAAGACACCAGCACCCTGGAAAATCCTGCCATCTTGAATCAACTCGATAAGGTCAACTGACCCCCCTTTTTTGGGATGCATGACGGCCTAGCCACCTTCGGGTGGCTTTTTTGTTGGATGTAGGAGGAGGGATCGCGGAAGATGCGCTGCGCGCTGGCGTTGGCCGCTCCACCTTTACAGCGAGAATGTCTGCATAAACAAACAAGGATAGTGATCATGAAATCTCGTATCGCCTTGCTCACGCTCATCATGGTGGTGATTGGCGTGCTGGCATTCTTTAATTTCCCTTATCTGGCGCAGAACGTCACCACTTCCCTAGGCTTTACTTCAGTAGAAGCGCCGTTGGGCCTGATTTTGATGGGCCTGACAGCGTTGATGGCGATCGTTTTTGTGGCGTATGTCATTGCCATGCAAGGCGCATGGTTGCTGGAAGCACGAACCCATGCCAAGGAAATCGCTGCGCAGCGGGAGCTGGCTGACAAGGCTGAAGCCTCGCGATTTACCGAGCTGCGCATTGCGATTGAAAATCTGCACCGCGAAGAAGAGCAGCGTTTGGTGGAGCGTATGGATCGTCTGGAGTCCCACCTGCATGCGCGCGTGCAAGAAAGCGACAATTCAACAGCAGCTTATGTGGGCCAGCTAGAGCAGCAATTGCGCACCGCACCGACGGATGTGACGCCCAGAACTTATGGTCTGTAACCACTGGCTATTTTAATAAGAGCGCCCTGCCCTTGATGTATCTACAGTTCAGCTAGAAACATATCTGAAAGCGTTCAATACCAAGGGCAAACTGCTATAAAAAAAGCCACCTGTCGAGGTGGCTTTTCTTTGCAGGGTAATAGCGCTGAGGCCGTACACCCTTAGACGCGCTTGCGGTATTCGCCAGTGCGTGTGTCGATTTCGATCTTGTCTTCTTGTGCCACAAACAAGGGCACAGAAATTTCAAAACCAGTAGCGATCTTGGCAGGCTTCAACACCTTACCGGATGTGTCGCCCTTGACTGCTGGCTCAGTCCAAGTGATTTCGCGCACGATGGTGGTGGGCAGTTCGCAGGAGATGGCCTTACCGTCATAGAACACCACTTCGGCAACCATGCCGTCTTCGAGGTAGTTCAGAGCATCCGCCATGTTTTCGGCTTCCACTTCGTACTGGTTGAACTCTTCGTCCATCCACACGTACATAGGGTCAGCAAAGTAGGAGTAAGTGCATTCCTTCTTGTCCAAGATCACGTTGTCGATCTTGTCGTCGGCCTTGAACACGTTTTCTGTGCCGAAGTTGCCGATCAGCGACTTGAGCTTCATACGCACAGTTGCTGCACCACGGCCGCCACGTGCATATTCGGTCTTCAGGACAATCATGGGGTCCTTGCCGTGCATGATGACGTTGCCGGCGCGGATTTCTTGAGCGATTTTCATAGCTTGCTTAGCTGGTTGGGTGAAGCCGCTCAACACGGCAGGCAAGCATGGCGCTTCGAGAAAGCGTAAGGCCTGCCGCATGTTCCGCGGCGGGAGCCGTCTAAGCGGCGGCTGCGCATGAACAGGCAGCCGCTCTCAGAAGGGCAAAGGCGAGATTTTAGCTTTTTTCCGCGGTGAACTCTTGCAGCTGTGTGATCAAGTCAATGTGGCTATGTAGTTTTTGTTGTGCCCGCTCTACGCAAAGGCGCCATTCCTGTAGCAATTGCGGCGAAATAACGGGCAGCGATAGGGCCTCTGCCATGCCATTCCAGGCATGGTGAAATTGGCGCAAGCTGTGTGGGGCATTCATCCAATCCAAAAAAGCATTGAGCTTGGCGTGGTGGGCGTTGTCTTCTTGCGGGTAGATGTGCCATACAAAAGGCCGCCCTGACCACAATGCGCGCACGAGTGAATCTTCGCCGCGTACCAAATTCAGATCACAAGCCCACAGCATTTCATCGAACTGCATTTGGGTGCAGGGATTGAGGTAGGTCGGCTGGAGTGAATGGGATGCCGCTTGTCTTTTGACAGCCTGCGCTGCGCGCCCCGGTGTCACCAGCAATTGAGGGCCCCACTCGGCATTCGCAGCAGACGTAACAAGCTGGTTCAAGAACTGCGGTAACGCGGCGGGTTCATAGCAAAAAAGTGAAATCGCGCACTGCGTCGTTTTCAAACCATGGGCAGTTCTCCAAGCTTGGCTATCAAAACTTGCTTGCCGGGCGGGCAAAGATTGCTCACGGATCAATCCCCCTGTTTGCGCAGTAAATCCTGGATAGAAAAACCATCGTGTCAGGCCTTTTGCAGGGCCGGACATGATCAGAGAAGGCAGGCGGTGGCAGCGCTCCACGTAGGGCTCTGCGGATAAATATTCCAGATTCACCAAGACAGGCAGGCGCGTTGTCTGTGCTTGGGCTGCGCCGTGGTGCTGGGCCAAAGCGGCCAAATAAAGCGGTGGGGCCTCACAGCCAAAGGCTTCAATCACGACTTGGGGGTGCGGCGCATAAGGCGCATCGTAGGGCAGAACTTGCACGTCCTTGAAACCTTCCGGAGCCATCCAGTTCAAGGCGGAGGCATCATCAATGCGCAAATTAACGGACAAACCACGCGCCGCTAATTCAGTCGCCAAACGCCAGCACACACCGATGTCGCCATAGTTGTCGATGACTCGGCAAAAAATATCCCATGTGGTAGCGGGCTGCAGAAGATTGGGTTCAACGGTGGCGGTCATGGCGTGCATTGGTAATAAAGCGCAGCGATGGTAGCGCAGCCTCGTACTTATAGGTTGGGGCACGGCATTGGTAGTCCTCATACGCAAATACGGCCTGAGCCCAATGCCAGCAAAGGGATGAAGCTATTTTTTTGTGATCTTGTAAGGTGAGCTGCGCAGGCAGCACAATGGGGTTATGTCGTCTTCTGTGCATTCTTCTGAGCTGCTGGCCCAAGTGGCTACCTTGCCTGCTTTGCCAGGCGTGTACCGGTACTTTGATGCGGCCAATACATTGCTGTACGTGGGCAAGGCGCGCAATCTCAAACGCCGCGTGAGCAGCTATTTCCAGAAAGACCACGGCGGAACGCGCATTGGTCATATGGTCAGCAAGATCACGAAACTAGAAACCACCGTGGTGCGCTCTGAGGCCGAAGCGCTGCTGCTAGAAAATAATCTCATCAAGACCCAGCACCCTAAATACAACATTTTGTTTAGGGATGACAAAAGCTATCCCTACCTCAAAATCACCGGGGTGGCAGAGCTGGACGGGCGCAGCGAATTACCAGGACAGCAATTTCCCCGCATTGCTTATTACCGTGGCGGCACCGATAAAAAACACCGTTACTTTGGCCCTTATCCCAGTGCCTGGGCCGTCAAGGAAAGCATTCAACTGCTGCAAAAAGTGTTCCGTTTACGCACTTGTGAAGACACGGTGTTTGCCAACCGCTCGCGGCCTTGTTTGCTGTTCCAAATTAAGCGTTGTTCGGGGCCTTGTGTCGATCTCATCAGTCCGCAAGATTACGCAGCGGATGTGCGCAATGCAGAAGCGATGCTGCGGGGAGAAACGCAGGCGCTGCTCAAAGATATGGAGCAGCGCATGATGAAATACGCGCAAGAGATGGAGTATGAAAAGGCTGCTGAAATTCGCAACCAGATGAGCGCGCTGGCCGCCGTCTTGCACCAGCAGGCCATTGAGACGGACAGTGACAAAGATGCCGACATCCTGGCTGTCAAAGTCCAGGGTGGGCGCGCTTGTGTGAATCTGGCCATGGTGCGGGGTGGGCGGCATTTGGGTGACCGTGCCTATTTTCCATCGCAACTCGATGATGCTATGGGGGTCTACGAATCAGAGGATGACGTGCAAGGTCAAAGCGTGGAGGTGCGCGTGCTGGAAGCTTTTCTGGCGCAGCACTACATCGATGTGCCAATTCCCCAAGTATTGGTGCTGAGCGAGTCTGTGGATGCGCTGCTGATTAAGGCATTGTCTGAGCAGGTAGGTTACAAAATTGCCGCCGTGCATCAGCCGCGTGAGCAGCGGCGTATCTGGCTGGAGATGGCGCTGCAAAACGCAAGCATTCAGCTGGCCCGCTTGTTGGCAGAAGAGGGCTCACAGCATGCGCGCACACGTGCCTTGGCCGAGGCACTGGATTTGCCCCAAGAACGTTTGGATGAGTTGGCCATAGAGTGTTTTGATATCTCGCATACAGCGGGCGAGAATACGCAGGCTTCTTGCGTAGTATTTCGGCAGCACAAAATGCAGAACAGTGAATACCGGCGCTTCAACATCACCGGTATCACACCCGGAGACGACTATGCGGCGATGCGGCAGGTGCTCCAGCGGCGCTATAAGCCGGTGGCCGATGCGCTGCAGGCCGCTGATGGTGTCGAGCTAGAGGTGGGAGCCCCTCAATTACCCGATTTGGTGCTGGTGGACGGCGGTAAAGGCCAAGTCAGCATGGCGCGTGAGGTGTTTGCTGAGCTGGGGCTGGATATTTCGCGCATCGTTGGGGTTGAAAAAGGTGAGGGCCGTAAAGTGGGCTTGGAAGAGTTGGTGTTTGCCGATGGCCGAGCTAAGGTTTATTTGGGCTATGACTCCGCAGCCCTGATGCTGATTGCCCAGATCCGTGATGAGGCACACCGTTTCGCCATCACAGGCATGCGTGCACAGCGCGCCAAAGTGCGCACTGGTCAAAGTAGTTTGGAAGAAATCCCTGGCGTTGGGCCTAAGCGCCGCGCGCGATTGCTGCAGCGTTTTGGGGGTGTGCGTGGTGTATCCAATGCCAGTGTGGAAGATTTGATGACCGTCGATGGCATTTCTGCAAGCTTGGCAGAAGATATCTATAAAGTCCTGCATTAAAGCGGGGCAGATAGCGATTCATCATCTTCGCTCGCTCGTAGGCTTGCTTTCAAACCGCTTGAGCCATGACACAATCGCTAGCATGTTCTTCACCATACCCACTTTAATGACTTGGACGCGCATTGCCGCTATCCCTTTGATCATTGGAGTGTTTTACGCACCATTTGAGCTGGAAACTCGCAATTTGATTGCCGCACTGATGTTTATCGTCTTTGCCGCCACAGATTGGTTGGATGGTTTCTTGGCCCGAAAACTTAATCAAACGTCTTCTTTCGGAGCTTTTCTAGACCCTGTCGCAGACAAATTTCTGGTGTGTGCTGCGCTGCTGGTTCTTGTGGATCTACAGCGGGCTGATGTGTTTGTGGCGCTCATCATCATTGGTCGTGAAATTGCCATCTCTGCCTTGCGCGAATGGATGGCGCAAATTGGGGCCAGCAAAAGTGTTGCGGTGCATATGCTCGGTAAGGTCAAAACTACTGTGCAAATGGTCGCTATCCCATTTTTGTTGTTTGATGGAACGCTAATGGGCGTGATCGACACCAAGCTTTGGGGGCAGGTACTGATTTGGGCGGCTGCCGTGCTCACGGTGTGGTCGATGGTCTACTACTTGCAAAAAGCAATTCCAGAGATACGCCGTCGCGTCGATAAGTAAGAGCTCTTGCCGCATTGGCAACTAAGAGGCTAAAGGCTCTATGGTTGTACGCTGAAAAATCGAAGTGGTGACTTACGCGCAAAGTGGCTATTTTTGAAGCCTTGATGACTTCCTGTTTTGAAAATTTCGTTTTTTCGGAAAAACAGCCATCAAACCTAGCTAGAATCTAGGCCAACGCAGACAAGCACTGATTTTGGTGTTGAGTGATTTAAAGGTTGCTCGTGTCATACTGGCGCTCCAACAACCATTTCTCGAGAGGAATCTTGTGAATAAGACTGAACTGATTGAGCACATCGCTAACAATGCCGATATCTCCAAAGCTGCTGCTGCACGCGCACTGGAGTCGACCATTGATGCGGTGAAAAAAACCCTCAAAAAGGGCGGTACAGTTTCTCTGGTAGGTTTTGGAACTTTCGCAGTCGGTAAGCGTGCTGCACGTACTGGGCGTAATCCCCGTACAGGCGATACTATTAAGATTAAAGCCGCTAAGGTGCCTAAATTCCGTCCGGGTAAGGCGCTGAAAGACGCTTTAAATTAAACAGATTTAAGCAGTGGGGTGCTTAGCTCAGTTGGTAGAGCGGCGCCCTTACAAGGCGTAGGTCAGCGGTTCGACCCCGTTAGCACCCACCACTCACCCACTGTCACAAGTATTTAGATTTTTCTATTTATTTTTTGTTTGAGGTATAAAAATCACAGCGGGTGCTTAGCTCAGTTGGTAGAGCGGCGCCCTTACAAGGCGTAGGTCAGCGGTT
>JADKLW010000238.1_pt1 | contig 27801 bp, 30 predicted proteins | sample 8641881 | NCBI WGS metagenome assembly JADKLW01 (sample SAMN16272185, study PRJNA661076) | feces metagenome | isolation source: fecal sample from diarrhoea affected cattle B | host: Bos taurus | place: South Africa: Lokaleng Village, Mahikeng | collected 2019-09 | reverse complement strand
AAACGATTTGAGATTGAAGTCGTCGGGCATATTGATAACGTTCATCGGCTTGCAGCGCATCCCAGCCTGGTGCCGCCTGTTGTGGCAGCAACCGGCGGATACGCGCCACGGACGCCGCATCATGATCGAAGGCGAGACGCGCCAGCAAATCGTCGGCAAGATCGGGCCGATTGCATACCAGGACCATATCGCAGCCAGCGCCCAGCGCAGCTTGCGCCCGCGCCAGGATGTCGCCGGCCACCGTCGCGCCTTCCATTGTCAGGTCGTCCGAAAACACCACCCCGTCATAGCCGAGGTCCTGGCGCAGCACTTTCTGTATCCAGTGGCGTGAGAAGCCGGCAGGATGTGGGTCGACCTCGGGGTAAACAACATGAGCCGGCATTACGGATGGCAGCACCATGTCGCCTAGCCAGCCATACGGAGCCGCGTCTTCCTGCATGATGGTTTCAAAATCACGGGGGTCCACCGGAATTTCATGATGCGAGTCGGCCTCCACCGCACCGTGGCCGGGAAAATGCTTACCGCAAGCCGCCATCCCGGCCAGCATCAAGCCCTGGATCAAGGCGCGCGCCAGCATGGTGACGACACGCGGATCGCGATGAAAGGCGCGATTGCCGATAACCTTGCTGACGCCGTAGTCCAGATCCAGGACCGGTGTGAAGCTCAGGTCCACCCCGCAGGCGCGCAATTCGGCTCCCAGTACATAACCGGCTTCCGATGCCAGACGCATGGCTGCCAGCGAGTCTTCCGACCATAGTTCGCCAAAGACGCTCATGGCTGGAATTGGGGTGAAACCATCGGTGCGAAAACGCTGCACCCGCCCCCCTTCATGATCCACCGCGATCAGCAGCGGCTCGTCCCGCTCTTGATGAATCGCGCGGCACAAGCGATCCAGTTGTTCGCGGTCCTCGAAGTTGCGCGCAAACAAGATGACGCCGCCTACCAAGGGATCGCGCAGGCGCTTGCGTTCGTGGTCGGTCAGCACAGTGCCTTCCACGTCTACCATAACGGGACCGGGCGGCAGGCGGCCCGACTTGCTGTTCGCTGTCATAGAGTTTTCCGTTAAACCTTGCGGGATGAGTTCAGGGCTTCGACCACGACAAATGCCGCGACCATATCGCTCTCGTCGGTAATTGAAACATGAGCTGCGCCAAAGCGCTGCGCATACCAGCCAGCCAGGGGTTCGGTCAGCTGTACCCGCGGCTTGCCGCTGGGTTCGTTAAGCGTCTGCATGCGGGACCAGGTCATGGGACTGCGCATGCCCAGGCCTATGGCTTTGGAGAAGGCTTCCTTGGCGGCAAATCGGGAGGCCAGGAAGCGCAGGCCGCGGGCTGGGTCGCGCCCGTGGCGCAGCAGGAATTTTTCAAACTCTTGCGGGCCCAGTATGCGCCGGGCGAAACGGTCACCGTGGCGGGCATATACCTGCCCGATGCGGTCAACCCGCAGTAAATCCACGCCTATCCCACCCAACGCAGCAGCCACACCTTCCCGCGCACCCATTCGTCCGTCCGTAAGCCTGATCGAACGTTAAATGATACCTTGTTCGCCACGCTGGCGCCGGGCCTGCCGTACTAGCGCTGGCGCTTGTCGACCACGCGCCTGGCCTTGCCGGTCAGCGTACGCTCTACCAGTCCGGCCGACTGCACCGTAACGCGGGCCGAAACCCCGATATAGGTCTTGATGGCGTGCTTGAGCTTGCCGGCGACGACATCGCGATCGGCCACACTAAGGTGATCGAACTCGGGCCGCACCTCGGTAAGGATCTCCAGTTCGTCCATATTGCCGCTGCGCGTCAGCACCAACTGATACTGTGCAGCCAGCTCGGGCGTTTTCAGAACGATCTCTTCGACCTGGGTGGGAAACAAATTAACCCCGCGTACGATCAACATGTCGTCGCTGCGACCGGTGATCTTGCCGATGCGGCGCATGCTGCGTGATGTGGGCGGCAGCAAGCGCGTGAGATCGCGGGTGCGATAGCGGATCACGGGCATGGCTTCCTTGGTCAAGGACGTGAACACCAGCTCGCCTTCCTCGCCATCGGGCACCACCTCGCCCGTGTCGGGGTTAATGATCTCTGGATAAAAGTGGTCTTCCCACACGACCGGGCCATCCTTGGATTCCACACACTCCATTGCCACGCCCGGCCCCATGACTTCAGACAGGCCATAAATGTCGACGGCATCTATGCCGCCGCGCTGCTCGATATCCTGGCGCATCTGCCCGGTCCAGGGCTCAGCACCAAATATGCCAATACGCAAGGAACTGCTGCTCGGATCTATGCCCTGCCGTTCCATCTCTTCGATAATATTGCAGAAGTAGGAAGGCGTGACCATGATGATGTCTGGCTGGAAGTCAGTGATCAGTTGCACCTGTTTCTCGGTCTGCCCGCCCGACATGGGCACGACTGAACAACCCAGGCGCTCGGCTCCGTAATGCGCCCCCAAGCCGCCTGTGAACAGTCCATAGCCATAGGCCACGTGGACGATGTCTCCGGGCCGGCCGCCGCCGGCCCAAATGGAGCGCGCGACCAGGTCGGCCCAGACGCTGATGTCCTTGGCCGTGTAGCCCACCACCGTGGGCTTGCCTGTGGTGCCACTGGACGCATGAATACGCAGCACCTGATCGCGCGGGACGGCGAACATCTTGAAGGGATAGTTATCGCGCAGGTCTTGCTTGGTCGTGAACGGAAAGCGTGAAAGATCGGATAGCTGTTTCAAATCGTCCGGATGTACGCCTGCCTGATCGAACGCCTGTCGATAATGCGGCACATTATCGTAAGCATGCTTCAAGGACCACTTCATGCGCTCCAGCTGAAGGTTCTGCAACTCGTCTTTACTGGCATGCTCTATGGCGTCGCGACCGGCGCCCGACGATTCGGATTCAGACATTTTCCACTCCTACCCTTTGCTGTTTAAATTAGTTGCACGAAATTCAGTCGGCCACGACCTGGCCCTTGATGCGGTACGAACGGCCACGAAAAATGGCAATTCGCTTGCCGTCCTGATTGGTCACTTGTACATCGTAGACACCCGTACGGCCTGCCAGTGAGTACTCGCTGGCCGTTGCCGTCAATACATCGTCCTGGAAGGCGGGTGCCAGAAAATCGATGGTGCAGCCCGATGCCACCGTGGCGGCATTGCGCGAATTACACGCAAAGGCGAAGGTGCTGTCGGCCAAGGCAAATATGAAGCCGCCATGACAGGTCTTGTGACCGTTAAGCATATCGGTGCGTACGGTCATGCTCATGGATGCGGCGCCGGGCGCCACGGACACCACCTTGGCCCCCAGTGCCTTTGAGGCGGCATCGCCGTCATACATGGTTCTGGCAGTAAGCTCGGCCAGTGCCTGAGGATCATCGGGCAAGGTCGACGCGCCGGCAGCGGCGGCGACGGAAGAAGGCAAGCTCATTATTTACCCTTGAACACAGGCTGGCGTTTACCAAGAAAAGCCGATACGCCTTCGGCGTAGTCGGCCGTTGCGCCCAGTTCGCGCATCAGGTCGCGCTCCAGATCAAGTTGCTGATCCAGGGTGTTGGCCAGGCTTTGATTGAGCGCGCGCTTGGTATAGGCCAGGCCCTTGGTAGGCGCCGCGGCAAAATGCTGGGCTAGCTCATCCAGGCGTGCGCTCAGTTGATCGTCTGTCACACATTCCCAGATCAGCCCCCATTGTTCGGCCTTGCGGGCGCTGAGCTTGTCGCCAAGCAAAGCCAACCCGGCCGCGCGCGCCTGCCCGACCAGCCTGGGCAAGACATAGGTGCCGCCGGTATCGGGCAGCAAGCCCAGGCGGCAGAACGGCTGGATGAAGCTGGCCGACTCACACGCAATGACGATATCGCCAGCCAGGGCCAAATTGGCACCTGCACCCGCCGCCACGCCGTTGATGCCCACCACCACCGGCAGCGGCAAGGCGCGCAAACGACGGACCATGGGTGCATAGTATTTTTCTATCGTGCTTCCCAAGTCGACGGGCGCGGCGCCCGCGCTCATTTGTCGCTCGGACAGATCCTGCCCGGCACAAAAGCCGCGACCGTTGCCGGTGATGACCAGCACGCGTGCCCCTTCGCTTTCTACCCGGCCAACAGCATCGGACAGCTCGCCATGCATGGCGGCCGTGAAGCTGTTCAGTTTCTCTGGCCGGTTCAGCGTGATGCGTGCAATGCCGTCCTTCAGTTCAAACAAGATACTTTCGTAGCTCATGATGTCTCCGTGTTGTCGTTTTATTTATACGTGCCAGCGGGTTTGCACCACGCGGAAACGATTGGCCACATAAGCCGTATCGGACAAGGAAGCATTGGCTGCCGGGTTGGCGCCCGTACCGTGGAAGTCACTGAAGGCGGCGGTCTGGTTCACGAATACGGCGCCGGTAAGGTTCAGCGACAGCGACACCCCTGCCCGCTCGGCGGCTTTCTCTGCTTGCTTGGCCACGGACTGGTCAGTGGTGTAGGCAGCCAGCGTCAAGGCGCCATGCTCGATGACAGTGCGCTGAGCCAGTTGCAGGCTGTGTTCCGTGGAGTCGGTAGCCACGACGAACACGATAGGACCGAACCATTCGCGCATGATCACATCGTTGTCGGCGTCGGCCTGCAGTACGAGCGGTGTCTGCACCTTGGCGCCTTCGAATTGCGGGTGCGTGAGCGACTGGCTATCTGCCAATATTGGCAAACCCAGCTTGCGCGCCGTGTCGATGCGTTCCAGCGTACCGGCGTTCTGTATGGCGCCAGTGATCTCGACCGCCCTGGCCGGATCCGCAACCAGCTTGGCAACCGCCTGGGCCAGGCCCGCCGCCACCTCGTCAAAGCTCATGCGGCCGTCGGCAGTCGCAATACCGTCGCGCGGCACATAAATGTTCTGCGGCGCGGTACACATCTGGCCGGAATACAGTGAAAAGGAAAACGCCAGATTGCGCGCCACGCTCTTGAAGTCGTCGACGGAGTCGATAATGACCTGGTTGACGCCTGCCTTCTCCGTATAAACCTGCGCCTGGCTGGCTTCGGCTTCAAGCCAGTTGCCATTGGCACTGCTGCCGGTGAAATCGATAATCTTGACGGCGGGATCCAATGCCAGCGTCTGGGCGGTGTCGTCGCCGGCATCATGCACGGCCAACAAGACAACATTGGGATCAAAGCCGGCTTCAGCCAATACATCGCGTGCAATGGACACCGTGATGGCCAGGGGCAGAATCGCGCCGGGGTGGGGTTTGACGATAACCGTATTGCCCGTCGCCAGGCTGGCAAAGAAACCGGGGTAGCCATTCCAGGTGGGGAAGGTCGAGCAACCGATGACCAGCGCTACGCCGCGCGGCACGATGGTAAAGCGCTTCTGCATGCGGATAGGATCGTGCTTGCCTTGCGGCTTCTCCCAGGTGACTTCACCGGGTATGCGCGCCATCTCATTCCAGGCGTATGCCACCGCTTCCAGACCGCGGTCCTGAGCGTGTGGGCCACCGGCCTGAAAGGCCATCATGAAACCCTGGCCCGTGGTGTGTTGCACGGCGTAGGCCATTTCAAAACTGCGCTGGTTCACACGCTTCAAGATTTCAACGCTGACGCCGGCCCAGGCCTGCGGACCCGCCTCGCGCCAGGTTTCCAGCGCGGCCTGCGACTGGGCAATCAGCGTGGCGGCAGGAACCTGGGGATAGCGGATGCCCAACTCGATACCGAAGGGCGAGACCTCCTTGCCAAACTGACCGGTGGCGCCGTCCAGCTGCAGCGGAAAATCCTTGCCGTGATAGGCCTCGAATGCCGCACGGCCCTCCTCGTTCGCTGTTTCGCCATAGACCCGTGGGCTGGGAGACTCGGGATATGGGCTCCAGTAGTCGCGCGTCGCTGCCGCGGCAACAGCCTGCTCGAGAACCTCCTGGTGAACTTTGAAAAAATCGGTGGACACAGTGCACTCCTGTTGTAAGGCCGACAGCAGTCAGCGACGGCCTTGAAATGAATAACGGACGGGCCGATGCGCTCGGCCCGTCCGGCAAAATGCGATCAGGTTTCTTGGTCGAAATCGATCACCAGCTTATCGGTAACCGGAAAACTCTGGCAACTTAGGACGAACCCGCGTGCGACTTCGTAGTCTTCAAGCGCAAAGTTGGCATCCATGTCGACTTCGCCCTCTGTCACCTTGCAGCGGCAGGTGGAACAGACACCACCCTTGCAAGAATAAGGCAGTTCTATACCCTGGGCCAGCGCCGAATCCAGCACGCTGTCTTTGTTTTTTTCGATGGTCAGTGTGCGCGTCAGGCCGTCTTGCACCACGGTCAGCTCGCACAGCTCGGCACCTGGTGCCTTGCGGGCTTCCTGGCCGGTGCGCAAGGCACGCGGCCCTTTGGGTGAACCAAAGAGCTCGAATTTAATGCGGGACTTGTCCAGTCCCTTGCCCTGGAGCGCCTCGATAACCGATTCGGTCATATCCTGAGGACCGCAGACAAAGGCATAGTCGATAAGGGTGGGGTCCATCCAGGCACTCAACAACTGATCGACCTTGTCGCCATCCAGTCGTCCATTGAACAGCTCAATGTCCTGATGCTCGCGACTCATGACATACACCAGCGAAAAACGCTCCATATAGCGATTCTTGAGGTCTTCGATCTCTTCGCGGAACAGCACGGCCGACGAGGCACGATTGCCATAGAACAAGGTAAAACTGCTGCGCGGTTCGGTATCCAGCGCCGACTTTATCAGAGACAGAATCGGCGTTATGCCGCTGCCAACGGCAAAGGCAACATAGCGGCGTTGCTTGGCCGAGTCAAATTCCACCGTGAAGTGGCCATCGGGCGGCATGACATCCAGCGACAGGCCTGGCGCGAGCGTTTCGTTTGCCCAAGTGGAAAACGCCCCGTCATTCAGGCGCTTGATGGCAACCCGCAGTTGGCGGTCATGCGGCGCGGCACAGATGGAATAGGAGCGTCGCAGTTCCTCGCCCTGAACCTGCGTGCGCAAGGTCAGGTATTGGCCCGGACGGAAGGAAAAGGCGTCGTGCAGCTCCTGGGGAACATCGAAGGTCACGACCACGGCGTCGCGCGTGTTCTTCGCTACCGATGCCACTTTCAATGGATAGAACTGACTCATGAATCTAATGCGCCTTAAAATAATCAAAGGGTTCGCCGCAACCGTTGCAGCGGTACAGAGCCTTGCATGCAGTCGAACCGAAATGGCTGATCAGCCGCGTATGGCCGGAGCCACATAAGGGACAAGGCACGACCACCTCGGGGTTGCGCCGTGTCAGACCCGAAATGTCGATCGCCTTCTGGCCGGGCGGCGCAATGCCATAACCTCGTAGCGCCTCATGGCCTTTCTCGGTCATCCAGTCTGTTGTCCATGCCGGCGACAAGCGGCTTTCCACACGAACCGACGAAATGCCGCGGGCTTGCAATACACCGCGGATATCGGACTCAATGACTTCCATCGCGGGACAGCCCGAATACGTCGGGGTAATGGTGACCACGCAGGTGTCGCCGTCCCAGGCGATCTCGCGGATCAAGCCCAGGTCGACGATGGACAACACCGGGATTTCCGGATCGGCCACCTCGGTCAACCAACTGCGGACCTGTTCGATGGCTACGGGGGTGGTAGCGGTGGTCACCATACGGCTCCGGGATACGCGCGCTGAAGATGCTGCATCTCGGCCAGCATCAGGCTCAAGGCCTCGGTATGGCGACCATGAATGCCGCCACGGTATGCGAGATGATTGGCTTCGTCGGGCGCCGGCATGTTCAGTGTGGCCTCGGCAAGTGTCTGGGACACATGCGCCAGCCAATCGGGCCACAAGCTGGCATGACTGGGCACCACGCCCGCATCGACCAAGGCCAGTGTGATGTCGTCGTCGACAAACAGCTCGCCGGCAAAGCGCCACGCGTTGTCCAGCGCCGCCTGCATGCGGCGGTGGCTTTCGGCTGTGCCGTCGCCCAGGCGCACCATGATGTCGCCGGACCGACGCACATGGTAGGTAACTTCCTTGAGTGATTTCTCGGCGATTGCCGCCACGCGCTCATCGCTGGAACGCTCCAGCTTCTCGAGCAGAAAGTAATGCCAGACATCAAAAAGGAATTGACGCACGATGGTATCGCCGTAATGGCCGTTGTCCCGCTCGACTAGCAAGTAATTGCGGTAGTCGGGCGCATCGCGCAAATAGGCCAGTTGGTCCTCATCGCGTCCTTGGGCTTCGACTTCACCGGCCAAGGTCAACCACATGCGCGCCTGCCCCAGCAGGTCGAGCGCGATGTTGGTCATGGCAAGATCTTCTTCCAGGGCCGGTCCATGACCGGTCCATTCGGACAGCCGGTGCGACAGCACGAGGTTGCTGTCACCCAGACGTAGCAGATACTGAAACAGGGCTGGCTCCATACGGCCTCCTACATGTGCTTGATTTCTTCGGGCATGGGGAAGAAGGTGGGATGCCGATATATCTTGCTGTTGGCAGGCTCGAACAAAGGTTCCTTGTCGCCCGGACTGCTGGCGACCACATCGGCGGCTCGCACCACCCAGATGCTTAGACCCTCGTTGCGCCGCGTATAGACATCGCGTGCATTGTTGATTGCCATTTCGGCGTCGGGCGCATGCAAACTGCCTACATGCTTGTGGGCCAACCCATGCTGGCTGCGAATAAAGACCTCCCAAAGAGGCCATCCGTTCTGGCTCATGACTTGTATCCTTGCTGCCGCGCACTATGCCGGCATTGAAAAAAAGCGATCAGGCAACTGCCTTGCGTTGCGCCTGCTTGTCGGCATGCGCCATGAATGCATCCCGCACCCAGGCACCGTTCTCGTGAGCATCGACCCGCATCTGCAGACGCTCGCGGTTGCAAGGGCCGTGACCCTTGATGACTGCGTAAAACTCGGACCAGTCGATTTCGCCGAAATCGTAATGGCCGCGCTCTTCGTTCCATTTGAGGTCGGGGTCGGGCACGGTCAGGCCCAGGTACTCGGCCTGAGGCACGGTCTGGTCCACCATCTTCTGACGGAGCTCGTCATTTGAAAACAGCTTGATGCGCCATTGCATGGACTGTGCGCTGTTGGGGGAATCGGCGTCCGACGGCCCGAACATCATCAGGGCGGGCCACCACCAGCGGTTGAACGCTTCCTGGCACATGTCCTTTTGCGCTTGCGTACCGTGCAGGCACATCTGGATCAGCAGGTCGTAGCCCTGACGTTGATGGAAAGACTCTTCCTTGCAGACGCGCACCATGGCCCGGGCGTAAGGACCATAAGAACAACGGCATAGCGGTATCTGGTTAATGATGGCCGAGCCGTCAACCAGCCATCCAATCATGCCGATGTCGGCCCAGGTAAGCGTCGGATAATTAAAGATACTTGAGTATTTGGCCTTGCCCGAATGCAGGTCGGCGACCAGGTCGTCGCGCGACACGCCCAGGGTCTCGGCAGCGCTGTACAAATACAAGCCATGCCCACACTCGTCCTGCACCTTGGCCAGCAAAATGGCCTTGCGCTTCAGTGAGGGCGCGCGGGTTATCCAGTTGCCCTCGGGCAGCATGCCGACGATTTCCGAATGCGCATGCTGGGAAATCTGGCGCACCAGGGTTTTGCGATAAGCCTCGGGCATCCAGTCTTTGGCCTCGATGCGCACGCCTTCGTCCACACGTTCCTGAAATGAGCGTTCCAGCCCTGTCAGTTCGTCTACGGAACGAACGCTCTTGACACCGGTTTCGACTAATTGCGCGTACATGAATGTCTCCTTGACGGCCGGAGGGCCTTATCCATACCCTTGATTATTTAATACAAAAATATTGCTGTCAATCAATATTTAGTATCAAATAGGGTTTTCAAGGCTTTCGGATAAGATGGCCTGCCAGTAAAAGGATAAGGATGTCATGCAGGACACGCCCACCCCCTTGCAACGCCTGATACATGCTTTGCTCGAGCGCGACCCGCCGCGGGCCAAGTCTTTGTGCGTCACGCTGCTGGGTGACGCCATTGAACCGCATGGCGGCAGCATATGGCTTAGCGACCTGATCGAGCTGGTCACGCCCCTGGGTATCAACGAGCGTTTGCTGCGCACCAGCGTATTTCGGCTGGTTGCCCAACACTGGCTGCAATCAGAACGCCACGGGCGGCGCAGCCTTTACCGCCTGAGCGACCAGGGGCTGGAACTGACCCGCCAGGCATCGGGACGCATCTATGACGGTTCGTCAGAGCAGTGGGACGGTGATTGGACACTGGTGATATTGCCCCGCTTCGGCAATGGCAGCATGGACCGCCGCGGCGAATTGCGGCGCGAACTGATCTGGGCCGGCTTCGGGGCCATCGCCCCCGGCGTCTTCGCCCTGCCCCGCGATCAAACCACCGTCGCCAGAAAAGTGCTGGACAAGCTCAAGCTGAACGATCATGCGCTGATGTTGGGCGCCCACGAGCTGAACCACAGCAAGGGTCTGCAGATCAGTATGCTGATCTCACAATGCTGGGATCTTGACGGGGTGGCGCAGCAGTACGAGTCGTTTTGCACCACCTTTGGCCCGATGCTGGCATCCGCCACTGCGCAGATGCGGCCATCGCAGGCCTTCGCCCTCAGGGCGCTGACGCTGCACGAATGGCGCCGCATCGTGCTGCATGACCCGCAACTGCCCACGCAGATGTTGCCGACAAACTGGCCGGGCCACAAGGCGCGTGAGCTATGCGGCGAACTGTATTGGACGGTCTTCGAATTGGCCGAAGAGCATCTGGATCAGGTACTGGGGCAAGACCCGGTTCGATACCAGCCTCTCAAGCCGTATGTACTGCAGCGCTTCGGCGGCCGGCCTGACACCACGCCGGCTGCGATGGCTACAGCTTGATGAAGTGCTCGCGGTAGTGCTTGAGCTCTTCGATGGACTCGTAGATATCGGCCAGCGCCTCGTGTCGGCTTTGCTTCACAAAGCTCTTGTACACTTCAGGCTTCCAGCGCAAAGACAGCTCTTTCAAGGTACTGACGTCCAGATTACGATAGTGGAAATAGGCCTCGAGACGGGGCATATACTTGACCATGAAGCGGCGATCCTGGCCGATGGTATTGCCGCACATCGGCGACTTTCCGGAAGGCACATGCTGGGCCAGAAAGGCCAGCAACTGGTCTTCGGCCTCGGCTTCCGTCAGCGTCGAAGCCTTGACCTTGTCGATCAAGCCGCTTTTTCCATGGGTGGACTGGTTCCATTTATCCATGGCATCAAGCAGCGCATCGCTTTGGTGTATAACCAGTACCGGGCCTTCCGCGACAAACGACAGATCGGGCTCGGTGACCACCACGGCGACTTCAATAATGCGTTCTTTTTCAGGGTCCAGCCCGGTCATTTCCATATCGAGCCACACTAAACGCTGATCATTCGTCGCCATATCAATTTTTCCTTAAAACACTGATTTTCGCATACGCCCCCGGATCCTATGTTTACACTGCTGTTCGTTGCCCTCCTTCTTACCGACCTTGCGGTCCGGTTCTGGCTGGCCGCCCGCCAGATACGTCATGTTCAGACGCATCGCGGGCAAGTGCCAGCCGAGTTCTCGGATCGCATCGGCTTGCACAGCCATCAGCGGGCGGCCGACTACACCGCTGCCAAGATGCAGTTCGGCATGCTGGAGCGCGTGGTGGAAGCTGCCGCCCTGGTGGGCTTTACCTTGCTGGGCGGCTTGCAGTTCCTGGATGCACAACTGGGGCTGCTTATCGACAACGAGATGCTGCGTCAATTGGCATTGCTGGGGGCCGTGCTGGCCATCATGGGCGTTATTGGCCTGCCATTTTCGGCCTGGCGCAAGTTTCGTCTGGAGGCCCGGTTTGGCTTTAACCGCATGACGCCGCGTCTGTTCATCATCGACTCCGCCAAGGCCCTCTTCCTTACCCTACTGTTTGGCACACCACTGGCCGCAGGCGTGCTGTGGATTATGGGCAATGCAGGCGAAAACTGGATATGGTGGGCCTGGGGCATTTGGGTGGCGTTCAATATCCTGATGCTATGGCTTTTTCCGACCGTGATCGCGCCCATGTTCAATCGCTTCACGCCATTGGACAACCCCGAAATGGCGCAACGCATCCAGGCCCTGGCCAAGCGCTGCGGTTTCTCGCTGCGGGGGCTGTTCGTGATGGACGGCTCAACACGATCTGCCCATGGCAATGCTTATTTCACCGGCTTCGGCAAAAGCCGTCGCATTGTCTTCTTCGATACCCTGCTCAACCGCCTGAACGTCGACGAGGTCGAAGCGGTGCTTGCGCACGAGCTGGGCCACTTCAAGCACAAGCACATCATCAAGCGCATGATCGTAACCTTCAGCGTGGCCCTGGGTTTCTTCGTCTTGCTGGGCTGGCTATCGAATCAGGTGTGGTTCTATACCGGCTTGGGCGTGGTGCCGCAACTGGGCCGGCCCAACGACGCGCTCGCGCTGATTTTGCTGTTTTTGGTCATACCTGTTTTCACGTTCTGGGTCACGCCTGTGGCCAGTTGGCTATCGCGGCGCGACGAATTCCAGGCCGATCGCTATGCGGCGCATCAGTGCTCGCCGGACTGGCTGGTATCGGCCCTGGTGAAGCTTTACGACGATAACGCCGCAACGCTTACACCCGACCCGGTCCACTCGGCCTTTTACGACAGTCATCCACCGGCTGTGATACGCATCCAGCATCTGAAACATGGATAAGGCCACTGCGCTGCGCGGCCGCATTATTGCTGCGCACGGGCGACATTACACCGTGGAACTGACGGACGGCAGCGTCCGAAAATGCTTTCCGCGTGGCAAAAAGGCCGGCGCAACGGTCGGCGACCAGGTTCTCATCTCGCCCCAGGGAGAGCGCGAAGGCGCAATCGATGAAGTGCTGCCGCGACGCAACCTGCTGTACCGCTCGGACGACATGCGCACCAAGCAGTTCGCGGCCAATGTCGATCAGCTGCTTATCGTGGTGGCGCCAGAGCCGCTGTTTTCCGATGATCTTCTTGGCCGCGCACTGGTGGCCGCGCGCAGTGCCGACATCGAGCCTGTCATCCTCTTGAACAAGGTCGACTTGCAGGACGCATTGCCGCGCGCTCGTCAGCGGCTGGACAAGCTCGCCAATGCCGGCATCCCGATTATCGAACTCAGCGCTTATGCGCCCGATGAACTGCGCGCCATTCTGCACCCCCTGCTGAAGGACCGCTGCAGCCTTTTGCTGGGACAAAGCGGAATGGGAAAATCCACCCTGCTGAATGTGCTGGTGCCCGATGCCGGTGCGCACACGCAGGCGCACTCGGAAGCCCTGGGGGCCGGAAAACACACCACCACCAGTACACGGCTTTACCATCTTCCGGACGGCTCGGGCGACATCATCGATTCACCGGGCTTCCAGGCCTTTGGTCTGTATCACCTTAATGCGACCGATATCGAGCGCGGCTTTCCAGAATTCGTAGATGGCATCGCGCATTGCCGTTACTACAATTGCACGCACAGGCATGAGCCGGGATGCGGCGTGCTGGCGGCCCTGGAACGCGGCGACATTCCGGTAGAACGCCACGAGCTTTACAAACGCATACTGGCCGAAAACGAGGCCCAAGGCCGGTACTGACAGACCAGATCGCTACGCGGGTGCTGGCGTTCAGCGCCCCAGCCTGGCCTGCGCCGCTGCGAGATAATGATAGAAGTTGCGGATCAGCGCGGCCGTGGCGCCCCAGATGAAGTACGTTTGCCAGTTGATGGAAAAATACAAGCGATGGCCGCCGCCCGGCAGTTGCGCCTCGTGCAGCTGATGCAAGCGGGTGTCCATCAGTACAGACAACGGCACCTCGAACACGTCTGCCACTTCGGTCAGATCGGGTGTAATCGTGAACCCGGGGCGTATCAGCCCTATCACGGGCTTCATCGTAAAGCGGGTCGAGGTAAGAAAGCCGGGTTGTGTGCCGATCAGCTGTATGAATTCAGGGTCAACCCCGATCTCTTCTTGCGTTTCGCGCAGGGCGGCCGCTATGGCGTCAGCGTCGCTCGGCTCGATGCGGCCGCCGGGGAAGCATATCTGGCCCGCGTGATCGTAAAGATGCGAAGCCCGGCGGGTAAACAACACATGCAGGCCGGAAGGACGTTGAATCAACGGGAAGAATACGGCGGCCTGAGTGATATCGGGGCGTCGATAGACGTCATCGCTGAAGGCATCCGAAAAAATGGGTTCTACCTGCCACGACACCGGGGTTTGGAAAGCGGTCCGTATGAAGTCCAGCTCGATGCTGGAGGTGGATAGCGGCGGCAGGGATTTGCTGGGCACGACAGGCTGGACTTGCGGGTCAAAACCCGCCGGTACAGCGATGCGTCGGGGTCGAGAAGGTACAGGGGTTTCAGCCATAGACTCAAAAAACCAAAGGCACCCGTGCGGGTGCCTTTGCAGTGTATCGGGAGCGGGCAGCTTATTGAACAGCAGCCTTCTTGGCCGACTTGCGGACCAGTTTTTCCTTGATACGTGCAGCCTTACCCGAACGGCTACGCAGGTAATAAAGTTTAGCACGACGGACGTCGCCGCGGCGCTTGACTTCGATGCTGGCAATCTGGGGCGAGTAAAGCTGGAAGGTACGCTCTACGGCAACGTTGGAAGAAATTTTGCGCACGATAAATGACGAGTTAAGGCCACGATTGCGGCGACCAATAACAACGCCTTCGTAGGCCTGAACGCGCTTGCGCGTGCCTTCGACTACGTTCACGTTAACAATAACGGTGTCGCCGGGGCCAAACTGTGGCCGGGCTTCGCCGCCGGTAAGGCGCGCGATTTCTTCTTGTTCGATGGTTTCGATAAGGTTCACAATGAACACTCCAGGTTTCATCTTGATGCGGCTGCGGTTTTTTTCGCCGGGTTTACGACCGGTGCTGCTGTGCTGCCATACTGGCAATACTACGCTAGCCGTCAGAGGATGAGTTAGCAAAGCCTGCTATTGTACAAGTAAATGGGCCGGTTTAAAAGCCGCTTGCAACACCCAGCCACATCAGCCCGGGAATGCTGGCACCCCATACCGCGACAAGACAGATATCGGCCACCATGGCGCCGCGCGTAAGATTGGCCGGGCGGCCATTGCCCTGACGGGCCGGGAAAGGCCATTTGGAAGGTGTGTTGTCTGTTTTTAGTGTTTTCATAGTGGTCTCGGATAACTGTTGTTAAACACAGTACTTCTATAAAGGTACTGTATAAAAAAACAGCATCGAACGCAAGCACTATTTTCAAGCGGCGTGCAGGCCTTGTCATCACCCAATAAAAAACCCGCCGGCTTCCTAGCGGGCGGGTCTGTGTGGCAAGCAAGCAAAAAGGCCGCGAGGGCCTGAGGCTGGCCCTACTTATTGGGCTGCGGCGTAACGCGCAAGTAAGGACGCACTTCCGTATAGCCCTTGGGGAATTTTTCTTTCAGTACGGCTTCGTCTTTCAGTGAAGGAACGATGATGACGTCGTCGCCGTCTTCCCAGTTGACCGGCGTGGCCACGCTGTGGCTGTCGGTCAGTTGCAGCGAATCGAGCACACGCAAGATCTCGTTGAAATTGCGGCCGGTACTTGCCGGGTAGGTCAGCGTCAGGCGTATCTTCTTGTTGGGGTCGATGATGAACACGGAACGCACAGTTGCCGTGGTGCTGGCATTAGGGTGGATCATGTCGTACAAGGTCGACACCTTGCGGTCCTCGTCGGCCAGAATGGGGTACTCGACCTTGGTCTTCTGAGTGTCGTTGATGTCTTCGATCCATTTGCGGTGCGATTCGGCATCGTCCACCGACACCGCGATCACCTTGGCATTACGCTTGGCAAACTCGCCGGACACAATAGCCGTGTAACCCAGCTCGGTCGTGCACACAGGTGTGAAATCGGCCGGGTGCGAAAACAGAACGCCCCAGCTGTCGCCCAAGAACTCGTAAAAACGAATCTTGCCAATGGAGGAATCCTGTTCGAAATCGGGGGCGGTATCGCCCAAACGCAGTGTCGTCATGGCAGCTCTCTTGAAAATAAAACAACAAGGAAATCGTATCCCTTATATTGTGGCAGCATAAGCAAACCAAAGGAAATACGTTTTTTGTATAACTTTATATGCCGATGGTTGTAGCAGCGTACCGATTCGCCACCACGCCTTCGGTGATGCCTTGGGCGCAGGCCTGGGCACGCGGCAGGATGTGAGCAGCATAAAATACACTGGTTGCGAGCTTTTGCCGGCAGAACTCCGGCGCCTGCTGCTGTACCGAAGGCTGACTGCAAACCAGCGCCGCCCTGGCCAATTGCCAGCCGGCATGCACCACGCCAGCAAGCATCAAGTAAGGCACGCTGCCCAGGAACACTGCGGGCAAGGATGCCTGGCTATTTTTCAAAGCGAATTCGGTTGCTTGCTCGTAGGCAGTCACCGCAGCATCCAGCCGCCGACCTATCAAGGTCAGGCCATCGGAGTGATCTGTCGATGCGCTGGCCGCGGCCTGCAACTCGGACACCGTAGCGCGCATCTCGGCTGCCAGATGCCTTGCGACCTGGCCACCGTTGCGCAGAATCTTGCGGCCGACAAAATCATTGGCCTGTATGGCCGTGGTGCCTTCGTAAATCGGCAAGATGCGGGCATCGCGGTAGTACTGCGCGGCGCCGGTCTCTTCGATAAAGCCCATGCCGCCATGGACTTGCACGCCCAGCGAGGCGACCTCTACCGAGGCTTCAGTGGAAAAGCCCTTGACGACAGGCACCAGGTACTCGTACAGCGCCTTGTTGCGTTCCTGCTCGGCAGGATCCGGATGACGGCGCGATTTATCGCAAGCCGCCGCCGCCACATAAGCCAGTGCGCGGGCACCTTCGGTAAGACCGCGCATGGTAAGCAGCATGCGTTGTACATCGGGATGATGGGCGATCGTGACAGGCCCCGCCGAACCTTCCAGCGCCTGCCCTTGCACGCGCTCGTTTGCATAGGCCGTGGCCTGCTGCAAGGCACGTTCGGACAAGGCCACGCCCTGAACACCCACCGCATAGCGGGCGGCGTTCATCATGATGAACATGTATTCCAGCCCGCGGTTCTCTTCGCCGACCAGATAACCGGTGGCGCCTTCGCCACCGTTCGAGCCGTACATCAGCACTGCTGTCGGGCTGCCATGTATGCCCAACTTGTGCTCTAGCGAGGCGCACACGACATCGTTGCGTTCGCCCAGCGAGCCATCGGCATCGACCAAAAACTTGGGCACGATGAACAGCGAAATGCCCTTCACCCCTTTGGGCGCGTCGGGCGTGCGGGCCAGCACCAGATGGACGATGTTCTCGGCCATGTCGTGCTCGCCATAAGTGATGAAGATCTTCTGGCCGAAAAGCCCGTAGACGCCCTCGCCACGCGGTACGGCCTTGGTTGCCACCTGTGCCAGATCAGAGCCTGCCTGCGGCTCGGTCAGGTTCATGGTGCCTGTCCAGCGGCCCTCCAGCATGGGTGGGATGAACAAGGACTGCTGGGCCTTGCTGCCTACCGCCGTCAGGGCTTCGATCACCCCGTCCGTCAACAAGGGACACAGGGAAAAAGCGAGATTGGCCGCGTTGATGTTCTCGCTGGCCGGAGCGCCGACCAGCTTGGGCAGACCCTGGCCGCCCCATTCGACGTCGTGTTGCAGACCTTGCCAACCGCCTTGCGCAAAGGCCTCAAAGGCTTCCTTGAAGCCGGGTGAGGTCGTGACCTTGCCGTCGGACCATGTGGCTGGCGCAGTGTCGCCGCTGCGATTCAGTGGCGCAATCGCCTGCTCGACAAAGCGGGCGTTCTCGTCGAGCACCGCATCCACGAGATCTTCTGACAACTCTTCAAAACCCGGCAGGGCCAGTACGCCTTGCAGGTCAGCCAAGTGCCTGAGATTGAAACGGATATCCTGGATGGGTGCGCGATAGCTCATGGTGTCTCCGAATATTTACAGTGCGTCAACCAGTTCCGGTACCGCCTGGAACAAATCGGCGACCAGCCCATAGTCGGCGACACCAAAAATAGGCGCCTCGGCATCCTTGTTGATGGCAACGATGACTTTGGAATCTTTCATGCCGGCCAAATGCTGGATGGCACCGGAAATACCCACCGCTACGTACAACTGGGGCGCTACGATTTTGCCGGTCTGGCCGACCTGCCAATCGTTGGGTGCGTAACCGGCGTCAACCGCCGCGCGCGAGGCGCCCAGTGCTGCCCCGAGCTTGTCGGCCAGCGGATCCAGTATCTTGAAGTTCTCGGCGCTGCCCATGCCGCGGCCGCCGGATACAACAACAGGTGCTCCGGCCAGCTCGGGCCGATCGCTCTTGGCCACCTCGCGGCCCACAAACGAAGACACGCCCGCATCACCGACAGCGGTAATGGGTTCGACCGTTGCGCTGCCACCCTGTGCCGCCACGGCATCAAAAGCGGTCGTACGGACGGTGATGACCTTGATGGTATCCAAAGCCTGCACGGTGGCAATGGCGTTGCCTGCATAAATGGGGCGAGTGTAGGTGTCGGGGGATTCGACGGAAATAATATCGGAGACCTGGCCGACATCGAGCTTGGCTGCAACGCGAGGCGCCACATTCTTGCCTGCCGCAGTCGCCGGGAAAAAGATATGGCTGTACGAGCCAGCCACCGCCAGCACCTGGGCGGCAACGTTCTCGGCCAGGCCTTCGGCCAGTGCTGGTCCGTCAGCCAGCAGCACCTTGGCAACACCCGTTGCCTGGGCGGCCTGATCGGCTACGGCCTGGATGCCTTGCCCTGCCACCAGCACATGAATGTCGCCGCCAACCTTCGCCGCTGCAGCGATGGTGTTCAGCGTAGCGCCCTTGAGTTCGGCGTTATCGTGTTCTGCAATTACCAATATTGTCATTTAAACCACCTTTGCTTCATTCTTTAGTTTGTCCACGAGCGTCGCCACATCAGGCACCATGATGCCGGCCGAGCGGGCGGGCGGCTCTGTGACCTTGAGCGTTTTCAGGCGCGGCGTGACGTCAACGCCAAGCTCTTCCGGCGTAAGGGTGTCCAGTGTCTTCTTCTTGGCCTTCATGATGTTGGGCAAGGTGACGTAACGCGGTTCGTTCAAGCGCAGGTCGGTCGTGATGACGGCAGGCAGTTTCAGGGACAGTGTTTCCAGGCCGCCGTCCACTTCGCGTGTGACCGTAACCGAATCGCCCGAGACCTCAACCTTGCTGGCAAAAGTCGCTTGCGGCCAGTCGAGCAATGCCGCCAGCATCTGGCCGGTCTGATTGGCGTCGTCGTCAATAGCCTGCTTGCCCAGAACAACGAGTTGCGGCTGTTCTTTGTCGACCAGCGCCTTGAGCAGCTTGGCAACCGCCAGTGGCTGCAGCTCGACGTCGGTCTGCAACAGCACGGCGCGATCGGCGCCAATTGCCATGGCGGTACGCAAAGTTTCCTGGCATTGGGCAGTACCGCAAGACACAGCCACAACTTCAGTGACGACGCCCTTTTCTTTCAGACGGGTCGCTTCTTCGACCGCGATCTCGTCAAACGGATTCATGGACATTTTGACATTGGCGATGTCCACGCCTGTTTGATCGGATTTGACGCGCACTTTGACGTTGTAATCAACCACACGCTTGACAGGTACCAGAACCTTCATCGAGCCTTCTCCAGAAAAACTAAAAAGCAAAATTCGTACAGAACAAAGTCTCTTATTCTACAGCTTTGCCAGAGCCCTGATGTGAGCGGTCACGCTGCGCCCAAGAGCTGACAAACTGTAGCCGCCTTCAAGAAAGCTGACGATCCGGCCCGAGGCAGTTTCGTCCGCAAGCGCGACCAACTGGCTGGTCATCCAGGCATAGTCGGCCTCAACCAAACCCAGTTGCCCCATTTCGTCTTCCCGGTGCCCGTCGAAGCCGGCCGAAATCAAGATCAGTTGCGGGCGAAAGGCCTGTAGGCGGGGCAACAGCACGTCGCTGAACAGCATGCGGATGTCATCGCCCTTGCTGTAGGCATCGATCGGGATATTGAGCATATTGGCCGCGGCCGGCTGCTGATGGCTGTTCGGAAAGAGCGGATGCTGGAAAAAGCTGCACATCAGGACGCGCTCATCGCCGGCGAACATTTCTTCGGTGCCGTTACCGTGATGCACATCGAAATCGACCACAGCCACGCGCTCCAGCCCATGCTGTTCCAGAGCATAAGCTGCCGCAACGGCAATATTATTCAGAAAGCAGAAGCCCATCGCCTGGGCATGGCGCGCATGGTGGCCGGGTGGGCGTACCGCGCAAAAGGCCTTGCGGTGGGTGGTGCCCATTACGGCATCCACCCCGGTTATACCCGCACCGGCGGCCGCCCATGCCGCTTCGATCGTGTGCGTATTCATGGCGGTGTCCGCATCTACCGCAAAATAGCCACTGGCCGGCGCGTGCCGACGCAGGTACGCCAGATGCTCGGCAGCGTGCACACGCAGCAAGTCGGCATCGGATGCGGGCTCGGCCTGGCATTGATCGACAAAGTCCAAGATGCCGCTGGCCACCAGTTGGTCGTTCAGCGCGTCCAGGCGCTCGGGGCATTCGGGATGGCCGCTGCCCATTTCATGCAGCCGACATGCGGGATGAGTAATATATAGAGTCTCCATAAGGATGATTATGTTCAAACCGGTCCGTAGTTTGCAAGTCGGCTGTATAGCAGTGCTTCTCGCGGGTTGTGCCGCCAATCAAACAGCAGCAGTAGCCCCCGCTCCAATGCAAGTCGTGCCCGCCACCGCGGTCACACAAAATTCCGCCCAACCGCTTTCCCTTCCAGCACCAGCGCCGTCCATCCAGGCCGGGATCTCCACACCGGGCTCCGCGGTTTTTCGTCAGGCCAACGGCGACCTTACCCCCAACTTGCAGGCTTATGCGCGCGAAGTCGCGAACGCTCGCGGTGTCCCGCTGTCGCACGTAGAGGCGTTACTGCGCACGGCCAACTATGACGCGGCCGCCGTCAAGTTGATGACGCCTTCGGGCAATCGCATACGGCGCAGTTGGGTCACTTACCGCAATCGCTTCGTCGAACCAATACGCATCAACGCCGGCGAACGCTTCTGGAGCGAAAACCGCAGCACTCTCGATAGCGTCGCCACGACCTACGGCGTGCCACCGTCCATCATCGTGGCCATCATCGGCATCGAAACCGTTTATGGCCGCAACACGGGTAGCTTCCGGGTGCTGGATGTATTGACGACGCTGGGCTTTCGCTACCCCGACCCCAGTCGACCGGAACGCAGCCAGTTATTTCGAGATCAACTGGCAGACCTGATCGAGCTGGACTACAAAAAACAGTTGAACGCCCTGGAGGTCAGCGGATCGTTTGCCGGCGCAATGGGTTTGCCGCAATTCATGCCGGGCAGCCTGATGCGCTATGCCGCCGACGGCGACCGCGACGGGCGCATCGATTTGCTTTACAGCGTCGACGATGCCATTGCCTCGGTCGCGCGATTCTTGCGGCTGCATGGCTGGGTACCAGGGCTGCCGGTATTTGCGCCCGCCGCGGCGGGGCCCAATGCGGCCTCTTTGGTCGCAGGTGGCCTGATACCCACCTACGATTGGACGCAACTGGAAGCGGCCGGAGCCACGCTGCGCACTCCAACAGCCGCCAGCACGGCGGCGCTGCGCCCTGTAAGCCATGCGTCGGAAGCTGGCGCGGCTGCGCCCTGGCAGCAGCATAAGCTGGGCGTGGTCGACCTGGTGGACGAACCGCGCAAGCTGGCCGAGTACCGTATCGGCACACCCAACTTCTTTGCCATCACGCACTACAACCGTAGCTACTTCTATGCAAGCTCAGTTGCGGATCTGGCCCACGCCCTGGCCGATCGCATGGGCTACGGCTGGCCTAATTGAAAACGCCCGTAGAAAGATAGCGGTCGCCACGATCGCATACGATGAAGACGATGGTGGCGTTTTCTACCCTTGCAGCGACGCGCAAGGCGGCGATCAGGGCTCCGGCGGACGATATACCGCCGAATATGCCTTCCTCGGCTGCCAGCCGGCGCGCCATTTGCTCGGCGTCTGCCTGGGCGATCAGTTCGAAACTGTCGACCTTGCTGGGCTGATAGATGCGCGGCTGATAGGCCTCGGGCCATTTGCGGATGCCGGGTATCTGAGAGCCTTCGGCAGGCTGCGCGCCGACGATCTGGATATTTTCATTGCGTGAGCGCAAATACGAACCCACACCCATGATGGTGCCCGTGGTGCCCATCGCGCTGACAAAATGGGTGATCTGGCCGTCCGTCTGTTGCCACAGTTCGGGCCCCGTGGTTTCGATATGGGCCCGCACGTTGTCTTCGTTGGCGAATTGGTCCAGCACCTTGCCCTTGCCTTCGGCCTGCATGCTTGCGGCCAGATCGCGGGCGTATTCCATGCCGCCCTGGCTGGCGGGTGTCAGGATCAATTCGGCGCCATACGCCGTCATGGAAGCGCGACGCTCGACCGACAGATTATCGGGCATGATGAGGACCATCTTGTAGCCGCGGATAGCCGCCGTCATGGCCAGGGCAATGCCGGTATTGCCGCTGGTGGCCTCGATGAGCGTGTCGCCGGGTTTGATCTCGCCGCGCTCTTCGGCGTGGCGGATCATGGCGCTGGCGGCCCTGTCCTTGACCGAGCCGGCGGGGTTGTTTCCCTCCAGCTTGGCCAGGATGACGTTGCCTCGCTTTTGTCCGACATCGCCGGGAATGCGTTGCAGGCTTACCAGTGGCGTAGCACCGATGGTGTCTTGGATAGTCATGTACTTTTTCATGCCAGAAATCATACACCTTAGTGCCCGCCCTGTTCAGGATGCCGACGCGCCGGCTACTTGGCCTTGGCTCGGGGCGCCCCTGCGGCGGGATGCACGGCGGCTGCCGGCGGGCCGGCAGTCAGGCCGGCGGATTGCAGTGCCGCCGCTTTTTTGGGGCCGATACCCTTGACGCGATCGGAGAGGTCTTCGATGGATTCGTATCGACCGCCACGCTTGCGCTCGTCGATGATGATTTGAGCGGTCTTGGGGCCTATGCCCCGCAAACTGCGCAGTTGTTCGAGGGTGGCCTGATTGACGTCGATGCCGCGGGCCAGGCCGGGTAGTGCCACCCCGGCAATCACGCCCAGCGCCATGCGAAAAAGCGCGCGCCGCCCTGGCCGGCGTGCAGGCACGGCTGCATCGGCGTAGCGGGAACAAGAGTCGTGGGCCAAGGGCCGCGCAACAGTGGATTCAGTAAACGGGTTCATGAGCTGCCTCCGAGTAAAGGAAACAACATCATGGCGCCATCGGCCTGGCACCGCTACGCAGCGCTCCTGCAACTGTCCATGCGTAAAGCTACCGCGTGGCGTCAAGACGCTAGATGCGGCCCTGTTCAAGCAGTACGCGCACGTACTGTGCAACCCCGGTTTGCACGTCGCGGAACGGCCGGTCATACCCGGCATCGCGCAGCAAGGTCAGGTCGGCCTGGGTATGGCTCTGGTAGCGGCCTTTCAGGTCTTCCGGAAAGTCGATATAACGAAGCAGGCCCTGCTCTACTTGCTGCTGCAAGCCGAGAACGGGTTCGCCCTGCTCTTCGCGCAGCGTATTGACCACCGCGCTTGCCACGTCGTTGAACGGCTGGGCACGCCCGGTGCCGCAATTGAACACGCCGGATTTCGCGGGCTTGTCCAAAAAGAAAAGATTGACATCCACCACGTCGTCCACATGGATGAAGTCACGCATCTGACCGCCGTCGGCATAGCCGTCCCAACCACCGAAGAGACGAACGTGCCCGACAGTGCGAAACTGATTCATATTATGAAAGGCGACCGAGGCCATGCGTGCCTTGTGCTGCTCGTTGGGCCCATACACGTTGAAATAACGCAAGCCCACGACGGGCGCGGTCAAGGTGTCCAGATGGCGGCGCAGCACCTGGTCGAACAAGAACTTCGAGTATCCATAGACGTTCAGCGGGCGTTCGTTGGCGAGGTCTTCTGCGTATACCGGCCCCGCCCCATACACCGCCGCCGACGAGGCATATATAAACGGAATTTTGCGTCCCTGACAGAACTGGAACAGTTCCAGTGTGACGCGATAGTTGTTGTCCAGCATGTACTGCCCGTTGCGTTCGGTGGTGTCCGAGCATGCCCCCTGATGAAAGACTGCCTCGATGTCACCGAGTTGGCCCGAAGCAAGCCGACGTCGGAAATCGTCCTTGTGCATGTAATCGGCAATCCGTCCGTCCACGAGGTTCACGAACTTGTCGCCCTCGGTCAGGTCGTCAACCACCAAAATATCGGTAAGGCCGCGTCGGTTCAGTCCCAGTACGAGGTTGCTGCCGATAAAGCCGGCGCCTCCGGTCACTACGATCATGCCAGTTCTCCTGCCGTTACGGTAGATGTACCCAATTTGCCGACCACTACGCCGCCGGCCCGGTTGGCCCACAATACCGCGTCGTACCAGTCCAAGCCAGCGGCGCGGGTGACGGCCAGCGCTGCCAGCACCGTATCGCCGGCACCCGACACGTCGAATACCTCGTGCGTGTAGGCATCGGTGTGCTCGCGGCCTCGTTCAGAGAACAAGGTCATGCCTTGCTCGGAACGCGTAACCAACAGCGCTTCAAGCTCGAGTTCCTTGCGCAGTTTTTGCGCGCGTTGCTGCAAGTCGTCTTCGTCTGACCAGCGGCCCACGGCGTCTTGCATTTCTGCGCGGTTGGGCGTGATCATGGTGGCACCACGGTACCGCTGATACGACTGCCCTTTGGGATCGACCAATACGGGCACGCCGGCAACACGGGCGGCACTGATCAGTACGTCTACCTGCGCCAGCGCACCCTTGGCATAGTCGGACAACACCAGCATATCGTGCTCCGCCATCAGTTGCCGTGCCTGGGCCTCCAGCTTGTCCAGGCAAGCCAAGCCGGGGGTTTCTTCGAAGTCGACTCGCAGCAATTGCTGCTGGCGCCCCATCACACGCATTTTCAGAGTGGTGGGGGTTTCCGGATCGGCAACCAGGCAGGAATTGATGCCCGCCTCGCGCGCCAGCTCGCGCACGCGCGTGCCTGGCTCATCGCTGCCCACTACACCCAACAAACTGGCTTGCGCACCCAGCGCGACGATATTGCGGGCGACGTTGGCGGCTCCGCCCAGACGGTCTTCGCGCCGCGCAACCCGAACCACGGGTACGGGTGCCTCCGGCGATATACGCTCGACCTCGCCGAACCAATATCGGTCCAGCATGATGTCGCCCACGACCAAAACTTTCACGCGGCTGACCGCCTCCAGAGGGTAAGCCATCATTTAATTTCCTCCAATCGACGCGGTTCATAGGTTTCCCAGGAATTGCAGCCTGGGCACTGCCAATAGAAGTGGCGCGCCTCGAAGCCGCAAATCCGGCAGGAATAACGATCCAGCCGCTGTGTGTGTTTATGAATCAGCGAACGCAGCAGGCTTAGGTCGGCACCGGCCGCAAGATTGACCGACGCCGAGTCGCCGGTAGCCAGCTCGGCTTCCAGCAGGCGATCCAGCCCCAGGAGCGAAGGGTGGGCACGCAAGGCCTCGCGAGCAAAAGCCCAGGCCGGCTGATAGCCCTCTTGGGCGCGTAGCTCGCGAAACACGACATTGAAGGTATCCAGGGACGGAAACCGCAAATAATGCGCCTTCAACACTGCCAGCCCCTCCGCCTGTTGTCCGACGCTGCGGTAGCTTTCCAGCAGGTCGGCGGCGATCAGGCTGGCGTACTCGGGCGCCGCATCCAGTACCGAGGCGAGGTAGGCTCTTTCGCGTTCCGGGTGATTGGCCGCGCGCGCCAATTGCGCCCGCAATATGGCAATCCGCGCTTCGGACGCCTGCCCCCTGCCCTCTTTACGCAGCGCAACGGCCGCGTTGTCGGCTGCGTCCAGCGCAGCACTGGCCGCATCAATATCGGGTGGACGCAAGGCAAGGGCCGCCACGGCCCGTTCGCATTGATAATGCACCAATTGCGGCACCGGCTCGTCGACCAGCGCGCGCAGGCGTTTGACCGCCTCGATGGCGCGTGGCCAATCGTGTTCGGACTCATAGATGCGTATCAGGGCGCGTACGGCAGGGACGGCAAAACGGGTATCAAGGACGCGCTCGAACGCTTGCTCGGCACGATCCAGCATGCCTGCCTTGAGAAAGTCCTGGGCAAGTTCGTGCTGGGCGCTTTCGCGATCCGCGGCCTGTAGATCGGCGCGCGACAACAGGCTTTGATGCACGCGTATGGCCCGTTCCATCTCGCCGCGACGACGAAACAGGCTGCCCAGCGCAAAGTGCAGTTCGGTCGTTTCCGGATCGAGCTTGGCGACTTCCACAAAGGCATCGATAGCCCGGTCGGGCTCTTCGTTGAGCAGGAAGTTCAGGCCCTTGAAATACGAATTGGGCAGGCTGCGTGTTTCGGAAAGCATCTGCCGCAAATCCACTTTTGCCGCGATCCAGCCCAGCGCAAAAAGCAGGGGCAGGAAAATCAACCACCAGGGTTCAAAATCCACTGTCGTTATACCTTGTGAATGTTACAGGGGGGCCAGTGGAGCGACCGTTTCCGGCGCAACGGTGTCGGCCGAAAGCTCGGGACGCGTGCGTGCCTCTTGAAGCCGTGCAATTTCGCGCTTCAACCTGGCGCTTTCGCGACGGCGGCGCATGATGGAGGGCGCGGCGATCAGCAAGCCCAACACGACCCCCAGAACAAACACCGTCAGCATCACCACAATAAGCGGCACGCCCGTAATCACGTGATCGGCAAAGAAATTAACGTCCACAGGGCCGGTATTTTTCAGCGCGAACATCAGCACAACAACAAACACCACGAGCCTCAGTATCCAAACCAGGTATCGCATGACGGGTACTCCAAATGAATCGGGATCGCATAATTGTAAGGGGTATACCTCTTGTATCCCTGCCCGACGCCAAAAAGAAAGCAGGCCCTTGCTGGAAGGGCCTGCTTATACTGCCTGTCGCGGCAAACACGGAACCAGAATACCGGTTAGCCGTGCATGATGCGGGTGTCGAAGTGACCTAGCGTAAAGACGGACTCGGGTTCCGCCGTCTCGGCTTCTTTATCGAAGGCTGAATCGACCCGCTCGCGCAACTCTTTGCCGGGCTTGAAGTGCGGCACCTGTTTACCAGGCACCATTACTTTCTCGCCCGACTTGGGGTTGCGACCGATGCGCGGCGCCCTTTCCGACAAGGAAAAACTGCCGAATCCACGGATCTCGATGCGTTGGCCGTTGGCCAGGGCCTGGGTCATTGCATCGAGTACCGTCTTGACAGCGTAGTCCGTGTCACGGGCCGCCAGCTGCGGGTAGCGACTCGCGAGAATCGCTATCAGTTCCGACTTGGTCACACCAATTAACCGTCGTCGCGCTGCTGATCCAGCTTGGCTTTCAGCAGAGCACCCAGGTTAGTGGTGCCCGACGAAGCGCTGGCGTCAGACATACGCTGAATGGAATCGGCTGTTTCGGCGTTATCGCGAGCCTTGATCGACAACTGGATCGAACGCGTCTTGCGATCGATGTTGACGATCATGGCGTCGACGTTTTCGCCCACGTTCAGGACAGCGGTGGCATCTTCCACACGGCCGGCCGAGATTTCGGAGGCACGCAAGTAGCCCTCGACATCGACCGACAGGGTAACGACAGCACCCTTGGCTTCGACAGACTTGATGACGCCGGGAACGACAGCACCCTTGTCGTAGGTTGCGACAAAGTTGTTGAAGGGATCGCCTTCAAGCTGTTTGATACCCAGCGAGATGCGTTCCTTGTCGGTGTCGATACCCAGAACCACTGCGTCGATTTCGTCGCCCTTCTTGAAGTTGCGTACGGCTTCTTCGCCGGTTTCAGTCCAGGACAGGTCGGACAAGTGCACGAGGCCGTCGATACCGCCAGGCAGGCCGACGAACACGCCGAAGTCAGTGATGGACTTGATGGCGCCACGGACTTTGTCGCCGCGCTTGAAGTTGATGGAGAACT
>JADKLW010000237.1_pt1 | contig 27914 bp, 33 predicted proteins | sample 8641881 | NCBI WGS metagenome assembly JADKLW01 (sample SAMN16272185, study PRJNA661076) | feces metagenome | isolation source: fecal sample from diarrhoea affected cattle B | host: Bos taurus | place: South Africa: Lokaleng Village, Mahikeng | collected 2019-09 | reverse complement strand
CGCCGAGCGCGGGGATCGCGGTGAGCCCGAAGTGCGCGTGGACGACGTCGTAGCGCTCGCCCCGGTGGTGGTCGCGCAGGTCGCGGGCGGCTCGGCGGTAGCCGCCCGGGGCGAACTCCTCGAACCGGACGTCGAGGTCCGGAAGGCCGCGCAGCGCGGCGACCTGGTCGCGGACGAAGCTCCCGCGCTCCGGGTGCTCGGCGTCCGGTGCCATGTTGGACACGACGAGAACGCGCATATGGCGCTGATTCTGCACGGTTGCGGCCTGGAAGTGGCAGTGGCCGGCGAGCGAGGATCGCCGGGCAACGACCCGTTCCCACCGTCGCCGGCTCTGCCGCGGACGCGGGAGCGGCGTCCCGTACGACTCCGATGGAGGATCACGATGACCGTTCCCGGTCCGGTTCCGGCGCGCACGAGCGCGACGCGACTCCCGCTGGCGCTCGCCGCCGACCTGCACCACCGCGCGCTCCGCCTGCGCGACGAACGCGGCCAGGGCACCGTCGAGTACGTGGCCCTGGCCATGTTGATCGCCGCCGTGATGGCGGGGGTGGTGCTCGCCGCCGGCGGCCTCAAGGGCGGCGGTATCGCCCAGGCGGTGGTCGAGAAGGTCAAGGCGGCGATCGGCGCCGCGGGGAAGGCTCCGAAGTAAGAACCCAACCCCGCGCCCGGGATGGGCACCCGACCGTAGGATGGCTGCGTGCCCACGCTGATCCTCGCGACCCAGAACCCCCACAAGGTCGAGGAGTTCACGGCGCTGCTCGCGCCGTGGACGGTGGTTCCCCTCCCCGACAACGTCGATCTGCCGCCCGAGGTCGGGGAGACCTTCGCCGAGAACGCGCTGGCGAAGGCCCGGACCGCCGCTGCGGCGACGGGCCGGGCCGCGTTCGCCGACGATTCCGGGATCGTGGCGGACGCGCTCGACGGGCGTCCGGGGGTCCGCTCGGCCCGGTTCGCCGGAGACGACGCGACCGATCAGGAGAACCTCACGCTGTTCGTCGAGCAGGTGCCGGCGGGCAGCCCGATCGCCTACGTCTGCGCCATCGCCTACGTCGATCCGGAGGCTGGGAGCGAGCGGATCGTCGAGGGTCGGTGCGCCGGAACGATGGCCGATCGGCCCCGCGGAGACGGCGGATTCGGTTACGACCCGATTTTTCTCCCCGACGAGCAGCCGCAGGCCGGGCGAAGGACGATGGCGGAGCTGACCGCCGCCGAGAAATCGGCCGTCTCGCACCGCGGTCGGGCGGCCCGCGAGCTGCGCGCGGCGCTCGGTCTGGACGACGCCGTCTAGTCGCTCCGGAACGGACCGGCGAGGCCCGCCGACGGGACGCGCCGCGGACGCGCTCCGGACAGGTTTTCCCTGCTCAGCGCAAGTTCGTGGCGGCGGCGAGCGCCACCGCGGCCGTCAAGCCGGCGTAGCCCAGGAAGCCGCCGACGACGAGCAGCAGCGCGGTGATCAGGCACGCCAGGACCACCCCGGTCCAGGCGATTCGCTCGAGCGTCATACGGACCATCCAACCAGCTTCGCCCGGGCCCTGCTGAGACCGTCGATCGACGCCTCGAAGGCACCGATTCACGGTCCGTGGGGCGCTTCGACGGGGGGTCGGACCGCATTCCGTCCTGCTGGGAAGGCACACTTTCGCCGTCCGTTCCGTGGCTGACGCTGCGGAGAGGACCGCCGTCCCGCACCCTGCGGGGGGCGAGCACACGCGAAAGCCCCATTTTCCCGATGAGGCGCCCCACAGGAGGAGCGAAAGTGACCAAGGCAGAATTCGTGGACCACGTCGCCGAGAAGGCCGGCCTCGGCAAGAAGGACGCGCAGGCCGCTGTCGACGCCGTGCTCGAGACCATCAGCGACGCTCTGTCGCGCGGCAGCGACGTGACCTTCTCCGGTTTCGGCAAGTTCTCGGTGGCCGAGCGCAGCGCGCGCAAGGGCATCAACCCGGCGACGGGCCAGCAGATCGACATCGCGGCGAAGAAGCTGCCGAAGTTCTCGGCCGGCGCCGCGCTGAAGAAGGCCGTCGCCTGACGTTGATGGCTTCTGACGCGCAGTCGGTCCCGCACTACGGGGACCGGCTGGCGTCTGCGGTCCGTCGCCGGGCCAGCGCGATCGCCGTCGGGCTCGACCCCGACCCGACGCAGCTTTGGCCTGGTGCGGATACCGCAACCCCCGGCGCCTCCGCGGCCGATGCCGCGTCGGACGCCGTCACGGCGCACTGCCGCCGCGTGCTCGACGCCGTGGCCCCCGCCTGCGTGGCGGTCAAGCTGCAGAGCGCGTCGTTCGAGCGCCTCGGCGCCCCGGGCGTTCGCTCCCGCGAGCAGGTTGCCGACCATGCCCGCGACCTCGGCCTACTCGTGATCCTCGACGCCAAGCGCGGCGACATCGACGTCTCCGCCCGGGCCTACGCCCAAGCCGCCTTCGACGGCATCGAGACCCCCTGGGGCCCCGTCGCGGGCTCCGCGTCCGACGCCGTCACCGTCGCCCCGTACATGGGCCGCGACAGCATCCAGCCCTTCGTCGACGCCGGTCGCCCGAGCGGCGGCGGCGCCTACGTGCTGGTTCGCACCTCGAACCCCGGCGCCGCGGATCTGCAGGAGCGCACCGGCGCGAGCGGCGAGCCGTTCTGGTCCCTGACGGCGCGGATCGTCGCCGAGCTCGGCGACGACGCCGTGGACGCTCACGACGGTCTGACGCCGGTCGGCGCCGTGGTCGGCGCGACCGCTCCGGACCGACTCGAGCGGCTCCGCGAGCTGATGCCGCGCACCCCGTTCCTGTTGCCCGGGGTCGGAGCCCAGGGCGGCCGGGTCGAGGATCTCGCGGCGGCGTTCGCTCCCGGACCGGGCGCCGCGCTGATCACGGCGTCGCGCTCGATCGTCGGAGCGTTCCGGGAGTCCGGGGGCGACCCCGCGGACGCCGCCCGGAGGGCCGCCGAGCAGCTCCGGGCGACGGCCTCGAGGCTTGGGTGAACGCGTTCACGGCGTCGCCCAACCCCGCGGACACCTATTCTGATCGTTGATGTCGTCGAGTTCCCCGCTCCGATTCCTCGCGCCGGGCGCCCTGCTCGCGGTGCTCGTGGCCGTCTTCCTCGTCGTGCAGAGCGGCACCAGCGAGGACTCGCCGACGCCCACGGCGGGCACCACCACCGCCAAGACCACGACGACCAAGGGACGGCGCACCTACACGGTGCGTCCCGGCGACAACCTGTCGGAGATCGCCCAGCGCTACGGCCTCTCGGTCGAGGCGCTGCAGGAGCTCAACCCCGACGTCGATCCCCAGGCGATCCGGACCGGTCAGCGACTCCGTCTGCGTGACTGACGCGGGATCCGTGCGCCGCCGGCAGCGGCGCGACAGCGCCCGGCGGCGATGGGCCCTCGTCGCGACGACGCTCGCGATCGGCGTCGGGACGGCGAGCGGAGCGCCCGCCGCCGAGCTGCCCGAGACCCCGGAGATCGGAGCGCCCGCGGCGATCGCGGTCGAGGTCTCGACCGGGGACGTCGTCTTCGAGCGGCGGCCGGACAACCAGCGCTCGATCGCGTCGACGACCAAGCTGATGACGGCGCTCGTCGCGCTCGAGCAGGAGCCGGACCTCGAGAAGACCTTCGCGGTGCCCGCCTACGCCGGCGCCGCCGTCGAATCGGTCGCCGGGCTGCACGCCGGCGACCGGATGACGATGCGCGACCTGCTCGGGGGGCTGCTGCTGCCGTCGGGCAACGACGCGGCGAACGCGATCGCGGTCGCGGTCGGCGGGAGCGTCCCGCGGTTCGTGCGGATGATGAACGACAAGGCGCGCGAGATCGGGATCCGCGCCCGCTTCCGCAACCCCGTCGGGCTCGACGCCAGCGGCCACCACGCCAGCCCGGCCGACCTGGTCAAGCTCACGCTGCTGCTGCGGCAATACCCGGACTTCCGGCGGATCGTGCGGGCGAAGTCGCTGCGCCTGGAGTCCGCCAGCCCCGAGATCACCGTCGTCAACCGCAACCGGCTGGTGCAGAGCCACGACTGGGTCGACGGGGTCAAGACCGGGCACACCCGCAAGGCCGGCTACGCGCTGGTGGGCTCCGGCCGTCGCAACGGGATCTCGGTGATCACCGTGGTGCTCGGCACCGACTCCGAGGCCGAGCGCGACGCCGACAGCCTGGCGCTGCTGCGCTACGCGACGGCGAGCTACAAGCGCAGCGCCGTGCTGAAGCGGGGAGCGGTCGTCGCCGAGCTGCCGCTGCGCTACCGCGAGCAGACGGTCCCCGTGGTCGCCGACGAGACCGTCCGGCGGACGATCCGCCGCGACGAGCGCACGACGCAGCGGGTCACGGGCCTACCGAGCGACGTCGAGGGGCCGCTCGCGGCCGGCGCGCGGCTGGGCACGATCGAGGTCGTCCAGCGCGGGCAGGTCGTGGCCCGCGTGCCGGCGGTCACCGCGGAAGCGGTCGTGGCCGCGAGCTTCGGCGACCGGCTCGACGAGAACCTCGGCCGGCGCAGCGTCCAGGCGCTGCTGCTGGTCGCCGTGCTCTGCGTCGTCGCGCTCGCGATCCTGGCCCGTCGCGGCGGTCGCGGCCGGCGCCGGCCGCAGCCGGCGCACGAGCCGAGCCCCTGAACGGCAGGCGACCCCGTAGGCTGCGGGGCGCGCGATGATCATCACGGTGACCTTGAACGCGGCGATCGATCGGTCTCTGGTCGTTCCCAACATCCGGCTCGGCCACCGCCACCGGGCCGTCGAGCAGACGACGCTCGCCGGCGGCAAGGGGGTCAACGTCGCCCGCACGCTGAAGACGCTCGGCCAGCCGGTGATCGCCACCGGGTTCGCCGGCGGGGCGACCGGCACCCGCGTGGTCGAGCAGCTGACCCGCGAGTCGATCCTCAACGACTTCGTGCGGATCGAGGACGAGTCGCGCACCAACACCGCGGTCTTCGACCCGACGTCGGGGGTCCAGACCGAGGTCAACGAGAAGGGCCCGAAGGTCAACGAGCGCGAGCTCGAGCTGTTCCGGGACAAGCTGCTCTACCTGGCCCGCGGCGCCGACGTCGTCGTGCTCGCCGGGTCGCTGCCGCGCAACGTGCCCGAGACGATCTACGCCGATCTCGTCCGCGAGCTCCACCGGCTCGACGTCCGGGTCTACGCGGACACCGACGGCGAGCCGTTCCGCCACGTGCTCAAGGCCGAGCCCGACGTCGTGACGCCGAACCAGCTCGAGGCCGAGGAGGTCGTCGGGCACGAGTTCACCACCGACGAGGACTACGCGCTGGCGATCCACGAGCTGATCGACCACGGCGTCCGCGAGGCGATCATGACCCTCCAGGACGGCTGCGTGGCCGGCGTGCGTGACGATCCCGCCAACGGGACCCCCGCGCCGCTGCGGATGCTGCGGGCACGGATCCCGGTCCGCGAGGCGGTCGCCGGGATCGGCGCCGGCGACGCCTTCCTGGCCGGGCTCGTGGCGGCCCGCTACGAGCGCCGCTCCGAGGAGGACGCGCTGCGCACCGCGGTCGCCTGTGGCTCGGACGCGACCCAGCGCCTCGGCGCCGGCATCGTCGACCCGCACCAGGTGGACCGGCTGATCCACGAGGTCGAGATCGAGCCGATCGCGGTCGCCGCGGACGACGACTGAAGGCCCGTTCGCGGGCGGTCGGGACCGGCTCGGCGGGGTCCGCTCGACGCCGGATCGCCGGCTGCGCGATCCTTCATCCAATGGAGATCGAGATCGGCCGCGGCAAGAAAGCCCGCCGCGCCTACGGCTTCGACGACATCACGATCGTGCCCTCGCGCCGGACGCGCAATCCGGACGAGGTCGACGTGTCGTGGAAGCTCGGCCCCTACCGGTTCGCGTTGCCGCTGGTCGCGTCGCCGATGGACGCGGCGGTCTCGCCGGCCACGGCGAAGGTGATCGGCCGGCTCGGCGGGCTGGCGATCCTCGACCTGGAGGGCGTCTGGACCCGCCACGAGGACGCCGAGGCCCAGCTCGCCGAGCTGGCCACCCTCTCGGGCGCCGAGGGCCTGGCGCGGCTGCGCGAGCTCTACGCCGCGCCGATCCGCCCCGACCTGATCGCCGAGCGGATTCGCGACATCAAGTCCGAGCCCGGCGTCGTCGTCGCCGGGGCGTTCACCCCGCAGCGGGTCCGCAAGTACTACGAGCACGCGCTCGACGCGGGCCTCGACGTGCTCGCGATCCACACCACCGTGGTCAGCGCCGAGCACGTCACCGAGCGTCCCGCGCCCGACGACGAGCACGACGTGCTGAACCTCAAGGAGTTCATCGCCGAGGTGCCGATCCCGGTCGTGGTCGGCGGCTGCTCCAGCTACCACACCGGTCTGCACCTGATGCGGACCGGGGCCGCCGGCGTGCTCGTCGGCGTCGGCGCCGGTCGGGGCTCGACGGTCCGCAACGTGCTCGGCGTCGGTCTGCCGCAGGCGACGGCGGTCGCCGACGTCGCGGGGGCTCGCTCGACCCACGTGCTGGAGACCGGAGAGTACGTCCAGGTGATCGCCGACGGCGGCATGCGCACCGGCGGCGACCTGGCGAAGGCGATCGCCTGTGGCGCCGACGCCGTGATGCTCGGCGCGCCGCTCTCCCGCGCGGTCGAGGCCCCCGGCCGCGGCTGGCACTGGACGCCGACCGCCGTCCACCGCGACTTGCCGCGCGGCAGCCGGATCGAGGTCGGCGCCGCCGGCCCCCTGGAGCAGGTCCTGATGGGGCCCGCGCTGAGCGGCGACGGCGCGACCAACCTGATCGGCGCGCTGCGCCGGTCGATGGCGACCTGCGGGTTCCTCGACCTCGCCGAGTTCAACCGGGCGGGAATCGCGATCGCCCCCGACACCACGAGCTGAGCCGTGACCGACGCCGAAACCCCCGTTCCCGTCAACCCGCTGCCCGCCGACCTGAAGGTCGACGAGGTGGTGGTGCTCGACTTCGGCGGCCAGTACAGCCAACTGATCGCCCGCCGCGTCCGCGAGTGCGGGGTCTTCAGCGAGCTGCTGCCGCACCACGTCGGCCCCGAGGAGGTCGCCCGCCGCAAGCCGAAGGGGATCATCCTCTCCGGCGGTCCCGCATCGGTCTACTCGCCGGACGCGCCGCCGCTCGACCCGCGGCTGCTCGAGCTCGGGGTTCCCGTGCTGGGCATTTGCTACGGCATGCAGCTCCTGGCCAAGGAGCTCGGCGGGCGCGTCGAGTCCGCCGAGGTCGGCGAGTACGGACGCTCGCAGCTCACGGTCACCGAGCACGGCACGCTGCTCAAGGGCCAGCCCGACGACCAGCCGGCGTGGATGAGCCACCGCGACACGGTCTTCACCCCGCCGACGGGCGCGGTGGCGCTCGCCAGCTCGACGTCCTCGCCGGTCGCGGCCTTCGAGTCGGTCGAACGGGGGATCTACGGCATCCAGTACCACCCCGAGGTGGTCCACACCCCCTACGGGCAGCAGACGCTGCAGACGTTCCTGCGGGACGTCTGCCACTGCTCGCTGGACTGGTCGGCGGCGAACATCGCCGACGAGCAGATCCGGCTGATCCGCGAGCAGGTCGGCGACGGCAAGGTGATCTGCGGGCTCTCGGGCGGGGTCGACAGCTCGGTCGCCGCCCTGCTGGTCCACCAGGCGGTCGGCGATCAGCTGACCTGCGTCTACGTCGACCACGGCCTGATGCGCAAGAACGAGACCGAGCAGGTCGAGAAGACGTTCGGCGAGCACTTCAAGGTGCCGCTGGTGGTCGTCGACGCCAAGCAGCGGTTCCTCGAGCGGCTCCGGGGCCTGACCGAGCCCGAGGCCAAGCGCAAGGCGATCGGCAACGAGTTCATCCGGATCTTCGAGGAGGAGGCGCTGAAGCTCGCGGTCGGAGGTGGCACCGAGGTCGAGGGCGCCGAGACCAAGACCTTCGGCGACGTGCACGCGGACGAGCCGGCCCCCGAGGGCGCGAAGTTCCTCGTCCAGGGCACGCTCTACTCCGACGTGATCGAGTCCGGCGGCGGCACGGGGGCGGCGACGATCAAGAGCCACCACAACGTCGGCGGCCTGCCGGACGACATGACCTTCGCGCTGGTCGAGCCGCTGCGCGCGCTGTTCAAGGACGAGGTCCGCGCGGTCGGCACCGAGATCGGCCTGCCGGAGCGGATGGTCTGGCGCCAGCCGTTCCCCGGCCCCGGCCTCGGCATCCGGATCGTCGGCGGCGAGATCACGCAGGAGAAGCTCGACACGCTCCGCGAGTGCGACGCGATCCTCCAGGAGGAGATCCGTGCCGCCGGGCTCTACCGCGACCTGTGGCAGAGCTTCTGCGTGCTCCCGGACGTCCGTACGGTCGGCGTGCAGGGCGACAAGCGCACCTACGGCTACGTGGTCGCGATCCGGGCGGTCACGTCGGACGACGCGATGACCGCCGACTGGGCCCGGCTGCCGTACGAGTTGCTGGACAAGGTCGCGGGCCGGATGGTCGGCGAGGTCCGCGAGGTCAACCGCGTCGTGCTCGACATCACGAGCAAGCCGCCCGGCACGATCGAGTGGGAGTAGCCGGCTTCTGAATCCGGTCGTCACCCGTCCCGCCGCCCCACCGGCCCGCGCGCCGCGGGCGGTCGTGTACCTGCTCGGCGGGGGCGTGATGATCGCCGCGGCCGTGGCGGGCCTGCTGCCGCTGGCCCGCGTGCCGCTGGCGGCCGCCGCGGTGCTGCTGGTCTGCGCGGCGGCCTGCGGCCGCGACGACGGCCCTTGGGGCGCCGGGGTGCTGCTGCTCGCCGTCGGCGCCGGCGCCTGGGGCGCCGAGTGGTCGGCGCTGCCGGACACGGTCAGCGGGAGCCACGGGGCCCTCGCCGGACTGGCGCTCGGCGTGCTGGTCGTGGTGGCGCTCGACGCGCGGGGCGTCGCGGTCGGCGTCGTGGCGAGCGCGACGGCCGCGGTGGCGACCGTCGCGGTGGTCGCGTTGCGCGGACAGGTCCCGGCGCTCGAGCGCCCGCTGACGTGGGGCGTGATGCTGCTTCTCGTCGGATCCGTCAACATGTTGCTCTGGGCGCGCGACCGTGAGGTTGCGCTGACCGGGCCGCGCGGATGACCTGTCCTCCGCTACCATGGCTCGCCGCTGCGCGTCCAATCCTGCCCGCGCACGATTCTGAGATTGACCGTGAAGACGTACGTCGCAAGTTCCGAGACCCGCGAGCGCTCCTGGTACGTGGTTGACGCCACCGGCCAGACGCTCGGCCGGCTCGCCACCCAGATCGCCGAGCAGCTGCGTGGCAAGCGCAAGCCGGAGTACACCCCGCACGTCGATACGGGGGACTTCGTGGTGGTGGTGAACGCCGACAAGATCGAAGTCACGGGGAAGAAGCGCACCGACAAGCTCTACCACCGTCACTCCGGCTTCCCGGGCGGCCTCTACACGCGGACCTTCGAGGAGCAGCTCGAGAAGCGCCCCGAGGAGATCATCCGCATGGCCGTCAAGGGCATGATGCCGAAGAACCGGCTCGCCAAGAAGCAACTGACCAAGCTCAAGGTCTACGCCGGCCCCGAGCACCCGCATGTGGCGCAGAAGCCGCAGGCCCTGGAGATCAACGCCTGATGACCGACGACGCCACCACGCCCGACGAGACCCCTGAGGCCGAGCCGCAGGAGTCCCCGGAGTCGACCCCCGAAGCCGCTGCCGAGGAGACGCCCGCCGCAGAGCAGGCGCCCGCCGAGGACGCGCCCGCCGCCGAGGCCGCTCCGGTCGAGGACGACGCGCCCGCCGACGACGACGAGGACGCTGCTCCTCGCGTGAAGCCCGCGATCCCCGGTGCCGACCTCGAGGTCGACATCGTGCTCGAGGGTGGCGCCGAGGGCGGCGACAAGGCCGACGAGTTCGGCTACTACTTCGAGGGCGACGCCGCCGAGGGCGAAGGCTCCGAGTCCGGCGAGGGCGACGACGAGAACGCCGACGGCCCGATCGCCGACGTCTCGATCGACCTGGCCGACGGCGCGCGCTACATCGCGACCGGCAAGCGCAAGTCGGCGATCGCTCGCGTGATCCTCAAGCCGGGCTCTGGCGCCTACACGGTGAACGGCAAGGAGCTCGACACGTACTTCCCGCGGGAGGCCCTGCGGCGCAACATCCGCCAGTCCCTCGAGGTCGTCGGCTACGACGAGCAGATCGACGTGGTCGTGCGGATCCAGGGTGGCGGCGTCAGCGCCCAGGCCGGCGCGCTGCGCCACGGCATCTCGCGCGCCCTGCTGGTCGCGCAGCCCAACCTCCGTGGCGAGCTGAAGAAGCGTGGCTTCCTGACCCGTGACGCCCGCGTCAAGGAGCGCAAGAAGGCCGGCCTCAAGAAGGCCCGTAAGCGTCCGCAGTTCAGCAAGCGCTAGGACCGAAAACCCATGGCATCACGGCTGTTCGGCACCGATGGGGTGCGCGGACCGGCCGGAGCGGTACTCACGGCCGAGCTCGCACTGCGACTCGGCCGTGCTGCCGTTCTGGGGGGTATCGCGTCCGACCGCGCGGGGGCCGGTGACGATCCGAGCCCGGAGCGCGCCGGACGTCCCCGCGTGTTGATCGCGCGGGACACCCGCGAGTCCGGTCCGATGCTCGAAGCGGCGTTCGCCGCCGGGGCGGCGGCGTCGGGCGCCGACGTCTTCGTCGCCGGGGTGCTGCCGACGCCGGGCGCGGCACTGCTCGTCCGCCGGCTCGGCTTCGACCTGGCGGCGGTGATCTCCGCGTCGCACAACCCGTTCGCCGACAACGGGATCAAGCTGTTCGGCCCCGACGGCCGCAAGCTGCCCGACGCGGGCGAGGCGCGGGTCTCGGAGCTCGTCGAGCAGCTTCCCGACGCCGACACGCGCGGCACGGAGATCGGCACGATCGGCCCGCTGCTCGGGGCGACCGAGGACCACCTCCGGGCGCTCGACGAGCGGTTCGACGCGCTCGACCTCTCGGGCCTGCGGGTGGCGCTCGACTGCGCCCACGGCGCGACCGTCGACGTCGCCGCCGAGGCGTTCCGCCGGCGCGGCGCCGAGGTCGTGGTGCTCGGCGACCGGCCCGACGGACGCAACATCAACGCCGGGGTCGGCTCGACCCATCCCGAGGCGCTGGTCCAGCTCGTCGCCGAGCAGGGCTGCTCGGTCGGCTTCGCGTTCGACGGCGACGGCGACCGGATGCTGGCGGTCGATCACAGCGGCCGGCTCTACGACGGCGACGAGCTGCTGGCGCTGATCGCCGTGCACCTGCGGGCGGCGGGACGGCTGTCCGGCGGCGTCGCGGTCACGGTGATGTCGAACTACGGGTTCCACTCCGCGATGGAGGCGGCCGGGATTCCGGTTGCGGTCACGCCGGTCGGAGACCGGCACGTGATGCAGGCCCTCGACACCGAGGGCTGGAACCTCGGCGGCGAGCAGTCCGGGCATCTGATCGAGACCGGGTTCGTGCCGTCTGGTGACGGCGTCGCGGCCGCGCTGCTGGTGATGGAAGCGCTCGACGGCGGGCGGCTCGCGGACCGCCGGGCGATGGAACGGCTACCGCAGGTCCTGCGGAACGTCCCGGTGGCCGATCGGGACGGGGCGATGTCGGACGCGGCGTTCCTCGACGCGGTCTCGGCCGCCGACGACGAGCTGTCGGGGCGCGGGCGCGTCCTGGTGCGGGCGTCCGGGACCGAGCAGTTGATCCGCGTGATGGCCGAGGCGCCGACGCAGGACGAGGCCCAGGCCGTCTGCGACCGGCTCGTCGCCCGCGTGCCCGGGGCCCGGTAGTTCGCTCGCGGCTTGCTCGCGTTTCTCCGGCGGGCGGACGAACGGTCGAAGCCGCCCGAACGTCGACCACCGGCGGCGGTAGCATCGACCGATGCGCGAGGGCGTCGGGATCGACCTACTGGACATCGCCCGGCTGGAGCGAGCGCTCCAGCGCCGGCCGGGTCTTCGGGACCGGTTGTTCACCGTGGACGAGCAGGACGCCAGCGTGACCAGCGCGCGACCCGTCCGTCATCTCGCCGCCCGCTTCTGCGCGAAGGAGGCGGTCACCAAGGCGTTGCGGATGGACGCCTTCCGGCCGCTGGAGATCGAGGTCGTGGGCCGGGGCGGGCCCCCGACGGTGCGGTTGACCGGCGCGGCGGCCGCGCGGGCCGCGGAGCTCGGCGTGTCGGTGGCGATCTCGATGACCCACGAGCGCGAGGTCGCCAGCGCGGTGGCCTGGGCGACCGTGTCGACGGGCCCGGACGTCGCGCGATGACCGCGCCGCTGCCCCGGGGCGTGCAACCGCTGTTCGACGCCGAGACGATGCGGGCCACCGACCGCTGGGCGATCGAGCGGCGGGGGATCCCCGGGCGGGAGCTGATGGCGGCCGCCGGCCGGGCGCTCGCCGACGAGGTGATCGCGCTCGCGCCCGACGGGCTCGTCGTGATCGTCTGCGGCGCCGGCAACAACGGCGGCGACGGCTACGTCGCGGCCCGCTGCCTTGCCGATCGCGAGCGCGACGTGCGCGTGGTCTCGACGGTGCCGGCCGAGCGGCTGCGCGGCGACGCGGCCGCGGCCCGCGACGCATGGGCCGGCCCGGTCGCCGAGTGGCGCGCTGGCGCGCTCGACGACGCGGTCGTGATCGTCGACGCGATCCTCGGCACCGGCGCCCAGGGGGAGCTGCGCGACGCGGCTCGGGACGCCGTGGCGGCGATCCGCGCGGCCGCCGACGGCCCGCGTCGGACGCCGGTCGTGGCCTGCGACATCCCCAGCGGCGTCGACGCGACCAGCGGCGAGAGCGCCGGGCCGGCGGTCCGCGCCACGGTGACGGTGACCTTCCACGCCGCCCCACCGGGCGCCTGGATCGCCCCCGGCAAGGGCCTGACCGGAAGGCTCGTCGTCGCCTACATCGGGATCCCGGCGTCGACGCGGCCCGACGCGGACCTTCCGGAACCGCGCTGCGGACGGCTGACCGCGTCGATCCTCGACGGCCTGCCGACCCGCGACAGCGCCGGCACGAAGTTCCGCTCGGGCCACGTGACGGTGGTCGGCGGTAGCCCCGGGATGACCGGGGCCCCCTGCCTGGCGGCCCTCGGCGCGATGCGCGCCGGCGCGGGGTACGTCACGCTCGGCGCGGCCGACCGGGTTGCCGACCTCGTCGCGGCGCGGGCGCCGTGGGAGACGCTCGGGCTGGTGCTGCCCGACGACGGCGAGGGCGGGCTGGTCCCGGCGGCCGTCCCGGTGATCGTCGAGACGCTCGCCGCCCACGAGGGCACGCTCGTGGTCGGACCGGGTCTCGGTCGGGGCGGGCAGCGGGGGCCGGTGATCCGCGAGCTGCTGTCCGCGGCCGGCGGGCCGGTCGTCGTCGACGCCGACGCGCTGACCGCGGTGGCGGGCGAGCCCGACGCGCTGCGACGGGATCCGGCTTCGGGTCCGACCGTCGTCACCCCGCACGCGGGCGAGTTGGGACGGGTGCTCGGGGTCGACGCGGCCACCGTGGGCGCGCGGCGACTGCACCACGCGCGCGTCCTGGCCGAGCGGGCGCAGGCGGTGGTGGTGCTGAAGGGCGATGACACCCTGGTCGTCGATCCCGACGGCCGCGTGGCGATCAGCCCCGGCGACGCCCCGGGGCTCGCGACCGCCGGCACGGGGGACGTGCTGGCGGGGATCGTCGGGGCGCTGCTGGCCCGCGGCGTCGCGCCGTTCGACGCCGCCGCCGCGGCGGTCTGGCTGCATCTCCAGGCGGGGCGGATGGTCGCCGAGGAGCTGGGGCACGACGGCGTGGTGGCCAGCGACGTCGCCCGGGCGGTGGCGGCGGTGCGCAGGCGCCGGGCGCGCGTGACGCAGTAGCGTGGCCGGGATGCGTTCCGCCGCCCGGATCAACCTCGCCGCGATCGAGCGCAACGTCACGCGCCTACGGGGCCGGTTGGCTCCCGGAACGGCGTTCTGCGCCGTGGTCAAGGCCGACGGCTACGGGCACGGCGCGGCGCCCGTGGCGCGCGCGGCGCTCGCCGCGGGCGCTGGATGGCTGGCGGTCGTGACCGCCGCCGAAGCCACGGAGCTGCGGCTCGCGGGCATCGACGCGCGGCTGCTGGTGCTCGGTCCGCTGCAGGACGCGGAGCTGCAGGACGCGCTCGACGCGGGGGCCGACGTCGTCGCCTGGGACGAGCTGACGGTGAACCGGTTGGTCGCGGTCGGCCGGCCGGCGGCGGTCCACCTCAAGCTCGACAGCGGGATGGGCCGGCTCGGCCAGCGTGATCCCGAGCGGTTCGAGCGGCTCTGCGCGTCCGTCGCGGAGACGGCGCACCTGCGGCTCACGGGGCTGATGACCCACTTCGCGACGGCGGACGACCCCGCCGATCCGTTCCTCGGCGAGCAGCTCGCGCGGTTCTCGGCCGTCGTCGAGCGCGTGCGGGCCCGCCACCCGGGGCTGATCGTCCACGCCGCCAACAGCGCCGCGACGCTCCGCGAGCCGGCCAGCCACTTCGACATGGTGCGCAACGGGATCGCGCTCTACGGGATGGACCCGTTCGGCCGCGATCCGGCGGAGCAGGGGCTGGAGCCCGCGCTGGCCTGGGAGAGCTGGCTGGCGTCCCGCAAGCCCTGCGGTCCCGGCGACAGCGTCGGCTACGGCCGCCGCTTCGTGGCCGAGCGGCCGACGACGATCGGGAACGTGCCCGTGGGCTACGCCGACGGGGTGCGCCGGCAGCTCGGCGGGCGCGGGGCGGTGCTGCTCGACGGGCGCCGCGTCCCGATGGTCGGGACGGTCTCGATGGACAGCTTCGGGATCGACCTCGGGGCGGACGCGGGGGACGCGGTCGGCGCCGCCGTGACCCTGATCGGGCGCGCGGGCGACGAGCAGATCCTGGCCGAGGAGCTGGCGGAGCAGCTCGGCACGATCAACTACGAGGTCACCTGCGCGATCGGACGGCGCGTGCCCCGCGTCTACCACCGCGACGGGCAGCCGACCGGCGGACCGGCGTGAGCGGGACCCCGCCCGACGCCGCGCCGCCGACGGACGACCCGGCCGCCACGGCTCGTGCTGTGCTGCAGCGGTTGCTCGCCGACGGTCCGGACGCCTGGTTCGTCGGCGGGGCGGTTCGCGAGCGGCTGGCTGGCCGGTCGTCGTCCGATCTCGACGTCGCGATCGCCGGTGACGACGCGGCCAAGCGCCTGGCGCGCGCGGTCGCCCGCGAGACCGGGGCCCACGCGTTCCCGCTGTCGGACGCGTTCGGGGCGTGGCGGGTGACGGCCCCCGACACCGACCGCGACGGGGCGCGCTGGCAGGTCGATCTGACGCCGTTGCAGGGCGCGAGCCTGGCCGACGACCTGGCGCGCCGGGACCTGACCGTCAACGCGATCGCGGCGCCGGTGGTGGGCGGGCCTCTGGTGGATCCGCACGGCGGGCGCGCGGACCTCGAGGCCCGCCGGCTGCGGATGGTCGCGCCGGACGCGTTCGCGGCGGACCCGGTCCGGGTCCTGCGGCTGGCGCGCTTCGCGGCCGAGCTCGGCTTCGCGGCGGACGTCGCGACCCTAGCGGCGTCGCGGACCGCCGCCCCTGCGCTGACCGACGTCGCGGGGGAGCGGATGCTGCCGGAGCTCCAGCGGTTGTTCGCCGCGGACACCTGGGCGGTCGGCTGGCGGCTGCTGGTCGCCGGCGGCGCGGGGACGGTGCTGTTCCCCGCTGCGGTGGCGGCCGACGGAACGCTGCACGAGGAGCTGGATCCGGCGCTGCACGCGCTGCTCGACGGGACACCGACGGTGCCAGAGGCCGAGCCCGCCGACCGGGCGTGGCTCGCGGAACGGGCGTGTGACCGGAAACGGCGCCTGGCGCTGGCGCTGGCGTTGCTGGTCGACGACGGTCCGGAGCTGCGGCGGCTGCGACCGAGTCGGCGGCTGCGGACCGTGATCGCGCGGACCCACGACATCGTTCGCCTGCTGCGCGCGGCCGCGGATGACGGGCGGCCGCTCGACCCCGTCGGCTGGCTCCGGGCGCTGCGCCCGCTGGAGTCCGCCGGTCCGGACGCGGTGCTGGTGGCCCGGGTGGTGCTCGGTCCGGCGCGGTTGCCGTGGCCGTGGCTGCTCGGCTGTGCCGTTCGCTGGGCGGCGGGGCCGCCCCGGCCGCCGGTCCGCGGCGACGAGCTGGCGTCGGCCCTGGGGATCCCGCTGGGCCCGGAGATCGGCGTGCTGCTGGAGCAGCTCACCGTCGAGGCGGACGCGGGCACGGTGACGACGGTGGAGCAGGCGGTCGCGCGGGCGCGGGCGCTCCGGGCGGCGTCGGACGACCGGGCTCCGCGTGGATAGGCTGCGGCCATGGCCGACCATGATCCGGAGTGCATCTTCTGCAAGATCGTCGCGGGGGAGCTGCCGTCGCTGCGCGTCGACGAGGACGAGGACACCGTGTCGTTCCTCGACGTCAACCCGGCGACGCCCGGGCACACGGTGATCGTGCCCCGGCGGCACACCGCCGACCTGCTGTCGATCTCCGCCGCCGACCTGGCCGCCTGCAACGTGGCCGCCCAGCGGGTCGCCGAGCGGGCCATCGACCGGCTTGGCGCGGTCGGGGTCAATCTGCTCAACAACTGCGGATCGGGCGCGTGGCAGACGGTCTTCCACTTCCACCTGCACGTGATCCCGCGCTACGCCGACGACCCGTTGCGTCTGCCCTGGATCCCGGCCGCGGGCGACCGGGACGAGATCGCGGCGACGCACGCCACGCTCAGCGGGAATCCGGGCTGAGCGCCTGGAAGCTCCTGTCCGCCGACCGAAAGTTCCCGCCGCGGACTGAAAGTTCCCGCCCAGGGCGGGGCCGGGGCCTATGGGATGATGCGCGGGCTCGGAGCCGGTCCGGGCTTGTATTCCGCAACTTTTCCGGCGGAGAAGGGTTTTCTCGAGCATGAGCAGTGGTCTTCATCGCAGGTCCTTGGTCGGGTTCGGGGTCGTGTCGCTCCTGGCGGTGGCTCCGGCGGTCGCCGGGGCCGCCACGTTGAGCGAGATCGGGACCGTGGGGGACGGACGCGCCCCGCAGTGCCCCGAAGCGTGCTCGGTGATCACGCGGACCACGGCGATGCCGACGTCGACCAACGGCGACCGCAACCTCTACGCGGCGCCGTCCAACGGCACGATCGTGGCCTGGAGCATCGCGCTGGGGGCGCCGTCCGAGACGGACCGGCGCGCGCTGGAGCGGCAGCTCGGCCGCGCCCGCGCCCAGCTCTCGGTGGTGCGCCGGGGCAAGAGCGTCGCCGCGACGGTGGTCGGTTCCAGCCCGTTGAAGCACCTCGACCCGTACTTCGGTGGCGAGGTCACCTTCGCGCTGCCCCAGACGATCACGGTCCGCAAGGGCGATCTGATCGGCCTGACGGTCAGCTCGTGGGCGCCGAGCCTGGTCCAGGGCTACGACACGAAGACGTCGTGGCGCGCGAGCCGTCCGGCGGGCCGCTGCGGCGGAACGACCGAGGAGCGCAAGGCCGACTACTACGTCGACACGACGCTGGCGTCCGGCAAGACCGGGTCGTTCAACTGCCTCTACAAGACGGAGCGCGTCGGGTTCTCGGCGACCTTCGTGCCGAACCCCAAGCGCCGCACCGCCTCGTCGCGGTAGGCAGCCCCGCATAGCGCTCCGTCTGCGACTGAGGTGGTCGCGGGCCGAGCAGGTCGGTGGGGGCGGAGCGAGAGCTGTACGCGAGTACTGCCGAGCTTCGCGCGCACCGAGATGCGACGCGCCCGCGTCCGCCTCAGCGGCAGACGCCCGGGTTGGTCTGGCAGAACTCGTTGAACTCGCTCGGGGCGGCGCCGCCGGATGACCCGGACGATCCCGAGGATCCGGTCGAGGTGCCGCTGCCGCCGCCGGATCCGCCGCCGGACGTCGAGGTGCCGCTGCCGCCGCCGCTCGAGCCCCCGTTGCTCGGGTTGACGGAGGCGCCGCCCGAGGTCCCGCCGCTGGTGGTCGTGCCGCTGCCGGACGTCGAGCCGGAGGACGACCCGCCGCTGTCGGACGAGGCGCCTCCGCCGGTGGCGTCGCCGGACGAGCTGTCGCCGCCGGAGTCGCTCGTGCCGCCGCCGGACGCCGCAGGGGGAGCGGGGGTCGGCGACGTCGTGACCGTCGGCAGGTCGGAGATCGATCCGGCCCCGTCGTCACCGCTCGACGCCGGCGCCTCGACCTCGCCGTTGGGCGGCTGGATGCTCGGGCTGGTCTGCGGCTCGACGTCGGTCAGCGTCTCCCCGCCGCAGGCCGCGAGGCCGGAGGCCGTCCCGGTCGCGAGGACCGCGAGCACGAGCAGGTGGGGGAGCCGGCGTACGGTCATCGGACCGGGGAGGGGTCGACGGCTCAGGCCGTCGTGGCGACCGGGGTCTGGCGACGGCCGCAGGTGGGGCAGTCGTTGAGGTCGCGCTGCATCATTTGGTCGCAGGAGGAGCAGTGCATCAGGTTCTCCAGTGCCCACGGCAGGTTGGAGAGGCTCGGCGCGAGCGGGGTCAACTTCCCGACGACCTCGAGCACCTCGCCGGTGTCGCGGTCGCGGTACGTGTGACCGTGCTCGGCCTCGATGATGACTTCACGACCCGTGGAGGGGGCGCGAAAGCGGTAGCGCTGACGAAGGGCCATACCCGGAATCTACCGGCTCCGCCGGCCGCCATGCTTCGCTGGGGGCCGGGGCGGCGCGGAGTCGGGCGAAGTGCTGTCCGATCCGGAACTGCGAGGGGGACACGCCATGGCGCCGGCGGAAGGCCTTGGCGAACTGCGCGGGCTGCCGGTAGCCCACGCGGTGGGCGGCCTCTCGCACCGACACCGGGGTCTCGACGAGGATCCGGGCGGCCTCGTCCATGCGGATGGCGGTCAGCGTGCTGCGGAAGCTCTCGCCACCGGCGTCGTGGAACGCGCGCTGTAGCTGCCGGCACGAGCACGAGACCCGCTCGGCGAGGTCGGCCACGGTCAGCGGACTGGCGAACTCCTCGCGGAGCACGGTGACCGCCTCCTGGTAGAGCGCGGTGCGGAGCTGGATGGTGTCGGGACGCAGCATGGGCGTGTCGATCGGTCGGGGGCCGCCGGTGCATTGTGCCGCATATGCTGTCTCGACACCAGACGCACGTTGTGCGAATATGCACTAGCACATGTGATGCACCGCACAACGACGGAAGGGGTGCCGATGCTGGTCCAAGACGCGATGACGCCGCTGGAGGTCGAAGTGGGCGTCGCCCACACGCTGCGGCAGGCCGCGCAACTCATGGCCGCCCGGGGCGTGGGCTCGGCGATCGTCAACGATCCCGACGGCGCTGGTCCCGGGATCATCACCGAACGGGACATCCTGCAGGCCTTCGCGAAGGGTCCCGGAGCCGGCGAGTCGCGGGTGGGCGAGTACCTGACCGCCTCGGCGGTCTACGCCGAGCCGGACTGGTCGCTCGACCACGCGGCGGCGGCGATGATCGACGGCGGCTTCCGACACCTGGTCGTGATGCGCGGCGGCTCGGTGGCCGGCGTGATCTCGGTACGCGACATCGTGCGCGCGTGGGCCGGGGAGCGGGGTCTGCTCGGTCGGGCCTCGGCCGGAGCGTCGGGCGAGGGGGCGACCGCGCCCGAGGACGCGATCGTCGGGACGGCCTAGAGCAGGTTCGGCAGGCCGTCGGCCGGGTGCGGCGCCCCGTTCGGAGCGCCGCCCGGGATTCAGTTCTTGCTGCGGATCCGCAACGCGCGCAGGAGCGACGTCGTCCGCACGGTCTCGTCGGGGGTGGTCGTCAGGTCTCGCCGCGAGCTGCGGATGCCCTCGCGGAGCTCCTCGGGATCCACCGGGGTGACCTTCGGAAAGCTGTACGTGTGCTGGTTCATGGCTCTACCTAGAAGTACACCTGAGCCGGGCGAAAGTTCCGCTCGTCTCCTGTCGGACGTCCGGGGAGCATTCGCCGCGCGACGCCGAACCCCTCCTGCGGGGGCGGTCGATCGCTCGACCGTCGCGGGGCAGGGGCGGGGCTCGGGCGCGGGGGTTCCTAGGCGGTGGCGGCGGCCTCGTCGCGGTGCGCCGGCACGTCCCGCAGATAGCGCTCGGCGTCGAGCGCGGCCTTGCAGCCGGAGCCCGCGGCGGTGATCGCCTGGCGGTACGACGAGTCGATCAGGTCGCCCGCGGCGAACACGCCCGGGCGGTTGGTCCGGGTCGTCACCCCGTCGACCTGCACGTAGCCCTCGTCGTCGACGTCGACCTGCCCGCGCACGAGCTCGCTCTGCGGGTCGTGGCCGATCGCGATGAACGCCCCGGTGATCTCGATCGTCCGTTCCTCGCCGCTCTCGGTGTGCTTGAGCACGGCCTGGGCGAGCGGGGTCAGGCCGTCGCCGGGCTTGGCTTCGAACCGCTCGACGACGTAGGGCGTCAGGAAGCGGATGTTCTCGACCGCCTTGGCGCGGTCGAGCATGATCTGCGACGCGCGGAACTCGTCGCGACGGTTGACGATGGTCACCGAGCGGCCGAACTTGGCGAGGAAGATCGCCTCCTCCATCGCCGAGTCGCCGCCGCCGACGATCAGCGTGTCGTGGTCCTTGAAGAACGCGGCGTCGCAGGTCGCGCAGTACGAGACGCCCCGGCCGGACAGCTCGTCCTCGCCCGGCACTCCCAGCTTGCGGTGCTCGGCGCCGGTCGCCACGATCACGGCGCGGGTCTTGTACTCCGTGTCGTCGACCCAGACCGAGTGCAGTCCGCCCTCCTGCTCGGCGAGCTCCAGCTTGGTGACCTGCTCGGTCTTGAGCCGGGCGCCGAAGCGCTCGGCCTGGTCGCGTAGGTCCTGCATCATGTCGGGGCCGAGGATCCCCTTCGGGTACCCGGGGAAGTTCTCGACGTCGGTCGTCTGCTGCAGCAGGCCGCCCCAGTTCCAGCCCTCGATCACGAGCGGCTCGAGCTCGGCCCGGGCGGTGTAGAGCGCCGCGGTGTAGCCCGCGGGGCCGCTGCCGACGATGATCACGTTCTCAGGCTCGGGCATGACGGGGTCCTATCGGTTCTCGGTGGAGGCCATACTCATTACTTTACAAACTGAAGCACAGGTGGTTGGCCGGCTCTGGAGATCGGCTATGCGGCCGCGGCGAGCGGGCCGCCGGGCACCGGCGGCGCGAGCGGCGTGACCGGTCCCCCGGGGATCGCCGTCGCGGCGGCGTGCGACGCGAGCAGCGCCAGCGTCTCGTTGAAGCGGCCGGCGGGACCGGCCAGCAGCGGCGAGGCCCGCCGGATGGCGACGGCCAGCGCGCCGCCGGCCGCGAGGTCGGTGACGTAGTGCTCGCCGAGGTAGACCAGGGCGAAGCCGAGCGTCGCGGCGTAGGTCCAGCCGATCGTCCCGGCGACCCGGCCGGTGTCGGCGAGCGCCTGGGCGGCGGCCACCGAGGTCCCGAAGTGCAGCGAGGGCATCGCGGCCAGCGGATTGCCGCTGAATGCCCCGTAGAGCTGCGGCCAGCGCTCGCCCCAGAGCTGCTCGCCGTACTCGCGCATCACCCGGCGGAGCGGCGGACCGTCGCCGTAGTCGATCCGCCCGACCTCGGCCGCGAACCACGGCGGCGCGGTCGGGACGGCCCAGTAGACGAAGGCGCCGGCGTCGAACGTGCCGTAGATCTGGACCGCGGCCCGTGGGAACTGCGCGGGGCGCTTGACCAGGATGTACGCCGCGGCGACGTGCGGGACGGCGAACCAGACCCAGTGGCTCCAGCTCAGGACCTTCTCCCACCACTGGAAGCGGTCGCTGCGGTGCAGCGCGTGCTGCAGGCGGACGGTCGGGATCCGTCCGAGGCCGAGCAGCTTGTCGCTGCGGATCGGGTAGTCGATCCGGACCCGGCTGCGCTGCTTGTCGGCGTCGTCGGCGGGCATCTCGTAGGCCGCGAAGTACGACCACATCTGGGCGCAGACGATCAGCACGCTGCGCTTGCGCGACGGCGGGAGCACGACGGCGAGGGCGGCGGGCGCGAGCGCCGTGGTCGTGAGCACGGTCCGCGCTCGCAGTCGCAGCCGGCGACGCACGATCGGCGCGGCGGCGCCGAGCGCCACGGCCGTCCAAGCAGCAGTACGGATCGCTTTCCTGGACGCCACGAGGGCCGCAGCTTAGCGACCGTACCCGTCGACGGGCGTACGCCTTTGCGGCCGGCCGCGCGCTCGCGCGCGACGGGCCCGCCCGGTCGCGCGACGGCGTTCGCGGCCGGGTCGATCCCGGCCCTGGCTCGCTGGCCAGTTCTGTCATCCTCGCGGCATGAGCGCGTTTGAGTCGGTGGAGACCTTCGAGACGGTCAACGTCCTGCGCGACGGCGCCGCGGTGATCGTCGAGATGAACCGCCCCGACGTGCTGAACGCCTGGAACCCGCAGGTCGGCGAGGACGTGGTGCACGCGCTCCGCGGGTGTCGCGGAGACGACGTCCGCGCCGTGATGGTCACCGGGGCGGGCCGCGCGTTCTCCGCCGGCGCTGATCTCGGGGCCTTCGCGGCGGGGGCCAAGACCCCGAGCGGTGCTCCGGACCTGGAGTTCGAGCTGCACGCGCGGTACCACCCGATCATGCGCGAGATCCGCCGGCTCGAGAAGCCGGTGCTCGCCGCGGTCGACGGGCCGGCGGCGGGCATCGGGATGTCGTGCGCGCTCTCCTGCGATCTGGTGACCGTCAGCGAGCGGGCGACCCTCAATCACGCCTTCACGAAGATCGGCCTCGGTCCCGACGGCGGCGCGTCGTTGTTCCTGCTCACGCGCGTGGGGTGGACCCGGACCGCCGCGATCATGTTCGAGGGCCGGAAGGTCGGCGCCGACGAGGCGCTGGCGATCGGGCTGGTCAACCGGGTCGTCCCGACCGAGGGCTTCCGCGCCGCCGCCGAGCAGCAGCTCCGGGAGCTCGCCGCCGGACCGACCGTCGCGTACTCGGCGATCAAGCGCTCGCTCAACGCCCAGATCATGGTGCAGTTCGAGCAGCTCCTCGCGCTGGAGGCCGAGGAGCAGCAGCGGATGTCGGAGACCGAGGACTTCGTGGCCGCCGCGACCGCGTTCATGAAGCGCGAGGAGCCGACCTACCGGGGGCGCTAAGGCCCAGGTACGCCTAACATGAAGCCCGTAGAACCCCGTTCCCAACGTGATCTTGCCCTCCCGACGCGAAGGGTCATGCCCCTTCCGCCGACCCGTGACTAGAATCGGACCCGCTTTGCGACGCTCGAACCGGATTCCTCACCCTTCGCGGGCCGCCCTTCCGACGCTGACGTTGGCGTCGACCCTGGCCGCCACGCTGATGCTCACGCTGGCCGGTCCAGCCCAGGCCGCGTTCTGGGCTCCCGAGTCGGGTGGGTCACCCAACGCCGACCGGATCCACACGCTCTACACGGTGGTCTTCGCCGTGGGCGTCGTGATCTTCGTGTTGGTCTTCGGTGCGCTCGTCTACGCGCTGGTCAAGTTCCGCGCGCGGCCCGGCGCGGTCGCGGAGCAGCTCCACGGCAACACCCGGCTCGAGATCGGCTGGACCGCGGGCGCCGCCGCGATCGTTTTGGTGCTCGGCGTCGTCACGTTCGCGCTGCTTCCGGGCATCCGCAACCCCGAGAACTCCGATCCCGCGGGCTGGCCGATCCCGGCGTCGTTCCAGACGGCGAAGGATCCCGGGCTGCTGCCGCCCGACGGCAAGTCGCTGAACATCGACGTCAACGGCCAGCAGTACGCCTGGCGGTTCGTCTACCCGGACGGCGACGACGACCGCACCAACAACGTGGTCGCCGTCGAGGAGATGGTCGTCCCGACCGGCACGGCGATCACGCTCGACGTGCGCTCCTCCGACGTCGGGCACGCCTGGTGGATCCCGAAGCTCGGCGGCAAGGTCGACGCGCTGCCGGGCTACACGAACCACACCTGGTTCAAGGTCCCGCTCGGCAAGGAGGGCGTCTACACCGGGCAGTGCGCCGAGCTCTGCGGCCGCAACCACGCCAACATGACCGCGCGCGTCCGCGCCGTCACGCCGGACGAGTTCACCGCCTGGCTCGCCCAGCAGAAGGCCGACCTGGAGGCCGCCGCCCAGGGCGCCGAGGCCTACCGGGCCGAGCAGCAGCGCCAGGACCAGGAGGCCGTTCCGGACTCCGCCGACGGCGCCGCGACCGGCGAGGCGGGGACGAGCGGCGACGCGCCGGCCCCGCCGACCACGACCAATCCCGAGGCGACGGCGGACGACGCCGCGTCCCAGCGCTAGTCCGCTAGTCCCTCACGAGGAATTCCGATGGCTACCGTCACCGCCACGCCGATCCCACAGGTCGTCGCTCACTCGGTTGAGAAGCCGATGCGCCCCTGGGTCGACTGGGTCACCACGACCGATCACAAGAAGATCGGCATCATGTACCTCGTCCTCACCTTCGCCTTCTTCGGCGTCGGTGGTGTCGAGGCCCTTCTGATCCGCCTCCAGCTCGCGGTCCCGGACAACACGCTCCTGGACTTCAAGACGTACAACGAGCTGATCACGATGCACGGCACCACGATGGTGTTCCTGTTCGTGGTTCCGGTGATGGCCGGCTTCGGCAACTACTTCGTGCCGCTGATGATCGGCGCGAAGGACATGGCGTTCCCGAAGCTGAACGCGCTCTCGTTCTGGATGCTGGCGGCCGGTGGCCTGGTCTTCTACGCCTCGGTCTTCTTCAACCCGCCCGAGTGCGGTTGGACCTGCTACGTCCCGTTGGCGTCCAAGGACTACCTGCCCAACGGCGGCGTTGACGCCTGGATCTTCCTGGTCCACCTGACGGGCATCGGCTCGCTCGTCGGTTCGATCAACTTCTACGTCACGATCGCCAACCTGCGGGCGCCGGGCATGACCTGGAGTCGCCTGCCGCTGTTCTGCTGGACGATCCTGACCTACTCGGTGCTGCTGATCTTGGCCCTGCCGGCGATCGCCGCGGCCGTCACGCTGCTGCTCACCGACCGCCACTTCGGCACCAACTTCTACAACCCGACCGAGGGTGGCTCGCCGCTGCTGTGGCAGCACCTCTTCTGGTTCTTCGGGCACCCCGAGGTCTACATCATGGTGCTGCCGGGCTTCGGCATCATCTCGGAGGTCCTGCCGGTCTTCGCCCGCAAGCCGATCTTCGGCTACAAGGCGATCGCGGCGTCGACCCTGGTCATCGCCTTCCTCGGCCTGATGGTGTGGGCGCACCACATGTTCACCACGCCGAGCCCGAGCATCGTGTTCGCGTTCTTCATGGTCTCGTCGATGCTGATCTCGATTCCCACGGGCATCAAGATCTTCAGCTGGATCGGCACGCTCTGGCGCGGCACGATCATCTTCTCGACGTCGCTGCTGTTCGCGGTCGGCTTCCTCGGGACGTTCCTGATCGGCGGCATCACCGGCGTCTTCCTCGGGATCTACCCGGTCGACTGGCAGCTCCACGACACGTACTTCGTGGTCGCCCACTTCCACTACGTCCTGATGGGCGGCGCGGTCTTCGCGGTCTTCGCCGGTCTCTACTACTGGTACCCGAAGATGACGGGCCGGATGATGGACGAGCGGCTGGGCAAGATCAGCTTCTGGACGATGCTGATCGGCTTCCACACCACCTTCCTGATCCAGCACTCGATCGGCCTCGACGGCATGCCGCGACGGATCCCCGAGTACGCGGACGTCGGAAACCTGGCGCTCTACAACATGATCTCCACGATCGGCTCGTTCATCCTCGGCGCCGGCATCCTGGTCACGATGTGGAACGTCCTCCGCAGCCTGAAGAAGGGCGCGGTCTCCGGACCCGACCCGTGGAAGGCGAACACGCTCGAGTGGTTCACCCAGTCGCCGCCGCCGCAGAACAACTTCGACTCGGTCCCGCGCGTCCGCTCGGTCGAGCCGATGAAGGACATCCGCGCCGAGATCGACCGTCGCAACGCCGAGCCGGCGAGGCAGCCGGCGTGACCCCGGTCGCGACGACGACCGGGAGGCGATGAGCGGCGTGCCGTCCGTGTCGGCCCCCCGACATACCGCTGCCGCGGCAGCGCCGCCGTTGATCCAGGCCGACCTGCGTCAGCGGGTCGCCGACGTGGTCGCGCTGACCAAGCCGAAGGTGCAGATCCTGCTGCTCCTGACGACGGTCACCGCGATGTACGCGGCGGGCAGCCCGTCGATCTGGCTGGTGCTCGCGACCGTCGTCGGCGGCTCGCTGGCCTCCGGTGGCGCCAGCGCGTTCAACCACTGGTACGACCGTGACATCGACGCGGTGATGGAGCGGACCAAGGACCGTCCGATCCCCTCGGGCCGGATGGAGCCGCACGTCGCCCTGTGGGTCGCGCTCTGGCTCACCATCGGCTCGTTCGTGCTGCTCGCCTGGGCGGCGAACATCACCGCGGCGCTGCTCGCGATGGCCGGATTCGTCTGGTACGTCGTGGTCTACACGGTCTGGCTCAAGCGCCGGACGACGAACAACATCGTGATCGGTGGCCTGGCCGGCGCGTTCCCGCCGATGGTCGGCTGGGCCGCCGTGACGGGTGGGTTCGCGTTCGACTCGCTCTATCCGTTCGCGATCGTCTTCGCCTGGACGGCTCCGCACTTCTGGGCGCTGTCGCTGTTGATCCTCGACGACTACTCGGCCGCGAAGATCCCGATGCTGCCGGCGGTGCGCGGCAAGGCGCACACGTACCGCGCGATCACGATCTGGTCCGCGATCACCGTCGTGGTCTCGATCGTGCCGGTGGTCACCGGCGCGTTCGGACCGATCTACCTCGTGGCCGCCGTCGGGCTCGGCATCGAGCTGATGCGCCGGTCGCTGCTGCTGGGCCGGGAAGGGACGCGGGAAGCCGCTCTCGGCCTCCATCTCTACGCGTTGATCTACCTCTCGGTCCTGTTCGCCGCGATGGTCGCCGACGCCAAACTTTGATCCAGGACCAGAAGGACTGATCTCATGGACCGCAACCTCGCCAAGCGCAACCTGCGCGACGCGCTGATCGCCAGCATCGTCATCCTCGTGATGTTCCTGCTGACCTTCGTCGCCGCGATCATCTACGTCTCGTAACCATCATGAGCGATCTCGACAAGCCCGTCCCGCCCGCTGGCGAGGACATCCACCTTCCCGGCAACAGCGCGCAGCCGATCATCCTCACGCTCGGAGTGACGATCCTGCTCGTCGGCGTGACGATGAACCTCTGGATCGTCGGCGTCGGCCTGATCATCACCGTCGGCACGCTGATCGCCTGGGTCCGCGACGCGATTCGCGAGACCAACGCCTTCCCGCTGCACGACGAGCACCACTAGGCCAAGGCCTCGGCCCCTGCGCCGCGCGGCGGCCGAGAGCTACCGCCGCCCGCCCGTCGCCGCCCGGCCGCTCCTACAGCGTCCGGGGCGCCGCCGGAGGACGTCGCCCGTTGCTGCTCGGCTGCGCCAGCTCGAGCAGCTCGGCCACGGTCGACTCGATCCCCGCGGCGAGCAGCGTGATCCGGGGCAGCTTGTCCTGGTCACCGAGCAGGCCGAACTCGACCCAGCCGGCGTACGAGGTCGCCGCGATCGCCAGCGCGCGGTCGCCGGAGAGGAACGGCACCGCCAGCGTGTGACGGAGCTGCCGGCCCTGCAGGTACATCGCGGCCTGGGGTCCGGGGACGTTCGCCACCAGCAGGTTGAAGTGACGGTCGGCGAGCGGCACCCGCGAGGCCTGCGCCAGCACCGAGGGCACGCCGAACGAGGACGACGCGGTCCAGGTGTCGGCGCCGACGGTGCGCTTGGCCGCCAGGCTGGTCGACATCGCGTGGCGCACGCGGGACAGCCGCACCAGCGGATCGGCCTCGCCGACCGAGAGCGGCGCGTAGAGCATGGTGATCGGCCGGGCCTCGTCGGGTCCGCCTCGGCCTGCCGAGGCGATCGCCACGGGCACCGCCGCGCGGAGCTCCAGTCCTTCGACCTCGGTGCCGCGGTCGAGCAGCCACCCGCGGACCGCGCCCGCGACCGCCGCCAGCACGACATCGTTGACGGTGCCGCCGAAGCGGTCCTTGATCCGCTTGAGATCCGCCACCGGCACGCGGGCGTAGGCGAGCGTGCGGTGGGTCCCGATCGGCACGTTCAGCGGCGACGCGGGGGCCGGGCTGAGCCGGGACACGACC
>JADKLW010000160.1_pt4 | contig 27945 bp, 31 predicted proteins | sample 8641881 | NCBI WGS metagenome assembly JADKLW01 (sample SAMN16272185, study PRJNA661076) | feces metagenome | isolation source: fecal sample from diarrhoea affected cattle B | host: Bos taurus | place: South Africa: Lokaleng Village, Mahikeng | collected 2019-09 | reverse complement strand
GCCATCATCAGCCGGATCAATGGCGAGAGCATTTTCGTATTCAGCAAACGCGTGGAACGCGGTGGCGAGCTGGCCGGCGCCGTGATGGTGTCGTTTCCGTCGTCGGTCATCGATACGCTGTGGAATACACTGGATTTCGACGAGGCCTCGACCATCAGCCTGGTGCGCTCGGACGGAATGCTGATCGCGCGTCACCCTGCGCCCGATGGGCCCGTGGACCTGAGCGAGCATCCGCTGTTCACCGAATTCCTGCCTGCTGCACCCCACGGCACCTATGTATCGCCTGCTTCGCCACTGGATGGCGTAGCGCGAGTGGTCAGCTACCGCACGGTGGAAGGAACCGAGATCATCGCGCTGGCGTCGATTTCCTCGGATGGGACCTGGCAGAATTTCAAGAGCACCGTCGGTGCCATCTTCATCATTGTCTCGCCGATCATCCTGGGGTTGATCGTGGGATCGGTCTGGATCATCCGGCTGCTGTTCCGGGACGCGGCGCGCGGTCGTGAACTCGAAGACGCCGTGGAAAACAACACGCTGCTGTTCCGCGAAATCCACCACCGCGTGAAGAACAACCTGCAATCGGTGCAGTCGCTGGTGCGCATGCAGGACATGCCGGCATCGGCCAAGCTGGACCTGCAAAGCCGGCTGGCGGCGATGGCGGCGATGCACGAGCACATCTACCAGTTCGACCGCTATGTAGACATCGACGCGCGGGACTTCGTGCCGGTTATCGTCGATGAAGTGATCGCTGCCTATGGCGCATCGATTGCGACGGTCTATGAGCTCGAGCGGGTGATGGTGGATCGCGACCACGCGACCCCGCTCGCTCTGCTGCTGAGTGAGCTCATCACCAATGCGCTCAAATATGCGTTTCCCGATGATCGGGACGGAGAGATACGCATCCGCCTCAAGGCGAGCGGCACGGGCCGGGCACAGCTTACGGTGGCCGACAACGGGATTGGGCTGGGCGATACCATTCCCACCACCGGCATGGGTGTGCGCCTGATCAAGGGCGTGGTGGGCCAGATGGCGGGCCGCTATGAGCTGCGCAGCGACGGTGGCACGATCTTCGATGCCAATATTGCCCTGGCCATTGCCGGGCATGACGAGGCAGCCGAGGACGCGGAAGATGCAGCAGACGCCTAGGGCTTTTGCATCGTGGCGCTGCTTGGGATACCCATCGGGGCATCAACTGCCATTGCAACAAAGGACAAGTCGTGAGCCGGAAGGAATTTGATGCGTCGCGCATGCGCCGGATGAAGCGCGTTGCGGCGCGGCATGGCCTGACCATACTGACTGCCGAGAAGATCAAGGTGCAGGGTGGGAAGGGCGGACATGCGCTGCGCGACGAGAACTTCAAGGTGATCTACGGAAACGAGCCGCAACCGTTTTCCGCAACGCTCGATGACATCGAATCCTATCTGGATCGGCTCGAAGCGGGGGAAGCGTAAGGGCTGCTGCCGTTTCTGGCAATTGCCCTCAACGCGGGCATGCGCCAATTTCCATTATTTATTCCTTCACGGGAATCGCCCCACAATGAAGTCATTGGCTAACTTGGAGGCGCGTTATTGTGTTCACTCTGATCAACGCCGACGCTGAAGACGACGACGCCGAAATCACCGATCCCCAGGAAATCGCAGAGCTGTTTGCTGCCATTGCCGCCGTCGCCATCGAGGCGATCGGGGCCGGGCAGGCCAGGGAGCTTTTCGATGCCGTGGTCGAGCAGGACGGCAAAGAGCCGAACTGAGCCTGGTTCCTGACGGTCTCGCTTTCAGGCGCATGGTTTCGACCGCGTGCCGTAAGTGATCCGGCCTTCGTCCCGGCAGGTCAAATCCGGCCAGTGCGCCCAGGCGGCACTGGCAGTAACGAACGGTCTTCCGAGCGGGGCAGAGCCCCCGCTTATGGACCGGGTTGACTGATCCGGGCGGGTCCGACAGGACTTGCCGCATGTTCCAGCCCAGGAGGCTGCGTCGTGGCTGGCTCGTCCGCCCCCGAGACATTTCCGAAGCCGACGCTCATCCCGCTCGGCGACAGCGCCATCGTGGTGCGCTTTGGCACGGTGCTGACCGACAGTGGCAACCGCGCCGCCAATGCGCTTGCGGCGGACCTGGCGCTGGCGCCCATTGCTGGCGTCGCCGAGGTCATGCCCAATCTCATATCGGTGCTGCTGCGCTATGATCCGCGCACAGCGTCGCCGGCAACCATCATGGGCGAGCTGCGGCTGCGCATGCCTCGACTGTCGTCCAGTGGCGGGAAGGTGCGGCGCTGGAGCATTGCCGTCAATTTCGACGGACCGGATATCGAGGCGGCGGCTGCTGCCCTCGGCATGACGCCGGAGGCATTCATTGCCGCCCACAATGGCTCGCGGTTGCGGGTGCTCGCGACCGGCTTTGCGCCGGGTTTCGTCTATTGCGGCCTGCATCCGGCGGAACTGGTATTGCCGCGGCGCAGCGTGGTGCGCCCGGTCGTGCCGGCGGGCAGCGTGCTGTTCGCCGCCGGGCAGACAGCCATCACGGCGACGGACATGCCGACGGGCTGGTACGTCATCGGGCGCACGGAGTTCCGCAATTTCGACCCGCAGGCGGCGGTGCCGACCCGCCTCAAGGCGGGAGATGCGATCGGTTTCGAGGTGGCGTCGTGAGCGCGGTTCTCAGCATCGAGCGGGCGGGGCCGCTGACCACGATCCAGGACGAGGGGCGTTTCGGCATGCTGCAGCATGGCATCAGCGCTTCGGGGCCGATGGATCGCGCTGCCTTTGCGGCAGCGGGACAGTGGGCAGGTGCGGGGCGGGGCGGGGTGGAATGCACCATGACCGGGCTGGAACTACGCGTGGCGAGCGGAGGGTGTCGGGTGGGTTTTGCCGGTGGCGATTTTGTCGTTCGACACAATGGCGTGGTGCAGGCATGGCCCGGAGCGGTGACGCTGGAGGCGGGCGACAGGCTGGCGGTGACGCCTGGAAGCCGGGGAAACTACGGCTATCTGCGGTTTGGCGGTGACATTGCTGCCACGCCGGTCATGGGCAGTATTGCGACGAGCAGCCGGGCGGGCCTCGGCGGGCTGGATGGCCGTGCGCTGCGGGCGGGCGATGTGATCTCGGTAGAGGGCGAGGGGTCGCTGCCCAGTGAGCCCAAGGCGGGGGAGGCCGGCGAGGGGCCGATCCGGGTGATCTGGGGGCTGCATGCGGACCTGTTTCCACCGGCTTTGCGGCAGCAGTTCCTGACGGCGCGCTTCATCGTATCTCCGCGGCTGGACCGTATGGGCGTTCAGCTCGAGGATGGAGAACAGGTATTCGCCAAGGCGGCCCTGCTGTCGCTGGTGTCTGATGCGATCATGCCCGGGGACATCCAGATCCTGGGGGACGGGACGCCGATCGTGCTGATGCGCGACCACCAGCCGACGGGGGGCTATCCGCGTATCGCCACGGTGATTGCCGCCGATCTCGATCGCTTTGCGCAGCTCAGGCCCGGGAGTGGCTTGACGTTTGCCTCGGTGACCGTCGAGCATGCGCAAAAGCTGCTGGGGGGCGGAACAGGATGACCTCGATCGATCTCAACGCCGATCTGGGCGAAGGCATGGGTACCGACGACGACCTGCTGACGATCGTCTCCAGTGCGTCCATTGCCTGTGGCGGCCATGCGGGAGATGCGCCGACGATCCGGCACATTCTCAAGGCCTGCAAGGCTCTCGGCGTACGGGCCGGGGCGCATCCGGGCTATGCCGATCCCAAGCGGTTCGGCAGGTTCCGGCTGGTCATGCCGCTCGACCGGCTGCTGGACCAGATCCGCAGCCAGCTGTTCCTGGTGCGGTTCATCGCCGACGAGGTCGGGATGCCGCTCTCCTATGTGAAGCTGCATGGCGCATTGGCCAACCAGACTGCGGAAGAACTGGCTTTTGCCGTCGGCATCTTCGCCACGATTCATGCGATGGACGCGAAAATGGCGGTACTGGGGCTCGACAACAGCCAGCAGGTGCGGGCGGCAAAGGCGGTTGGCCTGCCACTGATCCGCGAGGCCTATGCTGACCGCGCCTATACGGCCGAGGGCCTGCTGGTGCCGCGGACGCAGGAGGGAGCGGTTATAGAGGACACCGACAGTGTCATCGAGCGCTGCCTGCGGCTGGCGAAAACGGGAGAGATCGTGGCCATCGACGGCACTGTGCTGCGCTCGTCGGCGCGCTCGATATGCCTGCATGGCGACACACCGGGAGCGGTGGAACTGGCGCGCGAGGTGCGGGACGCGCTGGAGGGCGATGGCATTGCCATCGCTGCCGAGCCGCCGGAGCAGCCGGTGGAATAAATCCGTACCCTGAGTCCCACGACGGGAGAGGTGAGATCGGCGGAATGCCTTGAAGCCGCAGGGCCCAGGGTAAGGATGTCGGATCGCCAGGCTACTCAGATGGCCAAGTATTCGTGGCGAAGTTCGGTATTGTCGAGAACCTCCTTGGCGGTACCGGAGAAGGCGACTTCGCCGGTATCGAGGATGACGGCGCGATCGGCCAGCTTGAGGGCGGCGACGGCATTCTGTTCAACAATGATGGTGGTGATGCCCAGCGGCTTGATCGAATGCAGGATGCGTTCGATCTCCTGCACGATGACCGGGGCGAGGCCCTCATAGGGTTCATCGAGCAGCAACAGCTTCAGATTGCGAGCCAGGGCGCGGGCAATGGCGAGCATCTGCTGCTCGCCGCCGGAGAGGGTGACGCCCTCCTGCTTGCGGCGTTCGGCCAGGCGCGGGAAGCTCTGGTAGATCTGTTCCAGGCTCCAACCGTCGCCCGGCGCGACCTTGGAGAGGGTGATGTTCTCCTCGACGGTCAGGCCGGCAATGATGCGCCGGTCTTCGGGCACCAGCTGGATGCCGGCGCGGGCGGCCTCGTAGGACTTCATCTGGTGGATGGGCTGTCCATCGAGCCAGATCTCGCCCTGTCGCATCTGCGGGTCGTCGGTGCGGGCGATGGTGCGCAGGGTCGAGGTCTTGCCGGCGCCGTTGCGGCCCAGCAGCGCCAGGATTTCGCCCTGGCGGACATCGAGCGATACACCCTGCACGATATAGCTCTCGCCATAATAGGCGTGCATGTCGCGGATCGAGAAAAAGGGGCGCGTGGTTTCGACCGAACTGGCCTGGCTGTTGCTGATTATCGTGGTTTCCATGGCAATAGCGCTCATCAGTGGGTGCCTCCGAGATAGGCTTCCTGAACCTTGGGGTTGCCGCGCACCTGGTCGGGCGTACCGTCGGCGATAATGCGTCCCTGTGCCAGCACGGAAATCTTGTCGGCCAGCGAGAAGACCACATGCATGTCGTGCTCGATGATCACCTTGGTCATGCCGCGGCTCTTGATCTTCTTGAGCAGCTCGATGGTGGTGTTGGTATCGTGGCGGCTCATGCCGGCAGTGGGCTCGTCGAGCAGCAGCAGGCGCGGATGCTGGATCAGGCACATGGCCAGTTCCATGCGGCGCTTGTCGCCGCGGCTGAGGCTGCCGGCACGCAGGTGTTCGCTGGCGAGCATGCCGACATCCTCAAGCATGTGCTCGGCCTCCTGCCTGATGCCGACCTCGCTTTCGAGCGAGCGGAGCATGTTGAGCTTGAAGGCGCCGTCGCGCTTGGCGAGGGCAGGGATCATCACGTTCTGCAGCACGCTGAGATCGGCGAAAATCTCCGGCGTCTGGAAAACCCGGGCGATGCCGAGCTGGTTGATCTGGTAGGGTTTGCGACCCGTCAGGACGGCGCCGTCGAAGACCACCTGGCCGCTGGTCGGGGCCAGCTTGCCGATAATGACATTGAGCAGGGTCGACTTGCCGGCGCCATTGGGACCAATGATGGCGTGGGTCTTGCCCTCTTCCACCTGCAGGTCGATGTCGGCGAGGGCGTGCAGGCCCCCGAAGCGCTTGTGGACGTCAGCAACGTGCAGGACGACATTGGATGATTGCATGGCTGTGGCGTCCTATTCGGCAGGTTGAGGTTGCGGCGCTGGCTTGCCGGGGGTCCTGGCCGAATTGTCCGGCCGGTTGAAGAGGTGCGCGATGCGGCGCACGCCTTCCATGATGCCGCCAGGCAGGAAACAGACGATCAGCACGAAGACCAGGCCCAGGGTGAGGAACCACCCCTCGCCGACGAACTTGCTGGAGACGGTGACGAAGACAGCGTCGACGCCGTCGGGCAGGAAGCCCCAGAAGCGGTGCAGCATGACCTCGTTGATGGCCGAGAAGATATTCTCGAAATACTTGATCAACCAGGCGCCGATCACGGGGCCCACCAAGGTCCCGGCGCCGCCCAGAATGGTCATCAGCACGACTTCGCCGGACGCCGTCCACTGCATGCGCTCGGCGCCAGCCAGCGGATCGGTGACGGCCAGCAGGGCACCGGCGAGGCCGGCATACATGCCCGAGATGACAAAGGCCGCCAGCGTATAGGGCCGCGTATTGAAGCCGGTATAGTTCATGCGCGTCTGGTTGGACTTGATGCCCTTGAGCATCATGCCGAAGGGCGAATTGGTGACCCGCTGGGCGATGAAGAAGGCGATGATCAGGAAGCCGGCGCAGAAATAGAAGCCGGCAAAGCCGCCGAGCGACTGCCCGAGCAGGGTGGGAACCGGCTGGCCCGGCATGGCTTCACCGAACATGCGATCGATATGGCGAGGATCGCTGACGGTCAGTTGCAGACCGGTCTCGCCATTGGTGATCGGGGTCAGCACCGAATAGGCGAGGTTATAGCTCATCTGGGCGAAGGCCAGCGTCAGGATCGAGAAGTAGATGCCCGAGCGGCGCAGGCTGAGATAGCCGATGACCAGGGCGAAAATCCCCGAAATCAGAATGGCCAGGATCATGGCCGGGATGACGTCGAGCGTGAACAGCTTGAACGACCAGACCGCGGCATAGGAGCCAACGCCAAAGAAGGCGGCGTGACCGAAGCTGAGATAGCCGGTGAGGCCGAACAGGATGTTGAAACCGACGGCGAAGATGCCGAAGATCATGAAGCGCTGCAGCAGGTCCGGATAGGCAGCCCCGAAGGGCTGCAGCCAGATCGGCATGGCCAGCACCGCGACGGTGAAGCCGAGAAAAAGCAGAAGGTCGTTGCGGGACATGGCACGCATGTCAGGCCTCCATCACGCCGCGCCGGCCGAACAGGCCACGAGGCAATACGAGTAGAATGACGACGGCGACGAGATAGATGATGATCTGGTCGATGCCGGGGATGATGGCCTTCACCTGCGTCATGGACGCGAAGGACTGCAGAATGCCGAGCAGGAAGCCGGCAGCGACGGCGCCGGGCAGCGAGCCCATGCCCCCCACCACGACAACGACGAAGCTCAGGACGAGGAAGTCCATGCCGATATGGTAGTTGGGCGGCAGGATCGGCGTGTACATGACGCCAGCCAGACCAGCGACGACGGCAGCGAGGCCGAACATGATGGTGAAGCGCCGGTCGATATTGATGCCCAGCAGTCCGACGGTCTCGCGGTCGGCCATGCCGGCGCGGACCACCATGCCGAAGGTGGTGAACTGCAGGAAGGCAAACACGCCACCGATCAGGATCGCGGCGAAGACGAAGTAGATCAGGCGCCAGATCGGATAGGTGATGATGTTGGCCTGCATGCCGAGGAATGCGCCGATGTCGGCAGCGCCGCGCAGATCGGTCGGCATGGGCTGGGGAATGGGGTTGGGGCCGAAGAAGCCCTTGATCAACTCCTGCGCCACGATGGCGAGGCCGAACGTCACCAGGATCTGTTCGGCATGGGTGCGCTTGTAGAAGTGCTTGATGATGCCGCGCTCGAGCGCGATGCCGATAAGCAGCATGACCGGAATGGTGACGATGATCGACACCGGTACGGAATAATTGACCAGTATGGCGCCGAAGTCGCCGAACCAGGCCTGGACCAGGGGCTCGCGGACTTCAAGCGGAGCGCCCCATGGGGAAAGCTGTTCGGGATCGATGGTTACGGTTTCGAGCGTCAGCAACTGCCTGAACAGGACCGTGCAAAAGGCGCCAAGCATGAAAAGCGCGCCATGCGCGAAATTGACGACCCCCAGTGTACCGAACACCAGGGTCAGGCCAAGTGCGATCAGGGCGTAAGCAGCACCCTTATCCAGCCCGTTGATAAATTGCAGGAAGATGACTTCGAACATCGTGTGCTCCTATCCCCAAGGCGCGCCTTTTGCGCCACGAAAGGTGGCGCAAACTCCGAGGTACGACCCCGCAATCAAAAGGTTTGCCATGAGGCCGCAAAAAGAGATGCCCGCTCCACGCGTGGAGCGGGCAAGATGCATCAAGCGCAGAGAGGGGCAGGTTCTGCCGGCCCAAGCTCGCCGCCGAAGATGCTGGCATCGTAGGTGACGGTGTCACGCGAGATTTCCTGCACCACGTTCAGCACGTCATACTCGCTCGAGGGGTTCTCGTTGCCCTGCACGACCAGCACGCTCTTGAAGCACTGGTGATCCTCGGCACGGTAGAGGGTCGGGCCGTTGCCCATACCGTCGAACTCGTGGCCTTCCAGCGCCTTGATGACTTCGGGCGGATAGAAGGTGCCGGCGCGTTCCACGGCGTCTGCATAGAGCAGGGCCTGAACGTAGGCAGTGTGAGCAGCCTGCGACGGCGGGGAGCCATAGGCAGCGCCGAAGGACTTGGTGAAGGCGATCGTCCCCGGATCCTGCAGGTTCCAGTGCCAGTTCGACGTACCGTAGATGCCCTTGACGTTTTCGCCGGCACCCTTGGCCATCAGTTCGGAGATCAGCGGCGAGACGATCTGGAAGTCCTTGCCGTTGGCCTGGCGGTCACGCATGCCGAACTGCACGGCCTGCGTCAGCGAGTTCACCATGTCGAGGCCATAGTGATTGAGGATCAGCACGTCGGCGCCGGAATTCAGGATCGGCGTCAGGTACTGCGAGTAGTCGGTCGAGCCGAGCGGCGTGCGGACTGCAGCGACGGTTTCCCAACCAAGGCCTTCGGTAGCCGCCTTGATCGATTCTTCCTGGGTCCAGCCCCAGGTGTAGTCGGCCGTCAGGTGGTAGGCGCGGCGATCAGAGCCGTATTCCTGGCCGAGCACCGGGGCAAGGCCAACACCGGACTGGTAGGCGTTGAAGAAGTGGCGGAAACCGTAGCGGCGCTTGTCCTTGCCGGTCGTGTCGTTGGAGTGGGTCAGGCCCGCCATGAAGATGACGCCCATTTCCTGGCAGAGACCCTGCACGGCGATGGCTTCACCCGAGGACGAACCACCGGTGATCATGATGGCACCGTCGCGTTCGATCATGCGGGTGGCGCCGGCACGGGCAACGTCGGACTTGGTCTGGCTGTCCGAGGATACGTAGTTGACCTTCTTGCCGAGGATGCCGTTGCCCTTGAGGGCGGTTGGCGTCAGCACGCTGATCAGGCCGCCGTCGCCTTCACCGTTCAGGTGGGCGATTGCGAGTTCGTAGGCCTTCTGTTCGTCAGCGCCTTCTTCGGCATAGGTGCCGGTCAGCGGCAGGTTGAGGCCGAAGGTTACGGTGTCGCCGGTCGGGTTGTTGCAGAATTCCTGAGCCCAGGCGCCTTTGGTGAACATCATGGGAGCAACGCCGGTGCCGATGATGCCGGCCATGCCGGTCTGCAGGACCTTACGGCGGGACAGACCACGCTTCAAAAGTGTCATTGATTTCCTCCTTTTGCGCGGGGCGACTGATACATGGCCAGCAGCTCACCGCTCCGGGGATTATGGCCGGAATATGAAAACGACGGCAATAGCACGTTGTAATTACAGCGATATTCTGTCAACAATTTGCCTATAAGCTCAGCTAGGCTGTCAATTCGTTGACAGGTCGCAGTCCTGGGAGGAGTCCTGCATGCGCGCGCCGATCGGATTTCGCATCAGCAACAGGCGGAAAAGCCTGAAGATTTCCCAGGCTGCACTGGCCCGAAGCCTGGGAATTTCCGCCAGCTACCTGAACCTGATCGAGAACAACAAGCGCGACATCGGCGGGGCGCTGCTGAACCGCGTCGCGGCACAGTTGAACATCGATATCGACGAACTGGCCGGCCGGGCCGAGCAGAAACTGCTGCAGGACCTCGAGGAGGCCTTCGCTGATCCGGTGCTCGAATCGCTGCCGGTCCGGCCTGACGAGCGGCGGGAACTGGTGGCGCAGTATCCGGCGAGCGGGGCGGCGCTAGCGCGGCTGCATCGGGCCTATGCGTCGGCCATCAACAATGCCGATGCGTATGCCGACCGGCTGCGATCGGATCCGCTGCTGTCACAATTGCTGCACCAGATCCTGTCCGGCATTACCGCCATCCGTTCGAGTGCTGAAATTCTCCAGGATGTACCGGACCTCGATGAAGCGGAGCGACGGCAGTTCCTTGCGGCCATCGGGCGCGATACGCGCACACTGTCGGATGTTGCGCGCAACCTGATCGGCCAGTTCGAGACCTCGAGCCGCAGCCGGCGCAGCGTGTCGACAGCCCGCGAGATCGACGACCTGATCATCGAGCGGCAAAACCATTTTCCCGAGCTGGAGGAGGTCGCCGTTTCACTGCGGCACGAGATCGAGCGGGCGGGACCGTTCGGCATCGATACGCTGGCAACGCTGCTGGAGGCCAAGTTCGGCGTGTCCATCGTGGTTGGCGGGGAACCGCCGGAACCTGGATTTCCCGGGCAGTACCGCTTCGATGCGGTTCGGCGGGTGATGTGGTTCCAGGGCACCTCGACGCTGGCGACACGCCAATTCCAACTGGCCCGGCTCTATGGGGAGTTCGCGGGCGCAGAGGTAATCTCGCGCACGGTCGAAAGTGCCACGCTCTCGACGCCGACGGCGCGACGGCTGGCTGCTCGCGCCATGGGCTCGTACCTGGCCGGTGCCCTGGTCTTTCCCTATACCCAGGTGCTCGAGGATGCGGAACGGGCGGCTTATGACATCGACCACCTGCGGCAGGTCTACAATGCCAGTTTCGAGCAGGTGGCGCATCGGCTGGTGACGCTGCGGCGCCCGGGAGAGGAGGGCTTGCCCTTTGGTTTCCTGCGCTCGGATCCGGCGGGGCGGCTGACCAAGCATTTCCCGCTGCCGGGGCTGCTGCTGCCCAATAGCGGCCATGCCTGCCCGCTCTGGGCGATCTATGCGGCGTTCCGCGCGCCGGAAACGACGCAGCGGCAGGTGGTGCGCTTCTCGGATGGGTCGCGCTACATGTTCCTGGCGCGCACGGTGCAGCGGCGGGTCGGTTCGTTCCGCGCGCAGCCGGTCATGGCATCGGTGATGCTGGCCTGCGACGTGCTGCATGCCGACCGGACGATCTATGCTGCCGGCCTCGACCTCTCCGACCTGTCATCGGACGTTCCGGTGGGGCCGAGCTGCCGGCTCTGCACAAGACGTGACTGCGCCAGCCGGCAGGAAGAGCCGCTTTCACCGGGGGGAAGCCAGGCCGACATACGCGCGCCGCTGCTGCCATCCGAATTCGGCCTTGGCGATCCGGCGTGATTGCGCTTTAGTGAAATCCTGCGGAGGGGAGACCGCAGGTAAGGGGGGACTTTGGGAATCGACGTTCTTATTGCGGAGGATGAACCGAGCATACTCGAATCGCTCGACTTCATCCTGCGACGGGCCGGCTGGACAATCAGTGCCGTGGCCGATGGCGATGCGGCACTCGAGGCGGTTCGGCGGCTGAAGCCGCGCGTGCTGGTGCTCGACGTGATGCTGCCCAAGCGCAGCGGCTTCGAAGTGCTCAAGCAAATCCGGGCCGATTTGGAGACGCGGACACTGCCTGTCCTGGTGCTGACCGCCAAGGGGCAGCAGCAGGACCGCCGCATTGCCGAGGAGATGGGGGCGGACGTTTTCGTCACCAAGCCATATGCCAATGCCGAGGTGGTGGACGCGGTGCGACAATTGATGGGCAGCGATGGCCGAACCGCATAGGCTCAAGGGTGGCATGCTGCTGCTGACCGTTCTCGGGGCCGCCTTGATGCTGCCGCCGCTGGTCTATGTGTTCAACCAGCCGATCCTGCATCTGGGTATCCCGCAGATCGTGTTCTACCTGTTCGTGGTGTGGTTGCTGCTGATCATCGGCACGGCGCTGCTGGCCCGTCGGGTGCCGCGGGACGAGCTGGACGTAGAGCCGGGCGAGGGCGACCGCTGATGCTGTCGGCCGATTTCGTCATTGCCACCGCCGTCGGCTATGTGGGGCTGCTGTTCGTGCTGGCCTATTTCGGCGACCGGCGGGCGCGGACCAACAAGAAGTCGTTCCTGCATTCGCCGGCGGTCTATACGCTTTCCATCTCCGTCTATTGCACCAGCTGGACGTTTTATGGCGCCGTCGGCAATGCGGCGCGCAGCGGCCTCGAATTCCTCACCATCTATCTGGGCCCCACGCTGGTCTTTGTCGGCTGGTGGTTCCTGCTGCGCCGGCTGGTGCGCATCAGTCACCTGCAGCGCATCACCTCGGTGGCCGACCTGCTGTCGTCACGCTTCGGCAAGTCCAACCGCCTGGCGGTGCTGATCACCTGCATCGCGGTGGTGGGGATTGCGCCCTATATCGCGCTGCAGCTCAAGGCGGTCACCTCATCCATCCAGGCGGTGGCCGGGTCGTCCGAGTTCGGGCAGGGGAGTCTCAAGGGCATCGACGATGTCGGCCTGGCGTTCGGCGTGGCGGCGGGCATGGCGCTCTTCACCATCCTGTTCGGTACGCGCCATGTCGACGCCAAGGAGCAGCACCATGGCGTGGTGGCCGCCATTGCCTTCGAGGCCGTGGTGAAACTCACGGCATTGGTCGCTGTGGGCATTTTCGTCGTCTATGTGGGGGGCGGGTTCGAGACCATTTTCCGCGAGGCCGCCGAGATCGGCATCACCATGGACGCAGCCAACACGTTCGATGCGCGCTGGCTGACGACGCTGGGCCTGTCGGTGGCGGCAATTGTCTGCCTGCCGCGCCAGTTCCAGGTCACGGTGGTGGAGAATTCGGACGAGAGCCACCTGCGCGTCGCGAGCTGGGCCTTTCCCGCCTACATGCTGGTGATGAGCCTGTTCATCCTGCCGATCGCGGTGTTCGGGCTGACGCGCATGCCGGCCGGGGCCAATCCCGACATGTTCGCGCTGACGCTGCCCCTGTCCTTCGGGCAGGACGGGCTGGCGCTCTTTGCCTTTATCGGCGGCTTTTCCTCGGCGACGTCGATGATCATCCTGGAATCGATCGCGCTGTCGATCATGGTGTCGAACCACATCATCATGCCGCTGATCCTGCGGTTCAGCTCGGGCAGCGGGGGGGACGGGCAGGGGGTAACCAGACTGCTGCTGATCGCCCGGCGCTTTTCCATCGTACTGATCCTGTCGATGGGCTTTTTCTATTTCTTCTTCACGCGCGATTCCGACGCGCTGGCGCCGATCGGGCTGATCTCGTTCACGGCCATCGCGCAGTTCTTCCCCGCGGTCATCGCGGCACTGTTCTGGCGCGAAGCTTCGCTCAAGGCAGCCACGGCCGCCATTGCCGGCGGTTTTGTGTTCTGGATGTGGTGCAGCTTCCTGCCGAGCTTTGAGTCGGTATCGCCGCAGGTGGCGCTGCTGCTCGCTCAAGGCCCGTGGGGAATTTCGTGGCTGCGCCCGGAGGCGATGTTCGGGCTCGAGGGGGTGGACCCGCTCGCCCATGCGGCGTTCTGGAGCCTGTCGGTCAATGTGCTGACGCTGACCGTGGTGTCGCTGCTGACGACGCAATCGGCGCTGGAGCGCATCCAGGCCAGCGTCTTCGTCGACGTGTTCAAGCGGGGACAGGTGGCGCGCGGCAATTTCGTGCGCGGGTCGGCCACGGCAAACGACCTGTTTTTCGTGGCGGAGCGCGTGCTGGGGGAGCGGCGGGCTGCGGCCCTGTTCGAGAGCGAGGCGCGCGAGAGCGGTGTCGACCCTGACATGTTGGAGCCGTCGCCCAGCTTTATCGGACGGCTCGAGCGGGAACTGGCCGGTTCGATCGGCGCCGCCTCGGCGCATGTCATGTTGTCCAAGGTGGTTTCCGGCAGCGAGGTGTCGCTGGAGGAAATGATGCAGATGGCCGACGAGACCCAGCAGGTCATCGAATATTCCCAGCAGCTGGAGAAGACGTCGGCCGAGTTGCGGTCAACGGCCCAGCAGCTGGAGGACGCCAATGCGCAACTGCGCGAGCTGGACAGCCAGAAGGACGAGTTTCTTAGCCAGGTGAGCCATGAGGTGCGCACGCCCATGACCTCGATTCGCTCGTTTTCCGAGATCCTGCTCGAGGACCACGAGATCGAACCGCGGCAGCGCCAGCATTTCGTGTCCACCATCCACCAGGAAAGCCTTCGGCTGACCAAGCTGCTGGATGAAATCCTCGACCTGTCGGCACTAGAGCGCGGGGAGCGCGCCTGGGACAATGTGCCGATCGATGCGGAGGCGGCGCTGGACCGGGCGCTCACCGTCTGCGAGGCGCTGCTGCGCCAGCGCGGGATGAAGGTGGAAGTGGGTGACCGGGCGCAGCGGACCATGGTCGAGGGCGACGCCGACCGGCTTTGCCAGGTGTTCATCAACCTGATTTCCAACGCGGTGAAATACAATGATGCCGACGCGCCGCTGCTGCGCATTTCATCGGCAGTGCGGGCGGGCAGCTATGTGGTCGAAATCGCCGATAACGGACCGGGCATCGCCAAGCGCGAGCGCAAGCTGATCTTTGAAAAGTTCTGGCGCGGGCCAGGCGCCGTCGCCGACCATGGCGGGGCCGGGCTGGGGCTGGCTATTTCCCGGCAGATCATCGCCCGCATGAACGGGACGCTCGAACTGGTGCAGGGCACGCTGCGCGGGGCCTGTTTCCGGGTGCGGCTGGCGGTGCTGCGGTAACGTGCAGGCTACGGGTTTCCCGAGTCGGGGATGTTCAGCAGATGGCCGCAGGCCTTGCAGTGGACGGCGTCGGGGTCGTGCTTCTGCAAACCGCATTGCGGGCAGGGGAAGTGTACCTTGGCCGGGCGGAATATGGACTGGGCCAGGCGCACGAACAGCGAGATGCCGATGATCATGATGGCCACGGAGGCGAGCTTGCCGGCCGGGCCCGGCAGGGTGATGTCGCCGAAGCCGGTCGTCGTTACCGTGGTGACGGTGAAGTAGAGCGCATCGATATAGCCGGCGATGCCGGAACCCCCGCCGCGGTTGGCGAAGGCGGTGTAGACGAAGCCGGTGACCACGAAGAGGAAGACCAGAAGGTTCAGAACCGCCTGGATCGGTTCCTGGTAGAGGCCCAGTCCGCGCTTCTTGAGCGGGCGCCAGAAGGTGCTGGTGCGAGTGAGGGTCCACAGGCGCAGGATACGCAGGAAGCCCAGATTGACCAGCCAGGTGGGGGCGAGAAGCGTCGCCAGGATGAAGATGTCGACAATGATCGGCATCTGCCGCAGCCAGCGCAGGATGTCGGTGGAGGCAAGGGCACGGGCGATCAGGTCGGCGGCAAGCAGGGCGGCAACCGAATAGTCGATCCAGAGGAAGCTCTCGACATCGCGCAGCAGTGGCGAGGCGATGAAGAAGACGATGATCGCGAGATCAACGATCAGCACGGCCGCCTGGAAGCGCTGCGCACTGGCGGACTGGCTATGATAGAGCAGCCGCAGGGTCGAACGCAGCTTGCCAAATCCTGTCGGTTCGTCCCCGGCCTCAGCCGGGCGCGTGTGTTTTTTCCTGTCCATGACCACCTGGCTTGCCAGCCCGCAAGCGCGGGCGCAAGAAGACTGCTCATTTGAGGCCGACCAATCAAGGTAAGATCGCTATGACTCTCTCCATCTATGACGTGACCGTGCCGGTATTCACTCGCATGCTGACCAACCTGCTCGCGATCATGGACAAGGCCGAGGCCAGTGCGGCGGAGCGCAAGTTCGACACGCTGGTGCTCTCCGACATGCGCCTGGCGCCGGACATGATTCCGTTTCGCGGACAGGTGATGATCGCGACCGATCACGTCAAAGGCTGCGTGTCGCGGCTGGCAGGCCGCCAGGTTCCCTCCTGGCCTGACACCGAGCAGAGCTTTGCCGAGCTACGCGTCCGCATCCAGAAGGCGCTCGATCTGCTGGCGACCGTCACGCCCGAGGACCTGGCTGGTGGCGAGGAGCGCGAGGTGACGCTTAAGCTTGGCGGGAAGGATGTCACAATGCCGGGGCTGACCTATCTCACGGAGCGGGCCCTGCCGAACTTCTTTTTCCACGTCACCACCGCCTATGCGATCCTGCGGCATGGAGGCGTGGCGATCGGCAAGCGCGACTATATCGGCTAGCGTCGCGGGGGCGGTGCCGTCCGCTGGAAAAGCGGCGGCATCTGTTGCCCTTGCCTGGGGCAGGCGCTATTGGCTGCGGATCGCGGTGAGCCGCCGCAGCGCAACGAGAGGCAGCCATGAAACTGGCATTCGTCATACCCGCCTATAATGAAGAGGCGCTGATCGGCAAATGCCTTGAATCGGTGGTGGCAGAAATCGCGCGCTCCCGCGCCGACGCGGAAATCATCGTGGTCAACAATGCCTCGACCGACCGGACCGGCGAAATCGCGCGCAGCTTTGCCGGCGTGCGCGTGGTCGACGAGCCCAAGAAGGGCCTGGTCAATGCGCGCGATGCAGGCTTTGCCGCGAGCGAAGGCTTCGACCTCGTCGCCAATATCGACAGTGACACGATCGTCCCGTCCGGCTGGCTGGATACCGTGTTCAGCGAGTTCAGCCGCGATCCCAAGCTGGTGTGCCTCAGCGGCCCCTATATCTACTACGACATGAGCGCCTGGAGCCGGTTCCTGGTGAACATGTTCTATGGGCTGACCTGGCTGATCTACGTCATCAACCGCTACGTGCTGCGCGTCGGCTCGGTGGTGCAGGGGGGAAACTTCGTGTTCAAGCGGGCCGCCTGGCAGCAGGTGGGCGGCTACGACCGGACAATCGAGTTCTTCGGCGAGGACACCGATGTGGCGGTGCGGCTCTCGAAAGTCGGCGGCGTCAAATGGACTTTCGCCCTCAAGATGATGACCTCGGGCCGCCGCCTCGAGAAGGAGGGCGTGTTCCGCACGGCGGGGACCTATACGCTCAACTTTTTCTGGGTGACGTTCCGCGGCAAGCCGGCGACCAAGAAATATACCGACGTCAGGCCCGACTGATCCGCGGCCGAGCGCGCCCGGCTTTTTATTGGCGCGGGCGTGAGGTAACCTCAAGGTTCCTGAAGGCGATGAGAATCAGCTGAGGCTGACGCCATCCCACGGGGCGCCGCGTGGTGCGGCAGAGGGCCGGACCGCCATGACGACGATCCCCTCGCAGCTACCGCCGATCGTGACGCCAGCCCGCCCCAGCGTGCTGCAGGCCCTGGCATTGCAGGCGGGGCAGGTCGTCGATGGCCGGATTGTCGGCGTTGCCCCCAATGGCGGCATACAGGTGGAAATCCGCGGCCAGATGCTCAACCTGCTGCTGCCCATGGCGGTCAAGGCCGGCGAGACGGTGCGGTTCGAGGTGCAGGGCAGCGGCCAGAATGCCCGGCTCGCAGTACACCTGACACAGACGCAGCAGACGCAGGCGACGTGGTCGGCTTCCGGCGCTGCGAGCGCACCGGTGCAGGCAGGAGTGGCGCAGGGCGGCCCGGTGGCGCCGGTCGCAGCGCCGCAGGCGCAGGGAGCGCCCGTGGCGCAGCCGGCGGCGCTTGCCGCTTCCGGCGCCGGACCGGTGCCGTCCCTTTCACAACCTTCCGCGGCTCCCTTGCAGCCGGCCGTTTCTGCCCCCGGCGTTGTGCCAAGCCCATCCACGAACATGTCGGCCAATGTGGTGCCGGCCGCGGCCTATCCGCCATCCGCTGCACCAGCGGCTCCGGGTGTGGTAGCGGCTGCCGCCGTGGGTCCGACGACAATGGCGCCGCCGACCGCACCAGGGCAGGCGTTGATCCCGCCGGTTATTGCGGTAGCGTCTGTGCCGGCCACCGCAAATGCCACGGCACAACCACCGCCCGCTGCACCGGCTACGCCGCAGGCGGCATTGGCGCAGATGGTTCAGGCCTCCGTCCCGCGGCAAGCGCCGGTAAGTCAATTGACTGCCGCGCTCACAGCGATCGCGGGAAAAGTGGTGCTGCCCGAACCGGTGGTGCGCGCCGCACAGCAGGTGCTGGCGGGACGGGTGCCAATCGCATCGGCGCGGTTCGATGGTGCGGTGCTTGAGGCTGCGGTCAAGGGCTCGGGCCTGTTCCAGGAGGCGCAATTGGCGCGCGGGCAGGTGCCACTGCCGCAGGCGGATATGAAATCGGCTTTGCTGGCGCTGCGACACACGCTGGTGAACTGGCTGGGCGCGCAGGCTCCGGTCACGGCGGTGGCCCAGATTCCACCACCGCTGAAGGGTGCGGTGCCGCGGGCACGCCATGGTGGCGCACCCGCTCCCATTGACCCCAAGGCATTGCCCGAGGAGGTCGGACGGCAATTGCTGGAGCGTACCGACTCGGCGCTGGCGCGGGTCCGGTTGCACCAGCATGCGGCTCTCCCCGATCCGGTGGCGAAGGGCGCGGACTGGAGCATGGACCTGCCGGTCATGGTGGGTGCACATCAGACGACGCTGCAACTGCAGATCCACCGCGACCAGCAGAATGAGGCCGATCCGGCGGCGGAGCGCGGGTGGCAGATGCGGTTTGCCATCAATCTACCGGGTATGGGCGAAGTGGGCGCCCAGGTCTCGTTGCGCGGGGGCACGACGGGGGTGATGCTCTGGGCGGCAGAGCGGGATACCTCGGCGGCGCTCGAGGCAGAGCTCGGGGCGTTGCGCGCCATGCTGGGCGATGCAGGATTACAGGCTGGTGCGGTGATCGTGCGGCATGGCGAGCCGGTGCAGGCCGTGCCGCAAGCGAGCGGTCATTTCGTGGATGCACGGACATGAGCGAGGAGCCCAAGCCGCGCGCGCTGGCGATAGCGCTGCAATACGAGAAGGGCACACGGGAGGCGCCCCATGTCGTCGCCAAGGGCCGCGGGCTGGTGGCCGAACGCATCGTCGAACTGGCTCAGGAGAACGGCGTGGTCATCGAGACCAATCCGGTGCTGGCCGAGGCACTGAGCGGGGTGGAGATCGACGATACGATACCCATAGAACTCTACGAGGCCGTGGCGGTGGTGATCGGCTATGTGCTGCGGGTCAGTGCCGAGAAATAAGGCCTGACCATTGCAACGTCTGCAGCCTTTCCCATCTTCAGGTAGTGGAATGAGCCTGTGGAGTGGACAGATGCCGAACCAGCAAGACCAGCAGGCCATTGACGGCCTGTTCGACCGTATCGAGGATGTGGCGCGCAACAGCCCGCCGCGTGATCGGGACGCAGAGGCGTTGATCCAGCAGCGGCTGCGGGAATACCCGCCGGCGCCCTACTACATGGCGCAGACCATATTGATCCAGGAACGGGCGCTGCGGCAGGCGCAGGAGCGGATCGAGCAGCTCGAGGCCCGGCAGCGTCCCGCCGGAGGGTTCCTGGGAGGCGCGTTCGGGGATGACGAGCCGCCGAGGCGCCCGGCAAGGCCACGCGGGCCATGGGACCGCCAGCCGGATATTGAGGACAGGCGCGGGCAGGGTGGTGGTTTTCTGGCGGGTGCAGCGCAGACGGCGCTGGGCGTGACGGGCGGCGTGCTGCTGGGCAGTGCGATCGCCGGCATGCTGACCGGCGGTGCCAATGCAGAGGAGGTCCAGCCGCTGCAGGACGCCGATGCGCCAGAGCAGGACTTCGATGCCGGTGACGACCATTTCGGCGGTGACGGCTTCGATTTTGGCGGCGACTTCTAGCCTCGACTAGCGGACGCGGCGGCGCTTTTCGTAGAACTCGTTGCCGCCCGCTTCGAGCACGTAATACATGTTGTCATAGGGAAAGCGCAGGCCGGCGGTGTGGAAGTGTTGCGCGTTCTGCACGCCAGGATGGCGGGCACCGCGCAGCACCTGGTCCGCCATCTGCGAGGCGAGGACCGCGCCGCTATCGGTCATTTTGCGGGTCAGGACGCCTTGGGCGAACTGGTTCTTCTGCCCCACGACGCCGCAGACGGAATTGGGATAGCGGGGATCGGCCTGCCGGTTCATCACCACCGTGCCCACCGCCAGCATGCCTTCGGCACTGGAGCGGTTGGACTCAAAATACATGGCGCGCATAAGGCATTCTTTTTCGCTGAGCTGTGCCATGCCGAAATTGATGCCGAGAAAGCTGCACCCGCCCAGCAAGGAAACAACGAGGGCGAGCGCCACGAATTTGAGGAGCAGTTGGGAAAGCGCGTGCAAGGGGTGGCTCCGGTCTGATGCCTTGAAGCGATAAAGACCGAAAATGCAGCAATAGGCTTAAGGCAGGCTTGCCCAGCGCAGTTAACGGATGGTGAACGGCTAGTCGCGGCGGAACAGCAGGGTGGAGAGCAAAGCGATGGTGCCCAGCACGACGAGAACCGGCACCGGATTTTCCTGCACCACCTTGCCGGCGACGTGAGCCTGGCGGTTGACCTCGCGGCCGACGACGACACCTTGCTGGCGGACTTCGCGCGCGAGCGCCGCAGCGTTGCGCTGCACATCGCCCAGGGCATGGCCGCCATAGTCGCTCACGGCCTCGGAAATCGAAGCGATTTCCTTGCGCAGGGCGGCAAGCTGTTCCAGCAGTGCGTCTGGTGCACTTTCGCTGGCGTTTTCGAGGGCTTTGACGGTTCTTTTGGTGGCGGTGGCCATGGTGACGCTCCTGTGAATTACTGGCAGTTCAACTCGGCCCCGCCGCGGAGGTTCCGGTCGTTCGGGCCAGGGCTGTCATCGCATCACGGTAAAAAGATCAGGGCGGAGACTTGGCGCTTGGCCTTTTCTTCCCCAGATGCAAGAAAGGACCATACTCCTGGAAGGGCCTCGACCATGGCGCACAAGAGCCGCGAACGCCTCGATCGGCAGTTCGATCGCCTGCAGCGGCGCGTGCCCGGCTTTGCCGCGCGTTGGCTCGAGCGTCTGCGGCGGCCCGAGGCCAGGCTGATCCGCATTCCCCTGGGGATACTGCTGGTGCTCGGGGGGATCTTCAGCTTCCTGCCGGTGCTGGGTATCTGGATGCTGCCGCTGGGCCTGCTATTGCTGGCGCTCGACCTGGTGTTCCTGCAGGGGCCGGTCAATACGACGGTGGTGCGCGGCACGCGCAAATGGACCACCTGGAGCCGCGCGCGTCGCGACAAGAAGGCCCGCAACAACCACTAGCCTGGGTGCTGCGCCTCGATCAGATCGACGGCTGCAGCCAGTTTTTCGTCGATGATGTGCAGATACTGCGTCCAGTCGTCGACATGGCCGAGTTCGGCGGCACCGTCGGAGATGCCACGCAGGGCCAGCAGGGGCAGGCCAAAGGCATGGCAGGCACGCAGCACGGCATAGGTTTCCATATCCACCATCTCCGCTGCGATGCCGTCATAGGCTGCGCCCGAGACGATATTGGCGCCGGTCGAGAGCGTGGCGGTGGCAATGCCGGGCACCGTGTGGAGCGGCAGGACCGGGGGCAGGTCGAGGAATGGCGTCTGGCCCTTCGGGAAGCCTAGCGCGGAGGCGTCCATATCCCGATAGCAGACACTGCTGGCCTGGTAGATGCCGCATTGCTCGAGCACGCGCGAACCGGCCGAGCCAAGCGAGACGACAAGGTCGGGCAGGGCGCCGGCGCGCTCGGCGAGGGCACGGGTCGCAGCAATCGCGGCTTCAACGGGGCCGACACCAGTCATGACCGGCGTGATGCGTGCGCGCAGATGGGGGCCATATTCGGCCTCGGCGGCCATGAGATAGAGGATGGTCATGGCGGCAAGGCTAGCACGGCCGCAGGCGCTGCCAAGCCTTGTCGTTACCGGTTCGGTAAGAGCGTTGTGACAAACTGATCATCGTCAGCGATATCAGGGGATCAAAGTGCGGTTCGCGGTGATTGAAGGCGGCAGGGAATGGACCGAGCCACGGCGGCACGGCGTAGCTCCTGTCGGGGCTCCAGCTCTCGTCGAGGATGTCGAAGCCGAGGCACGGCGACGGCTCCGCGCCTGCCGGATCGATGAATGGCGCACTCGCGAATTCATCACCGGCATTCCAATGCCGCAAAATGTGCGCCACTTCGCCCTCCAGGTGGAATTCGCAGCCCAGGCCATTTCGCGGCTGTCGACCATTCCCGAGGATTTCGACAGCGACATCTACTGGCCGACATTGATCGAATAGTCGCCATTTCAGGCGCGGTGTCGATGTTGTCGATGCTGGTTCGTCGTGATGCAGAAGGAGAGATCCAATGCATGACGAGAACCAGATACGAACGCTGCTAGAAGCATGGGCGCAGGCCGTGCGCGACGTGGATATGGCGGGCATTCTTGCCCATCACGTCGACGACATGGTCATGTTCGATGTGCCGCTGCCGCTGCAAAGCCTGGGCATGGAGGCATATCGGGAGACGTGGGAGCTGTTCTTTCGGTACAGCTCGGGTGGTCCGGGATCATTCGATCTTGTCGAACTGGATGTAACGGCGGGTGATACAGTCGCCTTTGCCCATGGTATTGTGGGCATTGGCGCTTCGCGCCTGCGGTTGACGGTGGGGCTGCGCAAGGAAAACGGCGGGTGGCTGATTGCCCATGAGCACCACTCGTATCCGCAGCCTGTCGGCTGAACGCCATGACCGAACGGACGGCACGGTGCTGTCGCGCTCTCCAATCCCGAAGCCATCAGGTGAAGCATGACTAGGACATTCCACCAGATTCTGGGCAACAACCTGGTTGCCAACATCACGAATTTCACCGTCTGGTTCGCCCTGACCTTCTGGATATTCATCGAGACCCGTTCGGTGTTCGCGACGGGCATGGTGGCCGGCATCTACCTGGTCTTCACCGCCGCCTTCGGCTTCTGGCTGGGCAGCATAGTCGACCACAATCCAAAAAAGCTCGCCATGATGGGATCGAGCGCGGTGTCGGCAGGCTTCTATACGCTCTCGCTCGCCATGGTGCTGCTGGAACCCGAGGGGGGCTTCACCAATCCATACGGCGCCTATCTATGGGTCTTCGTGTTTCTCGTGATGCTGGGGGTCATTGCCGGCAATATCCGCTCCATTGCGTTGCCGACGCTGGTAACGGTGCTCATTCCCGAAGACCGGCGCGACAAGGCCAATGGCCTCGTGGGCATGGTCTCGGGCATCGGCTTCCTGACGACGTCGGTCATCAGCGGGTTTCTGGTGGCATGGGGCGGCATGCTGGCAACGCTGGTGCTGGCGCTGTGCCTGACGCTGCTGGCTTTCGTGCACCTGCATTTCGTGCAGATCGACGAGAAACGGGCGGTGGCGCAACCGGGCGTTCCCGAAGAGCCGAAGCGCGTCGACATCAAGGGCACGATTGCGGTGATCGCGGCCGTTCCCGGCCTGTTCGCGCTGATCTTCTTTGCCACCTTCAACAATTTCCTGGGGGGCATCTTCATGGCGCTGCTCGACGCCTATGGGCTGTCGCTGGTGTCGGTGCAGGTCTGGGGGCTGCTGTTTGGTGTGCTGTCGACCGCCTTCATCGCCAGCGGCATCATCATTGCCCGGACCGGGCTGGGCAAGAATCCGCTGCGCACGCTGCTGCTGGTCAATCTCATTACCTGGAGCGTCTGCTGCGTCTTTACCATCCAGCCCTCGATCTGGCTGCTGGCGGCGGGATGCGCGGTCTGGATGTTCCTTGGGCCCTATGCCGAGGCGGCGGAGCATACGACACTGCAGAAGGTCGTGCCGCTGGAGCGGCAGGGTCGGGTGTTCGGCTTTGCCCAGTCGGTCGAACAGGCGGCCTCGCCACTGACCGCCTTCCTGATCGGGCCGCTGACGCAGTTCGTCGTCATCCCCTTCATGACCGACGGTGCGGGTGCGGAAGCCATTGGCGGCTGGTTCGGCACGGGGCCGGACCGGGGCATTGCGCTGGTTTTCACCATTGCCGGTTTTGTCGGCGTCGGGGTCACCATACTGGCACTCAACTCCCGCCACTACCGGGCGCTCTCGGCAGCTTATGCCAAGAGCCCCGGCGATGACGATGCCGACGGGACGGCGGCGATGAACCCGGCCTGATCGCGAGTATCAGGCCGGTTGCGGCGCGCCGCTGCCCTTGACCTGTGACCGCGGGAAGGCAAGTGCCATTGCTGCCGCGGCCAAGCCAATGGCAGCCGAACTGACATAGAGCCAGTGATAGTCGCCGAACGTATCGAAGATCCAGCCGCCGCCAACCGGGCCGAAGGCCATGCCGATCGAGGAGGTCATGGTGATGCCGCCCAGCACCGTGCCCATGACTTCGGGGGCGAAGTAGTCGCGGGCCAGCACTGAATAGAGCGGCATGACGCCGCCATAGGCCATGCCCAGGACCACGGCGAGCATGTAGAACTCGGTGAGCTGGGTGACGTAGATATAGGTGTAGATGCCTGCCGCCTGCAGCAGCAGTCCGCCAATGATGACGCGCTTGACGCCGATCCGGTCCGCCAGCACGCCGAAGAACAGCCGCCCGAACAGGCCGGCGACGCCTTCCACGCTATAGATGCTGGCCGCCGCAAGCGCCGAGGCGCCGCAGATCATGGCATAGCTGACCGTATGGAAGATCGGCCCCGAATGGGCGCCGCAGCAGAGGAAGAAAACGACGGCAAGGACCGCGAACTGTGGCGTGCGCAAAGCCGCAAAGGGCGAGGCGCCGCGCGCCGGGGCGGCCGGACTGGTGGCTGTCTCCGGCACGGCGACCGCAGCCGGTGCCCGGCGGATGAGGAAGCTGGCGGGGATAAGGATGGCCCAGGCGGCAACGGCGATGATCAGCATGGCACTGCGCCAGCCCTGGGTCTCGATCAGCACGCTGGCCAAGGGGGTGATGACCATCGGGGCGACGCCGGCGCCGAGCGAGACCAGCGAAACGGCGAGGCTCCGGTTCTTGTCGAACCAGGCCAGCGTGGTGGAAATCAGCGGGGCGAAATAGGCGCCTCCGGCGGCACCGATCAGCCCGCCATAGGCGATCTGGAACTGCAGCAGGCTGGTGGTGCGGCTGGCAAGAAACAGGCCGCAGCCCAAGAGGATCGAGGCGATGAGCACGACGGGCCGGGCGCCGATGCGATCGCTGAGCGTGCCCCAGAAAAAGCCTGCCACGCCCATGACGACGAAGCCGATCGTCATGGCGCCGGAAATTCCGGCACGGCTCCAGCCGGTTTCGTCGGCAATAGGCTGCAGATAGACCGGCAAGGCAAACATGGCGCCGAAAGCCACACAGGTGATCAGGGCGCCGGCGGCGACGATGACCCAGCCATAACGCGTATCCATTTCGATTGTCCTCCGAGGTGATAATCTATCGACGTTCGGAGGCGCCGGGAATCGACATGTGAAGCCACGGATTTTCCGCCAGCGGTTTACATCGGGGTCCCAGTCCCTACATTGGGGCCTCGCTGTCGTGCGCAGAAGTGTGCGGCCTCGCTGGAAGGGTGGTGTTTCTGCCGCCCGCATCACAGAAGGAAACAGCCATGACGGAAGCCAAGATGGGCGACGTTGTCCGCATCAATTATACCGGGCGCCTGACCGACGGGACGCAGTTCGATTCCTCGGATGGCAAGTCGCCGCTCGAATTCACCATCGGGCTGGGCCAGGTCATCAAGGGGCTCGAGTCCCATGTGGCGGGCATGGAGCCCGGCGCCAAGAGCACAGTGACGATCCCCTGTGACGAGGCCTATGGCCCACATCGCCCCGAAGCGATCCAGACGCTGGATCGGGCCAAGGTGCCGGTGGGGATCGATGTGCGCCCCGGCACGCAATTGCAGGCCCGCACCGCGGATGGCGGCATGCTGCCGATCACGGTGGTGGATGTGGACGAAGCCAGCGTCAAGGTGGATGCCAACCATCCGCTGGCCGGGCAGGACCTGGTGTTCGACGTCGAACTGGTCGAGATCGTCCAGGCCGCCTGACCCAAAGCGGCGGGTTTCATTGCCCGCCGCAAACGGCATGTTTGGCGTTGCAGAAGGGTGATGCGAACCCTATCTGGAAAGACATGACGCCCCCCAAGACACAAAAGACCGAAGTCCCGCAGCTGACGCGGGCCTGGACGCTGCCGGCCGGCGCAACGTTGGGCTCGTCGGTGCGCGCAAAGGGCATATTGCTTGAAATCCGGGCTCGTATGCCGGTAGCGATGCGCCGCAAGCTCGACATCAAGGCGGGCGTACTGACGCTGAGCATGCCCGAGAGCGAGGCGGAAGCCTTTGCCGCGGCTGCGGGGATCGTCAGCGCCACGCTGGAAGGCATCGAGACCCTGCCGGTGATCCCGCGCGAAATTGAGGATATCCTGACCATCACCACCAGCGAGCGGCATCGCTGGCTCAAGGATGGGCGGCTCAAGAGCGCAGGCACGCGCACCGTCAAGCTGCGCGGACGGGCGCGGCAGATCACCTTCCATGTGTTCGACCCACGGGAGGTCGAAGCCCTGCTCGAAGGGGAACAGATCGACGCCTGGCGCGAAGAGGATGCTGAGACAGCACGCGAGAACCGGCGACGGGCGGCCTGGAACCGGCGGCTGGCGCGGGCGGCAAAGCCCGACAAGGTTAAGGAAGCGGAAGAGAGCGCAGACGAGCGGGTGCAACTGGCCGGCTGGGCAGCGTTCGAACGCGAGGGGCTATTGCGCTGAGTGAGGGGTGGCAGAAGCCTGTCGGGTGCAGCGTTAGCGGCAATGGGCGATGATGGTGTCGACGACTTCTGTCAGCGGGCGGGCGGCGTCGATGCGGATCCCTTGTTCGGGCTGGTATTTGCGGCTTGCATGCAGCGCCACGATTATGGCGCGCTCGGCGGGCTCGGAGCCCCACTCGTCAACGCGGGTGTCGATGCGGCGCTCCAGTGTTTCGCGATCCAGTTCGAGCAGGAACACGGCGTCCATCAGGTGGAGGAACTTGTTCCAGTTGCGCGAGCCGCCGCAGAAGAAGGTCTTGTCGCGGGACGTGTCGGCGGTGATGGCGCGGACCATGTCGAGATCCCAGATGTGGTGATCGCTGATGAACTGGCGATCGCCCGGCGGCGGGGTGAGACGCGCCCCTGTCTCAGGATCGCCCTGATAGGCGAGCACGCGATCGCCATGGACGACATGATAGCCGCGGCGTTCGAGCTCGGTGGCGACGGCGGTCTTGCCGGCGCCGGAGCTGCCTTCGACGAGATAGTTGCGGATGGCCACGCTACGCTCGCGCTTCAGTTCGCCCAGCCGCCGTCGACCGTAAACTGCTGTGCAGAGATCATGGCGCTGTCGTCGGACGCGAGGAACAGTGCCATGCGGGCGATGTCGTCCGGATGAACCCGCCCGGCCAGCGCCTGGCTGTCGTCGATGAGCTTTTCGGTCGACGCATCGACCCAGTGGGTCAACTGCCGCTCGGTCATCACCCAGCCTGGCACCAGTGTGTTGACGCGGACGCCATGCTTGCCCAGTTCCCGCGCCATCGAGCGGGTCAGGCCATGCGTCGCCGCCTTGGCGCTTTCATAGATCGGCAGGCGCGGGGCCATGATCATCCAACTGATCGAGCCGGTATTGATGATCGAGCCGCGTCCGGCTGCGATCATCCCGGGCGCTACAGCCTGGATGGCAAAGAAGCTGTGCTTGAGGTTCACCGCCATGCGCTCGTCCCAATAGGTGGGGGTCACGTCGGCCCAATCGTGCCGCTCGTCATGCGCCGCATTGTTGACCAGCACCAGCGCGTCGCCATGGCTGCTGGCAAAGTCGGCTATGGCGGCCTGGTAGGCCGCGATGTCGGTGATATCGCAGGCGATGAAGCGGGCGGTGTGCCCGGCTGCCACGAGATCAGCCGCGAGCTTTTCCCCGCGCTCAGCCAAGATGTCGACAAAGCCGACCCTGGCCCCCTGGCCGGCGAAGTTGCGCACCAGGGCTTCCCCGATTCCCGAGGCCCCGCCCGAGATGATCACCGGCACGCCGGCAAGGCTCGGGTAGCGGGCGGTTTCGGTCATGGCGGGCTCCGATGGGTAGGTACTAGATGAAGAGGCTGGCATGCTGCGTCTCGAGCTCGGGCAGGTCGTCGAGGATGCTGCCCAGATGCAGCGCCATCGCGT
>JADKLW010000139.1_pt3 | contig 27960 bp, 24 predicted proteins | sample 8641881 | NCBI WGS metagenome assembly JADKLW01 (sample SAMN16272185, study PRJNA661076) | feces metagenome | isolation source: fecal sample from diarrhoea affected cattle B | host: Bos taurus | place: South Africa: Lokaleng Village, Mahikeng | collected 2019-09 | reverse complement strand
AAGGCAACCCTGACGCCCTTATGAACGTGCAATGGCAGCAAATTCGGCATTGGTCTGCTCGACCAGTACCTGCGCCGTCAACTCTACTTCCAGACCACGCCGCCCGGCGCTGACATAGACACTCGGCAAAGCCTGCGCGGAGCTGTCGAGAAAGGTTCTCAGACGCTTCTTCTGCCCCAGCGGGCTGATTCCGCCAAGCAGATAACCCGTCGCCCGCTGGGCCGCCGCAGGGTCTGCCATATCGACCTTTTTCACTCCGGCCGCCTGGGCCAGTGCCTTCAGGTCGAGGCTGCCGACCACCGGCACCACGGCGACCAGCAGTTCGCTCTTCTCGCTGCACACCAGCAGGGTCTTGAACACCCGAGCGGCGTCCAGCCCGAGCTTCTCGGCGGCTTCGAGTCCATAGGACGCTGACTTAGGGTCATGCTCATAAGCATGGACACGAAAGTCAGCCTTGGCCTTTTTCAGCAGATCGATGGCAGGTGTCATATCGGAACAACGCAACAATTGAAGGGCCGGATATTAACAGGCAGCCCTCAGGAGGGCTGCCCCTCATAGGCTTCGCGCCAGACACGATAGCGCTCATCCTGCACAACCTGACGATGCAGCAGTGCCATGCCGTCCGGGTCATTGAGCAACCGCCAGCGGGTCGCCTCGGCGGGGCCATCCGGGCCGGCGGCGAGGATTTCCTGCAGACGTTGTTCGCGCAACACTTCGGCTGCCGGCACCACTTTGGCATGCCGCGCCCGCCCCATGGCGCAGACCATGGCGTTGTAGAGCGGGTCCACCGTGGCGGCGAGAAAGCCGTTGTGCAGCGCGTTGGCCCGGTTCTGCTGGTTGTAACGATCCGTGGCGGCCAGCTCGGCGGGCGGGTCGTATTCCTCGGGAATCAGGAACAGCTTGCGCCGGAATGCCGCCAGACCGGGGCCGGTGCGACTGGTCAGGACCGAGACCGGTGCCGAGAGGATCAGCGACACCACGATAGGCGCCAACCACCAGAGAAAGGCCGGATCGAGCCAGGCCACCAGTGCCGTCCAGAGCACGCCCAGCAGCATCTGCGAACCGTGGCGGCGCAGGGCCTCGCCCCAGGGCGTGGCGTTGTCGGCACGTTGCGGCGACTTCCATTGCACCGACCAGCCAAGGAACGCTGCAGTGACGAACACCGTGTGAAACAGCATGCGCACCGGCGCCAACAGCATCGAGAACAGCGTCTCCAGAATCATCGACAGCACCAGCCGCACCCCGCCGCCGTACTCCTTCGCGCCCTGAATCAGGATCAGCAGTACGCTGAGCAGCTTGGGCAGAAACAGCAGCGTCAGCGTCGCGGAGAACAGCGCAATCGCCTCCTGCGGATGCCATTGCGGCCACAGCGGATACAGCTGGTTGGGTTGCAGGAAATACTCCGGAACCATCAGCGTATGAATCGCCAGCAGCCCGGTAGACAGCGCCAGGAAGGTGAACCACAACGGCGCTGACAGGTAAGACATCACCCCGGTCAGGAACACAAAGCGGTGCACGGTGTGCATGCCCTTGACCAGGAACAGGCGGAAGTTCATCAGGTTGCCGTGACACCAACGGCGGTCGCGCTTGAGCTCGTCGAGCAGGTTCGGCGGCAGCTCTTCGTAGCTGCCCGGCAGGTCGTAGGCGATCCACACGCCCCAGCCGGCGCGACGCATCAGGGCTGCTTCGACGAAGTCATGGGAAAGGATATCGCCGGCGAAAGAACCCTTGCCCGGCAATGGCGCCAGCGCGCAATGCTCGATAAAGGGTTTGACCCGGATAATCGCGTTATGGCCCCAGTAATGCGATTCGCCCAGCTGCCAGAAATTCAGGCCCGCAGTGAACAACGGCCCGTAGACGCGGGTGGCGAACTGCTGCATCCGCGCATAGAGCGTGTCCATGCCGGACGCTTTCGGCCCGGTCTGGATGATACCCGCACCGGGATTGGCCTCCATCAGCCGCACCAGCGATGTCAGGCACTCGCCGCTCATCACGCTGTCGGCATCCAGCACCACCATATAGCGATAGCTGCTGCCCCAGCGCCGGCAGAAGTCGTCGATGTTGCCGCTCTTGCGCTTCACCCGGCGCCGGCGCCGGCGGTAGAAAATATGGCCGAAGCCATCGACTTCGCGGCACAGCTCCAGCCAGGCTTTTTGCTCGGCCACGCAGGTGTCGGGATCGTTGCTGTCGCTGAGCACGAAGATATCGAAGTGCTCGATCTCGCCCGTCGCCAGCAAAGACTCATAGGTCGCCCGCAACCCGGCAAACACCCTGGGTACGTCTTCGTTGGCGATGGGCATCACCAGCGCCGTACGGGCCTCGGCCGAAATCGGCTCGTTACCCGCGCTGGTAGCAGAAATGTTGTAGCGGTCGCGCCCCTTGAGCAGCTGGAAGAAGCCCATCAGCGCCGTCCAGAACCCCACCGATACCCAACAGAACAGCAGCGCAAACAGCATCAGGATGCTGGTCTGCACCACATACGGCAGGATCTGCCGTGCCGATTCCTCCAGCGGCTGGCGATAGACCTCTTGCAGGTCCACCAACGCCCAGCCCTGGTAAGGCAGAACATCCTTCATGTGCCAGGTGGCGATGACGGTCTGCACCAGCATCAGGATCAGCAAGGCCGCGCGCCGGTAATGGGCAACCTTGCGCCAGCCCGAGCGGTCGATCGATGCCGGCAAGCTGGGTTGCTCCACCGCGCGGTTCTTCTTGAACAGCAGGCGCCACCAGCTCAGTTGCAGCACGCTGGTGTGCCAGGGCTCGGGCACCATGCGGGTACGCACGATGGGCGGTGTGGACTGGATGCAGGTGCGACCCTGGTGATCATGAACCAACACCCCACGCTGCCCGGCGTCACTGGAAAGCTCGGCGATAAAGTCCCGAGCGGGCACTTTTTGCGCGTGTTCAGTCATGGACGGGAATCTGATAGCTCCAGGTTTCGGACAGCGTAGCCTCGCCATCCACCAGCGCAGCGCGCAACTCCACCGGGCGCTCAGGGTCCTTGACCCGCAGCCGCAAGGTCAGTCGCCAGCCCTTGCTGACCGGGTTATGGCGCAGGTTGTTTTCCACCAGTTCGACGTTGTCATCGACACTCACCTGCGTGCTGACTGGCGCATCCGCCGGCAGCTTGGCCAGATTCGGGCCAACAAAATCGACGATCAGCGCCGTGCTGCCATCGGGCTGGCGAATCAGGTTGGACTGCTTCACGTCACCGGTCGACAGGCGCGTCTGCTCAACCCAGGCAAGCGCGGGGTCGTGCAGTGCCGGTTCGTCCATGCTGAAGTGCAGCCGATAACCGAACGCCATTGACTCACCTGCTGCCGGGACTTTTTCCGGCACCCAGTAAGCGACGATGTTGTCGTTGGTTTCATCCGGCGTCGGAATCTCGATCAGCTCCACACGACCCTTGCCCCAGTCACCAACCGGCTCGATCCAGCCGCTGGGACGCAACTCGTAACGGTCGTCCAGATCCTCGTAACGTGCAAAATCGCGAGTGCGCTGCAGCAGGCCGAAGCCCTTGGGGTTCTCCACGCTGTAGCTGCTGACGGCCAACCGTTTGGGGTTGTTCAGCGGACGCCAGATCCATTCGCCGTTACCGGCATGTATCGCCAGCCCCTCGGAATCGTGCAACTGCGGACGGTAATTGAGCTGCTCGCTCGGCTGATTGGCGCCGAACAGATACATGCTGGTAAGCGGTGCGATACCGAGCTTTTCCACCGGTTCGCGCAGGAAGACACGGGCCTTCACCTCCACGACACTGTCCTTGCCCGGGGTGATTTCCATGCGGTAGGCGCCGGTAGCACGCGGTGAATCCAGCAAGGCGTAGATCAGCAAACTGCCACGATCAGCCTGTGGCCGCTCGACCCAGAACTCGGTGAAACGCGGGAACTCTTCGCCGCTCGGCAATGCCGTGTCGATCGCCAGCCCACGGGCGGAGAGGCCATACACCTGGCCCTTGCCGACCACACGAAAGTAGCTGGCGCCGAGCAGAGTGATCAGCTCGTCCTGCTTGTCCTTTTTATTCAGCGGATAGAGCACTTTGAAACCGGCGAAGCCCAAGTCCTTCAGCGCAGCCGGATCGATGTCGACGTTGCCGAACTCGAACAGCTCGGGGTCATAGCGGATTTCGCGAACACGGGTGGCGGTGACTTCGTTGATCTTCACCGGAACGTCGAAATGCATGCCCTGATGATAGAAACGCAGCTCGAACGGCGTTTCGGCGTCGCGCCAGTAGCCTTTGTCTTCACGAAAGCGCAGCTGTTGGTAATCGGCAAAAGTCATCTGGCGAAAGACCGACGGCAGATTACTCTGCGGTTGAACATAGGGAGAAGCGGCCAGTTTCTCGGCCTTGCTGGCGACATCGTCCAGACTGAACGCCCAACTGCTGCCAGCAACGAATGCCATGCACAGGCCCAGAAGATTGCCCAGCACCCAGCTTCTGGCGCGAGCGCTCGATCCTTGATTCAAAGTGGTAAACACGGTGCCTCCTGAACAGTACGAATTGCGCACAGGCCTGTGCCTGCTTGCGTTCCTTGGTCTACTACCCGCACAAATGATTCCGCACTGATCGAAAACAGCAGGCCGACCTGAGCCGCCACCCTGCCCTGCTCGATCAGCGCAACTCGAAACGCTGCGCCTGGACGTTCTGTGAATCGAGGCCTACCTGTACTTCGAACATCCCGGCTTCGGCCACCTGTCGCAGTAGCGTATCGAAAAACTTCAGCTCGTCCTCACCGATGCTGAAACGCACCAACTGCTGGTCGCCCGCCTTGAGCCAGATTTTGCGGAAGCCTTTCAACTCCTTGACCGGGCGCACCAGCGAGGCGGCCAGGTCATGGATATACAACTGCACGACGGCCGCACCATCACGCGTGCCGGTGTTCTTCAACGTCACGCTCACCTCCAGGCTTTCGCCAGGTGAAAGCACATCAGTCGACAGGCGCGGTGGCGACAGGCTGAACTGCGTGTAGCTAAGACCGTAGCCGAACGGATACAGCGGACCGTTCGGCTCGTCGAAATACTGCGAGGTGTAGTTGCCTGGATTGCCCTCGACGAAGGGCCGGCCCAGGCGCAGATGGTTGTAATAGGTGGGGATCTGCCCCACGGAACGCGGGAACGAGATGGGCAATTTGCCGGACGGGTTGTAGTCGCCGAACAGCACATCGGCGATGGCATGCCCGCCTTCAGTGCCGCTGAACCAGGTTTCCAGGATTGCATCAGCATTGGCCTGCGCCCAGCCCAGGTTCAGCGGCCTGCCGTTCATCAACACCAGCACCAGGGGTTTTCCGGTCTCCTTCAAGGCACGCAGCAGCGCTTGCTGGCTGGCCGGAATCTGCAAGCGGGTGCGGCTGGAGGACTCATGGGACATGCCACGCGACTCGCCTACGGCGGCGACGATGATATCCGCCTGCCCGGCTGCAGCGACCGCCTCGGCGATCATCTCGTCAGCCGGACGCGGGTCCTGTACCACCTCGGGATTGTCCCAGTTGAGGAAGTTCAGATACTCGACCATCCGCGAGTCATCGGTGATGTTGGCGCCACGCGCATGGATCAGCCGGCCACGCTCACCGAGCACAGCCTGCATGCCCTGACGCAGCGTGACCGTCTGCTTCGCCACACCCGCCGCCGACCAGCTGCCGAGCATGTCGATGTGCGAGTCGGCGAGCGGCCCGATCAGCGCAATGGTGGCGGCCTTGTCGAGCGGCAGCACGCTATTGTGGTTTTCCAGCAGCACCAGCGACTGGCGCGCCACTTCGCGTGCGGCCTGGCGGTGCAGGCGGCTTTCGGCATTGACCTCGGGCGGATCTTCGCTGGCCTTGCCGATACGACGATAGGGATCATGGAACAGACCCAGGTCGTACTTGGCACCCAGCACCTCGCGCACTGCCTGGTCGATAGCCTGTATCGGCACGTCGCCCGCCTGCACCAGTTCGGCAAGATGCTGGCCATAGAGCGAATCCGCCATGCTCATGTCGAGCCCGGCGTCGATCGCCAGCTTCGCCGCTTCACGGCCATCAGCGGCCACGCCATGCCGAAGCAGTTCGGTGATTGCTCCATGATCACTGATGGTCACGCCGGAGAATCCCCAGTCGTCGCGCAGCAGGTCGCGCAGCAACCAGCGGTTGGCACTGGCCGGCACACCATTAATGGTATTCAGCGCCACCATCACCGCACCTGCCCCCGCCTCGACAGCAGCCCGATACGGCGGCAGATAATCCTGATGCATGCGCAACGGACTCATGTCCACCACGTTGTAATCCCGACCACCTTCCACCGCGCCATACAGCGCGAAATGCTTGACGCTGGCCATCAGGCTGTCGGGATTGCGCAGTGACTCACCCTGGTAGGCCCGGACCATGGAGCGCGCGATCTCGGACACCAGGTATGGGTCTTCACCGAAGCCTTCCGACGTTCGCCCCCAGCGCGGATCACGAGTGATGTCGACCATGGGCGCAAAGGTCATGTCCAACCCGTCAGCGCTGGCTTCGATGGCTGCAACACGCCCGGCCTTGGCGACCGCCGGCATATCCCAGGTCGAAGCCAGGCCGAGGCCGATGGGGAAGATCGTGCGGTGCCCGTGCACGACGTCGTAGGCGAAAAAGATCGGAATTTGCAGTCGGCTGCGCAAGGCTGCTTCCTGCAGGGGACGGTTGTCGTGCCGGGTGACGGAGTTGAAGGTGCCGCCGACATTGCCTGCCGCCAGTTCCTCGGCCAGGCGCTGCCTCGGCATGTCGCCACCGATACTGATCAAGCGCAGCTGGCCGACCTTTTCCTGCAGCGTCATGCGCTCAAGCAGTTGCCCGATAAATGCCGGCTTGTCGTCCAATGCAGCAGCTGAATTTCCCGCCAATGCAGGAAATGCCATCGAAGCGGCAATCAAGCCGAACAGACACAGCGTTTTCATTATCGATTCCCTGCTGGCACGTCTTTCCGAGCACACCGTGGCTTGGACCTTCGAATCGCTGAGTAGTGGCATTGCTGAATTATTCGCACCGAAGTACGACCCAGCAGCAGAACGCCGCTGGGTTGAAGAACTGGATTTGGAAAATTTGCCGCGTCTGGATACGCGCGGCTGATGCTAGATCATCGATGCTGTGAGGTGGCGATTATCACCGTGTTTATTTCACGGCGTCGATCTTTTTTACAGCTTCGATCCAGGTCGATTCGAGGCGCTGTTGATCGAGCTCCAGTCCCTGCGCTTGCATCCGTTCCTTATGGCTTTCGATCTCGACCCTGAGTTCAAGAAGCGAGCTGCTGTTGGCGTCCAGCTGATGCATCTGGGTCAGCCCCAGATGGTAGAAACGCAGCAGCTTCATGGACGTTTCATCACCCACCAGCACACCGGCTTTCACGTGGTGCATCACGTTGGTCACGCTCATCAGACTGCGCTTGAGACGCCAGCCGTAAGCAGCCGAAGCCATCCACGGCTGCTGCCAGTAGACCATCCGCACCAGCGCAATGGTCAGCAGCAAACCGAGCACGACACCGGCAATATTCAGCCGCAGGTTGTCCCCTCCCGGCTCTCCGAATACCGCCACAGCCAGGGTGGAAAGCCCCATGGCGAGCACCACGAAGGTCGCGGCCACCACCAGGGTGCTGCGTCTTGTCTGCTGCCGGTAGGTTTCGGGGCTCAGCGGCTTGATTTCGAATACGGGCATCGGGGTTCCTTCGAGGGGGAGTTGCGTGCGGGCATTATCCACACAAAGCGTCTGGTTGAGTGACTCAAACCTTGTCGACTTGCCCGCGCTCCGCGGGTCTTCGAGCACCGGCCACCAGCTTGTCCATGGCGCGCGCGGCGGCGACCATGCCAAAGCTCGCCGTCACCATCATCGACGCGCCGAAACCACCCGCGCAATCGAGCTTCACCCCTTCGCCAACGAAGCTCTTGCTCTGGCAAACGCCGCCATCGGGTTTGGGATAGCGCAGCTGCTCGGTGGAAAACACGCAGGGCACGCTGTAGGTGCGCCCCGGCGTGCGCGAGAAGTTGTACTCGCGGCGCAGTAACGAACGCACCTTGGCTGCCAGCGGATCATTGAAGGTCTTGTTCAGGTCGGTGACCTGGATCTGCGTTGGGTCCACCTGCCCGCCCGCGCCGCCGGTGGTGATGATCTGGATCTTGCGCCGCTTGCACCAGGCAATCAGTGCGGCCTTGGCCGGCACGCTGTCGATGCAGTCGATGACGCAATCCAGCTGCTCGGTGATGTATTCAGCCATGGTTTCGCGGGTCACGAAATCGGCCACTGCATGGACAATGCAGGCAGGATTGATCAAGCGGATGCGCGCCGCCATTTCGTCCACCTTGGGCTTGCCCACTGCCCCTTCCAGCGCATGGATCTGCCGATTGGTGTTGGTGATGCAAACATCATCCAGATCGAACAGGCTGATCTCACCGACCCCGCTTCGCGCCAGTGCCTCGGCCGCCCAGGAGCCAACGCCACCGATGCCGACCACCGCCACATGCGCCGCCGCCAGCCGTTCGAGGCCGCCCTGGCCATAGAGACGGGCAATACCGCCGAAACGCTGATCATCGATAGACATACTGCACCTCTGGAAAACGTCCGCCAATTATAGGTCCGGCGCCACCTGCGATCACAGTCAGCTGCGACCACCTTTTCCTTCCGATTCAACGCTCTTGCCGTCTGCTTTTAATTTACTATGGCGCCCTTTACCGCATCCCGGAGCCGTGATGACTGCCGCCGCCCTCTCCCCGACCCTTGAACTGGCCTGCGAGTTGATCAATCGCCCATCGGTAACCCCGCTGGACGAAGGCTGCCAGCAGCTGATGAGCCAGCGTCTCGCGGCCTGCGGCTTCGCCATCGAACCGATGCACATCGAGGATGTGCAGAACTTCTGGGCGATTCGCGGCACGCAAGGTCCGGTGCTGTGCTTTGCCGGACATACCGATGTGGTGCCCACCGGACCGCTGCAGGCCTGGCAGAATCCGCCGTTCGCGGCACGGGTTGACGAACAAGGCATGCTCCACGGGCGCGGCGCGGCAGACATGAAAGGCAGCCTGGCGGCGATGGTCATTGCCGTTGAGCGTTTCACCGCTGATTACCCGGATCATCAGGGGCAGATCGCGTTTCTTATCACCAGCGACGAAGAAGGCCCGGCCCATCACGGCACCAAGGCCGTGGTCGAGCGCCTGCGTGAACGTGGCCAGCGGTTGGACTGGTGCATCGTCGGCGAGCCTTCGAGCACCGCGCTGGTCGGTGACGTGGTCAAGAACGGTCGTCGCGGCTCCCTTGGCGGCACCCTCACCGTGCGCGGTCAGCAGGGTCATGTGGCCTACCCGCACCTGGCGAAGAATCCGATTCATCTGTCAGCGCCTGCGCTGGCTGAACTCGCCGCCGAGCATTGGGACGACGGCAACGCCTTCTTCCCGCCGACCAGCTTCCAGATCTCCAACCTCAACTCCGGCACCGGCGCGACCAACGTCATTCCCGGCACGCTGGAAGCGGTGTTCAACTTCCGTTTCTCCACCGAATCCACGGTCGAAGGCCTGCAGCAACGCACCGCAGCGATCCTCGACAAGCACGGCCTGGACTGGCATGTCGACTGGGCGCTGTCCGGCCTGCCCTTTCTCACCGAGCCGGGTGAGCTGCTCGACGGCGTCGCCGCCGCCATCCGCAAGGTGACCGGGCGCGAGACAACGCCCTCCACCAGCGGCGGCACGTCGGACGGTCGTTTCATCGCAACACTGGGTACCCAGGTGGTGGAGCTCGGCCCGGTCAACGCCACGATTCATCAGGTCGACGAACACATCCTCGCCAGCGATCTCGACCTGCTGACGGACATCTACTACCAGACTCTGGTCAACCTGCTCGCATGCTGATCTGCCCACTCTGCCGCGGCGACCTTAACGAGGTCGACAACGGCGTCGCCTGCCCCGCCAACCACCGCTTCGACCGTGCGCGCCAGGGTTATCTCAACCTGCTGCCGGTGCAGCACAAGAACAGCCGCGACCCTGGCGACAACCAGGCCATGGTCGAAGCCCGCCGTCGTTTTCTCGATGGCGGCCACTATGCACCGCTGGCAGTACGCCTGGCGCAACTGGCAGCAGAACGTGCACCGGCTCGCTGGCTGGATATCGGTTGCGGCGAGGGCTATTACACCGCGCAGCTCGCTCAGGCCCTGCCGGATGCTGAAGGCTATGCGCTGGATATTTCCCGCGAAGCGGTCAAGCGCGCCTGCAAGCGTGCGCCGCAACTGGAATGGCTGGTGGCGAGCATGGCGCGGGTTCCTCTGGCCGATGCCAGCTGCGATCTGCTGGCCAGCGTGTTCAGCCCGCTGGACTGGACCGAAGCCCGGCGCCTGCTCGCCCCTGGCGGCGGCCTGCTGCGCATGGGCCCGACCCGCGAGCACCTGTGGGAACTGCGCGGCCTGCTGTATGACGAAATACGTGACTACGACGATGAAAAACACCTGTCGCTGATCCCGGACGGGATGAGCCTGGCCCACAGCGAAACCCTCAGCTACGAAATGCAGCTCGACGATGCTCAGGCCCGCACCGATCTGCTGGCCATGACGCCTCACGGCTGGCGTGCCAGTGCCGAGCGCCGTGCTGCAGTCATCGACGCCCCCCTGCGTGTACGCGTTGCGATACGCTATGACTGGATTCAGCGCGACCAGTAAATCCTTCACACAAGGCACCCGCCCATGCGTCAACCGGATATCGAAATCTACCTCAAGGACGCCAGCCAGCAGGCCGTCGCCGACTGGCTCACCCAGGCTATCGGCCCCTGTTCGCCCTGGCAGCAGAAAGGCAAGACCTTCAAGTGCGAGGCCGGCGACGTTCCGGTGACCTGGCTACCGAAGGCCGTCGGCAAGTGGCACAGCCTGTTACTGGAAAGCGATAACACGCCCTGGGAAGACGACCTCGCCTGTGCCCGCGCAGCCTACGCGGCGCTTGCCGTGGAGATCCGCTGCGCACCCGGCGGCTGGCAGGAAGAGGAATCGGTCGAGGACGCCGACCGCTGGATGAGCGTCAGCGAACGCGGCGAAGAGGAAATCCGCTGGCGCACGGATTGATCAGCGCTCCACCGGGCGGCAACTGTTTGCTAAAAGCCGCGCAGCACCCCCTTGCCGTGGGAACGGGTCATGCTCGTGAAGGTGACCATGCCGGGAGCAGACCATCTTCATCAGCATGCCCCCTCCTAGTAGGTGGATCACGCTTCACCGATCCACCGGGAAGAGACCTGGTGGATGTAAAAAAGCGACATCCACCCTACGCACTGCCCTTGGAAACTACCCCGCCCTTGCTGCTTTCCGGCGCCAAAACCACAGCACCAGCACACCCAGCGTCAACAGCAGCGGAACCAGCGCAATATTGAGGAACTTCAGGGTCCGGCCCAGCGCCTCGATATCGGCATTGAGCTGATAACGCACCTCGCGCAGTTCCTTGCGGATGCGCAGCTTTTCCTGCATGTACCCCTGCAATGCGGCCTGCTGTTCGGCAGTCAGTTCCATAGCCTGTTCGGGATCGAGGCTCTGCAGCTCAGCCAGCTGTGCTTCGGTCTCGGCCAAACGGTTCTGTAACACCTCTTCCTTTTCACGGAAGCGGTTTTCGGCCTGACGTTGCAGGTCTTCCACCACCATGAACGGACGCGCGGAGCGACCACGCGAACGGACGCTGATCAGCGCATCGCTGCCGGCCAGGTTATCCAGCGCGTTGACCACAAAACTGCCATTGTCCGCCCAGGGCTGCGGCAGGCGCTGACCGAAGAAGTCCTGCACCTGCACCCACATACGATCACTCAGCAGATCGGTATCGGCTACCACGATGACGTTGATATTGGCGCTTTCCTTCAAGCCATCCTTGCGCCCTTCGATACCGTCCGGATAGGCCGACTGTGCCGCCCCCTGGATGCGCGCCGCCAGCGTGTAGCGCTCGCCAGTGGGTTCCAGGCCACGCAACAGCTCTTCGGGATTCTGCAGCGTATCCAGCCGTGCAGCCTCGACCGGCATAGCGAAACCCGAACTCTGGATCAGTGGCGTAAAGCGTGTGCGGGCATGTTCCAGCGGCTCAAGAAAGCCCGTGCTGGCCATGGTCAGGTTTTCCAGCGATGCCGTGGTGACATCCTGCGCATCCAGCGCGTGCTGCGGCAGGCTCAGCCAGCCGGGATGTCGTACTGCCCGGCGCTCCGTGCCCATACCTACGGACATCGCGAAGGAGGCGTCCGCCACCACCTGATCAGCCGCCATGCGCAGCCCCCAGGCCTTGAACAATGGCTCCAGCTCCGAGGCCTTCTCTTCGGCAAACCCGCCTGGGCCCATTACCGAACCCGGATCGGCTTCGCTGTACGGGTCGACAAACACCAGCAGCTTGCCGCCGCGCATCACGAACTGGTCGACGGCGTAGAGCGTCTGCTCCGGCAACTGCTTGGGATGCACCAGCATCAGCACCGACACATGGGTCGGGATCAGGTCGATATCCTGCTTGAGGCTCTCGATATGAAACAGCTGACGGATGTTCTCCAGCACCATCCACGGCGGCGTCGCCTGCTGGGTGCGCATGTCGAAGCCGCCATTGATCTGCAACCCGGACAGCACACCCACCACCGGCATCTGCGCTGTGGCCAGGCTCTGTACCAAGCGACTGATCTCGTATTCGAGAAACTCTTCCTGATCCAGCGGGAAGAAGGGAATGGTCTGGATGTTGCCTTCAGCACTGGTACCGGCCAGGCCGAAATAGACCTTGTCGCCGCCCCTATCCAGCGGCACTGCCTGCAGACCCAGCTCGGCAGCGCGGTCCTCCTCCTCGGAGAACGGCTGCGGATCGATCACCTTGAGCTTCAGCTTGCCACCTGCTGCCCGCTCGTACGCACGCAGCAGCTCCTCCACCCGCCGGGCATAGTTACGCAGCACCACCAGCTCCCTGACTGCCGCATCGGAATAGAAAAGCTCCAGTTCGATAGGCGCGTCCAGCTCGTCGAGAATGGTCCGCGTGCCCTCCGAAATGGTGTAGAGCTTCTGCTCGGTCAGGTCCAGCCGGGCGTTGGTGAACAACAAGCTGGAGAAGATATTGAACGCCAGGAACGCCAGCGCAATCAGCAGCAGCCCGGCACCCGAATAAATCACTCGTTTCATGTGGGCTCCCTTATGCCGCTTTTTTCAGATCGATGACCACGGCAGTGGCCGCCAGCCAGGCAACGATCAGCGTGACGAAGTACAGCAGATCGCGCAGATCGATCACGCCCTTGCTGAGCGAGTCGAAACGGATCAGGAAGCTCAGCGAAGCCACCGCGTCCACCAGCCATTGCGGCGCCCAGGCAAAGGCATCGAGGACCATCGGCAGGCCGCTTACGATGAACAGGAAGCAGACACTGACCGCGAGGATAAAGGCGATCACCTGATTCTTCGCCAGCGCCGACATGCACGAGCCTATCGCCAGAAAAGCCCCCGCCAGCAACCAACTACCGAAGTAGCCCGCGACAATCGCGCCGTTGTCCGGCTCGCCCAGATAGTTGACGGTAATGACCATCGGGAAGGTCAGCAGCAGCGCGATACCGGCGAACACCCAGGCCGCCAGGAACTTGCCCGTCACGGCCTCGAACCGGGTAATGGGCAGCGTCATCAGCAGCTCGATGGAGCCGGATTTGCGCTCCTCAGCCCACAACCGCATGGCAATCGCAGGAATCAGGAACAGGTACAACCAGGTATGGAAACTGAAGAACGGCACCAGATCCGCCTGACCGCGCTCGTAGAAGCTGCCCAGATAGAAGGTGAACACCCCCGAGAGCACCAGAAAGATCAGGATGAAGACATAGGCCAGCGGCGTGGCGAAGTAACTGCCCAGCTCGCGCCTGAAAATCACCGGCAACTGGCTCATAGCGCCTCTCCACGCGTCAGGTTACGAAACACTTCATCCAGCCGGCCACGCTCAACATCCAGCTCCTTTACGGACCAGCCGCGCTGACCAATCAGCGCATTGATCTGGGGGAAAATCACCCGCCCCGGCTGAGCCAGCACAGTGAAGCTGTGAGCGGCCTGATTGACTTCAACACCTGCCACGCCCGGCAGCGCAGCCAGTGCCAGATCATCCAGCGGCTCATCGCTGAGCAACGTCACGGCCTGGTGATACTTCGAGCGGCTCTCCAGCTCCAGCGGCGTACCATCGGCCACCAGCCGCCCGCTGGCAATGATCACTGCACGGGTGCAGACCGCCGTGACCTCTTCGAGGATATGGGTCGAGATGATCACGATCTTGTCCTGGGCCAGCCCCTGAATCAGCTCGCGTACCTGATGTTTCTGATTGGGATCGAGGCCATCGGTTGGCTCATCAAGGATCAGCACACGCGGATCGTGCAGGATCGCCTGGGCCAGCCCGACCCGGCGCTTGAAGCCCTTGGAGAGGGTTTCAATGCTTTGTTCCAGCACCTGTTCCAACTCCACCTGCTCCACCGCTCGTTGCACACGCTGCTTTTTCTGCGCTCCGCGATAACCGCGCACTTCGGCGATAAATTCCAGAAAGCCGCGCACGGTCATGTCGCCATAACAGGGCGCACCCTCCGGCAGATAACCGATCTGCCGCTGCGCCTGCAGCCGCTGGGTCTGGATATCGCAACCAAAAATGCTCGCCGTACCGGACGTCGGTGCCAGAAAACCGGTAAGCATCTTCATGGTAGTGGACTTGCCGGCACCATTGGGGCCGAGAAAACCCAGCACCTCGCCGGGCTGGACGCTGAATGACAGCGCGTCCACCGCCGTGTGCTGGGCGAATCGCTTGGTCAGATCTTTCAGTTCGATCATGGGTCTCTCATCCATACGATCAAGGCCGGCGCGCCGCTCATCCCCACGCCAAAGCCTGCAAAAATGCCGGCGGCACTATAGGAAGATGGACGCCGCGAATGCAACGGGCAGAGCAGCCGAGGCCCAGACATGAGCCAAATCGAGCATCCGCTCCGAGCGGTCAAGCGCACGCTCGACTACACCAGGGTGTGCTTTCGGGTACTGGCTGAAATGCGGCGCAGATGGGCGCGGTTGTTCGCCCTGCCAAACACCTGATGAGCGCGCCGGCATTTGCCAGCCACTGCAGGAGAGGCGCGCCTGTAAGGTTGGAAATGGCTGATGCGAGAAGGTGGAGGTGGAAGTAGCCAGAAAACCCGAGATGGACGGGTCGTTTCTGATCGATTTCTCGCGCAAATCGGCGTGGAGCTGATGTCGTGATCCCTTCAGACCACGCTTATTCAGGTGCCGAAAGTCAGGGTTTTATTCCTGCAACGCCTGCAATCTGCTGTGCAGGAAGTCGTCGTAGCCTTTTTGTACCAACTCGAAGGTTTTGCCGATCCCGGCTGCGATGGGGCTCCCTTCTCCCATGACACCCAAGCCGCTGAGAATGTCAGCCGCTTCAGCGTAGCCTTTTTCAAAACCGCCACGGATGATGCCGACGAAGTCGCGCAGCATGTCCTCGGGGGCTTTGTTCGGGTGCTGACGCGCGTAGGAATCAAGGAATGCAGTTGATTGCGACAAGATACGTTCGGCGGTGGCTTCGGCACTGTTGTCTTGTTGCATCGCTGCCTGCAAGGCATTGGGGCCGAACTCAGGGGCCAGCTGTTCGTTGATGTTGTCGATCGCCGTACGGTAGAGCAGCGCCATCGAGTTATCACCGGCACTGATCGAGACGTCCAATGCAGCCTGCAAAATTTGCGCGCCAAGCTGGGTGCGCTGACCTTGAGGAGTGGCCGCGGCAGTCTTGCGCGCCTCGTCCAGTGGCGAACTCTGCACAGCGGCTTGAGCGCCAGTCTTCGACACGCTGTTACCGCTGCCTGCCTGAGAAGGGGGAAGCGTGCTTGTTGTGGTCATGGTATGACTCCTGAAACTTACCCAGCGGCGGGTAGAGAGTGGTCGCTACAGTCATATCGGCAGCCAAGGAGAATGATGAAGGCCTCGATGCGTACCTTTATAGTCGAGCACGCACCGGGATCCCTGATCGCTATCCGCACAACACTGTTCATTACCCCCCCATCAGGAAGATTGAGAGCTGGGCAATACACCCCGTACAGGTCACGAACAGTGTCGTTCACTTTTTCAGGAACGAATGAAAGGGAAAAGATCCCTGCGGCAACCCCGAAGCCGCAGCTGACGCCCTCACCGTCGTCAGCTGTCACTGATTACGGCTCACCCGCCACACCACATTCGCCAGATCATCGGCAACGATCAGTGCACCGCGCGGATCGACGGTTACGCCCACCGGCCGCCCACGGGTCTTGCCGTCTTCCGTGCGAAAGCCTGTCACGAAGTCTACTGGCTCGCCCGAGGGCCGACCGTTGCTGAAGGGGACGAAAATCACCTTGTAGCCGACCGGGTTCTTGCGGTTCCAGCTGCCGTGTTCGCCGATGAAGACGCCATTAGCAAACTGCTCGCCCATGACATCACTGGAGAAGTCCAGGCCGAGGGCGGCGACATGGGAGCCCAGGGCGTAGTCCGGGGTGATCGAGGCAGCAACCTTGTCCGGGTCCTGCGGCCTGACGCGGTCATCGACGTTCTTGCCCCAGTAGCTATAGGGCCAGCCGTAGAAGCCGCCTTCCTGCACGGAGGTCAGATAGTCGGGCACCAGGTCTTCACCCAGCTCGTCCCGCTCGTTGACGACTGCCCACAATTGGCCTGAGCCTGGCTGGATCGCCAGTGCGGTGGGGTTGCGCAGGCCGGCTGCATAAGGTTTGTAGGCGCCCGTCTCGGCATTGATCTGCCAGACCATGGCGCGGTCCACTTCGGCCTCCATGCCGCGCTCGGTGATATTGCTGTTGGAGCCAATACCCACATACAGAAAGCGGCCATCGGGGCTTATGGTCAGCGCCTTGGTCCAGTGGTGGTTGATCTCCGAGGGCAGGTCAGCGACCTTGGTCGGCGGGCTACCGGCTTCGGTCTGGCCGTCCTGGTAATCGAAGCGCACCAGCGCGTCCTGATTGGCCACGTACAAATTGCCGTCGTGGAAGGCCAGACCGTAGGGCGCGTTGAGATCGTCGGCAAAGACGGTCTGGAGTTCGTAGGTGCCATCGCCGTCGGCATCGCGTAGCAAGGTCAGGCGGTCGCCGCTCTCGACCGAGGTATTGCCTTTCGCCTTGATATAGCCGGCGATCACATCCTTTGGTTTGAGCTTCGCGGCGTTGCCGCCCCGGCCTTCTGCCACGAGGATGTCGCCATTGGGCAGCACCAGCGTCTGGCGGGGGATTTTCAGGTCGGTTGCAATGGCCGTAACCGTGAAATTCTCCGGCACGGTGGGCAGCTGATCGCCCCAGGGTGTGGGTTCGGCGATTTTCATGCTGGGCAGCAAGCCCCGTTCAGGATTGGGGAGCCTGGGTTCAGCGCCGTAATGCTGGGCGGTGTCCTGCTCTTCACCTCCGCATGCACTCAGTAATACTGCCAGGGCCAGGGCGGTCAGCGGGCTGGCATAGTTCATTTGGCACCTCCTGAACGCAGTTTGGTCAAACCAACCCAGCTCGCCACGCAGGCCAACAGGGTGACGATCACTGAAAGGCCCAGGCCCAATGGCATGGTGGCCCAGGCATCCTTGGCGTGTTCAAGGGCATTGATGAAGCCCAGCACCCAGGTTGCCAGCAGCAACAGGAAATAGATGAGGGGTCGCCCTGCTTTGCGGTTGGCCCGTATCAGGTTGATCAGTGCGAACAGCAGCGCCAGGCCGCAGAAAACCAGGCCGCCTGCAATCAGCCAGGAGGCGAAATTGCTCCACTGGATCTGATAGCTGCTGTAGTAAGCGATATCGCTCAGCAGAGCGCCAAGAAACAGGGGAACGGTTCCGGCGAGCAGGATCGCGTGCAACGGCTTCGGTGTGATTCGATAGGTACGGCGGGTGGTGGCGGTCACGGCGGGCTCCTCATCGCTGAGCGATCTGGCCTGCAAGGCGGATACGCTGGCCTGCCAGGCTCGCTCTGACTGTGCATAGAAGAGGATCGTGTCGTCGGCGTATAAGTTCACTGCGGTCTACAGAATGCAGGCAATTACCGGATGCTTATCAATTCCTTCGCTCGCGCACAGGCGCGCGATCCCCCAAGCCAATTGCACGCGCTTGCCTTAATTAAAAATGTATATACAATGTGAATCTCTTTCGAAGCGAGATTCACTTTTTGCGCGAGTATCCGCAATGCCCGAGAAACCGAAGAAAGTGAAACTCAACAAGAAAGACAGCCAATTGCTGATCCGTATCAGCAGTTCTGAGCGCGAGCAGTTCGTGCAGTTATGCGAACAACTGGATACCAGTGCGGCTCGCGAAATAAGGCAGTTCATCCGCGGGTTCATCAAGAAACGCAAACCCGCCGACGCGCCTATAAGCAAGGAGACATTTCATGTCCAAGAAAGCACAAGCCACCCAGAAATCCACCAAATCCCTCAAGCAGAAGATCAAGGCTCGCGAGGCCAAGATCAGCAAGCATGAGAAGAAAATCAAGTCGCTGAAGAAGGCGATGAAAAAAGCCTAATGCCAGGCTCAGGTCGCCACGGCGGCCTGCCGCACAACAGCCAGCGCAAATAGCGCTGGCTGTTTTGTTTTACAAGATCACAAGGCCCACTCAAGGTTTCCCTCGGCCCTGCTACTGCTTCTAGCGGTTGCAGTAACGGACCTGGCAGCCCCTCGAAACACAGCCAGTGAACCGCTCAACGTCAGTCCACCAGATTGTCATTGATCTTTTCCAGACTGTTCACCCCACTCAGTGCCATGGCCACCGCAAGCTCACGTTGCAGGCTGGCCAGCAGTCGCGCCACAGCCGCTTCGCCTCCGGCAGCCAGTGCCCAGGCCCATGGGCGACCGATCATGACACCCTGTGCCCCCAGGGCCAGCGCCTTGAGGATGTCCACGCCGCTGCGGATGCCGCCGTCGAGCAGGATCGGCAGGCGCTGATCGAGCGCCCTGGCCACCGCTGGCAATTGACGGATGCTCGAGGCCACACCGTCCAGCTGCCGACCGCCGTGATTGGACAGCACGATGCCATCAGCCCCGCTATCCAGCGCCTGCAGTGCGTCATGCGGCTCCAGAATACCCTTGAGGATCAACTTGCCCTTCCACTGTTCGCGCAGCCAGCGGATATCGCGCCAAGTCACGCGGGGGTCGAATTGCGCATCCAGCCAGGCCTTGAAGGCGCGCAAGTCGTTGGGATTGGCGACTTGATCGGCAAGGTTGCCGAAGTGATGCGGCTTGCCGCGCATCCCCACATCCAGCAGCCAGCCGGGGCGCTGTGCCAGTTGTGCGGCCTTGGCGAGCTTGCCGCGCCAGGAGCCGTCGAGCATACCGTTGCGGATGTCGCGCCGACGTATCCCGGCAACAGGCAAGTCGACGGTGAACAGCAGGGTGTCACAGCCGTTGGCACGGGCCTGCTGCAGCAAGCCCAGCACCGCCTCACGGTCGCGCAACATGTAGAGCTGGAACCAGCATGGTTGCGCACTGGCCGCATGCACCTCGGCCAGCGGGCAGATACCGACAGTGGACAGAGCGAAGGGAACTCCGGCAGTCGCAGCCGCGCGCGCAGCCTGAACCTCGCCGCGCCACGCATAGAGTCCCGCCATACCCAGCGGCGCGAGGGCCAAGGGCATGCTCGCCGCCTGGCCGATCAGCTCGCAGCGCGTATCGGGTCCCTCCACATCGCACAGCACCCGCTGGCGCAAATGCAGGCGCTGGAAGTTCCGACAGTTGGCGACCAGCGTGTGCTCATCACCCGCCCCGCCGTCGATGTAATCGAACAGAAAGCGCGGCAGACGGCGCTCGGCCAGGTGTCGGTAGTCCTCGCAGCTGGCAGCCATACAATCGAAGGCGAGTTTCATAGGGCGGCATCCTCAACCGGTCACTCTGCGCCATAACGCCCGGCTCACTACCCGCACCTTGTCACGCGGCGTGAAGCGCTTGAGCGTGGCCTTGACCACACCCTCGGTGAAACGCGTGCGCTTGCTGTAGTCGATACGCACATCCACCAGCACCGGCCTGCCCTCGCCTGCCAGCGCCATCGCCCGTGCGATACCGTCCACGCACTGGTCATTGTTTTCGATGGTGACGAAGGCAGCACCCGTGGCCTCGGCCAGTGCCGCCAGGTTGAGCGGTTGCAGCACCGTACAGGTCTTGCGGTTGTAGGGAATTTCCTGCGCCTGAGCGATCTGCGAGAGCTCGCCGTCGTTGAATACGAACAGCACCAGATCCAGCCCCAGGCTGCTGGCGGTGATCAGTTCAAGACCGGTCATGCGCAGCGCGCCATCGCCCACCACACCCACCACCTGGCGCGAAGGGTTGGCCAGCTTGGCGCCGATCATCCCCGGCACGCAGTAGCCCATGGCATTGAAGTCGCTGGGCGAAATAAAGCCGCGCGGGCCATGGATCGGCAGCAGCTCGGCCAGCAGGAAGGTGTGGTTGCCGTCGTCGGCCACCACGATGGCCTCGTCGTTCAGTTGCTCGCGCAGCGCCTGGCAGAAGACCGCCGGATTCACCCGCGTGCCGCTGTCATGTTGCAGCCATTGTTTGAGATAGGCGGCCTTGTCGTCGGCAATTCGCCCTGCCAGCGGGCCGCTCGTCAATTCGCTGCGCAAGGCCCGGACTTCAGCCAGCAAGGCGGGAACCAGCTGTTCGGAGGGACCAGCTATCGCCACTCGCGTGGGATAGTTGGCATCAAACACCTGCGGATTGATGTCCAGGTGAATCAGGTTGTCCGGCACCGGCATGCTGTAGCTGCCCGTGGGAATCTCGGCGAAGCGCGTGCCGACTGCCAGCAGGCAATCGCAGCTGGCGAAGGCATTGGCCGCCGCCGGTACCGCGTACTCGCCGAAGCCCATGCCGACATGCAGCGGATGCGTGGCGGGAAAGGCGCTGAGCCCCTGTAGCGTGGTACAGACCGGCGCACCGAGCAGCTCGGCCAGCTGGATCAGTTCCGCCTGCGCCGCCATCGCACCCCAGCCGAGGAACAAGCCGGGCTGGCGCGCATTGACCAGCAGACGCGCCGCTTCGCGCAATTGCGCAGGGTCATGGCTGGGGACCACAGGTTCGGCAACGAAGGCCGGCATCCCGGCAACCTCACCAAGGAAGTTGCCAATGTTGTAGGGCAGCTCGACGAACACCGGACCCGGCTCGCCGCCGGTAGCGATGCGGTAGGCCTGGTACAGCGTGGGAATCACCTCGGCATGGCTGAGGATGCGGAAAGTCGCCTTGGTGATGGGGGCCAGCAGCGCGTGCTGGTCGATATCATGCAGCTGGTAGCGCCGACCGCTTTCGCTGTGTATGCCGCCGGAAATAATCAGCATGGGAATGCCGTCCAGCCCCGCCTCACCAATGCCGCTCGCCGCGTGGGTGACGCCGGCGGCCGGCACGATCACCAGAGTGCCGATGCTCGACCCGGTGCGGCTGAAGGCATCAGCCATGAAGGCTGCACCGCACTCGTGGGTCACCAGCACCGGCTGGATGCTCTCCGAGGCATTCAGCTCGTCGTACAGCTCGGTGTTGTGCACGCCGGGAATACCAAAGGTATGGCTGACGCCAAGTTGTTCCAGAGCAAAGCGTGCCAGTGCGGCGCCGGTTTTCTTCATGGGTATGTTCCTTGTTCTTGTGAGTGGCTCGGTACGCCGGCGATAGCCTGTGCGGCGCGGCGCCCATTGAGGATGCAGTTGGACAAAAAGGTGCCTTCCAGCGAACGGATGCCACTGATCCCCCCGCCGCCAAAACCTGCAGCCTCACCTGCAGCATAGAGCCCCGGCACCGGTTGGCCTTGAGCATCCAGCACCCGCGAATCCAGGTCGGTGAGCATCCCGCCCATGCTCTTGCGGCTGATCAGCCGGGTGCGGATGGCGATCAGCGGGCCAGCCCTGGGATCGAGAACAGGCTGTGGACGGCAGGTACGCAGACGGTCGCTGCGCCATTGGCGCAACTGCTGCAGGCGGCGCAACTGCTCGTCGTTGTACAGCGCAGGGCCGCGACGGATACCGGCGTCGTAGCGCTGCACCGCGGCGTCCAGCAGTTTCGGATCGAGCAGGTCATCGCTGGCCAGCGCTGCCATCTTGCCGGCCAGTTGTGGCAGCGTCTCGGCCGTCAGCACATCGGGGCAGCGCTCAGTCATCCAGCGCACCAGCTCGCGGTTGCCAGTGACGAGCTGCCACAGCAGGCGCAGCCACTTTCCGTCGCGAAAGTGCGGATTGCTGTCCGTGCCGGAAATGGCCATTTCCTTGATCGCGATGCGCCAGTTCAACACCTGCCAGCCGTACTGGCCAGGCAGATGACCGATGCGCTTGCACTGATCATGGGTATCGAAACCGCCTACCAGAGGCTGCGGCCCGATACGCTGTCCCGTGGCATCGAGCCACAGCGCCGAGCGTGACGGAATCAGACTCAGACCATGTTGCGGATACTGCGGCTCGGGATGAGCAATACCGGCGGCGTAGTTCCACATCCGCCCAAGCTTGACCACCTGGCCACCGGCTGTCTGAACCTGCTCATGCAGTGCACCATCCGCACGCGGGTCGGTGCCGTTGAGGATGTTTTCAGGATACGGACCGTAGAGCGGGTCCCAGTGCTGGCGCACCTTGACCAAGTCACCATTGATGCCACCGCTGCACACCACCACATGCTCGGCTTCGATCTGAAAATCACCTGCGCTGCTGCGACCGTGGCAGCCCACCACCGCGCCGTTGCGCGTCTCCAGCCCCAGCACCCGGTGCTCAAACAGACAGCTCAGCCGCGCCGACCCGCCATGTTCAAAGAGTTTCCCGGCCAGGGTCTGGGCGATCCCGCGACCGCAGCCCCAGGCCACGTGGTAGCGCGGCAGCGAGTTGCCATCACCGAAATTGCCGCGTTCCACCCATTGCACCGCCGGGAAGAAACGCACTCCACGCTCGCGCAGCCAGTCGTAGACGTCCGCCTTGTTGCGCTGGGCATACATCTGCGCCCAGCGCAGCCCCCAGACGTCATCAGGCTCGAAGGCGGCCACGCGCAGCCAGTCTTCGAGCAGCAACTGCGGCGAATCCTGCACCTTGTTGCGTCGCTGCTCCGGCGTTCCACAAAACAGCATGCCGCCGAAGGCATCATTGGCCTGCCCACCACACTGGCTACGCGGTGCGGCATCGAGCAGCAGCACATCGCGCCCCTGGTCGAGCAGTTCCAGCGCCGTGCTGATACCTGCCAGCCCGGCTCCAATCACCAGAGTTTCATAATGATGACGGGCAACGCTCATGCCGGGCCTCCTGGCGAATGCAACGATAGTGATGAGCAGATTAGGCAAGCATGTCGATTCAGGCCTGTCTTTTCACGAAGGAAAAGTTGACATATTACGAATGACAGGCACGAAATAAGGCGCGCTGCTGATGCCATCCCAGTCTTGTGGAAGGCGAATTCATTCGCGAGCTTTCGCGGCTAAAGCCACCTCCACAGCTGCCTACCACCCCTTTCACCAAGGCCATTTGCATGACCCAGATCGCCCGCAGTGCCGTATTCATCGGCTTCGACAGCCTCTGCCGCCGCTACGGTCTGAACGCTCATGAGCTATTGCGCCGCTGCGACCTCGATCCGCTGGTGTTGCGCCGCCCCGATCTGTATGTGCCTTACGCAAGCTTCGCCAGGGCACTCAACCTGGCTGCCGTTGAAGGCCACGCGCCCAGCTTCGGCCTGCAATTAAGCGAATATCACGACTACCTGGTGCTCGGCCCATTCGGTCTGCTGCTGGCCCAGGCGGACAGCTTTGCCGAAGTGCTCAAGCTCACCCAGCAATACGTGCATCTGCATGCCCAGGGTATTTCCCTGCATGTGGAGGCCGCGGGTGAGCAGCTGCGTGTCGAATACCGCTTGCAACTGCAGGAGCCTGTCGATCTGCGTCAGCTGCGCGAGCTTGGTCTCGCGGTCACCCAACGCACCATGGCCGGGCTATTCGGTGCCGAATGGCAACCGCGCCAACTGCTGATCGGCCACGCGGCGCTGAGTGAGGCACAGGACTATTCACGCGTCTTTTCCTGTCCGGTGCTGTTCGAGCAGCCCTGCAGCGGCTTCGTGACGGGCGCCGATATCTTCACGCTGCGCCCGTTGGAACAGCGCAGCCAGCTCAAGTCACACCTGATTGAGCAATACCGTTTCAGCCAGCATCTGCCTGCCGATATCACCGAGCAGATCCGCTACGTCCTGCAATCGATTCTGTCCACCGGCGAGGCCCGGCTGGAGGTGGTTGCGCGTCTGCTAGGCCAGCATCCGCGCAGTCTGCAGATGGCGCTGCAAAAGCAGGGGCAGACCTTTCGCGGGTTGCTCGATGAGGTTCGCTATGCCGAGGCGCGCCAGCAGCTGCGCCTGTCCGCTCAGTCGATCACCGACCTTGCGCTGAACCTCGGCTACGCCGACGAGACGGCCTTTTCCCGCGCCTTCAAGCGCTGGAGCGGCGTTGCACCGCAACACTGGCGCAAGGATTCTGCGCGGCAGACGCTGTCGGATGCTTCTTGCTAAGCTCGACGTCATCATCTCGGAGGATTGCCCCATGCTTCGCATCTCAACCGTTATCGTCGGTCTCATGCTGTCCGCCAGCGCCTTTGCGCTTTCGCTGTCTGATCTCAGCCAGGGCGACGCCAACGCCGGCCTCAAGGATGCACTGAGCCAGGGCGCCAAAGTCGCCGTGCAGCAACTCGGAAAACCGGGCGGTTTCAGCAATGATCCGGAGCGGCGCATCGAATTGCCGGGCAACATCGGCAAGGCCTCGCGCATGCTGAAAATGATGGGCATGGGCTCGCAGGTAGAAGCCCTGGAAGACGGCATGAACCGGGCTGCCGAAGCCGCCGTGCCCCAAGCTCAGGAGCTGTTGCTGGATGCCGTGAAAAAGATGACCGTAGCCGACGCCAAGGGCATTCTCGCCGGCGGTGACGATTCGGCGACGCAATACCTGAACAAGACCAGCCGCGACCAGATTCGCGAGCGGTTCATGCCCATCATCAAGCAGGCCACCGATCAGGTCGGCGTTGTCCAGCAGTACAACGCCATTGCCGCCAAGGCCTCGGGGCTCGGCGCGGTCGACTCCAGGTACGGCAGCATCGAAGGTTACGTGGCCGAACAGGCGCTGGACGGACTGTTCGCGGTCATCGCCGAACAGGAAGCAAGCATTCGCCAGAATCCAGCACAAGCGGCCACCAGCATGGCCAAGAAGGTGTTCGGGGTTCTGACAGGAAACTGAGGATTTCGGCCGCGATGTATCACGGGGAAAAACTCAACGCCTGGACACACCTTGCCGGCGGTGTGCTCGCCCTTATCGGCAGCGTCTGGCTGCTGGTGCTCGCTGCCATGAGCGGCGACCTGATGAAAACCGTCAGCGTGGCGATTTATGGCTTCACGCTGGTGCTGCTGTACAGCTCTTCGACGCTGTACCACAGCCTGCGTGGACGGACGAAGGTGATCATGCAGAAGCTCGATCACCTGTCGATCTACCTGCTGATCGCGGGCAGTTACACGCCCTTCTGCCTCGTCACCCTGCGCGGCAGCTGGGGCTGGTGGTTGTTCGGCATCGTCTGGAGTCTGGCCATCATCGGCATGCTTCAAGAGATCAAGCCACGCTCCGAAGCACGGGTGCTGTCGTTGGTCATCTATGCAGTAATGGGCTGGATCGTGCTGGTGGCGGTCAAGCCGCTGATCGCGGCGCTTGGTGGAGCAGGCTTCGCCTGGCTTGCGGCCGGTGGCGTGCTCTACACGGTGGGCATCATCTTCTACGCCTACGACCAGCGTTTCCGCCACTGGCACGGCATCTGGCACCTGTTCGTAATCGCCGGCAGCCTGCTGCATTTCGTGGCGATTGCGGGGTATGTGGTCTAGCGCCTCAGGCCAAGGACCGGTTGGCCGAACGCATTCAGCTAAGGGGCGTCAACAGCCATTAACTGTACATCCATCCAGATAAAGATTGCCTGAAGTCTCTCCGCTGCGCATCCTATGCTGCATTGCGATACAGGACTCTGACGGCGATGCGGCTGTTTCTCTGCGAAAAACCTTCCCAGGCCAAGGACATTGCCAAGGTGCTCGGCGCCAATCGGCGTGGCGACGGCTGCTGGCTCGGGCCTGGCGTGACGGTGACCTGGTGCATCGGCCATCTGCTGGAAACCGCGCCGCCCGATGCTTACGACACCCGCTACAAGCGCTGGGTGCTGGGCGATCTGCCAATCATCCCCGAGCGCTGGAAGATGCAGGTCAAGCCAAAGACTGCGTCCCAGTTCAAGGCGGTCAAGCGCCTGCTGAGTGAGGCCGGCGAACTGGTCATCGCCACCGATGCCGACCGTGAAGGCGAGATGATCGCCCGCGAGCTGGTCGAGCATTGCCGCTATCGCGGGCCGATCCAGCGGCTCTGGCTGTCGGCGCTGGACGACGCCTCGATCCACAAGGCGCTGACGGCGCTCAAGCCTGGTGCCGAAACCTTCAACCTCTATCATTCAGCGCTGGGTCGCTCGCGCGCCGACTGGCTGATCGGCATGAACATGAGCCGATTGTTCACCCTGCTCGGGCGTCAGTCAGGGTATCAGGGCGTACTGCCGGTGGGCCGTGTACAGACGCCGACGCTGCGATTGGTCGTAGACCGCGACCGCAGCATCGCCGACTTCGTGCCGGTGGCCTACTGGGCCATCGAGGTGCAGTTGCAGGCCGACGGTATGCCCTTCACCGCGCAGTGGCGCGCCCAGGACGACACCTGTGACGAGCAAGGTCGCTGCATTCAGCAGGCACATGCCCAGCAAGCGCTGGAAGCCATCAGCCAGGCGAGCCATGCGGAGGTCATCAAGCTACGTACCGAGCGCATGCGCGAGGCACCGCCGCTGCCCTTCGATCTGGGCACGTTGCAGGAAATCTGCTCGAAGAAGTTCGGCCTTGGCGCTCAGGAAACCCTGGATATCGCCCAGGCGCTGTACGAAACCCACAAGCTGATCACCTACCCGCGCAGCGATTGCGGCTACCTGCCGCTGAGCCAGCACAGCGAGGCGCCGTCGATCATCGCCGTCCTTGGCCGCAGCGACCCGAGCATTGCCCCATTGCTCGAACAGCTGCAGCCGCAGCGGCGCTCACGGGCCTGGAACGATGCGAAAGTCAGCGCCCACCACGGGATCATCCCCACCGCCGCCGCCACCGACCTGTCGCGATTGGTGGGCAAGCAACGGTCTGTCTATACGTTGATTCGCGCGCGCTATCTGGCGCAATTTCTGCCCAACCACGAATACGACCGCACCCAGGCGGATTTCGACTGCGCCGGACAAGCATTGAGAGCAGTAGGCAAGGTGATCGTCGAATCCGGCTGGCGGCGCGCCATGCCCGAAGCGCTGACGCCGGCAAAGGGCCGCGAACCCACGCCTGTGCAAGCATTGCCGACGCTCCATCAAGGCCAGCACTGCGCGGTGGCAGGCGTGACGCTGAAGGACCTCTGGACCCAGCCACCCAAGCCCTTCACCGAGGGCGACCTGATCAAGGCGATGAAGAACGTCGCCAAGCTGGTGGACGATCCGCGCCTGAAGCAGAAACTCAAAGACACCACCGGCATCGGCACCGAAGCGACACGCGCCGGGATCATCCAGGGGCTGCTGGACCGCGGTTATCTGAGCAAACAGGGCAAGGCGCTGGCGGCCAGCCCGGCGGCGTTCAGCCTGATCGATGCGGTACCACGGGCGATTGCCGACCCCGGCACCACGGCGATCTGGGAACAGGCGCTGGATATGGTGCAGAGCGGCGAGATGAGCCTGGAAGAGTTCGTTGCCAAGCAATCCGCCTGGATGCGCAAGCAGGTGGAGCGCTGCCGCGAGCTGCGCCTGACCATCAGCGGCCCGCCGCATCCAGCCAGCAAGGCCACGCCCTGGAAGAAAAAGCGCAAGGGCACATCCAAAAAGACTGCCAAGCGCACTTGAGCCGTAGGGTGGACAACGCGAAGCTTGTCCACCAAAGACAGGCGCCCCCAGAGCAAGACGGCTCCCCATTGGTGGATGAAAAAAGCGTCATCCACCCTACGCCCTGAACCGTAGGGTGGACAACGCGAAGCTTGTCCACCA
>JADKLW010000234.1_pt1 | contig 28214 bp, 26 predicted proteins | sample 8641881 | NCBI WGS metagenome assembly JADKLW01 (sample SAMN16272185, study PRJNA661076) | feces metagenome | isolation source: fecal sample from diarrhoea affected cattle B | host: Bos taurus | place: South Africa: Lokaleng Village, Mahikeng | collected 2019-09 | reverse complement strand
GCCTGGATGTACAAATAGACATGAGTCCGCCTTCCACCTTACGACAGGCAATTTCTGCCATTCACGCTGAAGGAATTCGCTGATGTCGGCATAAGTTGCATTGCTGCTGAGCATAATCGTCGGACTAATGCCGGTTTCTTTTTTATAATCGGCTACGAGTTTCCGGGCGAGGTCGGGATTATAGTCGTAGCCATTTACTTCGCCAAAGCCGGGCATACCTTGAGGAATCATTCCGCTTGTGGCGGGAATCCCCATGTTGTTTCGTAAATACAGAACTAATTTATGGCGGTCGAAACCATAATTGAGTGCCTGCCGAATGCGCTTGTCCAATATCGATTTGTCGCTTCCATCCATTCTGAATCCCAGGTATTCGGTGTTCAGGTACGGCCCGACGATCAGGTTTACGTCATTCTTATATTTCGGCTGGAGTTCGCCTTTTTGGGTCAGGATTTCGTCCTTATAGGAAGGATCAAGACCGGAAATGAAATCGATTTTGCCCTGTACAAATTGCAAGAAGCCGCTTTGCTTGTCGGGTAGGAATGTAATGGCAACAGCTTCGAGATAGGGAAGTGCCGAACCATTTCCGTCCTTTTCGAAATATATCGGATTTCGGCGCAGTACCAATTTCACATTCTCTTCCCATATTTTGAATTCGAATGGCCCGGTGCCTATGGGATGTGATCTAAAATCGTATGCCGGCGCTGATGCAACTTCTTTTGGAACCACCGACGCGTATTTCATAGTGAGCAGTCCGAGAAATCCTGGAAATGGTCGTGATAGTCTGATTTCAAATACCGAATCATTTACAGCGTCGAAACCGGCAACGTTTTGCAGGATCCAACGTCCGGGTGATGCTATTTTTTCATCGAGCAACCTGTTCAGGCTGTATTCAAAATCGGGCGCGATTACTGTTCGCGTACTGTCACTGCCAAAATAGGAGCTTTTGTGAAAAAAAACATCGTCGCGCAGATGAAAAGAGTAGGTGAGTCCGTCGTCTGAAATGTTCCATGATTTAGCGATATCGGGCATGACGTTTAAGCTGTCATCCAACTGCACCAAGCCGTTGAAAAGATGATTGCATGCCCAGATATTCGACTGAACTTTGGAAAATGCCGGATCGAGCGAAGTGATATTGCCGGCTTCGTTATATCGAAAAACCAGATGATCGTTTTCCTGTTTCTTTTCGCTGCAGGAGACAAGTGCTAACAGAACTAAGATTAAAAATACCTGCTTCATTTTCTATTGCTTGACGCAAATATAGTATAATATGGCAACGGCAGAAGTCTCATCTGTACTTAACCAAGTATAAATTTCTTTTATAAACTTTACCGTTTTCCACCGCGCTCGTTTCAATCAGATTCTGTTGGTCGTCATAGGTGTTTAAGAAAGAATACTCAAACCGTAAAATACCATCTTTATTCAAAGCCGTTTTTTTCGACAACCGCCCCATATTGTCGTATTCATATAATAGTGTTCCATATTGTGTTTCTTTGCGCACGACATTTCCTTTTTTATCGTAGTAAATTATTGCCTGTCTGCCGGATTTCAAATATTTGGCGACTCGCATTCTTTTTTTATAATAATTTTCGAAGAGGGTTGTATCTGCCGGTTTTTCTTTTCGCTTGTGAATTTCCTCTATTTTGTTGTTGTGTTTGTCATACCGATATTTTATTTCACTCGAGATATCGCCGTCGTAAGTGTTTATATAATTGGAGACGTTCCCTTTGCTGTCATAACTGTAGTTTACGACCCATTTATCGGGTTGATCCGAATGGTGAGATGTTAGTTGGTTTTTACTGTCGTAATTGAAGACGGTAGTTTCCTTGCCTGTTTTGTAAAAGTCAATCTGTTTTGATGGTTTTCCTTTTTTGTTGTAATGGATTATTATTTTGGTGGAATCTTTTTTGGTTTTTTCATTGATAGTGTAGCATGTTACATGTTCCACATTTCCGCGAATCACCAAATCTTCCTCTTCTTCAAGATAATTTTCTTTGAAGTGTATTGAGGCGCATGAGAAATATAATACGCTAATACAGTAAAGTAGCACCGTTTTTTTCATGAATATGTTCTAATTATTACTAGTAGCCGCTCGATTTGTCGGTGCATTTTACCACTTGATTGTCTCGCAAGTTAAAAATATAAATGAAACAGCCAGCTTTATTCGACTTTATGGTATGCTAACGCCGATTTTGCAACTCTAAATTTCTGCAAAGGTTTTTTATTGTTAAATTTGCAGCCTGATTTATAATCGGTTGCGTTAGGGATTGAAGCGCTTATCCTTGTGCCACGGCGAAAGCAAGTGGCAGAAGATAGAAGTGGAAAGCCCGGCCGAAGGCAACGCCCAAATATTATTATGGAAAGAAAGAAAGTAGCATTTTATACGCTAGGCTGTAAACTGAATTTTTCGGAAACATCGACCATTGCCCGGAATTTCACCGACGAAGGTTTTGATCGAGTTGATTTTGAAGACGTGGCCGACATTTATGTAATCAATACCTGTTCGGTGACTGAGAACGCCGACAAGCAATTTAAGCAGGTTGTCAGAAAAGCAATGAAACTCAACCAAAAAGCTTTTGTGGCGGCTGTTGGATGTTATGCGCAATTGAAACCCGAAGAACTGGCGGCGGTAGATGGTGTCGATCTGGTTCTGGGCGCCACCGAAAAATTCAAGATCACCGATTATATAAACGACCTTTCGAAAAATGACATGGGCGAGGTGCATTCGTGCGAGATATCGGAAGCCGATTTTTATGTTGGCAGTTATTCGATAGGCGACCGCACGCGCGCATTTTTGAAAGTCCAGGACGGCTGTGATTACAAATGTACCTATTGCACGATTCCGCTGGCGCGAGGAATTTCGCGAAGCGATGCGCTTGAGAATGTGTTGCAGAACGCCCGTGAAATCTCACAGCAAAATATTAAGGAGATCGTGCTTACGGGCGTAAATATTGGTGATTACGGCAAAGGTGAATTTGGAAATAAGAAGCACGAGCATACCTTTTTGGAGCTAGTTCAGGAGCTCGACAAAGTGGAAGGCATTGACAGGTTGCGGATTTCGTCGATCGAACCGAATTTATTGAAAAATGAAACCATTGAGTTTGTTGCCCGCAGCCGGACGTTCGTACCGCATTTTCACATTCCATTGCAATCGGGCAGTAATGATGTTCTGAAACGGATGAAGCGCCGTTATTTGCGTGAAGTTTACACCGAGCGCGTGGCGAAAATACGCGAAGTGATGCCCCATGCCTGTATTGGTGTGGATGTGATCGTAGGTTTTCCGGGGGAAACCGCTCAGCATTTTCTGGAAACGTACAATTTTTTGAACGAACTTGACATTTCGTATCTGCACGTGTTCACTTATTCAGCGCGTGACAATACCGAGGCGGCGCTGATGGATGGCGTGGTTCCGGCAAATGTGCGGGCCAAGAGAAGTAAGATGCTGCGCGGATTATCGGTCAAGAAGCGACGTGCTTTTTATGAAAGTCAGCTGGGTTCAATTCGCACTGTATTGTTCGAAAGTGAAAACCGCGAAGGATACATCCATGGTTTTACCGATAACTACGTTCGGGTGAAAATGCCATGGAACCCGGAACTGGTGAATACATTGCATGATGTGGTACTTACCCGTATCGATGAGGACGGCAGTGTGCGGATAGAATTCTCGGAAGTTTTGGAATCGGTTTAATATTTTGAGTGGAATTTCACCTTGGTAATCCGATAAACTGAAATGCCGTATAACTCTACAAACTCGTAAGTATTTCGGGCGGGTTGTTTAAAATCCACCAATGTACCGGCGGCGATTTCGTAGTACATTTTTTCACCTTCCATCATCAGGCGTTCACCGTTTTTTCTAAAAGCAGATCGGATAAGTACGAATTCCGACAGATTCCACGTGGTATTGCTCGCCTGGAAATCTTCAGAAAGCGAGTACAATCCTTCGGTAATTTCGGTTTTGCAGCCGTAATACTTGTCGATTGTTTGAAAAAAGTCCAGAATTTTTGAGTTGGTATCGGTACCCATTTATCAAAAATAATATTTTTTTGTTGCCGATAAACGAGATTTTGACACTGTATATGTTAAAATATCTCCGCAAAATATGGTAATCGACGAAGTGAAAAAGCTAATTTAGTTACAATTTAATACCCGGCGGAAGCAATTCTTTATACATCGGGTTTTTGCGGAAAAATGCCGCAATCTTCGGAAGCACCGGCACGACCTTCAATTTTCTTTCGGTCGCGATGCCCATGATATTGGTGAGTAATTCGTTTACAAATTCGTCATCGATAAAATTATCCGGCACCCGTATTTTAGTAAGAAAGATTTTTCGCTCCTGAAATGAATACTCGACCGCGACCAGTTGTCCGTCGCTATAAGTTTCAAATTGGCGTGAAAATGTATTGTCTTTAATTTCCATTTTAATCGGTTTTTTTAGTGCTGCATCGGGACTTCAACAATTAATATTTTTGATGGAGCAACGATATTGATATTTATATCGGCAGTGTTTGTTATTCCTGCAGCGTCGCGTTGTTTCAGGATATTGCCTGCGAGTTCGATCTCTCCTTCTATGAGAAAGATGTACAATCCGTTGCCCGCAATGTTAGTACGATATTGCGCATTGGCACCGGTTTCGAATACGCCCATGTTGAAATATGTTTGCTGATAAACCCATAAAGCATTCCCGTCATTCTTGTCATGCGGAGTGACGACGGTGGTAAATGAATTCACTTTAGTGCGAATGTCAAAAGATTTTTGGTCATAACGTGGCGCCACGTCTTGCTTTTCCGGGAACACCCATAGTTGCAATGTCTTTGCCTGTTCGCTGCGGCTGGCATTCATCTCTGAATGCTCGATCCCGGTGCCGGCACTCATGACCTGCACTTCACCGAAACTGATCGTTCCTTCGTTGCCCATGCTGTCGCGATGTTTAAGTCCGCCTTCAAGTGGGATCGTAATGATTTCCATATTATCATGCGGATGGGTGCCGAACCCGGCGCCTGCTGCAATTGTGTCGTCGTTTAAAACGCGTAACATACCAAACTGAACCTTATCAGGATTGTAATAACTGCCGAATGAAAACGAAAAATTGGCATCGAGCCAACCAAAATTTGCCTTTCCGCGGTCTTTTGCTGGGTAGAGTTGTATATTCATAATTTGTTGGTAAATTAATTTGCTTTTAACGGTGCGTCCGGCATAGAAGAATTAATTTTACAAATTTCGACATTATATTACCGAACGGCTGTTATTAAACCGTTAAAAACCATGACGAAAATTCCTGTTTATTTTGTTCCCGGACTCGCAGCGAGTTCGTCGATCTTTGAAAATATTAAGCTGCCCGATGACCAATTTGAGATGATTTTGCTCGATTGGCAGTTGCCAATGGCCAATGAGAGTCTGCAGCAATACTGCAAACGATGGACACGGCAAATAACGCATCAAAATCCTGTGCTTATCGGTGTATCGTTTGGCGGGGTCGTGGTCCAGGAGATGTCAAAATTGATCGCAGTTCGCAAAGTGATCATCATTTCAAGTGCCAAATGCAATTCGGAATTTCCGCTGCGAATGCGACTTGCGAAATATGGAGGGCTTTATAAATTGATACCAACAAGTTTACTGACCCGTGTAAAACCACTTGATTCGCTTCCTATAGGCAGTACTAAAATTAAGAAACGACTGAAACTGTACGAGCGCTACATTGGCGTACGCGATCAGCAATATCTCGACTGGGCGATCAAGGCGCTGATTTTTTGGGACCGATGCGAGCCCGATCCGAACATCATCCATATTCACGGTGATGCCGATGAAATATTTCCGGCAAAATACGTTAAGAATTATATATCCGTTCCCGGCGGAACGCATATTATGATTTTAAATAAAAGTCGATGGCTTAATAAACATTTGCCAAAAATTATCTTAGCCCATCCGGACGAGATTAAAAATAAAACGTTTAAATAAAAAATAGAGAAGATGAACCTGATTAAAAGAACAAGCCTGATCGCAGGTGTGATACTCACCAGCGGAATATTGGTGCATGGCGTTTCTAGTGACAGTGTAAAAGTCGCCGCCAAAGAAGAAAAAGTAAGGTTTTTTCCTGCTGCAGTTGATTTTGCCGGTGAATCCGCCCCGTTGCATATTTATGATGTAAAAGAACGTTTCGATCGCGAATTGCTGGTTAACGCAAACCTGCATGCCTCCACGATTTTGGTGATAAAAAGGGCAAACCGCGCGTTTGAAGTCATCGAGCCTATATTAGCGAAATATAATGTTCCGGACGACTTTAAATATCTTGCCGTGATTGAAAGCGGCCTCGTCAATGCTGTATCACCAGCCGGTGCTCGTGGTGTCTGGCAATTCATGCCGGCGACAGCCAAGGAAATGGGAATGGAAGTCAATGATTATGTCGATGAGCGCTACCATCTGGAAAAAGCGACCGAAACCGCCTGTAGATATTTGCTGCAGTCGAAAGAAAAATTCGGCAGCTGGACATTAGCCGCCGCCGCTTATAATGGCGGAAATTTCGGTGTCAGCCGCCAAATTGAATCTCAGAAAGTCAGCAATTATTACGATTTATTGTTAACAGAAGAAACTTCGCGCTACGTTTTTAGAATATTAGCATTGAAGGAAATTATGAAGTCGCCCGAATTATACGGATTCGTAATCGACAAATCGGAGATGTATGAAAACCTGCCGACACGAAAAATTGAGGTATCAACGTCAATCCCTGATTTAGCCGATTTCGCTATTTCCCAAGGTATCAATTACAAAATATTAAAAATACACAACCCGTGGCTGCGCGATAAAAAACTGGTTAACACCAGCGGGAAGAAATATATCATCGAAATCCCGGAACGCGGATATTGAGAGAAATAGCTTTTATTGAACAGAAAAATTTAGCCGCAGATTCACAGATTTTTAAAATAATAATTGTGAAAGAAGCTTCTAGGCCTGTATTTGCTTTCCCTAAGAAAACTGTAGAACTGACGCTCGAAATGTACTTTTAGATGAAGTTAGATAAACTATGAATCGCTAGGCGCAACCGTTTTCGATTTCCAAGCCGATAATTTGTTTTAAAATCTGTGAATCTGTGGCCTACTACTGAACTACATTTTCTTCATCTGATCCTTCATCATCGCGATCTGCTCCTTCAGCATTCCCTGCTTGTCAAGTTTTTTGGCTTCTTTAAGTAAGTTGGTTGCCTCTAGTTTGCGTCGGCGGGTCATCGCCACACCGGCAAGGTTTAATTTGGCAACAGCCAGGTCCATATCCATCGACAAACCAAGTTCAATCGCCTTTTTGAAATATTTCTCGGCCTGAATCATATTGGTCTGTGCCAGCATGATTCCGTGTAAATAATTGAAATAGCCCTGTTGTTTTCGCACCAGCGCCGCCTCCGGATTTTTGATATATGACAGCCATTTTTGAGCACCCGCGAAATCCTGCTTCCGAAGCTTTAAAAATGCCAAAAGGATAAATTCGTTTTTATAATATAAAAAGACAAAGATCAACGATAGGAAAATCAGGAAAATCCCATTGCCGATATAGCCTTCTGTAAATTGCCAGATTGCAGTAATGACAAGTAAAGCGGCAATGATAAGCTTAATAATTTTATGAAACATAGTAAGGTATTTTGAGGTGGCAAAGATAGTAAAAGGAATTGTAAATATTTTTTGAAAACATATTGCCAGAAAAAAAAGACTTTGTATATTTGCACTCGGTTTTGGAACGGTTGTTTTGGGACCTGCCGACCATATTAAATAAAAAGATTTTTAAAGATACAAAGCAATGAGCAAAAGAACGTTTCAACCATCGAAAAGAAAGAGAAGAAATAAGCACGGATTTATGGACAGAATGGCTTCTGCTAACGGTAGAAAAGTTCTTGCTCGCAGAAGAGCGAAAGGCCGTCACAAATTGACCGTATCGTCTGAGCCACGACACAAAAAATAATGTTTGAACCAAACATATACAAGGCGTTACTTTTATTAGTACCGCCTTTTTTTATATCTTGTGATTAATGATTTGGAGCTGTTCCGGCTATCCGCTGCAATCTTTTTTGTGTTATGTCATTCCGACGATAGGAGGGATCTCCAACAAAAAAGGATTTTCGCTTTTATCCGGGCTAGGTCACTGAACATCTAACATCAATGCCGTTCAACCTTCAACTTTCAACCTTCAACTTTCAACTAACAACTTTCCAACTTTCAAACTCCTAACTACATGCCAAAAGACAACTCAATAAAATCAGTATTAATTATAGGTTCCGGCCCAATTGTAATCGGCCAGGCATGCGAATTCGATTATGCCGGTTCACAGGCAGCGCGCTCGATCCGAGAAGAAGGCATCGAAGTAATCCTGATCAACTCGAATCCTGCAACCATCATGACCGATCCGCAAATGGCCGATCATGTGTATTTATTACCGCTGACAACCAAATCACTAATCCAAATTCTAAAGGAACATCCGCAAATCGATGCCGTGCTGCCAACCATGGGCGGGCAGACAGCTTTGAACCTGTGCCTCGAAGCCGACGAAAAAGGAATCTGGGAAGATTTCAACGTGCGCTTAATAGGCGTCGATATCAATGCAATCAACATCACCGAAGACCGCGAGCAGTTCAAACAATTACTTCAGCGCATCGATGTGCCAACGGCGCCGGCGATGACTGCGACTTCATTTTTAAAAGGAAAAGAGATCGCGCAGGAGTTCGGTTTTCCGCTCGTGATCCGGCCGTCATTTACACTGGGCGGAACCGGAGCCGCATTTGTTCACAAAAAAGAAGATTTTGACGAATTGCTCACCCGCGGACTCGAAGCATCTCCAATCCACGAGGTGTTGATAGATAAAGCTTTATTGGGCTGGAAAGAATACGAACTCGAATTGCTCCGCGATAAGAATGACAACGTGGTGATCATCTGTTCGATTGAAAACATGGATCCGATGGGAATCCACACCGGCGACTCGATCACCGTGGCTCCGGCGATGACATTATCCGATAAGACTTTCCAGAAGATGCGCGACATGGCAATCCTGATGATGCGCAGCATTGGAAATTTTGCCGGCGGATGTAATGTCCAATTTGCTGTTTCACCCGACGAAAAAGAAGACATCGTCGCGATCGAGATCAATCCGCGTGTTTCGCGTTCATCGGCACTGGCGTCAAAAGCGACCGGTTACCCGATTGCGAAAATTGCATCGAAACTCGCCCTTGGTTATCACCTTGACGAACTTCAGAATCAAATTACCAAATCGACATCGGCATTATTCGAACCGACACTTGATTATGTAATCGTCAAAATTCCGCGTTGGAACTTCGACAAATTCGAGGGTGCCGACAGAACACTGGGACTCCAGATGAAATCGGTAGGCGAGGTGATGGGCATCGGACGATCGTTCCAGGAAGCACTTCACAAAGCAACGCAATCGCTCGAGATCAAACGCAACGGACTGGGTGCCGATGGTAAAGGTTATACCAATTACGAGCAGATCATCGAAAAATTGACGCATGCCAGCTGGGATCGCGTATTCGTTATTTACGATGCGATACAGATGGGAATTCCGTTGAGCCGCATTCATGAGATCACCAAAATCGACATGTGGTTCCTGAAGCAATACGAGGAATTGTATTCGCTCGAAAGAGAAATATCGAATTATAAAATTGACACGCTTCCAAAAGAACTATTGCTCGAGGCCAAACAAAAAGGTTTCGCCGACCGGCAAATCGCACACATGATGAACTGCCTCGAAAGTCAGGTTTATAAACTGCGCGAAGAACAAAACGTAAAACGCGTCTATAAACTTGTAGATACGTGCGCAGCAGAATTCACTGCGAAAACGCCGTATTACTATTCGACTTTTGAAGCCGAGATCGAAACCGCTGACGGCAGAAGATATGTTCAAAATGAAAGCATAGTATCCGACAAGAAAAAAGTTGTAGTGTTAGGTTCAGGTCCGAACAGGATCGGTCAGGGTATCGAATTTGACTATTCATGTGTACACGGAGTTTTGGCCGCTAAAGAATGTGGTTATGAAACCATCATGATCAATTGCAATCCGGAAACTGTTTCAACCGATTTCGATGTAGCAGACAAATTATATTTCGAGCCGGTTTTCTGGGAACACATATACGATATCATCCGCCACGAAAAACCTGAAGGCGTGATTGTACAGTTAGGCGGACAAACAGCATTGAAACTTGCCGAAAAACTCGACCGCTACGGCATTAAAATTTTTGGAACAAGTTATGACGCACTCGACCTTGCTGAGGATCGCGGCCGATTTTCGGAACTGCTTCGCGAACTTAAAATCCCGTTCCCGAAATTCGGTATTGCAGAAACTGCCGATGAGGCTGCAGCATTGGCTGATGAACTCGATTTCCCACTGCTTGTGCGCCCTTCATATGTATTAGGTGGCCAGGGGATGAAAATTGTGATCAACAAACAGGAACTTGAAGAGCATGTAATCGACTTGCTGAAATCAATACCAGGTAATAAATTACTACTCGATCATTATCTTGACGGTGCGATCGAGGCAGAAGCCGATGCAATATGCGATGGCGAAAACGTGTATATCATCGGAATCATGGAGCATATAGAACCATGCGGTATCCATTCCGGCGATTCAAATGCAACATTGCCGCCATTCAATCTGGGTGAATTCGTAATGCAGCAAATAAAAGATCATACAAAGAAAATCGCGTTGGCACTGAGGACCGTCGGACTTATAAATGTGCAGTTTGCTATTAAAGATGACACGGTTTATATCATCGAAGCGAATCCGCGTGCCTCCCGAACTGTTCCTTTCATTGCGAAAGCTTATGGCGAACCGTATGTGAATTATGCGACCAAAATTATGTTGGGCGAGAAAAAGGTAACCGATTTTAAATTCAATCCGAAATTGAAAGGATTCGCGATCAAGCAACCGGTATTCTCGTTCAATAAATTCCCTAACGTGAATAAAGCGCTGGGCCCCGAAATGAAATCTACGGGAGAAAGCATTTTGTTTATTGATGATTTAAAAGATGATCAATTTTACGAATTGTACTCACGAAGGAAAATGTATCTGAGTAAGTAGAGTTGAAAGTCGAAAGTCGAAAGTGGAAAGTGGAAAGTCAAAAGTTGACCCGAGCCGCAGGCGAACGGAGCGAAGCTAAAGTGGATCCGAGCCTGAACCATCGCGATTGTGCTTTGAAGATTTGAAGCTAAACTGGCAGACCATGTTCGTCTTAGGTTTTCATATCACGTTAGTGACATACTGATTTGAGATAATAGCAAAAAATAAAAGCCTTACATCGGGCGTAGATGTAAGGCTTTCATATTTTAGCGTTAATATTATTTTCTGATAAATTTCTGAGAAAATGATTTTCCGTCAGCGTCTTTTAATAGTACTATATAGGTTCCGGCCGACAAAGATCTGACATCCAGTTGGTTTTCTGAAATTTGTTGGTTTATCAAAATCGTTCTGCCGGTCAGGTCATAAATTGATGCGCTTTTTATATCGGCAGCCGAATTATCGAATGTGAAGTTTATAAAATCGTTGGTCGGATTTGGATATAGACTGAACTTGTCGCTTGTAAAGCTATTGACAGCCAAAGGCGACGAGCCTTCCAACACGAACAGCGCACCGTTGATATCGGGATTTTCAATGACATCAACAGTTCCGGAAGGCCATTTGATGATTGCCTGAGTAATTTGGGTTGCCTGACCGAGACCGAAGTGCGTGTTTAGCGAACTCATATATTTAAAACCTTCGCCACTTCGAACATCACGAATCTGAATTCCCCACGGGCCATGAATTTCAATTCTTGCTCCAATACCGTTTGAGTTGCTTTGCACACCCTGAAGGTGAAATTTAATCCAGTTATTGCTGTTTCCGGAATTGATTTTTATACTGTTTCCGTTTTGTATATCAAGGAAACCATCATCGTTAAAGTCGCCGATGGCACCAACTGATAAGCCGCTGTATGCAATGGGCGCAAAGGTATTATTTCCTTGGTTAAACATGATTTTTCCGCCGCCACCCAGTATATCGACAAAACCATCATTGTCAAAATCGTATGCTACATGTTCGATATTGGTAGACAAATTGGTATCAAATCCGGAACCTGCCGTGATATCGATAAAAGGTTCCTCGACAGTATTCGATAGGTCGAGGTCGTTTCTTTTAAGCTTATGTGTTCCCGTACTGGCACCCACCATAACGTCCATGTCGCCATCATTGTCAAAATCAGCCCAGGCACACGACCATGATTGTCCTGGGTCGAACAGGTTCATCTGCACTGAAATATCCGAAAATGTACCATTTCCGTTATTGCGGTGCAGTTCATCCGGAGGTACGCTTCCACATTTCGCAATGAACAGATCCTGGTGGCCGTCGTTGTTATAGTCAATCCATATAGATCCGTAATTGCCTCCGTTGGCACCTAAACTATAAGCGCCTGAAGTTACCGTTGATTGGAAATAATTAAATGTTCCGTTGCCGTTATTCAGATAATAGACATTGGGCGCAATATCATGGCATGAAAATGCATCGAGATGACCGTCGTTATTGAGGTCGATGAAATTTGTTCGTTGGCAAAAAACATATTGTCCCGGAGTGTCCTGCGTAAAGCCGGTACCGGTGCTGTTTGAGCGCATGAAAGTCAGTCCGTTGCCGCTTCCATACACCAAATCGTTATATCCGTCTTTGTTGTAATCGCCTGCGGCAAGGCTCCATGATGGGAGGAACTGGGCGTTTGTAGTCGGAAAATCGGTTACTGTGAAAGTGCCGTCTTCATTCTGAAAGTGAACGCGGATATTATTCCCATTCACACCCACCAAATCATCGCGTTTGTCGTTATTCATGTCTACCGCACACAAATTGTAGGCGCTGTTGATCGTAGTGATATTTTGGGTCGTAAAAGAAATTGTAGGCGTAGGCGGAACTACAATTGGGTTTTCAATAAGTTGCCAAGTAAAACCACCTGAAGACCATCTGTTGTCAAAAGCGATATAGTAGGTGTTATTTGCCGCTACATTAAAAGTTGCCACCGATGTATAACCGTCTCCAGAATCATCATCGCCACCATGGCATACCAGTGAACTGCATGTTCCGCTATAAATTTGTACGCGAGTATCAGGCAAACTGCCGTTCTGCGGAATACTTGTGGTAACTGTCACTGTAAAATCATCCGAAGGGATGTATTTGTACCATTCGCCGGCACCGTTTGTACCGACAGGTCCGTTAGGAGTACAAATAGGCGTAGGGACCTGGCTGCCATTTATCGCACTTACCACGTGGAGTCCCGCAGTTACCTGCAGGGCACCAGCGCAGGTGTCTTGCGCTGTGGCAATTGGTATTGCGCATAAGCACATCAGTATCAGAGTAATTTTTTTCATGCTGTAAATATTTAATTTTAATATTATTGACACGGTGTCAAGGAATTTATCCATTGCTCCATTAAAGCGATGCCTTCTTCGTGAATAACCGTTCGGCCGTGCAGTGGCATCCGGTATCCTTCATTAGTGGTGTTAAGGCGGTAGTATAACATCGACCGACCTATATTTCCTGGTGTAACCAAAGTTCCAAGCGCCGGAGGAAAGTCCTGCATATCGGCAGTTTCCACACATACTCCCATATTTTGCAGATTGTTGTTCGTTTCGTTGAAAGCGAGTCGGAGTGGGCGGTAGTCGCAATGTTTTCCCACAGAGTGGCAATGGGCACAGTTGACATCGACATAGGCCCGCGCACGAAGCTCCAAAGGTTTTGAAGTATCATTGTAATTAACTGCGGTATTTTCAATCGAAGGCATTGTGAAATCCGCATTCAGGTAACCGGCATCTATCCAGGCCGTCAGCTGATTTTTAGTAACATCGCCATAATCGTAATTGAAATTGAGATTTTGCGCCTCAATCCCGATGGGAATATGCATTGTAACTTCGCTGCCATTTACTATTTCCTTGGTTTTATGGCAAACGATGCACTGGTCTTCGGACGGAATTCTGTAATTGGTGCTCTTAGTCACATTATCGGCACCTGTCCAGGTGATTTCGGTAAAACTGCCGGTAAGATCGAAAAAAGCTTCGGTCTGCTCTTCGTTCCAAATATAGTTTGCGAAGATCCAGCCTTCACTTTTGCGTATCATGATTCGAGTTTCCACTAAACGCGTGCCACCCGGTGCAGAAATGTTCTGAACATTATCATAGTAGAAACTTTTTATCAGCGCTGCGCCAACGGGAAGCTCCAGAATATTGCCATCACCGTTGAAAGTGCCTTTGGAACCTTCCGGCATCCACACGAAACGCTTCTTTTGGGCGTAATCGGTAAACAGGCTGCTTGCCGGTTCGTAGGGAAGTACATTTAATGACGGAATCTGATCTTTCAAAGGACCATCGAAAAAGTGGTAATCCGATAGCTTCGGATATGGTACCTCAGTAAGGTTTACTATAACGGGCGATACAGGCGGGGGTTCAACAATAGGATCGTAGTGAGTGTCATCATCTGAACATCCGATCAAGAGCAAACCAAAAACGTAAAGTATAAAGTAATGAATTCGCATGGTGCATATTTAGTCTTTCCAAAAATAATAATTTTTTGTTAAGAACCTAGCTAAGTTAGCGATATAGTACTAATAACTTGCGAGTTATCTGTGATATTAGGTATTGAGATAAATTATTCCAAATCGATATCGGAGGGATCGGCGCGTTTTATTATTGTTTCCGGAAGGGCTTTTTTAGCTTTGGCGCCCATTTTTTTCAGTCGTTCTACGCTGCTTATCAAATTTCCTTTGCCATCGATTAATTTATTCATAGCTCCCTGATATTCAGACTTGCTTTCATCGATGCGCTTTCCGACCCGGATCAGATCGGAAACAAAACCTTCAAATTTATCATATAATGCGCCCGCCTGACGCGCAATCTCAAATGCATTTTCCTGTTGCTTTTGATTAGCCCACATGCTGTCGATAGTTCGCAAAGTCGCCAATAGTGTCGAGGGCGTAACGATTACTATATTCTTTTCAAAAGCTTTATTGTATAAAGCCGAATCTTCGTTCAATGCCATGGCGAACGCCGGTTCGATTGGAATAAAAAGTAACACAAAATCAGGGCTTTCAATTTGGTACAGGTCGTGATAATTTTTTTCTCCAAGTTGCTCCACATGTCGCCTGATTGAATTGACATGTTCCTTGAGAAATGCTGCTCGCAATGCGTCATCCTCTTCGTTGATGCATTTTTCGTAGGCCGTCAGCGATACTTTTGAATCGACGATCATCTTTTTCCCATCGGGCAAATTAATTACCACATCCGGCAGAACTCGCTGGCCATGTTCGTTGGTGTAACTGCGCTGCATTTCGTATTCACGTCCTTTCTCCAGGCCCGATTTCTCAAGTACGCGTTCCAGAACGAGCTCTCCCCAGTTGCCTTGCATCTTACTGTCGCCTTTCAAAGCTTTGGTGAGGTTCAAAGTTTCCCGGCTCATTTGCTCATTCATTTCCCGCAATCCAAGAATCTGCTGCCGTAGCGCGGCGTGATAATCGATGCTCTCTTTATGAGTATCTTCAACTTTCTTTTCGAAGTGCAATATTTTGTCCTGTAGCGGAGAAAGAATATTGGCAAGATTTACTTTATTCTGTTCGGTGAATTTAACCGATTTTTCGTCCAGGATCTTATTGGCTAGATTTTCAAATTCTTTTGTAAACTTCTGCTGTAATTGATCAACTTCATTTTTCTGTTCGACATGACGTTGGTGTAGATGATCATAATCGGCTTCTTTCTTTGAAAGCTGGACAGCAAAGGCATCCTTTTCGGTTCGAATTTTTTCTGATTCACGTTGAACTTCAATCAGCCGTTTTTCAAGCGAGGAGATAGCCGCTGCATGCTGCTCCTTAACAATGCTTAACTGGAATTCGGCCGATTTCAATTTTTCGACAACGGTAGATTGTGACGCCTGATTTCGGGCGGCGTAAAGCAATTTTCCAATGTAAATACCTGCAATCAGTGCGGATATAAATGAGAGAATAATATAAATTGCGATGTTCATGGCCGTGACGGTTAAACAGCAAAAGTACTAATATTACGCAGGCCTTGGTGGTGGCAAAAAAAAATGACCTGTTAAGAACAGGCCATTGTAAAAAAGTAGGTATTAGTTTCTAGGATTGTGAGATTTCAAATTGTCGATCGAAATGTTTATTGGGAATGCGCTTTTGCGAGTAGCTGTTGTAGATAAGCGATTTAACTTTCTTACGGCCAATTCGCAATAAAGAAACATTTATTACCATTCCGACAACGCAAATGCACATTAAAATCATTAACATGCTCATATATATTATGTGATTGATTTCAGATGAAAATTTAAAGTCGGAAGCAAAAAAGTATGCGGAAGCGACAAATACCACTGCTGATAATATTAAGGTGAATAGCTTCATAAGATAAATTTTTAAGTTGAACTATGATTTTATTTTGGGGTGCAGAGCATATTGTTTCTCACAAAAATCTACTGCTTTAATTTTTAACTAAATTAAGATTTCATTAAGAGAACTTTTTACACAATTATAAGTAAGAATTATATAATTCCTTTTGTGTTTCCGGTGCTCGTAGCTTTGGGATCCCAAATATTGAATTCGTGCAAAAATCACATGGTTTAAATGTAAAAGTTAGGTTAAAACTATGCCAAATGTCAATTGTATCGTAGCACGATGTTGTAGATTTGAAAGAAGCGGAAATCTAATGTTTCTACTAATTTTTTTATTATGAATCACGACGGCCCTATCATAATTATTGAGGATGACGAAGATGATCAGGAAATTTTGAAAGAAATTTTTGATAAGATTGACAATCCCAATAAAGTTTTATTTTTTTCGGATGCCATTAAAGCCCTCGACTTCTTAACATCAAACGAAGGCACTCCGCCATTTTTGATAATATCGGATATGAATTTGCCGCAAGTTGGCGGACTTGAATTACGGTCGATTCTGAGAAAACACGAAAATATTGGTCTGAGATGCGTTCCCTACCTGTTTTTCACAACATCAGCTGGTTACCGGGATCTTGTGGCAGCCTACTCTGATTCAGTTCAGGGGTTTTTCATCAAGCCTTCCAGTATGAGTGAACTGGAACGTTTGCTGCAAAGGATTCTCCATTATTGGAAGGACAACAAACCTCCGGTCGGATAATTATTTGCCAGGATTTATATTGCCGCGATGTTTTTTATTGTCGGGATGCGATGAAGGATAACGATTATCGGCCACATCATAATTCCGATCTTTATTTTCCATCAGTTCAGGATCTTCGATGATCTCATTACCAGTTTTATAATCCGGCTCCTGCACCGGATTTTTTTTATGGTTCGGATTGACAGCCTCATGCCTCGCACGTTGAACTATCTCCGGATTTCCTTTACTGTCGATGTCTGACTCCGTTTTTAGAGGCGCCGGATTATAATCTTCCGGTATATTTTCACTACTGAAACCTTCATTTCTCTCGTGTTCGATATTCGGGTTTTGTTCACCATTCCATTTTTTATCGCCTAAGTCTTTTCCTGAAGTTGCCATTTTTTGAATTGTTTTATAGTTAATATTACGGCTTTTAAAACGGGCAACGAAATGCTTTAACATTGCTTTATTACGGTGGATGACTACCTTTGCAGAATGGATTCGATTAAACATCGCCATTTCATGTTGCACAAGCCCTATGGTTACCTGAGCCAGTTCAAATATGAATTGAAGCGAAAGAAGAAATTGCTGGGCGAACTATACGATTTCCCACCCGGCACAATGGCGATTGGAAGGCTGGACGAAGACTCTGAAGGGCTGTTGCTGCTAACCACTGATGGAAATGTAAGCGAGCATGTCCGAAGTCGCAATACCGAAAAAGAGTACTGGGTGCAGGTCGACGGAATTATTACTGAAAGCGCCGCCAACTTACTGCGGTCAGGTGTTCAAATCGGTTTCAAAGGAAAGAAATATATCACTCGACCAGCGATAGCCGAATTGATGGATCCACCCGATATTCCACTGCGAACACAGAAGATCCGCGACGAACGGCACGGCCCGACAAGCTGGATTTCCATAACCGTTTCAGAAGGAAAATTTCGGCAGGTGCGAAAGATGACTGCTGCGGTTGGTTTTCCCACATTACGGCTGATCCGAATGCGCGTTGGCCAATATTACTTAAGCGATTTTGCTCCTGGTGAGGTTCGGGAGATTGAATTTTAAATTTATGTTATGTTAAATGTCGTGCTTGTATCGCCCGAAATACCCAATAATACCGGAAATATCGGCCGCCTCTGCGTAGGTACCGAAAGTCGTCTTCATCTGATTCATCCGTTCGGGTTTCAGATCACCGATAAGAATGTAAAGCGTTCTGGTCTTGATTATTGGATTCATCTCGATTGGAACGAATATGACAATGTAGAACAGTGGCTGGAGCAGGTAACCGACAAATCCCGAATATTCTTATTCACATCCAATACTCAAAAATCGTATCTCGATGCTGAATACCAAGATGGCGACTGGCTTGTATTTGGCAAAGAAAGTGTAGGGCTCCCGAAAGAAATGCTGGATAAATTCCCCAATCACTTGACAATTCCCATTTCGCCACTGGTGCGAAGCTACAACCTCGCCAATGCTGTTGCTTTTACTTTAGGTGAAGCCAAGCGGCAGTTATCTCACTTATAAAGCAATCAATAGGTAGCCATAAAATCTGTAAATGAACGAATAATGCTGTTCACTGATTTATCCAAAGATGGTTTGGCATCGATATAATCGTCTTTTACCCGTCCATCGGGTGCAAAAAAGTCGGCCACCCTCAACTCGGTCAAAACATCACTTGTATATATTTCGGGAATGGAAACGCGAATCGAATAGGTCGTCTCGCGCAATTGGACATTCAAAGTGTATTTCACCCGATGATAAAATGCCTCGCCGCGATTCCTGTAATAGAACGCGTTGGGTTTGTGGCCGTCGATTTTAAAACCGTCGCTGGTAATATCGTATACTTCATACGGATAATCGATCGTCTGGTTGAAATTTGCCACCCACGATTTTGCAGTTTCAATAATTTTTTCGGTTGTTTTCATCGGTTTGGGTACTGTGACAGAACCGTAACCCGATGGTGAAAGCGACAATTCCTGTTGCGCCAGTAGCGAAGTGGAGACTAGTAAAAAGTATATAGGTATAATCCGAAGCATCACATTTTTCATAAAGGTCATTTATATTATGAAGATAATGAATTAAAAATCTGCAATGATGAACGTGTGGCTACTTTGATCGAATTTTATAGTAGTGTTGGGAAACATAGTATCAAACGTGCCATTTTCAATTAACCGCATCGGAATATCCTGAACAATTTTTTGAGCCGTCATCACAATCAACTCATCACATAGTTGTATGGCAAGGTCGATATCGTGTGTCGAGAAAAGGATTGCTTTGGCAGTTTCCCGGGTGAGCTTTTTCAGCAATTGCAATAAGTTGGCTTTATGATTCAGGTCCAGATGCGTGGTGGGTTCATCGAGAACAATTAGCGGAGTATCCTGTGCAAGTGCCCTGGCAATAAGAACTTTCTGCATCTGGCCATCACTTAATTCGTAATGTTTTTTACTCAGCAAATGACCAATATCTGTTAGTTCGACTGCATTATGAATGGCCGTTTTATCAATTTCAGATAATCTCCCCATCCAATTTGTGTATGGCTGCCGCCCCAAAGCCACAAGTTCGTAAACGGTTAGGTTGCTGGGCGGAAGTTTTTCAGTCAGCACCACACTCAATTCTTTTGCGATGTCACGCGCAGTCATATGCTCGATATTCGTACAGCCCAAAAAAATCTGACCTTGCAGCGGTGGCTGTATTCCGGTAAGTGTACGCAATAACGTTGATTTTCCAATCCCGTTCGCGCCCACCAAAGCCACAAGCTGACCGGATGCGACATTGATATCAATACCGGTCGCAATCACTGAATCGGATTTCTTTTTCCGATAACCGATCGCGACATTCCGTGTATGTATCATAAATTCGTTCATCAGCTTGCCAATTTTCTTTTGCTCACCAATAGCCAGATTACGACCGGCGCACCTACGATAGAAGTTACTGCGTTGATTGGCAGCGTCAAATCAGAGCCCGGAAGTTGCGAAATTATATCGCATAAAAGCATGATTATCGCGCCTGATAAAATAGTTGCCCAAAATAGAATTGTGTGGCTGCTGGTTTGGAATACCAATTTAGCGATATGAGGAACCGCTAATCCGATAAAGGCAATCGGACCGGCAAATGCAGTAATGCTTCCCGCAAGTATGCTGGTTGCGATAATTATAACCAATTGCGTTCTTTTAATGTTAATGCCAAGGCTACGCGCATAGTTTTCGCCTAACAACAATGCATTCAGCGGTTTAATACAGGAAAAGCTTAATATCAATCCGATAATCACCGCAGTGCTTAAGATTGCGATTGATATCCAGGATAAGTTGCCGAGATTTCCCATCGCCCAGAAGGTAAATCGCTGCAGTTGCTCGGCTGAGCTGAAATAACTCAGAGCGCCCACAATGGCACTGGTAAAACTTCCAAACATCAACCCTACGATCAATATTGCCATTGTGTCTCGTAATTTTTGTGAAACGACCAATACCGCAATCATCACCATAAAACTTCCGATGCAAGATGCCAACACGATTCCGTATTGTGACAATGCTATCGGCACTAATACCCCCGGCAAAATAGCCGAGCCTAACAGTATCGCCGCGACGCCCAAACTCGATCCCGAGCTCAATCCCAGAACATACGGGCCGGCGAGCGGATTTCGAAACAAAGTCTGCATCAACAAGCCGCTGATGGCTAAACCCGTCCCGGCCATTACGGCAGTGATCGCTTTTGGCAGCCGGTAGTTGATTATTATATATTCCCACGTTTTTTTGGAAGCCGATTCGCCAAAAAGACTTTGAATAACCTCGCCAAATGGTATCGACACCGAACCAAGCGCGATGTTCAATACGAATAATAAAAGCAAACTCACTGTAAGTGTCGCAAAGAGAAAGGTATGTTTTGACGCCGGCACTACTGTAATTTTTCGAAAAAGTAAAGTTGGTAGTCGGGCAATAATTCGGGATGCAGTATTTTGATCATGTCTTTCAATACTAAATCCGGACGGTTGGGCGCCAATTCATAATAGATCACCCCGCCCGTTTTTCCTTTTTTAGTACTGAAGGAATACACATTTTTATCCTGGAATGCTTTGAATTGCGTGTAATGCGAATTGCTATCGGCCATTTCTTTGAGGGAAGTGAATTGCGCCGGACCAATCCAGAAATCCGCCTGGTTTGCAGTTTCTAAGACTTTTTCAAAGGGAAGCGACAAACTCCCGGTGCCACTTGTTTGACTCCATAAATAGTCTCCGCCGGCCTGTGCAATTATCTGCGCGCCCCAACTGTTGCCCTGCGGCAGGTACCATTGGTTTTCATAGATTGCCCCTGCCATTACCGTCGGTTTTACCGAAACTTTTCCTGCCAAAGAAAGCGCAGCACTATAGTCACTTTCGATTTTTGAAAATATTGCATCGGCCTGGTCTTGGAGTCCGTATAAAGCGCCAAAGAATTTTATCCATTCGGCTTTTCCCAGCGGCGTTTGCTCGTTCCAGTCACCGTTCAGCAATACCATCAGGCCACTTTTTTCCAGGTTATCTAAAGCTGCATTGTTGTTGTCGATGCCGTAACCGATGATCACATCCGGCTCGATATCGATAATGACTTCGGTATTTAAATTTTGATTATTGCCGATTTCACGCACATGTCCGCCTTCAATTCGATTGCGAACGCGTTCCGATGAAATGTATTCCATCTGTGGAAAACCAATGAGCGAATTTTCGACCGACAGCATTTCCAGCGAAGGAACATGCGTTGTTGAGGTTACGACAATGGTTTTAATCGGGATATTGACGATTTGATATTGGCTCAGGCTGTCAGGGATGGTGCCCGATTTCTCTTTTAATATGTAATGATAATCCTGGGTTGCGCCCGGCCACGGATTGCTGACTTTCACAAGCGAATAACCGTCGTAATTGTAAATTGCGAGTCCGCTTGCATGTTTAATCTGATTTTCAGCGGTGTCGGTGCTATGTTTATCAGTTTTCTGATCACATGCCGAGAGTAAAAGAAACAATATGCCTAATCGAAAGAACAGTGTCATTGCGCGGATTTTTACAAAAGTAAAATAATGTTTCGATAAACGGCGACTACTTACTATCTTTGCAGCCGAATAAGGTTGTGATTTTCGATTACTCTGAATCACATTAAAAGGGAATTAGGTTAAATACCTAAGCTGTTCCCGCAACTGTAAGCTATAAAAGACTGTTGTTATCCGCAAGCCACTGTGAAAATGGGAAGGCAAACAACAGGACGCAAGCCAGGAGACCTGCCTTTTTCTTAATTAATATCGAATCTTCGGGAGAAAGGTTCAGAAATTATGACTGTAAGGAATCTGCTGGTTTTTTTCGCTGTTCTGTGTTGCCGGATGCTGTTCGCGCAACAAGACACTATTTCACTGCATGAAGTTGTCATTTCCGATGCACAGTTGCGGAATTTTTCCGAAATGCAATCAGTTATTTCATTGTCCGATTCGATTTTGAAAACAAATCGTAACGATCTTACGTCGCTGCTCAAATTCAATACCCCGATCTACTTTAAGGAAAACGGCTACGGCATGGTGTCCTCGCCTTCGTTTCGCGGAACAACGGCCCAGCACACGGCGGTGATCTGGAACGGAATCAACATCAATTCGCAGTTCAACGGTCAAACCGATTTCAATACGATTCCCACGGCCTCGTTTGAGCAAATAGACATACGTTCCGGCGGCGGAAGTGTCATTTACGGGAGCAGCGCCATTGGAGGCACTGTTCATTTGAAAAATGAATTGTCACTTTCCGATCATTTCGATTCCGATATTTTCGTCAGCCACGGAAGTTTCAACACGCAATTGCTGAAGGCGAAGGTGTCGGCAGGAACGAGAAAATGGTCGTTTGTAACAGCGGTCAGTCGCATCAGTTCCGATAACGATTTTGAATTACCCAATGGAGGTCGGAACATAAATGGCCAATATCAAAGCAACAATGTTTCGGCCAGCACCGCTTTTCGGATCAATAACCGGAATATACTTAAATTTTACAGCCAGTTAACCGATGGCGAGCGAAACTTTTCACTATTCCTGCCCTCGGATACGAATCAGAAATATTTCGATTTCAATACCCGTAACCTGCTGGAATGGGAAAATCGGTCGGGCAAATTGATTTCTAAATTGAAAGTGGCCCATCTGAACGAACAATATACATACTTCCTGAATATTGAATCGGACAACCACTCTTATGGTAAGGTGACTTCGCTGATTGGTAAGTACGATTTAACTTACTCTTTTAATCGGCATCAAATCAACGCGGTTATCGACTACACGAATTCTGCAGGCGAGGGAAGCGATATTGCGAACCAACAACGATCTGTCGGCGCCGCTTCGGTATTATTTAAAAATGCCGATGTTTCGAAATTCGGCTACCAAATCGGCATCCGGCAGGAGTTTACCGATAATTATCAAAGCCCGTTTCTGTTTTCCGCCGGAGCGAAATATAAAATCGGACAGAGCTACAGCATTCGCAGCAATGTTTCCCGAAACTTCCGGATACCAACCTTCAACGATTTATATTGGTCGGGCGGCGGCAACGAAAATCTGATGCCTGAAACATCGTATCAGGCTGAGATCGGTAACGAATTCAGTTTCCAACAGGCAACGGTTTCGGTTACGGCCTATTATTCAAAAACCGAAAATATGATTCAGTGGTTGCCCGGCCAAACTACGTTATGGTTTCCGCAGAACGTCAAGGAAGTGACGGGTTATGGTGTTGAGGCGGTAGCCAATGTGAAAAAGTCGATCGGCAAAAATTATTTCACGCTTGCCGGGACATACGCCTATACGGTTTCCGAAAACGAAGCAGGAAAACAATTGATTTATGTTCCTTTTCATAAAGCAACCGGCGCGCTTTCTTATCAGCGGTCGAAGATTTCTGCGAATATTCAAATGTTATATAATGGTTCCGTTTTTTTTCGAACCGATAATAATCCGCGTTATACGGTGGATGCCTACGAGCTGGTCAATATTACTGTCGGTTATAAAATATCGAAGGCGACAATTGGCGCGACTGTCAACAACATTTTTGACAAACGGTATTTTGTAATGGACCGGCGGCCTTTTCCCGGGCGGAATTTTAATTTTTATCTAAACCTTAATTTATAATTTTATGAGATTTCCTAAATTTTTCCTGATGTTGATTGCAGCTGTTTCGGTTTCGTGCAACAGCGATGACAGTGGCACTGCAGTCGTAAGTGGCGATTATGCGAATGGTTTTTTAGTCCTTAATGAAGGCGGAACCGGCGAGGTCACCTATATGAGCAGCGACCTGGCCACAGTGGAACACGATATTTTCTCGGGTGTGAACGGTTCCGGCCAAGATTTGGGCGCCTTTGCCCAGTCGATGTTTTTCGATGGCGATCGCGCATTTGTCATTTCAAACGGATCGAATAAAATTACGGTGGTAAACCGGTACACATTCGAATATATCGCGAGTATCGATTCCGGTTTCCAGTCTCCGCGTTACGGCGTAGTTTCAAACGGAAAGGCATTTGTCACCAACTCGAATGATTTTATGAGCACTACGGACGATTTCATCTCAGTGGTGAATTTGTCGACATTATCGGTTGAAGGAACCATTACAGCCAACGACCAAACGGAGAAGATCACCGCGCATAACGGAAAAATTTATGTGGCGACCGGATATTTCGGGGTGGGAGACAAGATTATCGTAATCGATGCCGCATCGGAAGAAATCATCACCAAAATCACGGTGCCTGCCGCGCCAAATTCATTGGAAGTTCACAACCAAACGCTTTTTGTCTTAAGCGGAAGCTTTGACGGTGAAAGCAGTTTGAGCCGAATCGACATCAACAACAACAGCGTGATTTCATCAACATCGTTTCCGTCAACAATGGGCAATGCGGTAAATCTCGATATTGAGGATGATTTTATCTATTTTACATCGTCGTCTAAAATCTATAAGTTTTCCGTCGATGTTACCGCAATCAGTGATACGCCGCTTGTCGATACACAGTCACCATCATTTTACATGGGCTACGGCTTCGCTGTCAATGCCAACCGGATTTACATAAGTGAGGCTGCCGATGATTTCGCATCAGACGGCAGTGTTTTCATTTATGGAACCGACGGCAGTTTTATCGCCGAGAAAAGCAGCGGACTCGGTCCCAACGGATTTTACTTCAACTAAAAGAAAACGGCCCCGATATGAGGCCGTTTTTTATTATAATCCGGAAGCGAATTCGAGAAAGATATTCGCCAGTTTTTCCTGTGACTTTTCATTGGTCAGGTATTCGGCGTCCTGCTTGTTGGAAATATAACCAAGCTCAACTATGATCGCCGGCACTTCGGCCTTCTTCAGTATCATGAATGGTGCTTCCTGAATTGAATTTACTTTAAATCCATTTTCCTCGAACATCGCTTTCAGTTTCTCTGCAAGCAATTGCGATTCTTTCGAGGTTTTGGTGTCTTTACCTATAAAAAGGTCGATTCCCGATTTATGCGATTGCGGACTAGAATTAACATGCAGCGATAATAGTATGTCGGCATTTATTTCATTGGCAAATTTTGCGCGGTTTGCCAGTTCGACAAATTCGTCTGTTTTTCGCGTGCGGTGAATTGCAATGTTTTGGTTCTGGTTCACCGCTTCAATTTGGTCGGAAATTCTTTGCGTAATGTGTTTTTCGGTATGCAGTTCGGTCGAGGCACCATGGTCATGGCCACCATGCCCGGCATCGATGACAACATTGATCTGTTTTGCAGAATAGGTGAATGCGAAACAAGTCGCAATCAATAGTGTTAAAAACAGGCCTGATACTTTTTTCATGGGGGTTGGTTTAGGGATTGATATCTAATGAAACGCTGATATATTGGTAATTTATTGCGTAAGATATAAATATTTTGTTAAAATCATTCCATCAGATGTTTTTCGGAATACATTCCGTCCCGAATATCATCCGATTTGCTATGCGTAAAGTACCGGGTTGGTTCAACACGCGGCGAAATTGCGCGGCTATTGTTGGAAATTTGATCAAGTGCTGCCGAAAGCAACGTTTCCGATGGCGAACCCAAAGTTCCCAAGTTCCCGATATGCTCCGGGACAGTGACGTCGGGCGGAAGCCCATTGAAATAATCGCCAAACCCAGCGGCATTAATTGTTTTCAGGACAATTGGCTGCATCGCATAAAAATGTTTGTCGCTTCGGCCATCGCGGCTGAATGAAGGCGAATCGTATAATGTGATGGAGCCGACATTTTTGCCGACGGTGGTGGTGCCAATCTGGATTACGTTTATGTAAGGCTTGAGTCCGTTAATGACAAGTTCGCTGGCCGATGCCGTACTTTCCGTTGTCAGAATATATATTTTATCAAGGTTTAGATGATTGAGGGTGACCCCTGATGAGAGTTGCGATCCGAAGTAATTCCGCAACGTACCGGGATTGACATCTTCAAAATATTCCTGCACTTTGGGATTCCATTGTTCCTGCGCAAAAACTTGTCCGGTGAACTGGCCTGTTATTAAACTGGCAAGTTTGGTGGCTGTTGCGATAGAACCACCTGAATTGTAACGAAGGTCCAGGACGAGGTGCGTTATATTCTGCGCGCGCAATTCGCCAAAAGCGTTGTTGAGCTGTGTTTCATAATTAGGATAAAAGCCGTTATACATTATATACCCGACGCGATGCTGGCCTTGCTCAATAACATTGCTGATGAAGACCGGATTTTCAGAATAAACCGATTTTGTAAGCGTAACCGATTCGCCGTTTGGCGTAATGTTGCCATTATCGTATGTTGCGAGGTTTAAAGTATAAGTGTCGGCTGCCAACAATTGGCTGTAATTGTCAATCGTCAAACTTTGACCGTTCACCGCATAAAATATGTGACCGCGTTCAATATTTTTTGAGGCCGCATCAGAGTTGGGTAAGATGTAACGAACCCATCCGAAAATTTGGGTGGTGCTACCGGGTTTGTATCGAAGGCCGTAATCTACACCATTATTTTTCGTCGTTCCCGAAAGTGTACCTTCAAGCAGTCGGTAATCATCAACAATCCAACTGAATCGATCGATATCAGACGAAGTGCGTAAATCTTCAAATAAAACAACGGGATTTGTGTAATCCCTTAAAAAATGATTAAGTTCACTTTGATTCGTAAAGCGCTCGTCGCCAAGTAGTGAAACTTCAGGTTGCCATAAATAGTACAGATTCATGCCCTTCCAAACAAAATCGTTTATTTGCACGTCTTGCGGAACGTGATGATCGTCGTCGGTTTCACATCCTGACACTATAATAGCCATCGCCATCAGTAATGGGAAAAGTCTGAATTTCATATCATTGGTTTGATTCAAAAGTACATATAATAAAATATTTTAGGGGAAACGGTAACAAATAAAATGTTGCCTCGTCTTGCCTTTAACCACAACATTTAAGTGAAGATTATGGACCATACCGAGTTCATGCAGTTAGTAAGCCCTGTAAGGGATAAAGTTTTCAGGCTGGCGAAAAGGCTGTTGGTAAGTACCGAGGAAGCGGAAGATGCCATACAGGAAGTTTTTGTAAAGCTCTGGAACAAAAATGAGGGACTGCGACAGTACAACAGCATCGAAGCTTATGCGATGACGATTACCAAAAATTATTGTTTGGATCAGTTGAAATCGAAAAGGGCGGGAAATTTGAAAATCGTCCACAATAATTTTGTGGGCAGGGAAGCAGGTTTATTACAGCAAACAGAAGACCGCGACAGTTGGAACTGGATGGAAAAAGCCATCGATAAACTGCCGGAGCAACAAAAAATGATTGTTCAGATGCGCGATATTGAACAATATGATTATGATGAAATCGCCGCAATAATGCAAATGAATGAAACTGCGATCAGGGTATCGCTTTCAAGGGCCAGGAAGACATTGAGGGAATTTATTATTAAAACACACAGCTATGGAATCGCACAAAATTGAAATTTTAATTGAGAAGTATTTTGATGCAGAGACGAGCATCGCCGAGGAAAATATCTTACGTGAGTACTTTGCATCTGCAAATGTTGCGCAACATCTGGAACGTTACAGGCCGATGTTTGCCTTCTACTCCGAGGCTAAGGAAATCGCGCCGGCTCACAAATTATCGGTGCCGCATAGA
>JADKLW010000233.1_pt1 | contig 28234 bp, 21 predicted proteins | sample 8641881 | NCBI WGS metagenome assembly JADKLW01 (sample SAMN16272185, study PRJNA661076) | feces metagenome | isolation source: fecal sample from diarrhoea affected cattle B | host: Bos taurus | place: South Africa: Lokaleng Village, Mahikeng | collected 2019-09 | reverse complement strand
CGTGCGGCAGCGACGACGACGGCGGCGACGAGTCGGCCGCGACGGGCGACGCCCCGGCGGAGACGACCACCGCCGGCGGCGCCGACGCCACCGCGATCCAGCGCAACGTCGACAACGCGGCGACGACGCTGACGATCGGCTCGAAGAACTTCACCGAGCAGAAGGTGCTCGGCGAGGTCTACGCCCAGGCGCTGGCCGCGGCCGGGTACACGATCCGCACCGAGCTCAACCTCGGCGACGAGAAGACCGCGCTCAAGACGCTCGAGCGCGGCGACATCAGCGCCTACCCGGAGTACACGGGCACCGCGCTGGTCTCGTTCTTCGATGTCGAGGCCGCCGACCTGCCGAAGGACCCCGAGACCGCGTTCACGCAGGTCAAGGACGGCTTCGCCGAGCAGGACCTCGTCGCGTTGCCGCCGACCCCGTTCACCTCGTCCAACGAGGTCGCGGTGACCAAGGAGACCGCCGAGAAGTACGACCTCGAGGAGATCTCCGACCTCGAGGATGTTGCCAAGGACCTGACGCTCTACGGCAGCCCCGAGTGCCGTCAGCGGCTCGACTGCCTGCTCGGCCTGCAGCAGACCTACGGCCTGGAGTTCGAGAAGTTCGTGCCGGTGGACCTCAGCCAGCGCAGCACGGTGCTGGCCGGCGGCCAGGCCGACGTCTCGATCGTCTTCACCACGGATCCGCAGAACACCCGGGAGGGCTTCGTCCTGCTCGAGGACGACAAGTCGATGTTCCCGCCCTACAACTCGACGCTCGTGGTGCGCAAGGATGTCTACGACAAGGCAGGCCCGGACCTGCCGAAGACCGTCGAGGCGGTCAACGCCCAGCTGACCAACGAGAACATCCAGGAGCTCAACGCCCGGGTCGACCTGGACAAGAACACACCGAAGCAGGCCGCCGAGGCCTTCCTCAAGCAGTTCGGCTTCGTGCAGTAGCCGCCGTCGCGGTGGTGCGGACGGACAGCTCGTCCGCGCCCCGCGCGTCCCGCGGACGGCGTCGCGGTTGGACGCCGTCCGACGGATGTCGAACCGGTTCTCAGCGCCCGGTCGACCCGAAGCCGCCGCCCCCGCGGGCGGTGTCGTCGAGCGTCGAGACCTGCTCGACCTCGGGCAGCGCGACCGGCACCAGCAGCAACTGGGCGATCCGCTCGCCCGACGACGCCAGGAACGGCTCCTCGCGGTCGGTGTTGAGCAGCAGCACCTGCAGCTCGCCGCGGTAGCCCGCGTCGATCGTGCCCGGCCCGTTGACCACCGTGATGCCGTGGCGCGCGGCCAGTCCGGAACGCGGCACCACCAGCCCTGCGTAGCCGAGCGGGACCGCCACCGCGATCCCGGTCGGGATCATCCCCCGCTCCCCTGGCTCGAGATGAACCGGCTCCAGGCAACAGAGGTCGAGTCCGCCGTCCCCCGTGTGCTGCCGGTTGGGCAGCACCGCATCGGGATGCAGCCGTTGGACGGCGAGCGTCGGTGGGTGAGGCGAAACGGAGCTCACGGGGCCAGCCTCTCAGACCATCAGGCGTCGGAGGAACTCGTCGGTGTGACCCGGTAGCGCTCGTAGCGCCCGACGAGCGCGCGCGGCACGCGGACCCGGACCAGCACGCCGTCGGCGCGGTGCTCCTGCTCGAGGTCGCCCGCGAGCTGGTGCAGCTCGGCCAGCGTGGCGCCCGCGGAGTACGGCAGCAGCAGCTCGAGCGGACGCAGCATCGCGTCGAACTCGTGCTCGATCCGCTCGGCGAGCTGGTCCAGGCCCACGCCGGCGCCGGCGGCGATCTGGACGGCGTCGGGGAAGCGGATCCGGAGCTGCTCGCGCCGCTCGTCGTCGATCAGGTCGCACTTGTTGAGCACGAGCAGGCGGCCGGAGCCGTCGTCCTGGGTCGCCCCGATCTCGCGCAGCACGTCGTCGACGGCGGCCATCACCGCGTTCAGCGGCTCGTCGGGCACGCTGGCGTCGACGACGTGCAGCAGCAGGTCGGCGATCACCGTCTCCTCGAGCGTGGCGCCGAACGCCCGCACGAGCTGGTGCGGCAGCTTGCGGATGAACCCGACGGTGTCGGTCAGCAGGTACGTGCGACCGTTGTGGCGCAGCTCGCGGGTCGTCGGGTCGAGCGTGTGGAAGAGCTGGTCCTGGACCCCGACGTCGGCGCCGGTCAGGGCGTTGAGCACGGTCGACTTGCCGGCGTTGGTGTAGCCGACGAGCGCCACGTTGGGGATGTGCGCCGACCGGGCGCGCTCCGCCCGCATCACCGCCCGCGTGCCCTTGACCTCCTTCAGCTTGCGCTGGAGCTTGGTGATCCGGTCGCGCGCCAGCCGCCGGTCGGTCTCGATCTGCGTCTCGCCCGGACCACGGGTGCCGACGCCGCCGACGCCGAGCCGGTCGAGGTGGGTCCAGAGGCCCCGCATCCGGGCCAGGTTGTACTGGAGCTGCGCCAGCTCGACCTGCAGCTTGCCCTCGGCGCTGTTGGCGTGGGTCGCGAAGATGTCGAGGATCAGCGCCGTCCGGTCGATCACCGGCATGTTCAGGCTGCCCTCGAGGTTGCGCTCCTGGCGCGGCGAGAGCTCGTCGTCGGTCACGACCACGGTCGCGCCGAGCTCGCGGGCGAGCTGCTGGAGCTCGACGAGCTTGCCCTCGCCGACGTAGGTGTTGGGATGTGGGTCCGGGCGGTGCTGGACCAGCTGCTCCAGGACCTCGACCCCGGCGGTCCGCAGCAGCTCGCGGAGCTCGCTGAGGTCGTCTCCGGCGGGCATCACCCCGACGATCACGGCTTGCTGGTTGTCGGCCTTGCGCTGCTGCTCCAGGTCGTCGACGTGCGTCGTATCGTGGGGACGGACGGTGCTCTGGCGGTCTTCGCGGCGTTTCGACACTGGTTTCAGTGTAGGCGGCGCGAGGCGTGGGGCGGGAACGGTCGGAGCGTTTCGACGCGGTGCGGGTGTCCTGCGGTACCGATGCGGTACAGAAGTCGGCCTGGCCCGGCCGCGGACGGTCGGCAGCCCCCGTGTGCGGTACGGATCCCCGCGGGATACAGTCGAACCGTGCCCGCGCTCGCCGACCGCCTGTCCGCCCTGACGCTCGAGCTCGTCGACTGCGCCTCGGAATCGCGCGAGGAGCAGCCGGCGATCGACCTGGCGGCGCGATTGCTGGCCGACGCGGGGGTTCCCGTCCGCGACGCCGGCGACACCTGCCTGATCGGCGGAACGGCGGAGCGCGGCGACCGTCCGCTGATCCTGCTCGCGGGGCACCTCGACACCGTCCCCGCGCAGGGCAACCGCCCGGGGCGGATCGACAACGACACCGTTCACGGCCTGGGGACCTGCGACATGAAGGGTGCCTGCGCGGTGATGATCGAGCTGCTGCGCGACGGTCTGCACACCGATCCGGACCGCGCCTGCGACGTCGGCGTGGTCCTGTTCGGGCGTGAGGAGCTGCCGTTCGTCGAGACCGCGTTGACCCCGATGCTCGAGCGCGAGACGGCGCTGCGGTCCGCCGACCTGGCCGTGGTGATGGAACCGACCTCCAACGGCGTCCAGGGTGGCTGTCTGGGCAACCTCAACGCGACCTGGGTCTTCCACGGGACCGCGGCCCACAGCGCCCGACCGTGGCACGGCGACAACGCGATCCACCGGGCCGCGGCCGGCGTCGCCCGGATCGCCCAGGTCCCGGTCGAGCACCACGAGTTCAACGGCCTGCGCTACGCCGAGTGCGTGTCGGTCACGCGGATCGGCGGCGGCGTCGCCGACAACGTGGTCCCGGACCGCGCCGAGGCGCACGTCAACTACCGCTACCCGCCGGGCGTCGCGCCGGGGAGCGCCGAGGCGCAGCTACGCGCCTGGTGCGACCTGGAGCAGACCGAGCTGCGGATCATCGGCAACGCCCCGTCGGGCGCGGTCGCCACCGACGGTCCGCTCGCCCGCGCGCTGATCGCCCGCAGCGGCCGCGAGGTCACGCCGAAGCAGGCGTGGACCCCGGTCGCCGAGTTCGGTTTGCTCGGAATCCCCGCGATCAACTACGGCCCCGGCGACCCGCAGTACGCCCACAAACGCGACGAGCAGGTCGCGGTCTCGGCGCTGGTCGACAGCTACGAGACGCTCGCTGCGCTGATCCGGACGGGGGCGTAGCGGGAAAGCGGTCCGGCTGCGCGTCGACGTGCGTACCGGGGCGGTACCGCAGATGCCGCGGCCCGCGTTCGCGTCCGGCCCGCACCGTTGCGCGTCGACTTGTGTACCGCATCGGTACCGCAGGTGGCCCGACCGGAGGGCGGCGGTCGTCGGTCCGGTCGGTCGGCGGCGAACTATCCTCCCGGGCGATGTCCCCCGCGCCGTCGATCAACCCGCTGCTTCGCGACAGCGGGACGTATCCGTTCCAGCGGCTGACCGAGGCCCGGCGCGTGCTGACCGCCGGCCATCCGGACCTGCGGATCCTCGACTTCGGCGCCGGTGAGCCGCGCGAGCCGACGCCCGAGCTGATTCGCCGGGCCATGGTCGACGCGATCGAGGCGGAGACCGTCTCGTCCTACCCGCTGGCCGCCGGCCTGCCCGAGCTGCGTACCGCGATCGCCGGCTGGATCGGCCGCCGCTACGAGACGACCGTCGACCCCGACCGCCACGTCCTGCCGACGCTCGGCTCGAAGGAACTGGTCTTCGGTCTGGCACAGGTGCTGGTCGACCGCGACGGCGGCCGAGACCTGGTCGCCGTTCCGCAGCCGGCCTACCCGGTCTACGAGCGCGGCGCGCGGTTCGCCGGCGCCGACGTGCTGACCCTCCCCCTGACCGCGGAGCACGGCTTCCTCCCCGACCTCGACGCGATCACGGAATCGCAGTGGTCGCGCCTCGCCCTGCTCTGGGTCAACTACCCGAACAACCCGACGGCGGCCGTGGCGTCCCGCGAGTGGTACGTCGACGCCGCGGAGCGCTGCCGCCGCCACGGCGTCGTGCTGGCCAGCGACGAGGCCTACAGCGAGCTGTGGTTCGACGGCGACGCCCCGGCTTCGGCCCTGCAGGTCGCGCCCGACGGTGACGGGCTGAGCAACGTCCTGACGATCAACACGCTGTCGAAGCGCTCGTCGATGCCGGGCTACCGCTCGGGGTTCGTCGCCGGGGATCCCGACCTGATCGCCGTGCTCAAGCGCCACCGTCCGAGTGTCGGCGTCGCTCCGCAGCGGTTCGTCCAGCTCGCCGCCGTGGCCGCTTGGAACGACGAGGACCACGTCGAAGCGGTCCGGGATCACTACCGGGAGAAGCTGGCGGTGCTGCAGCCGGGACTGGATGCGGTCGGCCTGCGCAACGCCGGCGGCCCCGCGTCGTTCTTCCGCTGGCTGGCCGTGCCGGACGGTTGGTCCGAGGCCGACTGGGCGGCCACCGCCCGCCGGGATCCGCTGACCGCCGAGTTGATCGCGATCCTGACCGACGGCGACGACGCGGCGACCGGCGCGGTCAGCGCGACCTTCGCGGGGTGCCTGCTGCGGGCCGGGATCGTCTGCGCCCCGGGCGGATTCTTCGGTCCCGCCGGCGAGGGCTACGTCCGGGTCGCGCTGGTCCCGACGATCGACGACGGCGCGGTCGCCGCGGAGCGACTGCGGGACCTCGTAGGCTCCAGAGCGTGAGCGATACGCAGCAGCAGGGTGCCTGGGCCATCGGCCTGGCGACGATCAACGAGGCCGACGGGTCGGTACTGGACAGCTTCTTCCCCGCCCCCGCGCTGGGCGTGGATGCCGAGGCCGTCGCGGCGACCGGGCATTCCGGCGGCACGGGCACGTTCGAGGTCCCGTTCGCCAAGGCCACCATCGTCGGGGGCGGGGCGATCGCGGCGTCGATCGGCAGCGACGCCGGCCGCGGCGTCCGGACGGTCGCGGTCGCCACGGTGATCGAGGACCTCGCGTCCCCGCCGATCGACGCCCACGACGTCTACTTGCGTCTGCACCTGCTGTCGCACCGACTGGTCCCGCCGCACGGGCTGTCGCTCGACGGGCAGTTCGGGCTGCTGACCAACGTGGTCTGGACGTCGCAGGGCCCGTGCGCGGTCGACGGCTTCGAGCAGACCCGCCTGCGGCTGCGCGCCGAAGGCCGCCAGGTCAACGTGACCTCGATCGACAAGTTCCCGCGGATGACCGACTACGTCGTCCCGTCCGGCGTGCGGATCGGCGACGCCGACCGCGTCCGGCTCGGCGCCCACCTCGCCGCGGGCACCACGGTGATGCACGAGGGCTTCGTCAACTTCAACGCCGGCACGCTCGGGGCGTCGATGGTCGAGGGCCGGATCAGCGCGGGCGTCGTCGTCGGCGACGGCAGCGATGTCGGTGGCGGCGCCTCGATCATGGGCACGCTCTCGGGTGGCAACCAGGCCGTGATCTCGGTCGGCGAGGGCTGCCTGCTCGGCGCCAACTCGGGTCTGGGGATCTCGCTCGGCGACGGCTGCATCGTCGAGGCCGGCCTCTACGTGACCGGCGGGTCGCTGGTCCAGCTGCCCGACGGCAGCACCGTCAAGGCCCGCGAGCTGTCGGGCAAGAGCGGCCTGCTCTACCGCCGCGACAGCCAGACCGGCGCGATCGTCGCCCTCGAGCGCTCCGGCGCCTGGGGCTCGCTCAACGAGCAACTGCACGCCAACTAGCTCAGTCCAGCGCCCGCAACGTTTCGACCAGCTCGTCCGACGCCTCCGCCGCGTAGACCGGGACGGCCCAGCCGGTCAGGTCGACGTGGAGGTCGTCGCCGACGTCGACCGTCAGGTCTCCCCCGTCGAGGCGCACCGTGATGCTCTCGCCGCCGTCGTCGCCGCCGGACCGCCCGCCGCCCGCCAGCACGTAGGCCACTGCCGCCCCCGACGCGCCGGTGCCGGACGACATCGTCTCGCCGACGCCACGCTCGAAGATCCGGGCGCGGATCACGCCGGGTTCGATCTCGCAGAACCACGAGACGTTCGTCCGTTGGGGGAAGCTCGGGTGGTGCTCGATGTCCGGTCCGATCGCCGGCAGGTCGAGCGCTTCGAGCGTTTCCACGTCCGGGACCCGGATCGCGCACTGCGGGTTGCCGATCTTGACGTGCTGGTACGCCCAGCTCGACGGCTCGGCGGCCCCCCGCCGCGGCTGCGTGTCCGCGGTGTCCAGCGTCCCGCGCCCGTCGTCGGCCCCGAGGTGGTCGACGCTGCGCGTGAACGCGCGGCCCATGTCGACCCGGCACTCGGTCTCCGACAGGATCGTCGGCCGGATCTCCCCCGCTACCGTGGTGATCGAGAACTGGGTCTGGTCGGTCCAGCCGCGGCGGACCAGGTACATGATCGCCTCGCGGGCGCCGTTGCCCGACAGCTCGGCGATCGAGCCGTCCGGGTTCCAGATCCGCAGGTCGGCCACGGTTCCGGGCTCGGTCGGCGGCGAGAGCTCCAGCACGCCGTCGCCGCCGGGACCGAGGTGAGGGTCGCAAAGTCGCCGCGCCCGGGCCGGCGTCAGCGGGAACGGCACCCGGTCGCGCTCGACGATCAGGTAGTCGTTGCCCAGCGCCTGCCACTTCTCGAACAGCATCGGCGGGAGTCTAGGCCAGCACCGGGGCGACGATCCGGGCGGCCACCGCGTCGGGATCCGGATCGTCGCTCAGGTCGATCACCTCGACGTCGGGCAGCTTGCGCATCCAGGTCAGTTGCCGCTTCACGTAGCGGCGGGTGTCGCGACGCATCCGGTCGACGTCGCCGTCGAGCAGCGGCTCGAATCCGTGCGCCTTGCGCGCGGTCGCCGAGACGCCGGCCGCGGCCGCCGCGTGGACCTCGTCGGCCGCCCCCGCGGCGATCATCGCGTCGACGCGGCGGTCGATCCGCTCGCGGAGCTGGTCGCGATCGCGGACCAGTCCGACGAGCCGGGTCGGATGGCGGGTCTCGTCGGTCCACAGGCGGTTGGGCCCGGTCACCGGACGCAGCTCGCCCAGCTCGTGCAGCTCCAGCCAGCGGACGATCCGCGAGCGGTCGCGCGGCTGCACGTGCTCCGCGGCCCAGGGCGCGACCGCGATCAGCCGCGCGTGCAGCGCCTCCGCGCCGTCGGCCGCCAGCTCGGCCTCGATCCGGGCGCGGATCTCGGGCGGCGCCGGGGGGCGCAGCTCCAGGTCGGTCAGCGCCGCGCGCAGGTAGAGCCCGGTGCCGCCGACGACCACCGGAACGCGGCCGGCGGCGAGCGCGTCGTCGATCTCGCGGTGCGCCAGGACGGCGAACCGGCCCGCCGAGCAGGTCTCGCTGATCGGCAGCACGCTGACCAGACGGTGCTCCAGGTCGTCCTGCTCGAGCGCGTCGCGGGCGCCTGTCAGGGTCTCGATGCCCCGGTAGAGCTGCATCGCGTCGGCGGATACCGCGATCGGATCGTGCCCGGCGGTCCGCAGCGCCCGGCCGACGGCGAGCGCGATCTCGGTCTTGCCGACGGCGGTGGGACCGAACAGCGCGATGACGGTCGGGACGGGCACGACGCTCACAACGGGCATAAGTATGGTGATCGAGTGACCGTCGTCGTCGGCTGCGGGTCGTCCGCCACCTCGTCCGCCGCCCGTGGGGTGGCCGAAGCAGCGCGCTCCGCCGCCGCCGAACTGGGTGATCGCCCGTGCGGCCTGGCGCTGGTCTTCGTCGCCGGGGACCTGGCGCCGGCCGCCGACGCGGTGCTCGACGTCGTGGCGGAGGAACTCGACCCCGCGCAGCTCGTGGCCTGCACCGCGAGCGGGATCCTGTCCGGAGCGGAGGAGCTGACGACCGGGCCTGCGGTGGTGATCTGGGCGATGGCGCTATCGGATGGCGCGAGCGTCGAGCTCACCGAGCTGACGGCCGAGCAGGTGGACGCGGGCATCGCGGTTCGCGGCCTGCCGGACGCAGACGACGACGGCGAGCGCACGTCGGCGGTGATCCTGCTCGTCGATCCGGCGCAGCTCCCGCTCGACGTCACGCTCCGGGCCTTCGAGGAGCGGCTGCCGACGGTGCCGGTGATCGGCGGCGTCGCGTCGCTGATCCCGCGTCCCGACGCTCCGCTGCTGTGCCGGCCGGGCAGCCGAGGCGACGCGGGTCTGGCGTTGCGGTTCCGCGGAGTCGACGTGCTGCCCTGCGTGTCGCAGGGCGCCCGCCCGATCGGTCCCGAGCTGACCGTCACGGCCGGCGGCGCCGGCGCGATCCACCAGCTCGCCGGCCGGCCCGCGATCGACGTGCTCCGCGAGACGATCAACGGGCTGCCGGATGACGAGGGCGTCCGGATCCAGCACGGCCTGCTGCTCGGCGTGGCCGTCGGCGGCACCGTCGAGAACGCGGGCGACGCGCCCCCGCCCGACGATTACATCGTCCGTGGCCTCGCCGCCGCCGACACCGAGACGGGCGCGGTGGCGATCGGAGCTCCTGTCGAGGTCGGGCAGACCGTGCGCCTGCACGTCCGCGACCCGGAGACCGCCTCGCGGGACCTGGTCGACGCGCTGCGTCTGCGCCGTGAAGCGGCGGGATCGGCGCGGATCGCCGGCGCCTTGGCCTTCACCTGCAACGGCCGGGGCCGCGAGATGTTCGGCTTCGACGACCACGACGCCGACACGATCCAGCACGAACTCGGCCCGGTGCCGCTGGCGGGCATGGTCTCGGCGGGCGAGATCGGTCCCGTCGGCGGACGGCCGTTCGCCCACAGCTTCACCGCGACGGTCGCGGTCTTCCTCGCCTGAACGCGTACTCTGTCGGCATGCAGCTTGCCGGAACCACCGTCCTCCTGACCGGCGCGACCGGCGGCCTCGGGCACGCGATCGCCCGTGCGCTGGCCGATCGCGGCGCCTCCCTCGTGCTGACCGGACGGCGGGCCGAGATCCTGCAGCCGCTCGCCGACGAGCTCGGCGCGACGGCGATCGCCGCGGACCTGTCGAACCCCGACGACGTCCAGCGCTTGGCCGACGACTACGCGCACGCCGACGTCGTGATCCACAACGCCGCGATTCCGGGCAGCGGGCCGCTCGACGACTACCGGGTGGACGAGATCGACCGGGTCGTCGCCGTCAACCTGCGCGCCCCGATCGTGCTGACGAACCAGCTCGTCCCACGGTGGAAGCAGCGCGGTCGCGGGCACGTCGTCTTCATCAGCTCGATGAGCGCCAAGGTGCCGACCGCCGACGCGTCGCTCTACGCGGCGACGAAGCTCGGCCTGCGCGGATTCGCGCAGGGCCTGCGCCCGGAGCTGAAGCCCCACGGGATCGGCGTCAGCGTGGTCTTCCCGGGCTTCATCCGCGACGCCGGGATGTTCGCCGAGACGGAGGTCGCCCTTCCGAAGGGCGTCGGCACCAACCGCCCCGAGGACGTCGCGGCCGCCGTCGTCCGCGCGGTCCAGAAGGATCGCGGCGAGATCGACGTCGCGCCGCTCAGCATCAAGGCGTCGGGTGTCCTCAACGGCCTCTTCCCCGGGGTCCCGAGCGCGATTGCGGTCAAGATCGACGGTGGCCGGATGGGCGCCGAGCTGGCCGAGAAGCAGCGCGTCAAGCGCTGAGCGTCAGCAGCGACATCTCGCCGCTCAGCGTCTGCGACGTCGCCCCGGTGATCTCGACTGGGACGGTTTGCCCGGGGACGCCGAAGCCGGTGAAGTTGACGACCTTGTTGTGACTGGTCCGGCCGCGCAGGCGGTCGGAGTCCGTCCGCGACTCGCCCTCGATCAGCACGTCGACCGTGCGGCCGACGAACCGCTGCGTCCGCTCCCGGGCGTGCTTCTGGACCAGCGCGACCAACCGCTCCATCCGCTCGACCTTGACCGGGTGCGGGACGAACTCGTCGGTCATCTCGGCGGCCTCGGTGCCGCGTCGGGGCGAGAAGACGAAGGTGAACGCGCTGTCGAACCGGACCGCGTCGACGACCTCGAGGGTCTCCTGGAACTCCTCCTCGGTCTCCCCCGGGAACCCGACGATGATGTCGGTGCTCAGGGAGATGTCCGGGCACTGCTCGCGGATCATCGCGACGCGGTCGAGGAACCGCTGCTTGTCGTAGGTCCGCCGCATCTTCTTCAGGATCCGGCTCGATCCGGCCTGCAGCGGCAGGTGGATGTGGTCGCAGACCTCGGGCAGCGCGGCGTGGACCGCGACGACGTCCTCGCGGATGTCCTTCGGGTGCGGCGAGGTGTAGCGAACCCGCTCGATTCCGTCGATGTCGGCCACGGCGGTCAGCAGCTCGGCGAAGGTTCGGGGGCGGCCCTTGTCGCCGCTGCCGGTCGGGCGCTTCGCGGCCTCGTGGAACGGCAGCAGCGCGTCCGGCAGCGGGTCGCTGGTGCGCAGGTCGCGGCCGTAGGCGTTGACGTTCTGCCCGAGCAGCGTGATCTCCTTGACGCCGTCGGCGGCCAGTCGGGTCACCTCGTCGACGAGCTGCTCGTACGGGCGCGAGGATTCGCGTCCGCGGGTCGACGGCACGATGCAGTACGAGCACTTCAGGTTGCAACCGACCGCGATCTGGACCCAGGCCTGGAAATCGCGGTTGCGCTTGGTCGGCAGGTGCGCCGGGAAGCCCTCGAACTCGAAGTAGCCCTGGGCGGTGATCGACTCCGCGGTCAGGAACTCGGCGAGCTTGTTGATCTGGCCGGGACCGAACGCGACGTCGACAAACGGGAAGCGCTCGAAGACCTCGTCCTTGACCGACTGCGCCCAGCAGCCGCCGACGCCGACGAGCACCCCGGGGCGCTCCTTCTTCATCCGCTTGGCGTGGCCGAGGTGGGCGACGAAGCGCGAGTCGGCAGACTCGCGGATCGAGCAGGTGTTGAAGAGCAGCAGGTCCGCGTCCTCGGGGGCCTGGGCCTCGTCGTAGCCGAGCGTCTCGAGCATGCCCTTCATGCGCTCCGAGTCGTGCTCGTTCATTTGACAACCAAAGGTTGTGACGTGATAGCGCTTGGGATCGGCGAGGACAGACATGAGGCCGACCCAGGGTACCGGGTGCTCGTGGGCCGGTCAGCCCGCCCACCCGCCGGTCGTCAACGGTCGGCGTCGGCGGCGCAGCGCTCTTCGTAGGCGCGCACGGCGGCGTAGGCGACGTCGAGCGTGTGGCCCTTGCTGACCACGGCCCGCAACGCCTTCTGCCGGTCCTTGTCGCCGTCGAGCGGGCGACGGTTGAACCGCCGGTGGACGAGGTCGGTCGCGAGCGTGACGTCGTCGTCCTCGGACTCCGCGCTGACAGCGGCGATCGCCGGTTCGATCAGCGGTGGGTCGATGCCCATCTTGCGCAGACCCTGGGTGATCCGCACCGGACCCCAGCCGTCGAGCCGCCGACGGTCCTCGACGTAGCGCTGGACGTAGCGGGCGTCGTCGAGGTACCGCAGCTCGAGCAGCTCGGCCACCGCGGCTTCGAGCGACGCCGGATCGGTCTCGCGCTTTACCAGGTGGGCACGGACCTCGGCCACGGTACGGTCGCGCTTGGCCAGGTAGCGGTAGGCGTGCTTGAGCGCGAGCTGCAGCCGTTCCTCGGCGGTGGGCGGCGGGCGGTCGGCCTTCGACTCGCGCGGCGGGCGGTCCTCCGCGCCGAGCCCCGGGGCGTCGTCGCTCGACTTCGCGGCCGAACGAGGACCGCGCCGCTCCCCACGGCGCTTGACCTGCTTCGGCCGGCGCTCTGCCTTCGGTGCCTTGGGGATCCCGAGCGGCAGTGGCGGGGCGGGGTCCCAATCGTGGTTGGCCCCCGCCCCTTCGGCGCCCGAGGCCGGCGTCTCGCCGGCCTCCGGATGGGTCGGGGCCGCACCCCAGTCGTCGTCGTCCGCCGGGCTCGATCCGAAGTCGGGCGCGCTGATCATCCTGAAGCGGGCCCTCCAGACGGAATCGGCGATCGAGGACGCGACCGGGCGCTAGGCCGGCGTCGGGACCGGGGCGTCCTTGGCGACCGGCGCGTCCTCGCCGGGCAGCGTCATGTCGAGCTTGGCGTAGATCCGCCGCTCGATCTCCTTGGCGATCTCGGGGTTGGCGTCTAGATGCGCCTTGGCGTTGGTCCGCCCCTGGGCCAGCCGCTCGCCGTCGAACGAGAAGAACGAGCCCGACTTCTGGACCACGTCGTTCTCGATTCCCAGGTCGATCAGGCACCCGGAGGTCGAGATCCCCTTGCCGAACTCGATGTCGAACTCGGCCTGCTTGAACGGCGGCGCGACCTTGTTCTTGACGACCTTGACGCGCACGCGGTTGGCGACCGCCTCGGTGCCGTCCTTGATCGTCTCGATCCGGCGGATGTCGAGGCGCTGCGAGCTGTAGAACTTCAGCGCGCGACCACCCGGCTGCGTCTCCGGCGAACCGAACATCACGCCGACCTTCTCGCGGATCTGGTTGGTGAACACGCAGAGCGTGTTGGTCCGGTTGAGGTTGCCGGTCAGCTTGCGCATCGCCTGGCTCATCATCCGGGCCTGCAGGCCGACGGTCTGGTCGCCCATTTGGCCCTCGAGCTCGGCCCGCGGGGTCAGCGCCGCGACGGAGTCGAGCGCGACCACGTCGACCGCGCCCGAGCGGACGAGCATGTCGGCGATCTCCAGCGCCTGCTCGCCGTAGTCCGGCTGCGAGACCAGCAGTTCGTCGACGTCGACGCCGATCCGGGCGGCATAGACCGGGTCCATCGCGTGCTCGACGTCGATGAACGCGCAGACGCCGCCCTTCTTCTGGGCCTCCGCGAGGATGTGGTAGACGAGCGTCGTCTTGCCCGAGGACTCCGGGCCGAAGATCTCGATCACGCGACCGCGCGGGACCCCACCGATCCCGAGGGCGAGGTCGAGCGACAGCGCGCCCGTGGGAACGACGTCCACCTGCGAGTGCGCTCCCTCCTCGCCCATGCGCATCACGGTGCCCTTGCCGTACTGGCGCTCGATCTGCTGAAGCGCTCCCTGCAGGGCAGCGTCACGTGCCTTTGCCGTGGCTTCGGTCTCCTTGGCGGCCATTCCATCTACCTCTTCTTGAAAGCGGGATCCCAATTGTCCAACAGGGTGCGGACGGAACCGACCGTACATACGTTCGTGTTGCCGGCCTACCCCGCGAGCGTGCCGAAGCCGTGCCGAATCGCTACCCGGCGTCGCGCTCCCCGAGCAGCACCCGCCGCACCATGTGCAGCGCGGCCGTGACCGTCCGGTCGCGCACCGCAGCGCGGTTTCCGGGTAGCTGGACGTGACGGACCAGCGACTGGCCGTCGGCCGTCTCGACCGCGACGTAGACGGTTCCCACCGGCTTGGCGTCCGTTCCGCCGCCGGGTCCCGCGATCCCCGTGGTCGCCACCGCGACCTGCGCGCCGAGCCGATCGAGGGCGCCCTGCGCCATCGCCTGCGCGACGACCGCGGAGACGGCGCCGTGATCGCGCAGATCCTCCGCGTCGACGCCCAGCACCCGCTGCTTGACCGCGTTCGAGTAGGAGACCACGCCCCCGGCCACGACGTCCGAGGCGCCCGCGCGGTCGGTCAGCCGGCTGGCGACCATGCCGCCCGTGCAGGACTCGGCCGTGGCGATCGTCCAGTCCCGCTCCCGCAGCAGGTCGAGCACGATCTCGTCGATCCGCCGCCCGTCCGTCGAGAACAGCGTGTCGGCGTGGTGATCGGCGACGAACTCCTCGAACGCCGACGCGACGGCGTCGGCCGCCGGCGTCCAGCGGGTCACGACCTCCAGCTCGCCGCGGTGGACGCAGGTCGTGATCTCGAGGTCGTCGATCGGGATCCCGACGTCGCGGGCGGATCGCATCGTGTTGGCGATCTCCGACTCGGGGAGGCCGAACAGGCGCCAGGTTGACTCGCGCAGGTCGGTCGCACCGGTCAGCGCCGCCCGGAACGCGTCTTCCTGCTCGGCCACGGCCCACATCGGCTGGAGCTCGCTGGGCGGTCCCGGCATCACCACGACGGTCGGCGTCGGCGGACGCGACGGGTCGTCGTCGGTCGGCGGCACGATCAGCCCCGGCGCGGTGCCGACGGGCTCCAGCACCGTCGCACCCGCGGGGACCATCGCCTGCTTGCGGTTGGCGGAGCGGACCGCCTCCTGGCTGATGTGCTTCCAGCGCTTGGACAGCGGCTCGAGGATCGCCCAGATCCGGGCCTCGAGCGCCGCGTCGAGCGCCGCGGGGCGGCCGGTGAACTCCGCGACCGTAGCGGCGGTCAGATCGTCCTCGGTCGGTCCCAACCCGCCCGACGTCACGATCAGCGCGTAGCCCTGGTCACGGGCGTGCTCCAGCGCCGCACGCAGGTCGGCGGGACGGTCGCCGACGGTGACCGTCGAGACGTGCTCGACCCCGAGCGCGCCGAGCCGGCGGGCCAACCACGGCCCGTTGCGATCGGAGACCCATCCCCCGAGGACCTCGGTGCCGGTGACGATGACGGTCGCGCGCGGTGTGCCCATGTCGAGGGACGAGGCTATCTGGTCCCGCTCGACGCCCCGCCCGGCGGTGCTAGGAGGAACAGGACGGCCGCTGACCCTCGGGCAGCCGCTTCAGCTCGTCCTTGGTGATTCGGTAGGCGATCACGTTGCCGTCGTCCGCCCGCACCTGGAGCTGACGTCCGCCGTCGGTGACGCGCGCGGAGGGGGCGCCGATCACGACGTCGAACCGCTGGGACCGGACGAGCTTGGTGCGGCGACCCTGCTGGAGGGTCTGGCCGTCGACCACGCGGCGACCACGGGCGTCGCGGACGCAGACGAACGTCGTGCCGTTGGCCGTCGCGGCCACCCGCAGGCTGACGACCCGGCGGGCCGCCTCGCGCTGCTCGCGGCGCCGCTCCGCCGCCGCCTCCTCGGCTGCGGCTTCGGCGTCCTCCTCGGACGTCGCGGTCGTGGTCGTGGTGACCGTCGGAGGCTGATTCGACTCGTCCTCGCCCTTGGAAAGCTGGAAGACGGCGAACAGCAGCGCGGCGATCAACGCCACCAGCACCACCAGGACGATCCAGCCGGTGCGGCGCTGGGGCCCCCCGAAGGCCCCCTGCTTGCCGCGCCGGCCGCGTCGGCCGTTCTGACGCTGCACCACGCCGTTGCCGCCGACCTCGTAGGGCTCGTGCCGGAACTTGTACTCCTCGACCAGCAGCTTGGCGTCGAGTCCGAGGGCCTCGGCGTAGGTCCGCAGGAAGCTCTTGACGAAGGTGGTGCCCGGCAGCAGGCTCCACTCCTCGTTCTCCAGCGCGCGCAGGTACTTGGCCCGGATCTTGGTACGGGCCTCCACCTCCGCGATATCGATACCGGCGCGCATGCGGGCTTCGCGCAGGGTGACGCCGATCTCTGCCATACGCGTGGAAGGCTAGCGTTCCGGCGTCATTCGCCGCTGGACCCGATCGCGGCGTGGTCGCCCGTCCGGTCGTCGGCGGCGTCGTCGATCGGCGGGGCGGCGGGTCCGGCGGGGGCTGTGGGCTCGTCGACGGCGTCGACGGCGTCGGTCGCCGTCCCCCGCGCGGCGGCCAGCACCCGGGGCAGATCCATCGGCGAGACCAGCACCTGACGGGCCTTCGAGCCCTCGAAGCCGGACACGATCCCGCGGCGCTCCATCATGTCGACCAGGCGGCCCGCGCGGGTGTAGCCGACACGCAAGCGGCGCTGCAGCCCCGACGTCGACGCGGCGCCCATCTCGACGACCAGCTCGATCGCGTCCGCCAGCAGCGGATCGGAATCGGCGTCGTTGTCGTCCGGGCTCTCGGCGGGCTGCTCCTCCTCGGTCGCCTCGAGCAGGTCCTCGCGCATCTCGGGCTCGCCCTGACGCGCCCAGTGCTCCGTCAGCGCCGCGATCTCCGCCTCGTCGATGTAGGCGCCCTGGATCCGGTTGAGCCGCGAGCTGCCGACGGGGTTGAAGAGCATGTCGCCGCGGCCGAGCAGCGACTCGGCGCCGTTCTGGTCGAGGATAACGCGCGAGTCGGTCTGCGACGAGACGCTGAACGCGATCCGCGACGGCACGTTGGCCTTGATCATGCCCGTGATCACGTCGACCCGCGGGGACTGCGTGGCGAGCACGAGATGGATCCCGACCGCCCGGGCCTTCTGGGCGATCCGGATGATCGCGTCCTCGACGTCGGCCGGGGCGACCATCATCAGGTCGGCCAGCTCGTCGATCACGCAGAGGATGTACGGCAGCGGCTCGTCGCCCTCCTCGACGCGCACGCGGTTGAGCTCGATCAGGCCACGGGTCTTCTTGACGCTCATCACGCCGTAGCGCCACTCCATCTCGCGGACCAGGTTCTGGAGCGCGTTGGCGGCCATCTTCGGGCTGGTGATCACCGGCGTCAGCAGGTGCGGGATCGACTCGTAGTGGTTGAGCTCGACCTGCTTCGGGTCGACGAGCACCAGGCGCACGTCGTCCGGGGTCGCGTGCAGCAGGATCGAGCTGAGCATCGCGTTGACGCAGCCCGACTTGCCGGCGCCGGTGGTGCCGGCCACGAGCAGGTGCGGCATCTTGGCCAGGTCGGCGTAGATCGGGGCGCCCGAGACGTCCTTGCCCAGCCAGACGGTCAGCGGGCTGGCGTCGGCCGGCGGGTCGCTGTAGACGTCGCCGAGGTGGACGATCCGGCGGCGCTTGTTCGGGACCTCGACGCCGACCGCGGTCTTGCCCGGGACCGGAGCCAGGATCCGGATGTCGGTCGCGGCGAGCGCGTAGGCCAGGTCGTCCTTGAGCTGGGCGACCTTCGACATCTTGATGCCGGGCGCCAAGCGCAGCTCGTAGCGGGTGATGTGCGGACCGGCGACGGTGCTGACCAGCGTCGCGTCGACGTTGAAGTGCGACAGCGCTTCGACCAGGGCCTCCGCGGTCTCGTTCTGGCCGGCGGTGTCCGGGCGGAGCTGGTCCGCGGCGGAGACCTTCAGCAGCTCCGGATCGGGCAGCAGGTAGCCGTCCTCCGGTGCTTGCGCGTCGCCGCCCATCGGCTGCCGGGCGCGGAGCTCGGCGAGGGTCGGCCGGGCATCGTCCGACTCGTCGTCCTGTGTGGCGTCGGTGGCGGGAGCCTTCGGGCCCGGCGTCGGCCGCGGCGCGGGAACGGCCACGGGCACCACGGCGGTCGGCGGCTCGATCGGCGCGTCGAGCGGGCCCTCGTCGTCCGCCCGGACGGGATCGAGGTCGTCGGTCGGCAGGTCCAGGCGCACCTCGGCGTCGGCGCCGAACAGGTCGGGGTAGCGCAGCGCGCCGTCCAGCTCGGGCCCGGCGCCGGCCTTGCGGCCGCGGATCCGCGTTCCGCGCGACGCCGCGATCGGCTCGTCGTCGGTCGGCTCGGGCACCGTGTCCGTCCCGCGGCGCGGCAGCGCGGGGAACTCGGGCACGTCGTCGTCCACGGGGTCCGCGTCGGCCGCGTCCTGGGCCGCCTTGGCCCGCGGGCGCGACGTCGTCGTCGGCGGTCCGGCGCCGTCGTCGGGCTCGACCGCGGCCCGGCGGCGCGGCAGCACGGGGATCATCGGCTCGTCGTCGGACGGCACGCGGCGGAACACCGTCGTCGTCTGCCGCAGGCTCTCGCCGGTCCGCGAGACCAGCGACGCGATCGACGCGCCGGTCAGGATCAGCACGCCGGCGAGCAGCATCGTCACGCCGATCACGTGAGCGCCGATCGCCCCGAGCAGGCTCGAGATCGCCCAGTACATCGCGTCGCCGACCACGCCGCCGCGCGGCCGCACCGCGTCGGCGGTCCAGAGCACGTCGCGACCCGTGCCGCCCCCGAGTCCGAACGTGCCGGTCGCGAACAGCAGCATGAGGGCGAGCACCAGCAGGATCGCGCCGGTCCGGAACGGCCGGACCGCCGGCAGCAGCGGCCGCAGGATCAGGATCATGCCGGTCGCCGCGACCACCGGCGGCACCAGGTAGGCGATCTGGCCGAACAGGCTGCGCAGCCCGCCGACCATCGCGTCGCCGATCGCCCCGCCCCACGACCCCAGGTACATCAGGAAGACCAGGAAGACGGCGAGCGCCAGCAGACCCAGGCCGATCTGGTCGAACTGCCGCTGGTCGAGCGCCGGCGCGTCGACCACCGCGGCGCGGGGCCGCTTGGCGGCCCCGGACGGCGTCTTGCCGGAGCGCGAGCGCGCGGCGGGGGCCTTCGGCGTGCGTGCAGGGGTACGGGTGCGGCTCATGCTCACCCGTGCGCTTCGCCACCGGGACCGCCGCTCCTGCCCGCCGAGCGCGGGAATCGCGCACGCCCGGAAGTTGAGCGATCCGAAAGGCGGGCGAGGTAGGCTCACGACATGGACGCCTCCGGCCGCAGCCCCCGCGTGTTGATCGTCGAGGACGACGAGGAGATCGCCGCGGTGCTCGGCCGCACGCTGCGCCTGGAGGACTACGAGACGCGGGTCACGCGCGACGGCGAGTCCGCGCTGGCCGAGGCCCGAACCTACATGCCGGACCTGGTGATCCTCGACCTCGGTCTGCCCGGGATGGACGGGATCGAGGTGGCCAAGGCGGTGCGCGAGAACGACGACGTGCCGATCCTGATCCTGACCGCGCGCGACGGCGTCGAGCACCGCGTCGAAGGGCTCGACAGCGGGGCCGACGACTACCTGGTCAAGCCGTTCGAGCGCGACGAGCTGCTGGCTCGGATCCGTGCCCTGCTGCGGCGCCGCCCCCCACGCGGCGAGGCGGCCCTGGTCTGCGCCGACCTGACGCTCAACCCGGCGACCCACGAGGTCTTCCGCGGCGAGCGGCACATCGACCTGACCCAGCGCGAGTTCGAGCTGCTCGAGTACCTGATGCGCAACGAGAAGCTGGTGGTGCCCCGCCAGCGGCTGCTCGAGGAGGTCTGGGGCTACGACCCGCTGGCGTCGACCAACACGATCGAGGTCTTCATCTCCAACGTGCGGCGCAAGCTGGAAGAGGGTGGCGAGGAGCGCCTCGTCCACACCATCCGCGGCGCGGGATACGTGCTGCGCGTCGGCCGGTAGCTACGGCATCACGCCCTCATCGTCGTTCCCGCACCCCCCTCCCCCTCGCGCCGGTCGTCCGGACTCGTCGCGGCGTTGCACGGCCCCGACGGTCAGCGGCTGCGCTGGCTGCGCTGGCTCGACCGGCTGCCGATCCGCTGGCGACTGGCCGTCGTCTCCGCGGTCCTGACCGGCCTGATCCTGCTGCTGTTCGCGATCGGCGTCGGCCGCTTCACCGCCGAGCGCGTTCGCGGCGACTTCGTCACCCAGACCGCCGCCCGGTTCGACACGATCCGCAGCCAGCTCGACCTGCGGCTGGATCCGACGACCGGGCAGTTCAGCCTCGGCAACGACCTGCGCCTCCTGCGCGGCGACCCGGACACGGTGATCGCGGTCTTCGTCGGGTTCCGCGGCGGCGTCCAACGAGTGCAGACCACCGACAGCACGATCGACATCGGGCTTCCGGGCAACCCTGCCGAGACGCTGAGCGGCCTGCAGATCTCGTCGCGTCAGTTCCAGCAGCCGGTGATCAACGCGCTGACCGGACAGCCGTGGACCCAGCCGACGCTCTCGCTGGACATCTACCGCGGGCCAGGCGTGCTCGGCCGAACGACCTCGTCGACCGCGTCGGTCTCGGCGGTGGTCGAGGTCCGGATGGGTCGCAACTTCAGCTCCGTCGCCCACACCACCCGGCGGATCTGGGGCGCGCTCGGCATCGGGGTGCTGCTCGGCACCCTGCTCGCGCTGATCGCCGGCGTGGCTGTTGGCGAGCGCGCGATGCGCCCGGTCAAGCGGATGACCAGCACCGCCCGGCACATCGCCCGCACGCGCGACCTCGACGCGAAGATGCCGACGCCGCAGGTCAACGACGAGATCGCCGAGCTGGCCGGCACGCTGCAGGACATGCTCGACGAGCTGGCCGTCGCCCAGGCCAAGGTCGACGCGTCGCTGCAGAGTCAGCGCGACTTCGTCGCCGACGCGTCGCACGAGCTGCGCACGCCGTTGACCTCGGTCCAGGCCAACCTGGAGCTGCTGGCGCTGACCACCCAGGGCGAGGACCGCGAGGCGGTGGCGTCGGCGCTGCGCTCCTCCCGGCGGATGAAGCTGCTGGTCTCGGACCTGCTGCTGCTCGCACGGATGGACGCTCAGCGCCAGGTCACGCGGGCCCCGATCGAGCTCGATCGCGCGATCCTCGAGGCGATCGACGAGCTGGAGCCGCAGATCGGCGACCACGTGCTCGACGTCGACGTGGAGCCGGTGACCATCGACGGGGTGCGCGACGAGCTGGTGCGGATGGTGGCCAACCTCGTCGGCAACGCGCTACGCCACACCCCGGATGGCACCACGATCCGCGTCCGCCTGCGCGCGACGGGCGCGCGCGGCGAGCTGGTCGTCGAGGACGACGGACCGGGCATTCCCGCCGAGCTCCGGGAGCGGATCTTCGAGCGGTTCGTCCGCCGCGGCGGCGAGTCGGCCGGATCGACCGGGATCGGCCTGGCGATCGTCCGCGCCGCGGCGCAGCACCACGGCGGAGACGCGCGCTTCGAGCCGGTCCACCCGGACGGCAGCGGGGCGCGCTTCGTGGTGACCTTCGCGGTCGCCACGGTCCCGGCGCCGCCCGACGACGCCGGCCCGTTGTTCGGGGCCGGCGCTCGGGAGCGTTAGGACCCTCAGACCGCGACGACGACCGGCATCACGACCGGGCGACGCTTGATCTTCGTCCACACCAGTTGGGCGATGTCGTCGTGCAGGATCCGCTGGATCTCGTCCAGGTCGTGGATCTTGTCGGCGGCGGCGCGCTCGACGGAGGCGTCGACCTGCTCGCGCACGGCCTGCAGGAACTTCTCGTCGTGCTTGAACGGCACGCCCCGGAACAGCAACTCGGCCTCGGCGACCGACTTGCCGTCGTCGTCGCCGATCGTCGCGACGACCACGAACAGCCCGTCCTCGGACAGCGAGCGACGGTCGCGCAGCGCGGCGTCGGCGGTCTCGCCGATGTCGGACCCGTCGACGTACATCACGCCCGACGGGACCGGCTTGCCGAAGCGGGCGCCGCGCTGATCGATCTCGACCGGCAGGCCGTTCTCGGCGCAGAAGACGTGCTTCTCGGGGACGCCGACCGACACGGCCAGCTTCTTGTGGAGCTGCAGACGGTGGTGGTCGCCGTGCAGGGGCATCACGTACTTCGGCTTCGTGAGATTCAGCATCATCTTCATCTCCTCCGCGTAGCCGTGGCCGGACGCGTGGATCGGCGCGTCCTTGTGCGTGACGACGTGGGCGCCCGCCTGGTAGAGCTTGTCGATCGTCTCGTTGACGGCGCGCTCGTTGCCCGGGATCGGCGTGGCCGAGAAGACGACCGTGTCGCCCTCGTGGATCCGGATCTGGGGATGGTCGCGGAACGCCATCCGCCGGAGCGCGGCCAACGGCTCGCCCTGGGACCCGGTCGACATCACCACGACGCGGTGGTCCGGCAGGTTCTCGAGCTCGCGCGGCTGGACCAGCAGGCCGTCGGGGATGTTGAGGATCCCGAGCGCCTTGGCGATGTTGGTGTTCTTCTTCATCGACCGCCCGAGCAGGCAGACCTTGCGGTTGAGGTCGGCGGCGGCGTCGATCACCTGTTGCACGCGGTGCAGGTTCGACGCGAACGACGTGACGATGATCCGTCCGCGCTGCTTGGCGAAGACGTCGTAGAGCGCCGGCCCGACGAGCGACTCGCTCGGCGACCAGCCGGGACGGTCGACGTTGGTCGAGTCGCCGAGCAGCATCAGCAGACCCTCCTTGCCGAACCGCGCCAGGCGCAGGAAGTCCGCCGGAGGCCCGTCGACCGGGGTCTGGTCGAACTTGTAGTCGCCGGTGAACAGCAGCGTGCCGGCGTCGCACGTGACCGCGACGTTGCAGGCGTCGGGGATCGAGTGGGTGCAGTGGATCAGCTCGATCGAGAACTTCCCGAGCTTGATCTCCTTGCTGAGCGGCGTGTCGGTGAGCTGGACCTCGCGCAGGCGGTGCTCCTCGAGCTTGCTGCGGCCCATCGCCATCGTCAGCGGACGGCCGTAGATCTTCGGGGCGTTGCGGGCGCCGCCGAGCTGCTTGATCACGAACGGCAGCGCGCCGAGGTGGTCCTCGTGCCCGTGGGTGATCACGATCGCCTCGATGTCCTGCGCCCGGTCCTTCAAGTAGGAGAAGTCCGGGAGGACGAGGTCGATGCCGACCTGCTCGGCCGTCGGGAAGCGCACGCCGGCGTCGATCACGATGATCTTGCCGTCGTACTCGACGACGGTCATGTTCTTGCCGATCTCGCCGAGGCCGCCGAGCGGCAGCACCTTCAGCGTCGGAGAAGCGGGTGACGGTGCATTCATATGGGTGGTGTCCTGTCCGTTCGGACGCGGCCGTGGGCCGCGCGGGGGTCGGGCGTCCCCGAGCTGGTGCTCGTCGGGGTACGCGGCTAATTGACCGCCCGGGGACGGCGCGAGGACCATCTAGGACACGAGCCCGAGGTCGACGAGGACGGCGCGAACCTGCGCGCGTTCGTCGTCGTCCGCCTCGACCATCGGCAGTCGCAGCCCGCCCACCGGGCGTCCCACCAGCTCGAGCGCGGCCTTGACCGGGATCGGGTTGGTCGTCACGCCCATCACGTCGAACAGCGGCCGCAGGCGCGCGTCGATCTCGGCGCGCCGCTCCGGCGTCGCGTCGACCATCTCGCGCATCTCGTTCCCGACCAGGTGGCTGGCGACGCAGATCCCGCCGGCGCCGCCCAGATCGAGCGTGCGGCCGAGGACCTCGTCGTTGCCGGAGTACAGCGCGAGCCCGTCGACCAGCGCCAGGTTGGCGTTGTTGGCCTGCTTGACCGCTTCGACGTGGTCGATCTGCGCCAGCTCGGCCAGCAGCTCGTTGTCCATGTCGATCGTCGTCCGCGCCGGGATGTTGTAGAGCACGATCGGCCGGTCCGTGGCGGCGGCGACCGTGCGGTAGTGCTGCACGATGCCGCGACGGTTGGGCCGGTTGTAGTACCCGACCGCCTGCAGGGTGCCGTCGACGCCGAGCTCGGTCGACTTCTCGGTCAGGTGGATCGCGTGACGGGTGTCGTTGGACCCCGTGTTGGCGATCACCGTGGTGCCCGCGGGCTTCTCGCGGACGGCGAGCTCGACGAGCGCGAGATGCTCGTCGTCGTCGAGCGTCGAGCCCTCGCCGGTGCTGCCGGCGATGACGAACCCATCCGAGCCGTTGGCGGCGAGATGGCGCATCAGCGACACGAAGGCCGCTTCGTCGACGTTGGCGGCATCGTCGAACGGCGTGACGATGGCGGTGATGATCGTCCCTAGGGCGGACACAGCCCAATCCTCCCAGACCCCGGGATCGGATGCGCGCCGGGCCGGCGGCCCGAGCGGGACACCTCGGGTTCGGTATGGGTACACAAGTCGGCCCGCCCCGGCGCAGTGGGCCGAACCGCCCGACCCACGCGCTACCGTGCCTGCGTGCCCGCGGGAGACCACGAGGAGACGCTGGAGGTCGAGGTCGTGGGCGTGCGCTTCCGCAGCGACGACGAGAGCTTCGGCGTGCTCGACGCAATGGCCTCGTCGGGCGCGAGTGCCCGGGGCACCCACGAGGTCCTGGTCGGCCCGGTCGGCCATCTCGACGTCGGCGACCGGGTGCGGGCCAGCGGGACGCGGCAGCACCACGCCAAGCACGGCGAGCGGTTCCGGGTCAACCGGCTACAGACCGTCCGGCCGTCCGACGACGAGGCGATCGGGCGGATCCTCCAGCGGATCCCCGGTGTCGGCCCCGTGGCCGCCGAGCGGCTGATCGAGCGGTTCGGAGCCGAGTTGCTCGACCGCCTGGACCGCGAGCCGCGTGACGTGCTGCGCCGGGTCAAGGGCCTGTCGGGCGAGAAGCTCTCCGACGCCGTCGAGCACTGGCAGGCCGAGTCCGGACCGCGCGCCGTGCGGCTGCTGCTCGAGCAGCACGAGGTCGACGCCGCGACGATCGGCCGCGTGATCCGGGCGCTGGGCGACGAGCCGGACGTCGAGCTGCTCCAGTCCGATCCCTACCGGTTGACCGCGCGCAGCGGGATCGGCTTCCCGACCGCCGACGCGATCGCCCTGGCGCTCGGCGAGGACCCGACCAGCGTCGGTCGCCGCCGCGCCGGCACCGTCCACGCGCTGCGCCAGGCCGAGGACGACGGCCACTGCCATCTCCCCCACGACGAGCTGATCCGGCGCGCGGTCCGGCTGCTGGCCGGGCGCAACGCGCCGTGGTCGACCAGCGACGCGCTGAAGCCGGGCGTCGCGGCCGCGCTGGCCGATCTGGTCCGCGACGGCGCCGTGGTCGACACCGACGGACGCGTCGCGACGCTCGAGCTCGACGAGGCGGAAGGACTGCTGGCGGAGATCGTCGCGCGGCTCAGCACGGACGAGCCGACGCTCGACGTGGCGGTCGCGGACGACCCGCCCGAGCCCGACGAGGACGACGACGCGCCCCGGCCGAGCGCCGAGCAGTGGCAGGCCGTCCGCCTGGCCTGCGGTCACCGCCTCTCGATCCTGACCGGCGGACCGGGCACCGGCAAGACCCAGACGATGCGGGCGCTGGTCGAGGTCCTCCGCGCCGGCAACCAGCGGGTGCTGCTCTGCGCGCCGACCGGCAAGGCGGCGCGGCGGCTCGCGGACGCGACGGGCGCCGACGCGACCACGATCCACCGGTTGCTCGGCTTCGTGCCGGGCGGCGGGTTCCAGCACGACGAGGACGACCCGATCCCCGACGGCGGCATGCTGGTGGTGGACGAGGCCTCGATGCTCTCGCTCGACCTCGCGGTCGCGCTCTTGCGGGCGATCGGTCCGAGCACCCACGTGCTGCTGGTCGGCGACGTCGACCAGCTCGCCCCCGTCGGTCCCGGCCGGGTGCTCCAGGACCTGTTGGAGTCGGAGGCGGTGCCGGCGGTCCGGCTGACGCGGATCTTCCGCCAGGCGGAGCGCTCGCTGATCGTGCGCGCCGCCCACGCGATCAACCGCGGGGAGCCGCCCCAGACCCGTCCGGACCCGGACGACATCCGCGACTTCTTCTTCATCGACCGCGGGGACGCCACGGCCGCGGCGGACGAGATCGTCTCGCTGGCGACCGCCCGGCTGCCGACCCACTACGGCGTCGACGCCGTCGGCAGCGTCCAGGTGCTGGCGCCGCAGCGACGCGGTGCGGCGGGGGTCGAGGCGCTCAACCAGCGGATGCGGGCGATCCTCAACCCCGGAGGCCGCCAGGCGAAGGGCAGCGGGCTGCGCGAGGGCGATCGGGTGATGCAGACCCGCAACGATCACGACGCCGAGGTGATGAACGGCGAGCTCGGGATGCTCGTCCAGGTCGACGGCGACGACGTGCTCGTGCGGATGGACGACGGCCGGACGATCCGGTTGCCGTCGGCGCGACTGGACACCTGGGACCTGGCCTACGCCTGCACGGTGCACAAGGCGCAGGGGTCGAGCGTGCCGGTCGCCGTGGTCCCCGTGCTCGGCGAGCACCGCCACATGCTGACCCGCAACCTGCTCTATACCGCGGTCACCCGCGCCGAGCGGGCCTGCGTGATGGTCGGCGACCGCGGCGCGGTGCTGCAGGCGCTCCAGCGCGTGGACGGCGCGACCCGCTACACCGAGCTGCCCCGGCGGATCCGGGCGGCGCTGGAGTCGGAATCCGCCTAGCAGTCCGGAATCGAGAAGTCCGTGTTGTGCGTGTAGGGGCGTTGGCCTGGCACATCGCCGTTCCAGAACGTGTTGGCGGGCGAATAGTAGCTTCCGTTCCACGGCGAACTGGCGATCCGATACCAGTAGCCGTCAGGATTGGCGCTCACGATCTGCGGCGCGTAAACCTTGCAGAAGACCTCGACCCACTGATACGGCTCGATGCGTGGCCCCATTCCCGACGCGTTGTACGGATTCAGGAAGGTGTTGACCCCGCGGCTGCCCTGATGAGCTGGCCACGTGCGGTGTCGTGCCGGTGCAGCGGCCGGTGCAGGTACCGGTTGCGGCGGCGCGGACGGAGGCGGCGCGGGGGCCGGCGGTTCGGCGGGGCTCCCGGGCGACGACGGGGCGTCGCCCCCTCCGGACGGTGCCCGAACGAACCCTGGCGCGACTCCAAGATCGTTGGCCGCGCGATCTCCGATGCTCCCGAAGTCGTAGCTCGAGTGAATCGCCATGGTCGCGGCGACCGACTTCAGGCTCTCCCGGCCGACTTCGCACACGATGTCGGCCGGCACGCAGTACTGGGTGATGCGAAGCGCGCGCCTGCCCTTGGGGCGGGACAGGTCATAGGCTCGTTGCCGAAACGCCGGCCGCGCTGCATTGAAAGCGGTGTCGACGCCCGCCCCGGTGAGGCGGGCATACAGCGGCGGGCCGCCCGGGCGATGACTCAGGTGCTTGTCGACCCGTTTGTCAGCCGTCGGGTCCGAAACGAGATCCACGCTGACCACCTGCGACCGTACGTCCCGGGGAAGCCCATTGAAGATCTCTCGGAGCATGATGTTGCCGAGCGAGTATCCGGCGACCAGGATCTGTCGCTGCTCGCACCGCCGGGCGGCATCGATCAGTTGTCGACGTACCTTTGGAGCATCCTCGCCGATGACGTCGCGGTAGCTCTTGAACGAGAGAGCCGCCTTCGCGAGGGAGACGGGGTTGCGTCGCAACACGGCAATCGCGAGTTCCGCGAGTGGCACGTTCGGAGCGCGGTAGTCCGCGCTCATCTGGCGAACGTTCCATCCGTTCCGGATCAGAATCGCGCTCGCGTCGGAAGACCATCTGCGCAGTCGATCTTGCTTCTTCGGGTTGGGGTCATCGGTGACCTCGCTCGATCCGCGTACGCGGAACAGCAGCGCCGAATTGGCCGCGCACTCGCGTTTGGCGTGCTTGCGGTCGGCGTCGACCTGGCTCCGTGCGTTGTACGGATCCCCACCGCTGGACCAGCCGGGAGCGGCTGCGAACGCCGGCGACGGCCCGCCGAGGAACACGCTGGCCGCGAGCACCGCGAGGATGGATGGTCGGACCGTTTGAGCCATGGTGCCGAGCACGATACACCGTACTCAGTTCCTCACGGTGGCCTGGGCTCGGGGCCCTCGACTTCCCAAGTGCCGTCGGCCACCTCGTCCCGCGCCGGTCAGAGCTTCCGAGTCCAACGGTGGCGAGGCAACATCTCGTCGAGCGTATCCGGCCGCCGTGCCCAGCCGGCACTGGCCAGCAGCGCGGCAGTCCACGTGTTGCCCTCGTGTACCGCGGCCTGGGCAGTCTCGCCTCCGACCTGCCGCAAGCCGTCCTCGGCGTGGGTCAGCAGCCGGCGGCCGAGCCCGGCGCCCTGCACGCTCGGGTGCACATAGAGGTGGCCCAGGCGGGCGTCACGTGCGGGACGGTAGTTCGGGCCCCGCGGGAGGAGCCATGCGGCGACCCCGATCACCCGGCCGCCGTGCTCGGCGACGAAGACGACGTTGTCCCATGGCTCGGCCAGCC